>Ga0213822_1000037_pt1 | contig 157274 bp, 123 predicted proteins | sample MC6MC0908MG_FD_179872 | JGI IMG/M metagenome (GOLD analysis project Ga0213822, IMG submission 179872) | Enriched soil aggregate microbial communities from Iowa State University, Ames, United States - MC6-MC0908-MG | ecosystem: Environmental > Terrestrial > Soil > Unclassified | place: USA... | reverse complement strand
AGTTCGATTTCCTTGGCGACGGAGACGCCGTCCTTGGTGATGGTCGGCGCGCCGAAGCTCTTCTCGAGCACGACGTTGCGGCCCTTCGGACCCAGGGTGGCCTTGACGGCATTGGCGAGAACGTTGACGCCGCGAACCATGCGGGCGCGGGCGTCTTCACCGAAACGAATATCTTTGGCAGCCATTGCGATTACCTTTTTTGTAGAGCCGGGCGATGCCCGGCTTCATGAATGACGGAACGAAGCAATATCCGGCAGCGCCAGGCCAGGCCCGGCGACGCCCACTCAGCCGACGATGGCGAGGATGTCGTCTTCGCGCAGAACCTTGAACTCGACGCCTTCGGACTTGTAGCTGCTGCCGGCGTACTGGCCGTAGATGACCTTGTCACCGACCTTCAGCGACGGCGCGCGCACGCTGCCGTTGTCCAGGGGCTTGCCCGGGCCGACGGCCACGACTTCACCCTTGGTCGACTTTTCCTTGGCGGAATCCGGAATCACGATGCCGCCGGACGAGATTTCGTCGGCTTCGATCGGCTTGACTACGACGCGGTCATGAAGCGGCTTGATGCTCATGTGAGACCCTTTTAAGTTGTTGATTGGTCTAGGAAAGTCTGGCGATGTTAGCACTCGCACAGGGCGACTGCCAGCCACGCTCACGAAAAAACCCGACGGTGCGGGACAGAGCAGAGATGGTGCTGGCCCCTGCCCTTTCAAGGGCACCCGGCCGGATTTTTTTGCCGGCCGGCACCGGGACGTGAATGTTTGACGCAGTTCTCAATGCGAAAGGTCGAACCCGACAGGCCGATCGATGTGTCATCTGGATTGCGTAGATTCGAGCGGCACTGACCAATCACAAGGAGCCGTAGATGAGGTTGCTGACGCCGCTGTCCCTGGCCTGCCTGCTGGTAATTGCCACCAGCCCGGCCCGGGCCGATGTATTCATCAATGAACTGCATTACGACGACAGCACCCCTGCCGGGGATGTGGGCGAGGCGATCGAGGTGGTCGCCACCGCCGGTGAAGACCTGTCCGGCTACCGGCTCTACCTCTACAACGGCAGCACCCCCTCGGCCGCCGCGGTCTACGCCAACAATGCCGTCCCGGCCGGCACCGCCAGTTGCGGCAGCGCCCGGCTGGCCACGGTCAACTACCCCACCAACGGCCTCCAGAACGGTCCCAACGACGGCATCGCCCTGGTCGATGCCAGCGGCAAGGTGGTCCAGTTCCTCAGCTACGAGGGCACCATCACCGCCGCCGGGGGCCCCGCGGCGGGCCTGACCAGCCAGAACCTCCCGGTCAGCGAAACCAACAGCACCGCCCCGGGCACCTCCCTGCAGTTGACCGGCACCGGCAGCCAGTACGCGCATTTCACCTGGGCGGAATCGGCCGGGCAGACCTTCAGCGCCTGCAACCACGGCCAGACCTTCAGCGGCGGTGGCCCGACCGGCCCGAACACGGCGCCCTCGGTCACAGCGACCACCCCCGAACAGGGCGCCAGCACCTTCCCGGCCGCCGCCGACCTGAGCGTCACTTTCAGTGAGCCGGTCACGCTCTCCAGCGGCGCCTTCGCGCTGAGCTGCGGCCAGTCCGGCACGGTCGCGCTGAGCCACCCGACCACCGGTACCCGCTTCACGCTGGCCACCCACACCGCGCTGGTGGCGGGGGAAGCCTGCCGCTTCGACATCCGCGCCACCCGCGTAAAGGATGCCCAGGGCGCGCGCCCGGCCGCCGATACGCGCATCGCCTTCACCGTGGCCACCGCCACCCCGCCCGATCCGGGCAACCCCGGCACCCCGGGCGACTACTACGCGAAGGTGAACACCGCCACCCCCAGCCAGCTGCGCTGCTCGCTGCACGAGACCATCAAGGGCCACACCGCCTACCCGTACAGCGGCTCGGGCACCAGCACCTGGACCATCCTGGAGATCGCCGACGAAGATCCCAACAACAGTGGCAAGATTCTCGATGCGTATCGCAACCGCAGCTACACCAAGGTCAGTGGGCGCGCAGGCACGGGCAGCGGGCTGACCTACAACCGCGAACACACCTGGCCGAACTCGCTGGGCTTTGCCAGCACCACCGGCGACAAAGGCCTGCCTTACGCGCCCTACACCGACACCCACATGCTGTATCTGACCGATGCGCAGTGGAATGCGGACCGCGGCAACAAGCCCTATGCCAAATGCGACAGCAACTGCGGTGAGCGCGCGACCGAATCCAACAACGGATCCGGTGGCGGCAGCGGCGGCTACCCGGGCACTTCCAACTGGGTGCGCACACCGGATGGCAACGGCGGCTCGTTCGAGGTGTGGGGCCACCGCAAGGGCGATATGGCGCGTGCGGTGATGTACATGGCGATCCGTTATGAAGGGGGCAACGATGCGAAAACCGGGCAGTCCGAGCCCGACCTGGAGCTCACCGACGACCGCAGCAGGATCGTCAAGACCTCGGCCTCGCCGGCCTACATGGGGCTGCTCTCGACCCTGATCGACTGGCACCTGTCCGACCCGCCGGACGCGGCAGAACGCGCTCGCAACGAGGTGATCTTCAGTTTCCAGGGCAACCGCAATCCGTTCATCGATCACCCCGAATGGGCCACCCCGGCCCTGTTCACCTCGGCCAAGCCGGCGACCTGCCAGCTGGCCAACTGAGCTCGGCCGACCGGCGCCCCCTCGCGGCGCCGGTCGGACCATTGGCCTCCGGCGGTCCTATACTCGGCGGTCATGTCGATTGCCGATCCCGTCTTCCTGCTGTTCACCACCTGCCCCGACGTGGCCTGCGCCACGCGGCTGGCACATGCGCTGGTGGACGAACGCCTGGCCGCGTGCGTGACGCGCCTGGACGGGGCGCATTCGACCTACCGCTGGCAGGGCGAGGTCACCGAGGACCATGAGGTCCAGTTGGTGATCAAGACCACCGGCAGCCGCCTGGACGCCGCGATCGCGCGCGTGCAGGCCCTGCATCCGTATGAACTCCCCGAGTGCATCGCGGTCGAAACCCGCGCCGGCCTACCGGCGTACCTGGATTGGATTCGGGCGCAGACCCGTGAGGAAAGTGATTGATGACGCTGTTTCGTCGTGTTGCCGCGCTGTGCGCGTTGCTCGTGCTCTCCCTGCCGGCCTGGGCCGTCAGCGAAAAAGATCTGCTCCCGGTCGATGAGGCCTTCGGGCTCACGGCGCAGGCGCGTGACCGCGACCGGGTGGAGATCAGCTGGAAGATCGCCCCGGGCTACTACCTGTATCGCCACCGGACCACGGTCAAGGCTGAAGCCGGCTTCGATGCAGAGGCGCTGCAGCTGCCCGCCGGCAAGAAGCACCACGATGACTTCTTCGGCGAGGTGGAAACCTACCGCGAGCGCCTGACCGGGGTCCTGCCGGGCAAGGCGGCCGATGGCACCGACACCGTCACGCTGGAAGTGCGCTACCAGGGCTGCGCCGATGCCGGTGTGTGCTACCCGCCGCAGAAGCGCACGCTGCAGGTGAAGCTGCCGGCTGGTGGAAGTGGCACTGCCAGCGCGGCACCTGCCGCCACCAGTAGCGCCGCCTCCCCGTTCAACAACCCGCTGGCCGGCAACAGCGGCAGCGGGCTGCGCCTGCCCGGCACCAGCACCACCCAGGCGCTGCCGTTGCCGTCCGAGCGGGCGTTCGGCTTCGATGCGATCGTCGGTGATGGCAACACCGTGCTGCTGCGTTTCACGCCGGCGCCGGGTTACTACCTGTATCGCGACCGCACCTCGCTGGCGCTGGAAGGCGCGCCGGGCATCCGCGCGGACAAGCCGACGTGGCCGGCCGCCAAATCGCACCGCGATGAGCACTTCGGCGACGTGGCGGTGTATTTCGACCAGATCGACGTGCCGCTGCCGCTGCGCCGCAGCGCTGCCGGCGCGACCGACGCCACTCTGGTGATCACCTTCCAGGGCTGCCAGACCGATGGCATCTGCTACCCGCCGATGACGCGCCGGGTGAAGCTGGCCCTGCCGGCAGGCAAGGTCAACGCGGCAGCTGATGAGGTCGCACAGAAGACCGAGGTGATCGCACCGCTGCCCAACCGCGACAAGCGCGCCCAGGGCCGCAGCGACGCCGGCAGCCAGCCGATGCTGATCCGCCCGAACGAACCGGCGCTGACCGTGCCGGGCGACACCGCCGCCACCCCCGATGCCAGCGCCGACAACGCGCAACGCACGCCGCCGCCGGCGGCGCCGGCCGCCGCACCCGGCAATCTGCTGGTGCTGCTGCTGTTCGCCGTGGCCGGTGGCCTGATCCTCAACCTGATGCCGTGCGTGCTGCCGATCCTGTCGCTGAAGGTGCTGGGCGTGGCGCAGAGCGGCGAGAGCCGTCAGCGCGCGCGCAGCCATGCGCTCTGGTACACCGCCGGCGTGCTGGTCGCCTTCGCCGCGATCGGTGCATTGGTGATCGCGCTGCGTGCGGCTGGCCAGGCCGCAGGCTGGGGCTTCCAGCTGCAGCACCCGTGGTTCATCGCCGCGCTGGTGTACCTGATGTTTGCCGTGGGCCTGAGCCTGTCGGGTGTGTTCACCCTGGGCGGCAGCATGGGCGGCGTCGGCCAGTCGCTGGCCTCGCGCAGCGGCCCGGTCGGCGATTTCTTCACCGGCGTGCTCGCCTGCGTGGTGGCCAGCCCGTGCGTGGCCCCGTTCATGGGCCCGGCACTGGCGTACGCCTTCGCCGCGCCCGGGCTGCAGGCGATGCTGGTGTTCCTGGCCCTCGGCCTGGGCCTGGCGCTGCCGTTCCTGCTGATCGGCTTCGTGCCCTCGCTGGCCCGCCGCCTGCCGCGCCCCGGCGCGTGGATGGAAACCCTCAAGCTGGTGCTGGCTTTCCCGATGTACGGCACCGCGATCTGGCTGCTGTGGGTGCTGGGCAAGCAGCGCGGCGTGGATGCGATGGCACTGGTGCTGGGCGGCCTGGTGATCCTGTCGCTGGCGCTGTGGTGGTTCGAGCGCAGCCGCTGGCGCAGTCAGCGCGTGGGCGGCCTGCTGGCCCTGCTGTTGACCCTGGGCGCGCTGTACCCGATCTGGGGCGTGACCCGCATGGATCCGCCGGCCAAGGCCGCACAGGTGGCCAGCGACAACGTGGTGGAGTACTCGCCGCAGATGCTGGACCGGCTGCGCCAGGACAACCGCGTGGTGTTCGTCAACATGACCGCCGACTGGTGCGTGACCTGCAAGGCCAACGAGCGCGCGGTGCTGGGCACCAACGCGTTCCAGGACACCCTGCGCCGGACCAACGCGGTCTACATGCGCGGCGACTACACCAATGTCGACCCGCAGATCACCGCGTTCCTGGATGAACATAAAGCGGTCGGTGTGCCGCTGTATGTGGTCTACGGCCCGGGCGCACCGCCGACCGTGCTGCCCACGGTGCTGACCCAGGCGCTGGTGGAAGAAGCGCTGCTGCGGACCGCGCGATGAGCCGGCGGCCACCACGCCGGACGGTCGTGGTGGTCGTGATCGCGGCCGTGCTCGGCATCGGCGCGGGCGTATGGTTCGCCGGGCATGGCCAAGGCCCGGCCGATGCTCCGCCACCGCCTCGGCCGGCGGTGGTTGCTGCCCAACCGGGTGATCCGATCCCGGCCATCACCCTGCCGGACCTCCAAGGGACACCGCTGGCCCTGGCCAGCTTCCGCGGGCGTCCGCTGCTGATCAATGTCTGGGCCAGCTGGTGCGGCCCCTGCGTGGAGGAAATGCCCGCGCTGACCGCCTTTGCCGACGCGCAGGGCGCCAGCGGCGTACAGGTGCTCGGGCTGGCGCTGGATACACCCGAAGGCGTGCGCGATTTCCTGACCCGCATCCCGGTGGCCTACCCGATCGTGCTCGATACGCCCGGGCCAGCCGATGCCAGCGTGCGCCTGGGCAATGCACAGGGCCTGCTGCCGTATTCGGTACTGGTCGACGCGCAGGGGCGCATCGTGAAACAGAAGCTGGGGCCGTTTGCGGCCGGTGAGATCGAGGCGTGGGCAACGCACTGACGCCTGCGTGGCCAAGGTGAACGTCTGATCGAGAGGCCGTACGGGCCCGACCTGGCTATTGACCGCCCCAGGCCCGCACCCAACAATGACGAGATCCATTCTCATCCACCGCCGGGCGCGCTTCGCCTTGCCGCCGGACCGCCCCATGTTGAAGACCATCATTTTCCAGCTGCATTGGCTGCTGGGCATTACCGCCGGTACGGTTCTGGCGGTGATGGGGTTGAGCGGGGCCACGCTGGCCTTCGAAGACGAGATCATGCGCGCGGCCAACCCGCCGCTGGCGCAGGTGGTGCAGCGGCATGCGGCCGGCGAGCAGCCGCTGGCTCTGACCGCGCTGCTGCCGCGGCTTCAGAAAGACATGCCACAGCCGTTGCAGCGGCTGCGCGTGGATGCCACCGGGCAGCGCCTGTCGGTGGCACGTTTCGAAGGCGGCCAGGCGAACTGGCGCTATTTCGATCCATACACGGGTGCCGTGCTGACCGGGCTGAAGGGGCTGGACGTCTTCGCCTTCGTCGAAGATCTGCATCGCCACCTGGTCAGCGGTGAACGCGGCAGCCTGATCACCGGCAGCTGCGCGATCGCGCTGGTGTTCTTCTGTCTTTCCGGGCTGTACCTGCGCTGGCCGCGACGCTGGTGGCACTGGCGCACCTGGTTGGCGGTGGAGTGGTCACGCAGCGGCCGCAGTTTCCTGTGGAGCCTGCACTCGGTGGTCGGCACCTGGGTGCTGCTGGTGTACCTGATGATCGCCCTGACCGGGCTGTGGTGGTCGTTCGACTGGTACCGCAAGGGCGCAACTGCATTGCTGGGCGGCCCCGCGGCCGAGCAGAACCAGCCGCGCACCAGCGGCGGCCCTCTGGACCTGGGCAAGGTGCAGGCCACCCTGTACGGGTTGGAGGGCGTGCGACGCGGCTACATCGACCTGCGCTTCCCGGCCAAACCAGGCCGTGCGCTGAGCGGCCGCGTGCAGGGAAACAACACTGCGCACGACCGCGCGCAGGACATCCTCCAGCTCGATCCGTCCACAGGTGCCCTGCTCTCCTACGAGCCTTACCGCAGCAAGAACGCCGGCGGCAAGATCATCGTCAGTGTGTTCGCGCTGCACTCGGGCAGCTTCTTCGGGCTGCCGGGGCGGATCATCGTGATGGTGTCCAGCCTGGGCATGCTGGTGTTCTTCATCACCGGCTGGATGCTGTATCTGGACCGCCGCCGCAGGAAGCGCGAGGTGCGCGCCTCGCGCCTGCCCCTGGTCACGGTCACCGGCATCGGGCAGCCGTGGCTGGTGGCATTCGCCAGCCAGAGTGGCTTCGCCGAACAGCTGGCCTGGCGCACCGCTGCGCAGTTGCAGGCAGCGGGTCTGCCGGTGCACGTCCGCCCGCTCGCGCAGGTGGATGCCGCATTGCTCGCGGGCACGGACAAGGCGTTGTTCGTCATCAGCACCTTCGGCGATGGCGAAGCCCCGGATGCCGCGCGTGTCTTCGAGCGACGGGTGCTGTCGCACTCCGCTGCGCTGCCGGGGATGCGGTATGCCGTGCTTGGGCTGGGGGATCGCGAGTACGCACGCTTCTGCGGTTTCCCGCGTCAGGTGGACACCTGGCTGGTAGCACAGGGTGCGCAGCGGTTGTTCGCCAGCATCGAGGTGGATCGCACCGATGCCGTTGCATTGGCGCAGTGGCAACAACAGCTGGCCATGCTGACCGGGGTTGAGGACCACACTCCGCTGCCGGCGCCGGCCGAGCTGCAGCCATGGGCACTGGGTGCACGCACCCTGCTCAACCCGGGCAGCGCCGCCGGGGCGATCTGGCAGGTGGCATTGCAGCCGCCGGCACACGCGCACTGGCAGGCCGGTGACATTCTGGAGATGGCGCCCCGCCACGCGCGTGCGCATGTGCTGACGGTGCTGGCCCGCAATGGCCTGGACCCGCAGGCGCCGGTGACGGTCGATGGACGGATCACGACGCTGGCCGAGGCGGCTGCCGCGCGCGTGCTGCCGGAGACCGCGGAGGCGATCGCTGCCGCGGCAGCACTCGATGCCGCCCGCTGGCTCGCGCGGCGGCCAGCGCTGCCCCATCGCGAGTACTCGATCGCCTCGGTACCGGGCGACGATGCCGTGCAGCTGGTGATCCGCCTGACCACTCTGCCCGATGGCCGCCATGGGCTGGGCTCGGGCTGGCTGTGCGTGCATGCCACCGAGGCGGAGAGCATCGCGGCCCGGGTACGTCGCAACACCGGCTTCCATCGCCATCCCGAGCACGCCCCGATGCTGCTGATCGGCAACGGTACCGGCATCGCCGGCCTGCGCAGCCTGCTGCGTGAAGCCGACGCGCAGGGCGACCGCGGCCACTGGCTGGTGTTCGGCGAACGCACGCGCGCGCACGATTTCATCTATCGCGAGGAAATCGAGGCCTGGCAGGCGAAGGGCCACCTGAGCCGGGTGGACCTGGCGTTCTCGCGCGATGCCGATGGCGGTGGTTATGTGCAGGATCGTCTGCGCGCGGCACCGGAGGCACTGCGCGCGTGGGTGGACCTGGGTGGCAGTGTCTACGTGTGCGGCTCGCTGCATGGCATGGCTGAGGGCGTCGATGCCGTGCTGCGCGAGGTGTTGGGCAACGATGCGGTCGATGCCCTGCTCAACGATGGACGCTACCGCCGCGACGTGTACTGAGCAACGCCGCGCCGCTCACGGAAACCAGCGGCGCAGATAGCGCGCGGTGGCGCCTTGCCTGGCCCGGCTGACCTGCGCCGGCGTGCCCTCGGCCACGATCCGGCCACCTTCCTCGCCCGCGCCCGGACCCACATCGATCACCCAGTCCGCGTCGGCCACCACGCGCAGGTCGTGCTCGACCACCACCACCGTGTTGCCGGCATCGACCAGGCCATGCAGCTGCGTCATCAGCTTGTCCACGTCGGCCGGATGCAGGCCGGTGGTCGGCTCATCCAGCACGTACAGACTGTTGCCGTGCTGGCTGCGCTGCAGCTCGGTGGCGAGCTTGATCCGCTGCGCCTCGCCGCCGGACAGCTCGGTGGCAGGCTGGCCCAGGCGCAGATAGCCCAGGCCGATGTCCCGCAGCAGTTGCAGCGGCCGCTGCACCGGCGGCTCGTCGGCGAAGAACGCCAACGCCTCCTCCACCGTCATCGCCAGCACCTGCGCGATGTTGCGGCCGTTCCACTGCACCTCCAGCGTCTTGGCGTTGTAGCGCTGGCCGTGACAGGTTGGGCACGGTGCGTAGACGCTGGGCATGAACAGCAGTTCGACGTGGACGAAACCCTCGCCTTCGCAGGTCTCGCAGCGCCCGGCGGCGACGTTGAAGGAGAAGCGGCCGACGCTGTAGCGGCGCGCCTTGGCCGAGCGCGTGCCGGCGAACAGCCGGCGCACATGATCGAACAGGCCGGTATAGGTGGCCAGGTTGGAGCGCGGCGTGCGCCCGATCGGCTTCTGATCCACATTGACCAGCCGCTTGATCGCCTTGGCCCCATTCAAGCGGCCACGGGTGCGTTCGATGCGGCTGGGCTGCGGCACCTCGCTGTCGGCTTCCTCGATCACCGGCTCCTGCCCCAGATGCTCGCCGACCAGCTCCACCAGCGCCTGACTGACCAGGCTGGATTTGCCCGAGCCGGAGACACCGGTCACCGCCGTGAACGCACCAAGCGGAAAGCGCGCGTCCACGCCATGCAGATTGTTGCGATGGATGCCCTGCAGGCCCAGCCAGCCGGAGGGCGTGCGCGGCGTGCGCCGCGGGCCTGTGGCGTCCTGGAACAGATAGGGCGCGGTAACCGAGGCGTTGACCGTGCGCAGTCCGTCGGGCGGTCCGCTGTAGAGCACCTGGCCGCCATGCTGACCGGCACCGGGGCCGACGTCCACCAGCCAGTCGGCGCGGCGCAGCATCTCCAGATCATGCTCGACCACGAACAAGGTGTTGCCACCGGCCTTGAGCTGGGCGAGCGCGTCGTACAGGGCCTCGCCATCGGCCGGATGCAGGCCGGCGGTGGGCTCATCCAGTACGTACACCACACCGAACAGGCTGGAACGGATCTGCGTCGCCAAGCGCAGGCGCTGCAGTTCGCCCGGCGACAGCGTCGGGGTCGCGCGGTCCATCGACAGATAGCCCAGGCCCAGCGACTGCAGCGTGCCGATCCGCTCGACCAGATCGTGCGCGATGCGCTGGGCTGCGATGCGTTTCTCTTCGGACAGATCCGGCGTGCGGCGTACGTCACTGCCGCCGGCATGCGCATTGCCACCGGCGGCGACGCGCTTGGCGGTCGCCTTGCGGCCTGCACTGCGGCTGCGCGTGGCGGTGGCGGTAGGTGCGTCGAAATGCCCTTCCGCTGCGGGACGCAGCGCCTGCGCCATCGCACTGAGCGGCAGCTGCGACAGGGTGCCGATATCCATGCCGGCGAACGTCACCGAGAGCGCCTCGCGCTTCAGCCGGCGGCCATCACAGACCGGGCACTGCGCGCCAATCATGTAGCGCGCCACGCGCTTTTTCATCATCGCACTCTGCGTGGTCGCAAAGGTGTGCAGCACATAGCGGCGCGCACCGCTGAAGGTGCCCATGTAACTGGGTTCTTCCTTGCGCCGCAGCGCGGCGCGGGTTTCGGCCGGGGTAAAGCCGGCGTAGACCGGCACCACCGGTTGTTCTTCGGTGAACAGGATCCAATCCCGCTGCTTCTTGGGCAGATCGCGCCAGGGAATGTCCACGTCGTAGCCGAGCGTGACCAGGATGTCGCGTTGGTTCTGCCCGTGCCATGCCGGCGGCCACGCGGCGATGGCGCGCTCGCGGATGCTCAGCGAGGGATCGGGCACCATCGATTGTTCAGTCACTTCATATACGTAGCCCAGCCCATGACAGTTCGGGCAGGCGCCCTGCGGCGTATTCGGCGAGAAGTCCTCGGCATACAGCATCGGCTGTCTGGCCGGATAGGTACCGGCGCGCGAATACAGCATCCGCAGCAGACTCGACAGCGTGGTGACGCTGCCGACGCTGGAACGCACGCTGGCGGTGCCGCGCTGCTGCTGCAGGGCCACCGCCGGTGGCAGGCCTTCGATCGCGTCCACGTCCGGCACGCCGACCTGGTCGATCAGCCGACGCGCATACGGCGACAACGACTCCAGGTAGCGCCGCTGTGCTTCGGCATACAGCGTCCCGAACGCCAGCGAGGATTTGCCCGAGCCGGAGATGCCGGAGAACACCACCAGCGCATCGCGCGGGATGTCGACATCCACGTTTTTGAGGTTGTGTTCGCGTGCGCCCCGGACACGCACGAAGGTATCCGGGGCAGTAGTGGGCGACGGCCGGCGCGTGGAGGTCTTCATGGATGAAGAATAGCGAACCACAGCGCCGGCTCACTGCCGGTGAAGACCCGTGAGTGCGGTGTTGACGCCGGCCTCAGGCCGTCGCCCGCACGCGCGCGGACGCCGGCGCAGTCATGACGAAGGCATCCACCGCTTCGCCCAGCAGGGTGGCCTGGCGCTCCAGCGCGCGCGCCGAGGCCGAGGCCTCCTCCACCAGCGCCGCATTCTGCTGCGTGCTGCCGTCCATCTGCAGCAACGTCTGGCTCACCTGCTCGATGCCCACGGTCTGCTGCTGCGACGCGGCCGAAATGCTGGCCATGATCGATGTCACCCGCTGCACGCTGCCGACGATCTCGCCCATGGTCGCGCCCGCGTCATCGACCTGGCGCGTGCCGGCGTCGACCTTCTCCACCGAGGCGTCGATCAGCTGCTTGATCTGGCGCGCGGCGTCTGCACTGCGCTGTGCAAGCAGGCGCACTTCGCTGGCCACCACCGCGAAGCTGCGCCCCTGCTCACCGGCCCGCGCGGCTTCGACGGCGGCATTCAGGGCCAGGATGTTGGTCTGGAACGCGATCCCGTCGATCACCCCGGTGATCTCGCCGATCCGCCGCGAGGACAGCGCGATGTCGGCCATGGTGGTGACCACCTGCGCCACCGATTCACCGCCGCGCGCCGCGACCTCGGCCGCGCGGATCGCCAGCTGGTTGGCCTGCTGCGCTGAATCCGCGTTCTGCCGCACGGTGGCCGAGAGCTCCTCCATCGAGGAGGCGGTCTCTTCCAGATGCGCCGCCTGGCGCTCGGTGCGGCCGGAGAGGTCGTGGTTGCCGGCGACGATCTCACCGGCGGCATGGTTGATCGCCAGCGAGGCCTGCTGGATGCGCGCGACGATGTCGGTCAGCTGCATCACCGTGGCGTTGGCATCGTCACGCAGGCGCGCGAACACGCCGTGGAAGTCGCCCTGCATGCGCGCGCGCAGATCGCCCTGCGACAGCGCCGAGAGCAGGCCCTGCAACCCGGACAGGTTGCTCTGGAAGGTATCGAGCAGGTGGTTGATGCTCAGCGCCAGGGTTTTGACGAAGCCCTGTTTGCCCTCCATCGTGATCCGCCCGTGCAGCTCCCCGCGCGCGGCGGCGTCCACCAGCGCGGCCACTTCATTCTCCACCGTAGTTTCCAGCGCCCGGCTGCGCCACTCCACGGCAGCGCCCAGCAGCTGGCCGTGGTCCACGATCGGGGTGATCACCAACTGGTAGCGGATGCCCGCGTGCTCGATCTCGCGGCTGGCGCGCTGGCCGGCCCGCAGCGTCGGCACCAGGGTGGCGAAGGCCGGATGCAGGGCGGCCGCCGGCTGGCCACTCCACTCCGCGTGCGTGAGCTGCAGTTCGGCCAGCAGCGCCTCGTTGAGGAAACCGATCTGCCCCTCGGCGTCGAGCACCATCACCCCGGTCTGCGCGCAGTCCAGCGCCTGGCGGGCGCGGGTGTTATCGCGCGCGACGGCGCGCTCGGCGTCGATCCGCTCACGCAGCCGGTGCTGCATGTGGCGCAGGCGTGCGGCCAGCTGGCCGATTTCATCGTGCGGGTTATGCAGGGGCAGGACGGTGTCCAGCCGATCCTCGGCAATATCCTCGGCGAAGCGCAGCGTATCGGTGATCGGCTGGCGGACCGCGCGCAGCACCAGCAGCAGCGTGGCGATCAGCACCACCGCCACCAGCAGCAGGGTCAGCGCGAACACGACCCCCATGGTGCTGGCCCGCGCGGCCTGTCGCTCACGTGCCGCCGCCAATGCCCGCGTCTGTGCCTGTTGCAGCGCCTGCAGACCGGGGCCGATCTGGGCGGCGGTCTCAGCCAGTGACTGCGCTTCCACATCCAGCCCGATGCGGGCAGCGGTATAGGCCAACAGCGCGCCCTGGTAGTCGTCCATCTGCGTGCGCAGCGCGTCCTGCGTGTCTGCGCCTAGCCGCGCCTGCGCCAGCGCCAGATCGAACGGCAGCTTCTGTTCGCTGGCACGATCGGTGTGCGCCGAATCACCGGTGAGCAGCAGCAGACTTTCCTCGCGCCGCATCTTCTGCAGCAGGGCCATCAGCACCGGGCTCGCGCTACTCTCGACGCTGGCTTCCAGCGTAGCGGCCGCGGCCTCCAGCTGCGCACGCAGGCCGGCATCACCGCGCCCCATCTCATCCACCCGGGCATTCAATGCGGTGATGCCCTCGGCGAAGTCACCCGCACGCACCGCCAGCTCGCGCAGTGCCCCGGCACTGCCGGCATCGTGCGGATCGCGCTGCAGGTGCGCCAACGTTGTCTGCAGGCGCTGCTGCGCGGCCTGCAGGGCCTCCCGGTCGGCATCTTCGAAGGTGCTGGCATACCGCGTCTGCAGCCGCCGTGCATCGGCGATCTCGGTCGCCAGCGTGGCGGCCCGTGCCGCCTCCTGCTGATGCGCCGCGAACGCCTCTGCCGCGCGCTCGTTATCATGGCGCGTCCAGCCGTACACGACGGCCACCGCGAACAGGCCCAGGCCGCAGATCAGCAGGCTGGCCCTGAGTTTTTGTGCCACGCTGAGACGACCGAGCCCGGCCAGCCGGGACGGCTGGGCCAGACGGAAGCGGAACCGGTCGCCCAGGCGGGCGACGAACAACGACAGACGGCGGGGGACGGCCGACATCACGTACTCCAGGCGGAAGGACGCATCGGTATCGGCGGGTTCGGGATGAACTTTAGGGCCCATCCCAATGAGCGACCATGGCGTCGCCAGTGGCTCCCGTTGTAAGCGAGCCAGACGACGAAGTGATGACGGTCCTACGACGAGCGCCCTGTGGCTGCATCCGTGGCTGGTCGGGGTGGGCGTGGCGCCGCCGGCGGCCCTGCAGCGCATGAACGTGCGACAGTGACGGAAGGGACAGCACCTTCACGGCGATTGCGCTGAACTAGCGCTGGGATCACGCCCGGGAGCTGCTGCAGGACCGCGCGGACGCTGCCGCACCTCGGGCCGATCACGACGCACTACGCCACGCCGCACGGAGAGAGACCGCCATGAATGCCGCCTTCAAGATTTTTCTGCTCGCCGGTGCACTGCTGTACGGCCTGCCGGGGCTGGTGTGGTGGGTGAACCATCGGCGGGCCAAGCGCGCGCGGCTGGCCCAGGGCGCGATCAGCGTCGAGGTCCGCACGCCATGAGCGGAAGCCGAAGCACCCCGGCGCGCCTGACGGACGAACAGCGGCAGATCCTGCGCGATATCAACGCCACGCGGCCGGTCAGCGACGAGACCGCCAACTGGGCCGTCCGGGCCGGCTATGCCGCGCAGGCGGAAGATGGCGACATCGACCTGACCCAGGCCGGCCGCCAAGTGGTGGACTCCAGCACGCTGTAGCGGGCCGGGCGCACGCCCGTCATCCCGTGTCCCGGAGGTCCTCCGTCCGAATGACACTTGAAGGGCGTCCCAGCCCATGCGAAAAGTGGGGCCCGCTCTGGTCCGATTGAAGCAGGCACTGCCGATGAAACGCTTCCCCGCTGTTGTCGCCGCCATGCTCGTAGCCGCTGGCATGCTCGCGCCCCTGGCGGCATCCGCTGGCGAGGAGGCCGAAGACGCGGCCGCCCTCACCCGCACCATTACCGGGTTGGATGACCAGGTCTTCGACGCCTACAACCGCTGCGACCTGGAGACCTTTGCCGGCTACTTTTCGCCTACCGTCGAGTTCTATCACGACAGCGGCGGGGCCACCTTCGATCGCGACACGGTGGTCTCCAACACGCGCAAGTACATTTGCCACAAGGTCCGTCGCGAACGCGTTCCAGGCACGCTCAGGGTGTACCCGATCAAGAACTTCGGCGCGATCGAGGAAGGCGAGCACCGCTTCTGCGAGGTGGCGACCGGCAAGTGCGAAGGCAGCGCGAAGTTCGTGATGGTCTGGCAGCACAAGGACGGGCAATGGCAGATGACCCGGGTGCTGAGCTATGGCCATCGTGCGTTGACCGCGGCTGAAAAGGCGGCGCTGGAGACGACAGGACAAAAGTGAGGCCTGGCAGGGTCGGTCCGCACTGTCACAGCGCGCCTGAGGGCTTGCCGGTACCACACCGCACTGACCGCTGATCCTGTCAGGCCGCCATGGCATCGATCCGCTGGAGGGGAGCCGTACTCTGCCCGATCCGGCTGGCCTGCCCTGCTCAGCGCCGACGTGAGGTCGCGCGCGGCTGCAACGCGTCCAGGGCGCCAGCATTGCGGCGCGCCCAGTCGTAGATCAGTTCGATCGGTTCGACCAGTTGCCGCCCCAGCGGGGTCAATGTGTACTCCACCGAGGGCGGCACGGTGGGGTACTCGGTGCGCAGCACGATCCCCGCATGCTCCATGTCACGCAGTGTCTGGATCAGCATCTTCTTGGAGACGGCCGGCAGGCTGCGGTGCAGCGCGTTGCTGCGGGCGGTACCGTCATGCCGCACGGCCAGGGTGTGCAGCACCATCGAGGTCCACTTGGTGCTGAACAGCTCCAGCACCCGCCGGGGGGCGCAATCCTCTCGCCAGTGCTCTTCGGGAGTACCCGTTTTCATGTGTGGTTACCGTTTGGTGCCTTCTTTCGAGGCGTACCTCGATATCCTAAGGTGTGCGCCTGTAAAGCAATGAACGGGGCGACATCGTGAGGCAGAAAGCGTTGGTGGTCGGTGCAACGGGCATCGTGGGCAGTGCACTGATACAACGGCTGCTGCAGGAGGGCTGGGAAGTTCACGGCCTGGCCCGTCGGCCCGATTCGCTGCCCGCCGGCGCCCACGGCGTCTGCGCCGACCTGCACGATGCGCAGGCCACGCGCGCCGCGCTGTCCGGACTGGCACCCACGCACGTGTTCATCACCACCTGGTCCCGGCAGGCGAACGAGGCCGAGAACATCCGGGTCAACGGCGCGATGGTGCGTCACCTGCTGCAGGCCCTGGCGCCGGCTGGCACGGTGCAGCATGTGGCGCTGGTGACGGGCCTGAAGCACTACCTGGGACCGTTCGAGGCCTATGCGCAGGGCAACCTGCCGCAGACGCCTTTCCGTGAAGAACAACCGCGCCTGCCCGTGGACAACTTCTACTACGCACAGGAAGACGAGGTGTTTGCCGCCGCCGCCCGCGATGGCTTCCACTGGAGCGTGCACCGTCCGCACACGGTGATCGGCGCGGCGGTGGGCAATGCGATGAACATGGGCACGACCCTGGCCGTGCACGCGACGCTGTGCCGGCAGACCGGCCGCCCGTTCCAGTTCCCCGGTTCGCTCGCCCAATGGGAGGGGCTGACCGACATGACCGATGCCGGGCTGCTGGCGCGTCATCTGCTGTGGGCCACGCAGACACCGGCCGCCGCCAACCAGGCGTTCAACGTGGTCAACGGCGATGTGTTCCGGTGGCGCTGGATGTGGGGCCGGATCGCGGCGTGGTTCGATATCGAGGCCGTGCCCTTCAGTGGCCACGTGCGGCCGCTGGCGGCGCAGATGGCCGACGATGCCGCGCCCTGGTCCGCACTGGCCGCCACGCACGGTCTGGCAGAGCCGGATATCCATCGGCTGATCTCGCCCTGGCACACCGATGCCGATCTGGGGCGCCCGCTGGAGGTGATCACGGACATGTCCAAGAGCCGCCGGATGGGGTTCCTGGATTACCAGCCCAGCGACGATGCGTTCTTCGATCTGTTCGCCCGCCTGCGGGCGGCGCGCCTGATCCCCTGATCGAGCCGGAGCCACGGGCGACCGATGGGATCCAGCCCGGGCAGCGGGGGCGAACGGGGGTGTTCCAAAGCGGCGCCCGGCAGCGATACCCTATCGTTGCCGCCCCGTGTCGCCTGCAGTACGGGCGCCACCGGGTTCCGGACCCGCCCCCCGCCGAACGCAGGTACCGCTTGAGTTCTTTACCTTCCCCCGGCTCCCACCGCGAGCGGGATTCCGAGCGCGTCAAGATGGCGCTGGCCGCCGGCGCGATCATCGGCACCTGGTTCTGGGACGTGGCCCGGGACAACCTCACGGTGGATGATGCCCTCGCCCTGGCCCATGGCCTGGACCCTGCCCTGGCGCGCACCGAACTGCGGCTGGAACAGGTGGTGGCCGCCGTTCACCCCGACGACCGCGCCGGTCTGGCCGATGCGATCGCCGAGGCGGTCCGCCGGGGCGGTCGCTATGCGCACCAGTACCGTACCCGCGGCCCGGACGGCGCGTACCGCTGGATCGAAGCGATCGGCCGGGTGGATCTCGATGCGCAGGGAGAGGCCATCGGCTTCCCCGGCGTGCTCATCGATATCGACGAACGCCGCCGGATCGAAGCCGAGCGGGACCAGGCACAGACCCTGCTGCGCTCCTTCGTCGAGGCAGCGCCCGGCGTGGTGTATGCCAAGGACCGCCAGGGCCGGATCCTGATCGGCAACCGCGGCACCACCGACCTCATCGGCCTGCCGCCGGAGGTGTACGTGGGCCGCACCGATGCCGAACTGCTGAACGACCCAGCCCAGGCCGCGACGGTCATGGCCACCGACGAGCGGGTCATGGCCAGCGGGCAGACCGAGCAGCTCGAAGAGGAAGTGAGCTTTCCCGACGGCCGGCGCGCCTACTGGCTGTCGACCAAGTCACCGTTGCGTGACGCCGACGGCACCGTGGTCGGCCTGGTCGGCACCTCGCTGGACATCACCGACCGCAAGGCCGCCGAGGCCCGCCACCTGGAAGTGGAGGAGCGCTATCGGCTGGCCGCCCAGGCCACCAACGATGCGATCTGGGACTGGCGGATCTCCGATGGCCATGTGATCTGGAACGAGGCGCTCACCACCCTGTTCGGCCATCCCCTGGCCGAGACCACGGCGCAGTGGTGGCTGGACCACATCCATCCCGATGACCGTGCGCGCGTCGATGCCGACATCCATGCGGTGATCGAAGGCGGCGGGACGGGCTGGAACAGCGAATACCGGTTCCGGCGCGCCGATGGCAGCTTTGCGCCGGTGCTCGACCGCGGCACCGTATTGCGTGGCGGCGTGGGTGAGCCGCTGCGGATGATCGGCGCGATGCTCGACCTGACCGTCCGCAATACCGCCGAAGCTGCGCTGGCCAAGAGCGAGGAACGCCTGCGCTTTGCCACCGAGGCCGGTGACATGGGCTTCTGGGATGTCGACCTGGTCCGCGATGAACTGATCTGGCCGGCACGGACCAAGGCGATGTTCGGCATCTCGCCCGGGGTGGCAGTGACGTTGCGCGACTTCTACGACGGCATCCATCCTGATGACAGCGAGGCAACCTTCGCGGCCTTCGCCGCTGCGGCCGACCCGGCCCGGCGCGCGCTCTACGACGTGGAGTACCGCACCGTCGGCAAGGAAGACGGTGTCGTGCGCTGGGTGGCGGCAAAGGGGCGTGGCCATTTCGAAGGCGACCGCTGCGTGCGGGTGGTCGGCGTGGCGATCGAGATCACGGCGCGCAAGCTCGCCGACGCACGCCTGCAGGAATTGAACGAACACCTCGAGAGCCGCGTGCTCGAAGAGGTCGCCGAGCGCACGCGCGTGGAAGATGCCCTGCGCCAAAGCCAGAAGATGGAGGCGGTGGGCCAGTTGACCGGCGGCATCGCGCACGACTTCAACAACATGCTCGCCACCGTGATCGGCCCGCTGGACCTGCTTGCGATGCGCATGGGCGACAGCGATCCGCGCGCCAAGCGCTACATCGACATGGCCATCGACGGCGCGACCCGGGCCGCGCAGCTGACCCAGCGCCTGCTGGCGTTTTCCCGGCAACAGCCCCTGCAGCCGGTGCCCTTGGACGTGAACCGGTTGATCGCCGGGATGTCGGACCTGCTCGTGCACTCACTGGGCAGCAACATCCGCCTGGAGACCGTGCTGGCCGCGCAGGTGTGGTGCACCTTCGCCGATGCCAATCAGCTGGAGAACGTGATCCTCAACCTGGCCGTCAACGCGCGCGACGCGCTGCCGGGCGGCGGGCGGCTGGTGGTGGAAACGGCCAACTGCCGGATCGCCTCTGCCGCAGACGCCGTGCGTGCCGACGTGCCCACCGGTGAGTACGTGCTGATCACCGTGGCCGACAACGGCGGCGGCATGCCACCGGAGGTCATCGCCAAGGCCTTCGATCCGTTCTTCACCACCAAGAAGGTCGGCCAGGGCACCGGGCTGGGCCTGTCACAGGTTTATGGCTTCGTCCGCCAATCGGCCGGGCACGTGAAGATCCATTCCTCGCTCGGCAAGGGAACGACGGTGGCGCTGTATCTCCCGCGCCGGGAGGGGGAGATCGACGCGGGTCCTTCGACAGCACCCGCGGACAGTCGCCCGCTGAGCGGTGGCCGCGAGTTGGTCCTGGTCGTGGAAGACGAACCGGGCGTGCGACAGTTTTCCATCGAGGCGCTGGGCGAACTGGGCTACCGGGTCCTTGCCGCCGACGATGCGGCCGGCGCGCTCGCGCTGCTCGAGCAGCATCCGGACATCGCGCTGCTGTTCACCGATGTGGTGATGCCGGAGGTCAACGGCCGGCAACTGGCCGACGAAGCCCTCAAACGGCGGCCCGGCCTGAAAGTGCTGTTTACCACCGGCTATAGCCGCAATGCGCTGGAACACGATGGGGTGCTGGACCCCGCAGTCCACGTGATCGGCAAGCCCTTCACGCTGGAAGATCTGGCGCTGCGGGTGCGCGCGGTGCTGGCGGAGGTGCGGTGATCCCGACGCCGGCATGCCGTGCTGGGACAGGGATCGCACGCGAATTTCAAACAATCGCTTGAAACACGCATAACTTCGTCGAACTGGACACGATCCACCAGTTCCGCCAGACTCCGCCCTTTCCTGTTGTTCGGCACCCATGGCGAAACTGCTGGTCCTGCATGGCCCCAACCTCAACCTGCTCGGCACGCGCGAGCCGGGGGTCTATGGGCACACCACGCTGGCGCAGATCGACCAGGCCCTGCTGGCCCAGGCGCAGGCCGCCGGCCATGCCCTGGAGCGCCTGCAGTCCAATGCCGAGCACGTGCTGGTGGACCGGGTGCAGGCCGCCCGCGTTGACGGCACCGCCTTCATCCTGATCAACCCGGCGGCCTTCACCCATACCTCGGTGGCCCTGCGCGATGCGCTGGCCGCGGTGGAGCTGCCCTTCATCGAGATCCACCTGTCCAATCCGCATGCGCGCGAGCCCTTCCGCCAGCACAGCTATTTCAGTGACAAGGCGGTCGGGGTGATCTGTGGGTTCGGGGCGGACAGCTATCGCTATGCGATGGATGCCGCGCTGACCCGGCTGGCGGCTGCCTCCGCGTGATGACACTGCCGCGTCTCCTCGCCAGCACCGTGCTGTGGGGCTGCCTGTGTAGCGCCGCCACCGCCGCCGATCGCAGCGCCGAAGGCATCGACTGCGCGCAGCCCAGCGGCACGATGGAATCGGACCTGTGCGCCTCGGATGTGGCCAGCGCAGCCGATGCCGAATTGAATACCGTGTACGCCCAGGCGCGCCAGCAGTTGCGCCGCCAGGCCGCCGAAGGCGCGTGTACGCACTGCGCCGAGGCCGAAAAGCAGCTGATCCTGGCCCAGCGCGCGTGGATGCAGCTGCGCGATCACGAGTGCGATGCGGTCTACGCTTTCAACGCCGATGGCACTGCGCGCAATGGCGCGCAGATGCACTGCCTCACCACCCTCGCGCGCGACCGTACGCGGCAGCTGCGCGATTTCTACGAACTGCTTTGACCCGAGCGCACTGCGCTTTCCCCTCTCCACTGACATCAAGACCACAGAGGCCCCTATGGATCTCCGCAAAATCAAGAAGCTGATCGACCTGCTGGAAGAGTCGAACCTCGCCGAAATCGAAATCAAGGAAGGCGAAGAGTCCGTGCGTCTGTCGCGCGCGCCCGTCTCCGGCTACGGCATGGTGCAGGCCCAGCCGCAGATGATGATGGCCCCGGCACCGGCCCAGGCCGCCGCCCCGGCGATGCCGATGCAGTCGCCGACCGAAGCCTCCACCGGTGGCACCGCCAAGGCCGGCAACGCCCTGCCCGATGGCCACGTGCTGCGCGCGCCGATGGTCGGCACCTTCTATGCCTCGTCCTCGCCGGACAAGCCGGCCTTCGTGTCGGTCGGCCAGGCCGTCAAGGCCGGTGAAACGCTGGCGATCATCGAAGCGATGAAGATGTTCAACCCGATCGAAGCCGATGTCTCCGGCACCATCGTCGCCATCCTGGGCGAAAACGGCCAGCCGGTCGAATTCGACCAGCCGCTGTTCGTGATCGGCTAAGGATTAGTCCATGCTCGACAAAGTCGTTATTGCCAACCGAGGGGAGATCGCGCTGCGCATCCTGCGCGCGTGCCATACCCTGGGCATCCGCACGGTGGCTGTGCATTCCACGGTCGACCGCAATCTCAAGCACGTGGCCATGGCCGACGAGTCGGTCTGCATCGGTCCGGCACCGTCCTCGGAGAGCTACCTCAACATCCCGGCCCTGATCGCCGCGGCGGAAGTCACCGACGCCCAGGCCATCCACCCGGGTTACGGCTTCCTCTCGGAAAACGCCGACTTCGCCGAGCGCGTGGAAGAATCCGGCTTCATCTTCATCGGCCCCAAGGCCGACACCATCCGCCTGATGGGCGACAAGGTGGAAGCGATCCGCGCGATGAAGGCCGCCGGCGTGCCGTGCGTGCCCGGCTCGGGCGGCCCGCTGACCGACGACATCGTGGCCAACACCAAGATCGCCCGTGAGATCGGCTACCCGGTCATCATCAAGGCCTCCGGTGGCGGTGGCGGCCGCGGCATGCGCGTGGTGCATGCCGAGGCTTCGCTGAAGGCGGCCATCGAGACCACCAAGTCCGAGGCCAAGGCCGCTTTCAGCAACGATCAGGTCTACATGGAGAAGTTCCTGGAGAATCCGCGCCACGTGGAAATCCAGGTGCTCGCCGACGGCCAGGGTAACGCCATCCACCTCGGTGAACGCGACTGCTCCATGCAGCGCCGCCACCAGAAAGTGGTGGAAGAAGCGCCGGCACCGGGCATCACCGCCGAGCTGCGCGATGAGATCGGCAAGGTGTGCGTGGAAGCCTGCATCCGCATCGGCTACCGCGGCGCAGGTACCTTCGAGTTCCTGTTCGAAGACGGCCGTTTCTACTTCATCGAAATGAACACCCGCGTGCAGGTGGAACATCCGGTGACGGAGATGGTGACGGGCATCGATCTGGTCTGCGAGCAGCTGCGCATCGCCGCCGGCCAGAAGCTGAGCATCAAGCAGAGCGACGTGGTGCTGACCGGCCACGCGATCGAATGCCGCATCAACGCCGAAGATGCTGAAACCTTCGTGCCGAGCCCGGGCCAGATCACCGCGTTCCATCCGCCCGGTGGCCCCGGTGTGCGCGTGGATACCCACATCTACAGTGGCTACCGCGTGCCGCCGAACTATGACTCGATGATCGGCAAGCTGATCGTGCACGGCCCGGATCGCGAGACCGCGATCGCGCGCATGCGCGTGGCGCTGAGCGAACTGGTCGTGGACGGCATCAAGACCAACGTCGCGCTGCAGCAGCGCATCATGCGCGACAAGGGCTTCCAGGCCGGTGGGCAGAACATCCACTACCTGGAAAAGCGCCTGGCCGAACGCAAGAACAAGTCGATCGCGTTGACCTGATCGGCGCGCTCGCGCGGGACGCTGGACAGCAGAAAGGCGGGGATTTCCCCGCCTTTTTGTTTGCGCGGACCGCGCTGCCAGAGGACACAACCACGGCAGCGCCAGCCAACCGCCGCCACGCATGGCGTGGCGCTGCAGACCCGCGCTTACGGCTTGGCGGTATCGGCCGCGGTGACCTGCGAGTTCTTCACCGGCTCCACGCCCTGCGACGAGGTCGGGTCCACGATCACCATCGTTTCGGTGGAGCCATCCGGCCACACCACCTGGAAGGTGCTGCCGGTGGGCAACGAAGCGAACGGCATGCCACTCTGCGCGCGATACACCGCAGCGACCTGACTGGCACCGGCACGACGCACGTCGGCATCGGCCTTGACCGAGGTCAACTGCACCTTGGACAAGCTTCGGTAACGATCGTCGTAGGTATCGATCATCACCAAGCCCACCGCTCCGGCTGAGTACGCGACAAACAACGCGACCCAGAACCAGAATTTCGCACCGTGCAGGATTCGACGGTAATTCATCGCCCATTCCTCTGCTTGACCAGCTCTTCGACCAACACCTTCATTTTCCCCGCACCTTGCCGCGATACCGCGGCGTCATACACAAAAGTGGCAAAGTCCTGCCCACCGTCCTGCGAACAGATCCCTCCGTTCGCGCAGAAATTGTTCATCAGCACACTGTCCGGCCCGCAGGCCATGCCCAGTTCGCAAGCGGCCAGCCGCCAGGCCAGTTCACTGAACTGATCGCCGGCCACCATGCCGCTCATCGCACCATCGCCGCTGGCGCGCTGGCCCATGCCCGGCGCCAGCGCCATGAAGGCTTCCGGATCACGCGAGTCCATGACCCGCTCGACCAGCCCGCGACGATAGGCCGGGGCGGTTTCCAGCGGATGACCTTCGGCAAACAGCGAAGCCTCCGCCGCCAGATTGCCGGCCTTGGCGGCCTGCAGGCGCTGGGTCAGGATCAACGAGCGGCCCAGATTGTCGCTGCTCACAAAACCGGCGCAACGTCGGGAAACCCGCTCACGCGCGGCGACCATCGACACCGAGGCTTTCATGCCCAGGCCGGTCAGTACATCGTTGTCGAGCCGGTAGCCCCCCGGATCCATCGCATACGTGGCGCAGTAGTCGTACACACGGCTGACCATCCAGCCGGCTTCCGCATTGCCGTTGGCGGCCTGCAGCTGCAGGCGCTGCGCATAGGCAAACAGATCGGTATCGCCTTCGATGTCGGCGCGCAGATCCAGCGGCAGACCGGACGCCACCGCGGTCCCACGCTCGCTGCCGAGCAGGCGGCGGGCCAGTTGGCGCGCTTCGGCCGGAACGGCGCTCGGCGCACTGGCGGCCTGCGGCTCATCCATATGTGAAGCAGCCTGATCGGCATGCAGCACCCGGTCACCCGCGCGGTAGCCCACCACCCCCAGCAATGCCAGGGCCGGTACGACCAGCAACCAGGTTTTCAGGGTCGGCAGGAGCGCCATGGGCAGGAGGTCACAGGCTGTCGGTCATGGACAGCAGAAATCCAAGTTTAGCAAGCAGCCGCAACACTGTCTGAACCGGCCGTCGGGCCGATCTTACCGGCTGGCGAGACGCCCTCACTGCGGTGGCGCCGGGACCATCGGCCCGCACTGGTCTAACATGCACGGTTTTCCGCCGGTCCCTGCCCCCATGCCCTTCCTGGAACTCACCCTGCACTGCACCGAAGCCACCCAGCCGCGCTATGAGAATGCGCTGGACGACGTGGGCGCGCTGGCGGTGACCCTGCTCGATGCCGATGCCGACACCAGCAACGAGCGCGCGATCCTGGAGCCGGGCGTGGGCGAGACCCCGCTGTGGAACGACCTGGTGCTGACCGCGCTGTTCCCGGGAGACACCAACGCGCTGGCGCTGCTGGCCGCGCTGGACGCCTTCGACCCGGGCCTGGACTGGGCCAATGCCAGCTTCCGCGCCGTGGCCGACGAAGACTGGGAGCGCGCCTGGATCGACCAGTTCCAGCCGATGGCCTTCGGCGAGCGCACCTGGATCGTGCCGTGGAACCATGCGCTGCCAGACGCCGCTCAGGCCGAGGACGCCGCCGTGGTCCGCCTGGACCCGGGCCTGGCGTTCGGCTCGGGCACCCACCCGACCACCGCGCTGTGCCTGCGTTGGCTGGACGGCCTGGCCACCGAGGGCGCCCTGGCCGGCAATACCGTGCTCGATTTCGGCTGCGGCTCGGGCATCCTCGCCCTGGCGGCACTGAAGCTGGGCGCGGCCCGCGCGGTCGGCGTGGACAACGATCCGCAGGCGGTGATCGCCACCGGCGACAACGCCGAGCGCAACGGCCTGCAGGACCGTGTGCAGGTCTACCTGCCGGACGACGAGCCGCAGGCAACGTATCCGGTCGTGGTGGCGAACATCCTCGCCTCGGCGCTGGATGCCCTGGCCGATGTGCTGGCCGCGCGCGTCGCCCCGGGCGGCCGCATCGCGCTGTCGGGCATCCTGCACGGGCAGGAAGGTGAACTGCTGGAACGCTATGCCCCCGCCTTCGAGCAGCTGGCGGTGGCGCAGGACGGTGACTGGATGCGCATCACCGGCGTCCGCCGTGCTTGAATAGCCTGTCTCCTGCCCGGTCCCGTGCCCATGTCCGAGCCTCCGATGCCGCCGCGACGCCCGCTCGCCACGTTCCTGCGTCCGTCCGTGGAGGCTCCGGCCGATCCGGCTGAGCCGTCTTCCGTCGTCCATGACGAGGCGTCGGCGTTGCCGACGTCGCCCGTGCAGGATCGGATCGCCCCCCTGGCGGTGGAACAGGTGATCGATGCCCAGCCGGTGCACGCGCCGCAGCGCCCGGCGCCGGCGCGGGAACTCGACCTGCCTCCCCGTTCCGGACGCGCGCCTGTTGGCGACGCTGGGCCAGCGGCCGCACTGCCTGCTGGCACGGCAACGCCATCGATGGCGTTGCCGGATGATGGGGGCGCCTCCACCGGGGACGCGGGAAGCACCGCCACGGCCGCCCTGCCGCCGGCCGAAGCGATCACCACGCCAAGTTTCCTGCGCCTGCCCGGTGCGCGCCTGCGTACGCCGCGCTGGCAATGGGGAATGGTCGCCGGGCTGGTCGCCCTGCTGCTGCTCCAGATCGCCGTGGCCGACCGCGCGCGGCTGGCTGCCGATGCCGGCACGCGCCCGTGGATTGCCGGGCTGTGCAGCGTGTTGCGCTGTTCGTTGCCGGCCTGGCGCGAGCCGGCGGCCTTCAGCATGCTCAGCCGTGATGTGCGCCCCGTGCCGGGCCAGGCCGGCGCACTGCAGGTGCAGGCGAGCATCCGCAACGACGCACGCTGGGCACAGGCCTGGCCGTCGCTGCGGCTGTCGCTGTCCGACGCCGATGGCCGCGTGATCGGCACCAATGTGTTCGCGCCGGCGGACTACCTGGACCGCGCGACGGACCCGGCCGCCACGCTGGAACCGGGGCAAAGCGCGCAGATCGCCTTCCGTGTGCGGGAGCCCGCCGCGTCTACCGTCGCATTCACCTTTGAGTTCCTCTGAGGTGCCGCCGCGGCCGTCGGAGCGTGGCAGGCGGCCGACGCACGCGCTAGACTGACCCCATCACCATTCCGCCGTGGGCTGTTGTCCGCCCCGGCTCTTGCACCGGGAAACTCCTTGAACGCTGTCCTTTCTCGTCCTGACAACAGTCGTGGCGCGCCCAAGCCACCCCTGCGTGAACACGTGGCCCAGTCGGTCAGGCGCTACCTGCGGGACCTGGATGGCTGCGATGCGGACGATGTCTACGAGATCGTGCTGCGCGAGATGGAGATTCCGCTGTTCGTGGAAGTGCTCAATCACTGCGAAGGCAACCAGAGCCGGGCCGCGTCGATGCTGGGCATCCACCGCGCCACCCTGCGCAAGAAGTTGAAGGAATACGGCATCAGCACCTGATGCCGACCGGGCACGCGTGTCGTGCCTGGCGTGAGAAGGCCGGATCGAGCAGCCCTCGGTGCCGGCCTTCGTCGTTTCAGGGGCCATCCCCGCGCCACTGGCCTACAATATGGCCCCGCTCCGCTTCGATCTCCTGCCCCCATGAGTTCCGATCTGCTGCCCGTGCGCCGGGCCCTGCTGTCCGTTTCCGACAAAACCGGTCTGATCGACCTGGCCCGCGCCCTCGCTGCGCGCAACGTGGAGCTGCTTTCCACCGGCGGGACCGCCAAGGCGATCCGCGAGGCCGGCCTGGCAGTGAAGGACGTTGCCGACGTCACCGGTTTCCCGGAAATGATGGACGGCCGGGTCAAGACCCTGCACCCGATGGTGCACGGTGGCCTGCTCGGCCGCGCCGGGCTGGATGACGCGGTCATGGCCGAACACGGCATCGGCGCGATCGACCTGCTGGTGCTGAACCTGTACCCGTTCGAGTCGGTGACCGCCAAGGCGGACTGCACCCTCGAAGATGCCGTGGAGAACATCGACATCGGTGGCCCGGCGATGCTGCGCTCGGCGGCGAAGAACTTTGCCCGCGTAGCGGTGGCGACCGACCCGTCGCAGTACGGCGAACTGCTGGCCGAACTGGACGCCAACGACGGCAAGCTGTCGGCGGCCAAGCGCTTCGCCTTCTCGGTGGCCGCGTTCAACCGCGTGGCCCAGTACGATGCGGCGATCAGCAATTATCTCTCGGCCGTGACCACCACCGACACCGCCGTGCCGGTGCGCGCGGAGTTCCCGGCGCAGATGAATTCGAGCTTCGTGAAGGTGATGGATCTGCGCTACGGCGAGAACCCGCACCAGAGCGGCGCGTTCTACCGCGACCTTTACCCGGTGCCGGGCACGCTGGCCACCTTCCAGCAGCTGCAGGGCAAGGAACTGAGCTACAACAACCTGGCCGACGCCGATGCCGCGTGGGAATGCGTGCGTCAGTTCGACGTACCGGCCTGCGTGATCGTCAAGCATGCCAATCCGTGCGGCGTGGCCGTGGGCGCTGGCAACGGCGATGCCTACGAGCTGGCCTACGCGACCGACCCGACCAGCGCCTTCGGCGGCATCATCGCCTTCAATAAGCCGCTGGACGCCGCCACCGCCAAGGTGATCCTGGACCGCCAGTTCGTCGAAGTGCTGATCGCCCCGGATTACGAGCCGGCCGCGCTGGAATACGCGACCAGGAAGGCCAACGTGCGCGTGCTGCGCATTCCGCACGGCGACGGCCGCAACAACTACGACACCAAGCGCATCGGTTCGGGCCTGCTGCTGCAGAGCGCCGACAACCGCGGCATGCGCCGCGACGAACTGACCGTGGTGAGCAAGCTGGCGCCGACCGACAAACAGTTCGCCGATCTGCTGTTCGCCTGGAAGGTCGCCAAGTTCGTCAAATCCAACGCCATCGTGTACGCGAAGGACAACCGCACCATTGGTGTCGGTGCTGGCCAGATGAGCCGCGTGTACTCGGCGCGCATCGCCGGCATCAAGGCCGCCGATGCGAACCTGGTGGTGGAGGGCTCGGTGATGGCCTCCGATGCGTTCTTCCCGTTCCGCGACGGCATCGATGCCGCCGCGGCCGCCGGCATCAAGGCAGTGATCCAGCCGGGTGGCTCGATGCGCGACAACGAAGTGATCGCCGCCGCCGACGAACATGGCCTGGCGATGGTGTTCACCGGCGTGCGTCATTTCCGCCACTGATGCCTGGATCGACACGGATGTCGCCACTGCAACGCAACCGCCTTGCAGCGGTGGTGATCGCCACCGCTGCAGGGGTGCTGGGCTGCACCCGCACCAGTGAGCCGGCGCCGCCGCCCGCACCCGCTGCAGCGGCGACCGCCGCCCCGCTCGCCCACGTCAGCCGCACGGCGCGCCTGCAGGGCTTCCTGACCGAGCGCTACGGCAAGGCCGCCACGCTCTCGGGAAAATGGCGTGGCAGCTGGACCCAGGACGGCGACACCCGCCTCACCGATTGGCGTGTGTGTGCCGAGCAGCCGGTGGTCACGGGCGAGAGCTGGCAACAACTGGTGGCCGTCTGCGGATCACCGCTGGACGGCGCCCATCCCGACCCGGGCGCGATCGACTTCTTCGTGCTGCGCCCTGAGGCGGACCGCTTCGCCGTGGCCGCCGAGCTGACCGGGCAGAACTTCGGCAGCCAGGGTGAGCCCGGCACGGTGCAGATCGTCCGCGCCGGCAGCGACTTCTACGGTTTCCGCATCGAGCACGGCTGGTTCGGCCAGGGCTACGCGTTGATCACGCAGACGCTGGTATTGCCCGGCCCGAACGGGCTGGTGGACGCGGGTGGCGTGCGCAGCCATATCGACAACAGCGGTGCCTACGACTGCGACGATGCCGATGCCGAACCGGATTGCCAGGCACGTCTGTTCAACCTTGATTTCGCCCTGACCTTCGACAGCCGCGATCCAGCGGCGCGGCAATGGCCGCTGGTGATCGAAGAGACCGGCCTGGGCTGTGGCGGGCAGCCGGTGCGGCGCGAACATCGCTTCACCCTGGACCCGACAACGTGGACGTATGCGTTCCCCGCGGCGCTTCAGCGCGAAGGGTGCGAGTGATGCGTTCGTGGGCACTGGCAGGTGTGGCGCTCGCGCTGCTGGCCGGCTGTGACCGCACACCAGCGGCATCGGAACCACGCAAACCGCACCGTGTGCTCAGAACCACGGTGCTGGTGGAGGACATGATCTACCTGCGGGGCGATGCCAACCAGCGCCTGCTGGCGTTTCTGCGCAAGCGCTACGGCGACGCCGCCCTGCTCGGCGCGCCATGGAAGGGCGACTGGGAGGACACCGAGGTTGAGGCACTGCGTCCGGTCACCCGCAGCGTGTGTGCGCGTGACACCGTCACCAGCGAAGGGCATGAGCAGACCCTGCTGGCGGTGTGCCAGACCCTTGATGACGCCGCCACAGTCGAACCCGGGCGGGTCGACCTGTATGTGCTGCGCCTGGGCAAGGACGATGACGAGGCGAGCCATGGCGGCGCGCTTGCCCAGCAGCTGGACAGCGCCCGCTGGTGGTCATCGCGCAGCGGCTGCAGCAACAGTACGGCCGCCACGGCGCACCCGGCACGGTCCAGATCGCGCAGCTCGGCCCGCAACGCCATGCCTTCCACATCACCCATGAGGAACACCGGCGAGGCCATCGGCGCATCTGGCGCAGTTACGTCGCCCTCCACAACGATCGCCTGCGCGATGTCGCCCAGTACCGCGACCACCTCGACAATCTTGCCCTGCACGGCTGTGGCGGCAAGCCGGCCGACTGCGGCGAGGGCGTGTTCGCGGTGGACTTCAGCACGACCGTGGGCGACAGCAACGCCGAGGACGGCTACTGGCCGCTGACGGTGCGTGCCAGCGGCCACGACTGCACGGGGCCGGCGACCGAGTACTACCACCTGATCTTCGATGCCCGGCAGCGTGCCTATCCGGTGCCGGACGATCTCCAGCGCGACGGCTGCGCGGACAGCTGAGGGCGTGGGTTGCCACGGCAACCGATCGCCCGAATGCGCCCGCCGCCCGCACCGCGTAAAATCACGTTCCTGCCCTCTTACGCGAGAACTGCATTGAAGATCCTGGTCATCGGCGCTGGCGGCCGCGAACACGCCCTGGCCTGGAAGCTGGCCCAGTCCGCGAAGGTCCGTGAGGTCATCGTCGCCCCCGGCAATGCAGGCACCGCCACCGAGCCCAAGTGCCGCAACGTGGACGTCAAGGTCACCGACCTGGACGGCCTGCTGGCGCTGGTCGGCACCGAAGGCATCGGCCTGACCGTGGTCGGCCCGGAAGTACCGCTGGTGGCCGGTGTGGTCGATCGCTTCCGTGCCGCCGGTCACCGCATCTTCGGGCCCACCGCCGCCGCCGCGCAGCTGGAAGGCAGCAAGGCGTATGCGAAGGACTTCCTGGCCCGCCACAGGATCCCGACCGCGTTCTACGCGGTGCACACCGAGGTCGAGCCGGCGCTGGCCTACCTGCGCGAGAAGGGTGCCCCGATCGTGGTCAAGGCCGATGGCCTGGCCGCCGGCAAGGGCGTGATCGTGGCGATGACCCTCACCGAAGCCGAGGACGCGGTGCGTGACATGCTCTCCGGCAATGCCTTCGGCGATGCCGGCGCCCGCGTGGTGATCGAGGAATTCCTGGACGGCGAAGAGGCCAGCTTCATCTCGATGGTGGACGGTAAGACGGCACTGCCGATGGCGACCTCGCAGGACCACAAGCGCGTCGGCGACGGCGACACCGGCCCCAACACCGGCGGCATGGGCGCGTACTCGCCGGCCCCGGTGGTGACCGATGAGGTGCATGCGCGCGTGATGCGCGAGGTGGTCAACCCGACCGTGCAGGGCATGATCGCCGACGGCATTCCGTTCACCGGCTTTCTCTATGCCGGCCTGATGATCGATGCCAATGGCGCGCCGAAGGTGATCGAATTCAACGTGCGTTTCGGCGACCCGGAAACCCAGCCGGTGATGCTGCGCCTGCAGTCGGATCTGGTGGATCTGGTCGAAGCGGCGATCGACGAACGCTTGGACACCGTGGAGGCGCAGTGGGACCCGCGCCCGTCGCTGGGCGTGGTGATGGCAGCATCGCCGTATCCGGAGACCCCGATCACCGGCGAGGTGATCCACGGCCTGGACGCGGTCGCCGCGACGGCCAAGGTGTTCCATGCCGGCACCACGCTGGACGCGCAGGGCCAGGTGCTCAGCGCCGGTGGCCGCGTGCTGTGCGTGGCGGCGTTGGGCGGCACGGTGGGCGAAGCACAGCGCAACGCTTACGCCGGCGTCGGTGCCATCCACTGGGCCCATGAGTTCCACCGCGGTGATATCGGCTGGCGGGCGATCGCGCGCGAGCAGGGCTGAGCGTCGAACCGGCCCCCATCAAAGCGCTGCCGTCAGCGCCAGAAAGCAGAAAGGCCCGGCATCAGCCGGGCCTTTCTGCATGACCGCGCCAGTCACTGCATCACGCAGTAAACAGCGCCTTCATCTTCTTCAGTGCGTTCGCCTCGACCTGGCGGATGCGCTCTGCAGAGACGCCGTACTCATCAGCCAGCTCCTGCAGCGTCACCTTGCTGTCCGCGTCCAGCCAGCGACGGCGGATGATGTCGCGCGAACGCGCATCCAGCTCGGCCATGCCTTCGCGCAGCAACTGCAGCTGATTGTCTTCGCTGTCCATCCGCTCGTACGCCATCGAAGGATCTTCTTCGTTGGCGCGCAGGTAGGCAGCCGGCGACGGCGGCGCATGATCGTCATCGTCATCGCTGGAGAGATCGAAACCGATATCGCGACCGGACAGGCGCGACTCCATCTCGAGCACTTCACGCTCGGACACGTTCAAGTCCTTGGCCACCGCGCTGACTTCGGCCGCGTTCATCCAGCCCAGGCGGGTCTTGGACTTTCGCAGGTTGAAGAACAGCTTGCGCTGCGCCTTGGTCGTGGCGACCTTGACGATGCGCCAGTTCTTGAGGATGAACTCGTGCATTTCCGCACGGATCCAATGCACCGCGAACGACACCAGGCGAACGCCCATGTCCGGGTCGAAACGCTTCACCGCCTTCATCAGGCCGATGTTGCCTTCCTGGATCAGGTCGCCCAGCGCCAGGCCGTAGCCGTTGTAGCCACGGGCCACGTGCACCACGAAGCGCAGGTGGGAATGGACCAGCTCGCGCGCGGCGTCCAGATCCAGCTCGTCGCGGAAGCGGCGGGCCAGGTCCTGCTCGTCATCGACCGACAGCACCGGGATCTGGTGCACGGCACCGATGTAGGCGTCCAGCGAACCGAGCGCACTGGGAATCGGGAGATTGTTTGCCACAAGGGCAGTAGAGGTGTTCTGGCTCATAGCACTCATCTTAGCAGTCCCGGAATTGGACTGCTAAAGGGGAAAGAAGTTCCATCGTTCTGTTCATGGGACGCTGGCACCGAAGACATCCCTAACGTACCGCGAAATGATGACAGTGGCGAGAGGCAGGAAATAGGAGCTCTAATCCAATTAAATCAACGGGATAGAGGGATGAATTGGGCAGGCGCGCGTGTTTTCTGGCTGAACAGGCCGGCGGGAAGCGCCCATTCAGCCCGGAAAGGTTGTCGGCAGTTCAGCCAGACATGGCCTGGCTCTACTCGAAATCACCTTTTGGCCCGGTCGTGCGATGGCGCCGCACCCGATCGCCCCACCGATGCCGACCGCCAACACCGCCATCGCCGGTAGTGCCACGCCATGCGGGGCAGGCCTAAACCGACCGAAGCCGCGCACCCACGGCCATGCGTGGCCGGCCCAACCCCAACCGAAGCCTAGTAGTACCCCGCCATGTTCAGGAAGAACCCCTTCTGGTCGTACTTCAGCTCGGTCATGTCATCGCTGAACTCGGTGAAGTTGTAGCCCACCCCGACCTTGAAGTTCTCCCCGACCCGGCGGTCCACGCCCACCAGCCAACCCTTGCGCACGCCACCCTCGCGCACCTTCAACCAACGGTGCTCGGCCAGGCCTTCCCACTGTGCGAACAGGCGATAGCGCAGCTGCAGCGCGGCGAAGTCGGCACGGCTGTCCAGCCACGCGCCCTCTCCCCGGCCCGTGCGGTAGTCGCCCCACCGCGAGGCCAGCTTGCCAGCCACTTCCCAGCGCGCGCCCAGCTGGCGGATGCCTTCAAGCGAGAGGATCTGAGAGCGCTGGTCATACAGGTTGCCGCCCTCCTGCCCGAGCGAGGCCACATCGTAGAGATAGGTGAACTTGCCGAAGCCGGCCCAGCGGGTATTGTCGTGCGGGCGCCAGGCGAAGCCCATGTTGGTCTCCACCAGTTTGGCGTCGGCCAGGCGGTCGATGCGGTCTTCGGTATCGGCGTAGTTGGCGCGCAACGCGAAGCGCCAGTCTTCGTTGAGCTTGTACAGCAGGCGGTTGGTGGTCACCCACTGCTCGCGCTGTTCGGCGCCGCTGTCGCGGCGGTACTCCAGCTTGCTGTTCCACTGCGCCACCGCATCGGTGCGCCCGCCGCTCACGCTGTAGGCACGGCGGTCGACACGGCCCACGGTGGAATCCAGCTCACCGTCCATGATCGTAAAGCCCAGGTTCCAGCCCTGTGCGGGATAGAAATCCATACCGAAGGTATGCACGATGCCGGCGCTGTCCTGGCGACGGTCCTTCAGATACTGGCTCTCGTTGTAGACGTTGACCTGGTTGCTCAACCGCCAGCGCTGGCCCAGCGTCCACCCGCTCTGCAGCCCGGTATCGAACAACGGATCGGTGCCGGTGCGGTCGGTGCTGTAGCTGTAACTGCCGTACAGACTGTGGTCCGGTGCCATGCGGTACTCGCCATCGACCTTGGCGCCGTGGCCGCGGCTGCCACCGCTGACTTCCGCACCGACACTGCTGCGGTCGCCGAACAGATACCGCGCGCCGAGGGTCAGCAGGTCATTCTTCTCGTAGGCACCGCCGTCATCGTCCAGCGTGACCTGGCCGGTGCCGTACACCTCCCACGAGGCCCCGAAGCGCTGGCGGTAACCGATCGCGGCCAGCAGTGCGTCCACGCTCTGCAGTTGCTGTTCTTCGCGCACGCGGCGGAGTTCGCCGGTCAGCTGGCCGTCGTTGCCCAGCCGCCACTCGGCGGTCAGCTGGCTCTGCTCCAACGCCAGGTCGCCCTGCTCGGTGCGGGTGTGGCGGCCGTACAGACTGACATCATCGGTGAGGTAGCCCAGGAACTCGGCACCGTATTCCTGGATCGGCAGACCGGTGTCCTGGCGCGCGACCGAGAAGCCGGCATCGACATCGCGCCACCATGCGCCCAGGCTCCAATCCTGCGTGGTCCAGCCCAGCTCGCGCAGGTTGGCCCGCGCTTCCACGGCACTGGCGGTGCCCGAGCGCCGGCCTTCGTACGGGTTGCGGCGGATGAAGCTCAGGCCGCCGTTGTCCGAATAGAACACCGGGGCGGCGGTCGCATCGGTACGGGTCTGTTCCATCTTCAGATAGGTGCCGCGCCCGGCCTGCAGGGTGAGATCGGCGCCCTTCAGACTGTAGTTCTCGCCGCTGCGGTTCTCGTCGATCCAGGTACCGCCGATCGCCACGTGGTCGCCGATCCACTGCCGGCCACGCGCACCGTAGGTCACGTCGTCGTTGCTGAAGCCAAGCGGCACGTATTCGTAGTCCACCAGCAGCAGCTGATCGTAGCCATCGAGCGGCATGTCGCGGGTGATGCTGCGCACGTTCTCGCGGGTCAGCTGTGCCAGCGGACGGGTCAGGATCAGCCGCCCCTGCAGATTGTCGATCTCGTAGTCCACGCCTTCCTGCAGGGTGGCGCGCGTTTCGGTGCGGCCGGTGGTACGGTCGCGCACTTCCAGCACCACCTGTTCCGAGCCGGGCAGCACATCGGTGTGGCGCAGGTAGTACAGGCTGCCGCCGGTGCCGAGGAATTCACTGTGGCCCGGCGCGGACTGCGCCTCCGAGCCGAACACCTTCAGCTGGGAGCGTGCTTCACCCAGCGGCGTGGCCTCCATCGAACGCCAGTTCAACGCGCCACCGTACAGCGAGCGAACGTACTGGCCGTACTCGGTGCCGGTGATGCCGGTGGCGTAGTTGCCCCACACGGCCTGGCTCTGGTCCCAGTCCACGCGCAGGTACAACCGCCCCTGCGTATCCACATCACGGTAGGTGGTGGAGTCATCGCCGTACACCGGGTAGTACAGATCCGGATCGAGGCGACGGAACACATCCTGCGCGTCGGCTTGGGTGAAATCGCGGAACAGATACTTCAACTCGCGGTCCTGGGTATCGGCCTGTGCGGTCACCAGGTATTTGCCGCGCAGCTTGCCCTTCAGATAGAACGCCAGCCGGCCTTCGCTGAGGAAGCTGTCGTTGTCGCGATCATCGGCGGCCAGGGGCTGCAGGTTGCCGCTTGCACTGTTCCTGGAGACGGTGACATCGGCGATGGCGACCAGGAACAGGTAGCGGCCGGTGACATCCACATCCAGCTGCCGCTGGGCCGATGGCGCATCGCGTGATTCCACACTGACGTCGTAACGGTGCTCACCGACCGGCTCCAGGAACTCGGCCGCGAACTTCTGCTCCAGATCGACCGGGAAGTCCTGGCCGTTGATGCGCACGCGGCTGTTGGGCTCCAGGTTGCGGCCGTACAGGCGCACGCGCGAGCCATGGATGGGAATGTTCTGCAGGCGGAGCATGCTCTGCCCGTAGATGCTGTTGCTCAGTTGCAGGTCCTGCGCGCTGTCGCCATCGAGTGCCTGGCCGAGCGTCTTCTGCACGTTCTCGCGGGTGATCTGCAGGCCACGGTCGAAATCGGCCGGGGTGACCAGCTGGATGCGCTGGAGGCGCGTTTCATCGAAGGCGCCACCGGCGCCGTACGCACGCGCGACGTAGATCAGCTCATCGCCGGTGCGCAGCTTGATCTGCGGCGGCAACTCACCGCTCCATTCGGCATCGCCGACGTAATCGGCCGGCAGCTCGATGCGGGCCAACGGCGTGACCAGATCGGTATCGGTACCGCGATACAGCGTCACCTCCAGTTTCTGGATGAAGGAAGCGTAGTTGTTGTAGCTGTGGAAACGCAGCGGGCGGATCACCCGGCCGTTCTCGAATGGCACGGTGGCCGCGGCCTGCACGCTCAGGCTGGGCGGCACCATGGTCGGGTCTTCGGTCGCCCAGACCACGCCGCCGTTGGGCAGCTCGGCCATGAACTGCCCGCCGCGCGAAGCGACATCGGGCGTGACTGCCGGCGCGAGCGGCACGACGTTGGCGGCAGGAAGATCGGTGCGGCCGGGCAGCGGCAGCTCCGGTTCGCTGTCATCGCGGATGCGCAGCAGCAGCCCGTCATTATTGCGGCAGCTGTCGGCCTCGCAGCGGATGGGTGCGGGGGACGGCGCCGGTGTGACCGGCTGGGCAGCGGCCGGCAGGGCCAGCAGCAGCGCGCTGGCCAGACCGAGGCTGAGGCGGCGGGAGATCGGGCTCGGAATCAGGGTCATGTCCATGTCAACGCCCCTCCCCGGTGGTGCGACCGGGACTGGCAGGCTCGGGGGGATCGCCCAGGCGCACGTGGTGCAGCACGCGGCCGTCGGCGCCCAGCACGTCCACCGTGGTTGCCGTGGCGATCGTGGCCGGCAACTGCGGTCCCAGCGCCTCACGCAGCGCCTGCGCACGTTGCAGTGCGAGCGCCTCCTGACCGGGAGCGGCAGTGAGTTGCAGGCGCCCGCCACCGCGTGCCACCAACGCCTGGGCGGCGGTGGCGATCACCGGCGCGCGGTCGGCATCCAGCCGCGCCGTGCCAGGGGCGAACAGTGCATCGCCCAGTTCGATCCGCGCCGGGCGCGATGCCGCAGCGACGGTCGGCGCGGACGGGCGCGATGCGCTCGTGCTCAATGCACCGTCGGGCATCCGGACACCGAAGTCAAAGCGCACCGGCAGGCCCGGGGTGATGCGGCGAACCAGCGGGTTGGGCGTGGTGAAGCGCGCGCCGGCAGGCAGCGTGGACGGGTCCACCTTGAGGATGAAGTTGCGCCCGCGCGCCTCGCCACCGGGGATGCCGACCAGGTGGTAGCGGCCGAAGGCATCGGTTTCCATCAGCAGGCCTTCCACCGCCGCGATGCGCACGCCGGGGATACCGCGCTCTCCCACCTCCTGGATGCCATTGCCGTTGCGGTCGTCGAACACGCTGCCCACGATCAGGCTCTCATCGAGCAGCGGATCGGTGGTGATCTCCACCTCGGCCGAGGCGACGTTGCCGATCGTGCGGTTCTCGCCGTCGATGGCGGTGATGCGGTTGGTGTGCACACCGGTGCCGGTGCCCGCACCGACCCGCAGGTAGTACACCACCGTCGCCCGCTCACCGGCGGCCACATCGATGCCGTCGATGCGCAGCGGCTGTACCCCGCTGGTACGCGCTTCGTTGTCGGCATCGATCACCGCAAAGCCACCGCGCACGAAGGTGAAGCCCGGCGGCAGCGTATCGAGCAGGGTCGCGCCGTTGGCATCCACTTCGCCAACGTTGTCGATGGTCACGGTGTAACGCACCAGGTCACCGATCTGCGCGCTGCGCTTGCCGGCCACCTTGGTCAGGCGCAGGACGGCCTGCTGGCCAGCGACGGTCACCGCCACGTTGGCCTCGGCACACAGTGGCGTCGGGATGGACACATCGCAGACCCGGTAACGGAAGCTGTCGGTGCCGGCGAAGTTGGCCGCCGGTGTGTACGTGCAGGTCCCGTTGGCGCACTGCACGGTGCCATGGGTGGGGGCCACGGCGACCTGCAGCGAGGCCGGATCCAGCGGCGCGGTGCGGGCACTGTCGTTGGCCAGCACGTTGATCACCAGCGGCGCCGCGGTGTCCGCCGTGACCGTGTCATCGACCAGGGTCAACACGTTCGGATCGACCACGACCGTGACCGTGGCGCTGGCGCACATCGCCGGATCGGCGACGTCGCAGACCTGGTAGTCGAAGCGCTGCTCGCCGGAGAAATTGGCCAGCGCGGCGAAGCGGATGCGGGCCCGCGGCAGCACCGTGGCCGTGCCGTACGGCGGCGGCGCGGTGATGGCCACTGTGACCGTATCCGGATCGATCGGGGTGCCATTGACGCGGTCGTTGCCGAGCACATCGATCTCGATCACGCCGTCCTGCGGCATCTCCACCCGATCATCTTCGGCATCCACGCCCGGCTCGCCGGCGATGACGATGACGCTCACGGTGCCGGTGTCGCAGACCGTGGGCTGGTTGAGCAGGCAGACCGTGTAGGAGGTGCTGTAGCTGCCCGGCGCCAGCCCGGCGGCGACGTCCACCCAGCCATCGGCGCTGAAGCTCAGTGCGTTGGTGGCGACCGGCGCGAAACTCACCTGGCTCGGGTCCAGCGGCGCCGTGTTGAAAGTGTCGTTGGTGAACACATTGAGCAGCCGCGCGCGGCCAGCCGGACCGACCGGGCCGCCGCTGTCATCCACGACCAGCAGTGCACCCACCGGCCCCTGCACACGCACCGTGGCGATCGCGGTGGTGCAGTTGGTCGGCACGCCGTTCTCGCACAGCTGGTAGGCCACCTGCACCTGGCCGGGCTGCACGCCGGCGGCGACCATGATCTGCCCTTGGTTGTTCATCGTGTACCCGGGCGTGCTGCCGGTCAGGCTGGCCACCACGCTGCCCACCGGGGGTGGCGAGACGTTGTTGAAGCTGTCGTTCTCCAGCACCGAGCGGGCGATGGTGCCGCCCACGGCCGGATCCACCGGGGTGCCGGTGAAATCATCGTTGACCGCCAGCACCACGTTGACCGAGCCGGCCAGCGTGAGCGTGACGCTGGCCGTACCGCATTGCGTGCCATACGGCGCAGGTAGGCACACCTGGTAGGTGAAGGTGACCGGCCCGGCGGTACCGGAGGGGGCGGTGTAGGTGAAGCTGCCATCCGCATTGAACACCAGGCCCGGCAGCGTGCCACTGGTCAGGGTGTAGAGCGCACCGGCTGCGGCATTGTCATTGAGGCCGACGTTCCCTGTAAGCGGCAGACCGGCAGGCACGCTGAAGCTGTCGTTCTGCGGTGCCGGGGTGATCACCACGGTCACGGTGGCGGTGGCGCAGTTGGCCGGCGCCGCCGCCTCACAGATCTGGTAGGTGATCGGCGTGGCGCCGGATGCCGTGCCGGCGCCGACGTTGATGATGCCGTCGGCGTTGATCGTGACCCCGGCAGGTGCGCCGACCAGGCTCAGGATCACATCGGCGGGCGCTGGCGGGCTGACCCCGTTGAGGCGGTCATTGGCCAGCACGCTGGTGGACGAGCTTGCACCCGGCAGGACATTGGTGAGCACGTCATCGCCGGCGACCAGGGTGCCATTGCTGATGTTGAGGGTGACCGTCGCCGTGCCGCAGGTGGTGGCGTACGGCGCGGGCAGGCAGGCCTGGTAGGTGAAGCTGACCGGGCTGGGGGTGCCCGCCGGCGGCGTGTAGGTGAAGCCACCATTGCTGGACAGGGACAGGCCCGCCGGCACGGGACCCTGCACGGTGTACAGCGCACCGGCGGGCATCGCGTCGTTGCTGGCCACGCTGTTGCTCAGGCTCTGCCCCACCTGCACCGAGAAGGCGTCGTTCTGCGGGGCCGGACTGACCACCACCGTGACGCTGGCGGTATCGCAGTTGCCCGGCGCGGCTGCCTCGCAGATCTGGTAGGTGACCGTGGTGGCCCCGGAGGTCGTGCCACTGGCCACCGTGATCGTGCCGGCCGGCGTGATGCTGAAACCGGCCGGTGCGCCGACCAGACTCAGCAGTACATCCGCCGCCGCCGGCGGCGATACGCCGTTGAGGCTGTCGTTGGCCAGCACGCTGCCACTGGAGGTGGTGCCCGGCGCGACCCCGGTGAGCGTGTCATCGCCGGCCACCAGCAGACCGTTGTTGATGTTGATGGTCAGGATCGCGCGGCCGCACAGGCTGCTGTCCGGTGCGGGCAGGCACACCTGGTAGGCAACGCTGACCGGCCCGGTCACACCGGTCGCCGGGGTATAGGTGAAGGTGCCGTCGGGGTTGAAGGTCAACCCCGTTGGCGCGGTGCCCTGCAGGGTGAACACCGCACCCGTCGGCGTGTTGTCATTGGCCGCGACGGTGTTGGCCAGGGTCTGCCCGGCCTGGACCGCAAAGGCATCGTTCTGCGGAGCCGGCGTGACCACCACGGTGACGCCGGCGGTATCGCAGTTGGACGGCGCGGCCGCTTCGCAGATCTGGTAGGTGATCGTGGTCGGGCCGGACCCCACGCCACTGCCGACGCTGATCGTGCCGTCGGGATTGAGAGTGAAGCCACCCGGTGCACCGACCAGACTCAGCACCACATCGCCCGGCGCAGGCGGCGAGACACCATTGAGGCTGTCATTGGCCAGCACGCTGCCGCCCGTGGTTGCCCCGGGCAGCACGCCGGTCAGGCTGTCATCGCCCGCGCTCAGCGAACCGTTGTTGATGTTGAGGATGACCGTGGCGGTACCACACAGGCTGCCGTTCGGTGGGGGCAGGCACGCGCGGTAGATGAAGATCACCGGGCTGGAGGTACCGACCGGCGGCGTGTAGATGAAGCTGCCATCGGCGTTGAAGGCCAGACCCACCGGGGGCGTGCCCTGGATCGCCCAGGTAGCGCCCGCCGGCAGGCCGTCGTTGGTTGCCACGCTGTTGCTCAACGTCTGGCCTGCCTGCACCGAGAAGGCATCGTTCTGCGGTGTGGGGGTGACGATGACCGTCACCGTGGCTGTCGCGCAGTTGCCCGGCGCGGCGGCTTCGCAGATCTGGTAGGTGAGCGTGGTCGAGCCTGCTGTCGTGCCGGTGGCAACGCTGATCGTACCGTTGGGCGTGATCGCAAAGCCGGCCGGGGCACCGACCAGGCTCAGCACCACGCTCGCCGACGCCGGCGGTGAAACACCATTGAGACTGTCGTTGGCCAGCACACTCGCCGCCGAAGTGGTGCCCGGAACCACGCCACTGAGGGTGTCGTTGCCGGCAAGCAGCGTGCCGTTGGCGATGTTGAGGGTGACGTTGGCGGTGGCACACAGCGACGTCGGGGCGGGCAGGCAAGCCTGGTAGGTGAAGATGACCGGGCTCGGCGTGCCGGTCGCCGGTGCGTAGGTGAACGATCCGTCCGGATTGAATACCAGGCCGGCCGGCAGCGGGCTCTGCACCGCGAAGATGGCGCCGGCCGGCATGCTGTCATTGCCGGCCACGCTGTTGCTCAGGGTCTGCCCGGCCTGCACGGTGAAGGCATCGTCCTGCGGGGTGGGGGTCACGACGACAGTGACAGTGGCGGTGTCGCAGTTGCCCGGCGCCGCTGCCTCGCAGATCTGGTAGGTCAACGTGGTGCTGCCCGATACCACGCCGGTCGCCACGGTGATGGTGCCTGCCGGGGTGATGGCAAAGCCGGCCGGTGCGCCCACCAGGCTCAGCTGCACGTCGCCCGGTGCGGGCGGGCTGACCGCATTGAGGGTGTCGTTGGCCAGCACGCTGGCGCTGGAGGTACCGCCGGCAACGACCCCGCTGAGGGTGTCGTCGGCGGCGACCAGGGTGCCGGTGTTGACGTTGAGCGTGACCGTCGCGGTGTTGCACAGGGCGGCATTCGGCGCGGGCAGGCAGGCCTGGTAGTTGAAGGTCACCGGGCCGGTGGTGCCGAGCGGCGGCGTATAGGTGAACGTGCCGTCCGCACTGAACGCCAGGCCGGCGGGCGCGGCGCCCTGCAGCGTCCACGTGGCGCCGGTGGGCAGGTTGTCGTTGGCGCCGACATTGCCGTTGCTGATCGTGCCGCCGACCTGCACCGCGTAGGCATCGTCCTGCGGGGCAGGCGCGATCACCAGCGACACCGTAGCGGTATCGCAGTTCGACGGCGCAGCGGTTTCGCAGATCTGGTACGTGAGCGTGGCCGGACCGGAGGTGACCGTCACCGGCACGGTGATCGTGCCGTCGGCGGCGATGCTGTAACCGGCAGGTGCACCGACCAGGCTCAACTGCACGCTGCCCGGTGCGGGCGGGCTCACCGTGTTGAGTGCATCGTTGGCCAGCACGCTGGGCGTGGCTGCACCCGGGGCGATGCCGGCGAAGCTGTCATCGCCGGCCACCAGTGTGCCGAGATTGACGTTCACGGTGGCCGTGGCGAGACCGCACACGCCACCATTGGGCGCGGGCAGGCAGGCCTGGTAAGTAACGGTGACCGCGCCGGAGGTGCCTACCGGCGGGGTATAGGCGAAGCTGCCGTCGCTGTTGAACACCAACCCGTTCGGCGGCGTGCCCTGCACGGCCCAGCTCGACCCGGGCGGCATGCTGTCATTGGTGGCAACGCTGCCGTTGGCGATGCTGCCGCCTGCCTGCACGGCGAAGGCATCGTTCTGCGGCATCGGTGTGACCACGAAGCGGATCGCGGCGGTATCGCAGTTGGTCGGCGACGCCGCTTCGCACAGCTGGTAGGTCAGTGTCGTGGCCCCCGCGGTCACGCCGGCCGGCACCTGCACGGTGCCATCGTTGTTGATCACGAAGCCGGCCGGTGCACCGACCAGCAGCAGCTGTACCGCAGCGGCCGCCGGTGGACTCACGCCATTGAGCGAATCATTGGCCAGCACGCTCGGCGTGGCCGAGCCACCGCTGATCGGCGCGGCGAAGGTATCGTCGGTGGCGACCACCGCATTGACCGCGATGTCCAGGGTCGCGGTCGCCGTGCCGCAGATGGCGGCATCCGGTGCCGGGAGACAGGCCTGATAACTGAAAGTGACCGGGCCGAGCGTGCCCGCCGGCGGGGTGTAGGTAAAGCTGCCGTTGCTGTTGAACACCAGGCCCTGCGGCGGCACGGCCACGCTCCAGCTGGACCCCGCCGGCATGTTGTCGTTGCCCGACACGGTGCCGCTATTGGGTTGACCGGCCTGCACGGTGATCGTGTCGTCCACCGGCACCGGACGCACCACCAGCGCGATGGTGGCCGTGGCGCAGTTGTTCGCGGCGGCCGTTTCGCAGATCTGGTAATTCAGCGTGTTCGCCCCGGTCGGCGCGTTGCCCGCGATCGCCACCGTGCCATCGGGATTGATCGTGAAGCCGCTCGGCGCGCCCACCAGGCTCAAGGTGACACGGGCCGCGGGTGCCGGACTGACACCGTTGAGCACATCGTTGTCCAATACGCTGGGCGTGGCAGCACCCGGTGCGATTACGCCGAAGCTGTCGTTGCCGGCGATCAGCGCGCCGTTGTTGATGTTGAGCGTGACCGTAGCGGTGCCACAGAGGGCCGCGTTCGGGGCAGGCAGGCAGGCCTGGTAGACAAAGCTGGTCGGGCTGGTGGTCCCAGCCGGCGGCGCATAGGTGAAGCTGCCATCGGCATTGAAGCTCACCCCGCCCGGCAGCGCGCCCGGCACGCTGTAGAGCGAGCCGATCGGCATGCTGTCGTTGCCGGACACGTTGCCGCTGATGATCTGTCCCGCCTGCACCGCGAACGCATCGTTGACCGGTGCGGGCGCGACCACCAGGGTGACGCTGGCGGTATCGCAGTTGGACGATGCGGCCGCTTCGCAGAGCTGGTAGGTGAGCGTGGTGGGACCGGCCGCGGTACCGGTGGCCACGGTGATGGTGCCGTCGGCGGCGATGCTGAAGCCGGTCGGTGCGCCGACCAGTGACAGCAGCACGTCCGTCGCCACCGGCGTGCTGCCGTTGAGGGTGTCGTTGTCGAGCACGCTCGGTGACGGCACGCCCGGGGCGATCGGTGCCGCGACGCTGTCATCGACGGCGACCAGCGTGCCGCTGTTGACGTTCAGTGTCGCAGTGGCAGTCGCGCAGACGCTGGCATCCGGTGCCGGCAGACAGACCTGGTAGGTGAAGCTCACCACGCCACTGAAGCCCTGCGGCGGTGCATAGGTGACGCTGCCGTCGGTACCGAGCACCAGGCCCGCCGGCGGCGCGCCGACGACCGTGAACAGCGCACCGGCCGGCGCGTTGTCGTTGGTGGCCACCGAACCGGTCACGCCCTGCCCCGCCGGCGTGGACAATGCATCGTCCACCGCCACCGGTGCGACCACCAGGCGGGCCGTGGCGGTCACGCAGTTGCCCGGCGCCGCCGCTTCGCACAGTTGGTAGGTCACGTTCTTGACCCCGGCCGGCGTTCCCGGTGCGACGGTGACCGCCCCTTCGGCGGTGATGGCCAGCCCGGCCGGCGCGGCCTGCAGCGACAACACCACGTCGGCCATCGCAGGCGGCGTGGTGCCGTTAAGCGAGTCATTGGCCAGCACCGAGGTGGTGGCACCACCACTTACCGGGTTGATCGGCGCAGCACTGAAATCATCCGGGCTGGCGGCGAGCGTGCCGTTGCTGACGGTGATGAAGACCCGCGCGGTCGCGCACAGGGCGGCGTTCGGTGCAGGCAGGCAGACCTGGTAGGTGAAGTCGACCGGGCTGGCGGTGCCGACCGGCGGCGCGTAGGTGAAGCTGCCGTTGCCACTGAACACCAGGCCGGTCGGCACGGTGCCGATGACCGTGAACAGCGCCCCCGGCGGCACGTTGTCGTTGCTGTCGACGGTGCCGTTGAGCGTCTGTCCGGCCGGCGTGGAGAAGGTATCGTCGGTCGCCGAAGGCGAGACCACCAGGCGGATCGTCGCACTGGCGCAGTTGTTCGGCAGCACGGCCTCGCAGACCTGGTAGGTCAGCACCGTGGCGCCACCGACGGCGTTGCCCGGCACCGTCAGCAGGCCGTCGGCGTCGAGCGCGTAGCCCGCCGGGGCACCGATCAGGCTGAGCAGCACACTGCCCGCTGGCGGTGGCGTGGTGCCATCGAGCGCATCATTGGCCAGCACGCTGGTGGCCGTTGTGCTGCCCGGCGCCAGCGGCACGGCGCTGAAGTCATCGTCCCGCGCCAGCAGGGTGCCGGCATTGACGTTGATGGTGGCCGTGGCGGGACTGCACTGGGCACCGTCCGGCGCCGGCAGGCACACCTGGTAGGTGAAGGTCACAGGCCCGGTGAAACCGCTTGGCGGGGTGTACTGGAAGCTGCCATCCGGGCCGAACTGCAGCCCGGCCGGCGTCGCCGTGGTCAGGCTGAACACCGCACCGGCCGGCGCGTTGTCGTTGCTGCCGACATTGCCGGCCAGCAACTGCCCGGCCGGGGTGGAGAACACATCGGCCAGCGCCGAGGGCGCCACCAGCAACCGGATCTGCGCGGAGTCACAGTTGCCCGGCAATGCGGCTTCGCATAGCTGGTAAGTCAGCGTGACCGCACCGGCAAGCACGCCGCTGCTGATCGTCACGGTGCCATCGCTGAGCAGCGTATACCCGGCTGGTGCGCCGACCAGGGTCGGCAGCACGTCCGCCGAGGCAGGCGGCGCTGTGCCGTTGAGGCTGTCGTTGGTCAGTACCGAGGCGGTGCTGCCGCCGAGATCGGGAGTGATCGGCGTGCCGCGGAAGTCGTCGTCATTGGCGATCAGCGTGCCGGCGTTGACATTGATGGTGCCCGTCGCGCCCGCGCACACCGCACCGTCCGGCGCGGGCAGGCAGGCCTGGTAGGCGAATGTCACCGCGCCCTGGGTACCGGCCGGCGGCGCATAGGTGAAACCACCGTTCGGATTGAACACCAGTCCGGCCGGTGCGGTGCCGCTGAGGCTGAAGGTGGCGTTCGCCGGCACGTTGTCGTTGCCGGCCACGCTGCCGGTCAGCGCCACGCCCACGGGCGTGCTGAGGGTGTCGTTGACCGCCACCGGGGCCAGCAGCAGGCGCACTGCCGCGTTGGTGCAGTTGCTTGGCAGCGCTGCTTCGCACAGTTGGTAGGCGAGGTTGACCGCCCCGGCCGCTGCGCCACCCGGCACGGAGATCGTGCCGTTGCTGTTGAGCACATACCCGGCCGGCGCGCCGACCAGGCTCAGGATCACCTGCGCCGGTGCCGGCGGAACCGCACCGTTGATGGTGTCATTGGCCAGCACGCTGTTGGTGGTGCCGCCGGTGGCGGGATTGATGAGTGCACTGCGGAAATCATCGTCGTTGGCGACCAGCGTGCCCGCGTTGACGTTGAGGGTGACCGTGGCGGTATCGCACACGCCCGCCAGTGGCGCGGCCAGGCACGCCAGGTAGGTGAAGGTGGTGGTGCCGGTGTACTGCGCCGGCGGGGTATAGGTGAAGCTGCCATCGGTGTTGAACAGCAGCCCCGGCGGCGTCGTGCCGCTGACGGCGAAGGTGGTGCCGGTGGCGGTGTTGTCGTTCACCGCGACGTTGCCGCTGATCGGCGTCGCGACCTGCGTGGTGTACGCATCCGCCACCGCATCCGGCGCGATCACCACGGCGATGCTGGCGGTGGCGCAGTTGCTGGTTCCCGCCTGGCACAGCTGGTAGGTCAGGCTGGCCGGCCCGGCCGGGGCCCCGGCGGGCACCTGCAGTTGGCCGTTGCTGTCCAGCGTGTAGCCGGCCGGCGGTGCATTGATCAGCGACAGCGTGGCCTGTGCCGGCAGGATGGCGCTGCCGTTGAGGGTGTCATTGCCGAGCACGCTGGCGGTAAGTCCGCCGGCACTGGTCAGCGGCGCGGCAGTGAAGTCATCGTTGATGGCGGCGATGGCGGCGGCGGCGACGTTGATCGTCACTGTGGCGGTATCGCACACGTTGCCGTTCGGCGCTGGCAGGCACACCTGGTAGCGGAAGCTGTCCGGACCGGTGAAGGCCGCCTGGGCGGTGTAGCTGAAGCTGCCATCGGCGGCGAGCGTGACGCTGCCATGCGCGGCTACCCCCAGCACGCTGAACTGCGCGCCGGCCGGGGCGTTGTCGTTGGCTGCCACGGTGCCGGCCAACGCGATGCCCGCGGTGGCCGGGAACGTGTCATCGACCGCATCAGGGGCGACCACCAGCTGCACGTCGGCGGTGGCGCAGTTGGTCGGCGCAGCCTGTTCGCAGAGCTGGTAGCTGAAGCTCACCGCGCCGGCCGCCGCATCGGCCGGAACGGACACCTGCCCCGCCGCGTTGACGGTGTAGTTGGCCGGGGCACCGGTGAGCGCCAGCGTGACCGAGGCGGGCAACACCGCCGCGCCGTTGAGGGTGTCATTGCCGAGCAGGCTGACCGTGGTGGTGGTGCCAGGCTGCAGCGGTGCGGCGAACACGTCGTTGACCGCGGCGATCTGGTTGGCCTGCACGTTCACGCTGACCGTGGCGGTATCGCACGCCGTCGCATTCGGCGCCGGCAGGCAGACCTGGTAGGTGAATGAATCCGGCCCGGTGGCGGCGCCCGTGGGCGTATACGTGAAGGTGCCATCGGCATTGACCACTGCAGTGCCGCGGGTAGGGGGGGCGCCCAGCGTGTAGGTCGACCCGCTGGCGATGTTGTCGTTGCCGGCCAGGCTGCCGGTGGCCGGTTGCCCGCCGCCAGGTGTGGTGACCGTGTCATTGACCGCGTCGGGGCGGACGATCAGGTTCGCGGTTGCCGTGGCGCAGTTGGCCGGCATCACGATTTCGCAGAAGCGGTAGGTCAGTGCCAGCGGGCCGGCGGCCGCCGTGGCGGGCACCTGGATCGTGCCATTGGCATTGATCCCAAATCCGGCCGGGGCGCCGATCAGGCCCAGCGCGACCTGCGCCTGGGGCACGGCGCCGCCATTGAAGGTGTCATTGCCGAGCACGCTCGGCGTCAGCCCGCCGGTGCCAGGCGGGAGCGCCGTGGTGAAGGTGTCATCGACCGCCACCAGCGCGTTCGCATTGACCACGATCGCGGCGGTCGCGGTGGCGCAGACCGTGCCGTTCGGCGCCGGCAGACAGACCTGGTACTGGAACGAGGTCGCCGCGGCGATGCCACCGGCGGGTGCATAGACGAAGCTGCCATCGGCGCTGAGGGTGAGCCCGGCCGGCGGCGTGCCGATGGCGCTGAACGTTGCGCCGGCGGGGGCGTTGTCGTTGCTGGCTACATTGCCACTCAACGATGCCGCGCCACCGGTAGCGTTGAAGCTGTCGTTCACGGCGGTCGGGCTGATGATCAGACTGGCCGTAGCGGTGGCGCAGTTGGTCGGCGAGGCGTTTTCGCAGATCTGATAGGTCAATGCGGTGGCACCGGCGGCGGCACCGGCAGGAACCGCGATCACGCCCGCACTGTTGATGGTGAAGCCGGCCGGTGCACCCTGCAGCGCGATGCTCAGAGTGGCGCCGTTCACCGGCGCGCCGTTGAGCGTGTCGTTGCCGAGCACCGTGGGCGTGTTGCCCCCGGTGGTCGAGGACACTGCCGTGGCGAACGTATCGTTGTTGGCGACCAGTGCGTTGGCCTGGACCGGCACGGCCGGTGTGGTGGCGCTGTTGTCGCCCGGGGTCGGATCGGTGGTGCCGGTGGGCAGCACCAGCGACACAGTGTTGGCCGGCACCGTGGCCGGGGTGCTGGTGGGTGCCGTGCCGTTGACCAGCAGCACCACGCTGTCGCCGACCCCGACGTTGACCTGCACGTTGATGGCATTGCCACTGCCATTGGCCTGCGCGCACGACGAGGCGGCCGTGGTGGCCTGGCAGGTCCAGCTGACGTTGGTGAGCAGCGGGGACACGGTATCGACCACGCTCACCGCCGAGGCAGCGGACGGGCCTGCGTTGTTGACCTGGATGCGGTATTGGACGGTACCGCCGGCGGCGACCGGCGTTGTGCTGAGCAGGGTCTTGGTGACGCTCAGCTGGGCCTGCAGGGCCAGTGCGTTGCTGTCGCTGGCGCTGTTGTTGCCCAGCGCAGGATCAGCGACATCGGTCGGCGCGGTGACGGTGGCGGTGTTGTTGAGCGGGTTGGGATAGCTCTGCGCCAGCAGCGGCGGCGGCAGCAGCAACGCCAGCAGGGCCAACGTGCACGCGATGCGTGCCGAGGCGGTCCCTGCCCTGCTGTGTTTGCCGGTTGCTGCCATGCGCTCATCCTCGAAGCCAGTGGTCCTGTGCATCCCCGGCGCGGGTCGCCCCGCGCTATCCGCGTGCTGCACCGGGCGCTAGTACGCGCCCGGGTTGCTGCTGAAGCTGACCGGCACGCTGATCGTGGCCTGCCCGCCGTTGATCAGGTTCACGCCGACATTCACTGCGTTGCCGCCCACCGCGCCGCCACTGGCCACCGCGCAGGTGCTGCCGCTGGTGGCGCTGCAGGTCCAGGCGCCACGCAGCGTGGTGCCGTTGGGCAGGCTGTCGGTGACCACGGCGTTGGTGACGGCATCCGGACCGTCATTGCGGACCAGCAGCGTGTAGGTGGCCGTTCCGCCCGGCGTGTAGCTGCCACTACCGTCGGTCTTGGTGATCGACAGATCCGCCTGGCGCGTTCGATTGGTGATCCGGCAGACCAGCGTCACTGCGGTGGCGGTCATTGCCGGTGCCTGCAGGGTGAAGCTGCCGCCATTGCCGGAGGAAACCACCGTGTTGTTCTGGTCGGTGCACTGCCAGGTACTGGCATAGCGGGTGAGCGTGGTGCCGGCGGCAGCGGCCTCGGCCAGCGCGTAGCTGCCACCGGGGACGGTGATCACCGCGGCGGTGGCCCCGTTGTTGCCGACGTTGCTGGCCGAGCCGACCGTACTGCCGTTGTAGGTGATGGACAGATTGAACCGGCCGGTGTCGCTGGTCGGCTGCAGGTCCTTGACCAGCTGCAGCGTCGCCGCGCAGGCCTGGGTGACGCCTTCCACGGTGAAGATCGCCTGGCCGATGCGGATGCCGAGCAGGCCCAGCAGGTTGTCGACCAGCCCGCCGAGCACGGCGGTCAGCACCGGCGTGACCAGCCCGTTGACCTGCGTGCGGATCGGGGTGAGCAACGCGTTGACGATGCCGTTGACCAGGTCCGCCACCGGCAGCGGCAGCGCCAGGCCGCCTAGCAGCGTGACCGTGGGATTGCCGCTGGTGACCTGGATGCTGAGCGAGTTGACCAGCGTGGAGACCATGGTCGCCGCACTGACGGTGCCGGCATTCAATGTCCGGGTCTGCGGATACGGACCGGTGAAACTCGCGCTCTGCAGCCCGGGCGTGGCGGTGGCGAAGCTGCGGATGCTCACCGTCAGCGGAATGGTGATGTCGGCCACCGGCGTGAGCAGGCCGAGCACGTTGGCCGAGACCCGCACCCGCACGCTGAGCGAGGTCAGCGTGGCCGCACTCAGCGCGGTATCGGTCAGCACCGTCGTGCGGTTGAAGAACGTCGCATCGCTGATCTGGCCGACATACAGGTTCACCAGGCCCGGACGCGCCTGCAGCGTGACCGCGTTGCCCACCAGGTTGATCGCCGAGATCGCGCCTTCAGCGCGCGCGACATCGGCGTACACCTGCAGATGCAGGACATCGGCAGAGATGCTGGTGTTGGACAGGCTGACGCCGAGTAGATTGAGCCCGGTGAGCGCCGCCGAGAGCGTGCCGGTGTTCAACCCCTGCACCAGATCCAGATCCAGCTTGATGCGGATCGCCGCACTGTGGAACGCCGCACCGGCCGCACCGCAGCTGTAGACCGGCGGTTCCACCACCTGCAGCCACAGGCGCACGTTCGCCACGCCATTGAGGCCAAGCGCCGCGGTGTTGACCGTGATCGGGGTGGGCGTGGTGAGTACGTTGCGGAAGTTGTACAGCTGCACGCCACCGGTCAACAGATCCAGCACGTTCAGGCGCACGGTCGCCAGCGACCCGGTGGGCAATGCGATCTGCAGGATATCGGCCAGGCGGATGCTGCCCCCCACACCCGCCGCGCCGAGCGGCAATGCGTTGAGGACATTGGCGGCCGCGGTCTGCCCGTCGGCCTGCAGGACCTGCACCATCGCCGCGCGCAGCTGGCCCAGCGTGATGTTCGCGTTGAGCACCTGGCTGGGATCACTGACCACCACGCCGCCGTTGAGCTGGGTCAGCAACGCGTTGAGATTGATGTTGGCCCCGGCCAGGTTGTTCCAGTCGGCCACGCTGAGATTGAGGGTGGTGCCCGGCAAGAGCGCGCCGAACAGCAGGTTGAGCAGGGGGCTCTGGGTGGAATCGATCGAGGCCAGCCGCGGGCCGGCACTCACACACGCGCCGGCGGTGCAGGCCGATTGCGCGCTGGCCGAAGAAATACCGGCAGTTAATGCGATCAGCATCACAAATAACAGCGATACAGCCCTCAAGCTGAATCGCCGTAACGCCAACTTCACAACAGAAACTTTATCCATCGGCCATCCCCTGCGTCCGGGCCGAAGCGGTCTTTCACGGGCCGGTGGATACCGACCATGATCGACAGGGCATCGGCCTGCTTCCGATGTTTTGGATGTCCCGGCGCGTCATGGCCGGCTTGAGGGATTAAGTACGTGCACGCAGGGAAACCGTCAAACCGGCCACCTCGCGTGCAGGGGGAAGTTTCACTGTCGCCCGTGGGTTTATCGGCGGAGCGGTTGGAATGACAGGGGTCGTAAGCAGTTCTGTACAGACGGAAAAAAGAATCACTGCCCGGTAAGTATCGATAACCATCCACCGTTCAAGGAACGAGAAAGGGGAAGGCCATGTTGGCGATGTCGGATCGGATTCGCGCAGCACGCACCAGTGCAGGGATGTCACAAACGCAGTTGGCAGTGGAAACCGGGGTCAAGCGCAGCGCCGTCGCGCAATGGGAGCGCCGGGGTGGCACCCATCCGAGTGTGTCGCACCTGGCACATATCGCGGTCAGTACACGGGTGCGCTTCGAGTGGCTGGCTACCGGGCGCGGCGCGTGCAAGGCCAGCGGCGAAGAACTGACGGTGACCGCGCCCGCGCAGGACTACGTGCGCGACGATCTGGAAGGCAACATCCTGTCACTGCTGCGGCGCCTGCCACCACGCAAGCGGCAGGTCGCGCAATCCATCATCGAGATGCTGGCCGTGTAGCCCACGGCCGGGTGCCTACGCTGGCAGCTCCAGCGCGGCACGCGGTGGCAGCGACCAGTCGATGCGGTCGTGGCCACGACGTTGCAGGTACTCGTTGGTCATCGAGAAATGGCGGCAGCCGAGGAAACCGCGATGCGCCGACAACGGCGAAGGATGCGGCGCCTTGAGCACGCGGTGGCGGCCGGTATCGATGACCTTGCCCTTCTGCTGGGCGTAGCTGCCCCACAGCAGGAACACCAGGCCGTCGCGCTCGCGGTTGAGCGTGTCCACCACGTGGTCGGTGAAGCCCTCCCAGCCGCGCCGCTGGTGCGAGCCGGCATTGCCCGCTTCCACCGTCAGCACCGCGTTGAGCAGCAGCACACCACGGTGTGCCCACGGCAACAGGCAGCCATGGTCGGGCCGTGGGAGGCCCAGATCGGCTTCGATTTCTTTATAGATGTTCAGCAGTGACGGCGGCACCGGCACGCCCGGCATCACCGAGAAACTCAGGCCGTGTGCCTGGCCCTGCCCGTGATACGGATCCTGGCCGAGGATGACCACCTTGACCTGGTCGAAGGGCGTGGCATCGAAGGCGGCAAAGATCTGCGGGCCCGGTGGGAACACCTGGGCTCCGGCCGCCTTGCGCTGGCGCAGGAACGCGGAGAGTTCGCGCATGTCCGGGCGCAGCAGGTAATCGCCGATACGCGTCTTCCAGCTCGGTTCGAGCTGGATGCTGGGCACTACATCGTCATTCATCGCACTACAGGCTTGTCGTTGAGGCGGGACAGGCGCAACTGGAACAGCACCTTGGTGATGAGCAGCCGCTCTTCGATCGGCTTCTGCACCAGATCGTTGGCACCGGCCTGGAGCAGACCGGATTGGTTGTGCGGGTTGCCGTCACCGGTCATCACCAGCACCGGCAGGCGGCGCTTGCCGTAACCGAAGTCCACGCGCACGCGCTGCACCACATCGCGGCCACTGAGTTCGCCCTTGAGCGTGACATCGGTGAGCACCAGATCGATGCAATGGCTGCTGCGGCCGAGCGACTCGGCGGTGAGCAGCGCGAACGCATCTTCGGCGGTCAGTACGTGCAGCACGTTCAGGCCCTGCCGTTCAAGCATGCGCTTGGTCGCCTCGGCAACGACGCGGCTGTCTTCGACATAGAGAATCGTCGCGCCCGGGATGGTCTCCGGCTGCACGTAGCCGCGGATGAAGGTGGCCAGGGCTTCGTGCCCGAGCGCCTTGTCGAAATAATCGGTGACGTATTCGGTGAAACGGCGCTGCTCCAGATGCTGCTGGGCGTCGCCGGAGACCACGATCACCGGCACGTAGGCCTGGCCCGCGGCGTCGCGCACGATGCGCGCCAGGTCGAGCCCGTCGCCATCGCTCAGCGTGAGCGACGTGGTGACCAGACTGACCGGACCGGCATCCAGCGCCGCACGCGCCTCGGCGATGCTCGCACAGCCCACCACCTCCACCGCCGGCAGTTCGCGTTGCAGCACATCGGCAATCAACTTGCGGACCAGCTTGGAGCCATCGACGACCATGACGCGCGGTGCGTCGTCGGCCAGGTGCTTGAGGGCTTGCGGACGCATGCGGGCCTCAGGTTTCGGTCGGGCGGGTCTGGCGCAGGAAATGCCCGGTCACCAGCCAGGCGCCCAGCCAGCCCAGCACCACGGTGCCGAGCAGCACGAACGAGGAATGCAGCAGGTCCAGGCCGTGCAGCACGAAGGGGCTGCCGTAACTCTGCGAGAGCGCGGCCAGCGGCGGGCGCAGCGCCAGCCCGGCGGCGCCGATCAGTGCCAGCGCCACCGCACCGGCCCCCAGGCCGTACCACGCGCCCAGATACAGGAACGGGCGACGGATGAAGCCATCGCTGGCGCCCAGCAGCTGCAGCACGCCGATCTCATCGCGGCGGGCCTGGATGTCCAGGCGCACCGTATTGCCGACCACCAGCGCGGCACCCAGGCCGAGCAGGACCGACAGCACCTGCACCAGGCGCGTGCCGAAGCCGAGCCAGCCATCCAGGCGCTTGCGCCACAGCGCATCGTGCTGGACCAGATCGGCCTGCGGCAGGCCTTCCAGCGACTGCGCCAGGCGCGCGTCATCGGCGCCCTCGCCCGGGGTCACGATCAGCAGCGTCGGCAGCGGGTTGTCGTGCAACGCGTCGATCGCTTCGCCCAACCCGGCACTCTCGCGCAGCTCGGCCAGACCCTGCTCGGGGGTCTGCACGGTGACCTTGGCCACATCGGCACGACCGCGCAGGGTCTCGGCGACCTGGCGGGCCGCATCGGCACCGGCGTCGGTCTTGAGGAACAGATTGATGTCGCGCGACTGCTGCACGCTGCCGGCGAAATGCTTGAGGTTGTCCAGCGCGATCGACAGGCCCAGCGGCAGGGCCAGCGCCAGCGCCATGACCATCACCGTGAGCAGGGTCGCCCACGGCTTGCGCCAGGCGCGGCCGAGACTGAAGACCACGCTGTGGCCATGATGGTGCAGCCACACGCCGAAGCGCGACGGCGCGGCGGTTTCTTTGGTCACCGGAGTGTTCATTCGGCCAGGTCCTGCGGCGAGATGTCATCGACCAGGCGGCCGTGGTCCAGGATCAGCACGCGCTTGCGCATGCGCCGCAGCAGGGCCAGATCATGGCTGACCACCAGCACGCTGGTGCCACGGTCGGGCAGCTCGGCGAACAGCGCCATGATTTCCGCTGCCAGGGTCGGATCGAGGTTGCCGGTCGGCTCATCGGCCACCAGCAGCTTGGGCTCGCCGACAATCGCACGGGCGATGCCGACGCGCTGCTGCTCACCGGCCGACAGCTGCGAGGGCAACGCTTTTTCGCGATGGCCCAGGCCCATGCGTTCCAGCACCGAGCGCACCCGCTTGCCGATCTCATTGCGGCGGGTGCCACGCAGGATCAACGGCAGGGCGACATTCTCGGCGATGCTGCGGTCCATCAGCAGGCGGTGGTCCTGGTAGACCGCACCGACCTCGCGCCGATGCCGCGGAATGCTGCCGCCGCGCACCTTCAGCAGGTTGCGCTCATTGAAGATCACCGCGCCGCGGCTGGGCCGCTCGTCGAGATGGATCAACTTGAGCAGGGTGCTCTTGCCCGCACCGGAATGACCGGTGACGAACAGCATTTCCCCGGGGGCGACATCGAAGCTGACGTCCACCAGTGCCTGGTGGCCGCCGACATATTGTTTGCTGACATTGTCAAAACGCAGGACGCTCATCCCCTGATTATGCAGGACGAGGGTGGCGCGTAGGTAACGGCAACCTGAGGGGGGGCTGATCGGTAGCGCCGGCCAGCGGCCGGCACTACCTCAGCCGTCAGGTCTTACGAACCGGACAGCATCCGGCGGATCTTGCGGCCCAGGCGGGTCAGGAACGACGCGCCCGGATCGGCGGCCGGCGTGCCACGCATCGGCTTGGCGGTCACCTGCACCGGGGTCACCGGGCCGGTGGCTGCCGCGCCTTCGGCACCTTCGACCGGACGGCCATGGCGACGGCGACGACGCTTGCGCGGGGCGCGCTCGCCTTCCACGGCCGGGCTGCCTTCGGCAGACGGCGCGGCGCTCGGGGCCAGCTGCGGCTTGGCGGCGGCATCGGTGGCGACCACCGGCTGCTCGCCTTCCACGCGCGGCTTGCGCTCGCGGCGCGGCTTGCCGTCGGCACTGCGCTCACCCGGGGCGCGGCGCTCGCCACGACCACCGGCCGGCTTGCCGCCACGGCTGCTGCCACCGCCACGACGCTGCTCTTCAGCGGCACGCGCTTCGCGTGCCTCGCGGAAGATCTGGCCGACGCTTTCGTTCTCCTCGCCCTCGGCATCGCCCTCGCCTTCCGGCAACGGTGCACGCGGCGCGCGCGGGATCGGGGTCAGGATTTCGCTGGTGACCGGCTCGACCGGGATCTTCTGCTCGATGTACGCCTCGATATCCGGCAGACCCATCGCGTAGCGCTCGCAGGCGAAGCTGATCGCATCGCCTTCTTCGCCCAGGCGCGCGGTACGGCCGATGCGGTGCACGTAGTCTTCCGCATCGAACGGCAGATCGTAGTTGTAGACGTACTTGATGCCGTCGATGTGCAGGCCGCGGGCGGCGACATCAGTGGCCACCAGGATTTCCAGCTGACCCTTCTGGAAGCGGTTGAGCAGGCTCTCACGCTTCTTCTGCGGTACATCGCCGGACAGCACGCCGACGCGGTAACCGGCCTTTTCCAGCGAACGCGCCACGCGCTCGACGAACACCTTGGTGTTGACGAACACCATGGTGCGGGCGCCTTCGCTGCGCGAGAGCAGGCCCAGCAGCAGCGGAATCTTCTCTTCGTCGGCCGGGAAGTAGATGCGCTGGCGCACGCGTGCGGCCGTGATCGATTCGCTCTCCACCACCAGCTTCTGCGGCTCGTTCATGTGCTCGTAGGCCAGCTCCAGCACGCGGTGGCTGAGCGTGGCGCTGAACAGCAGCGTCTGGCGCGTGGTGCGCTCGGGCATGCGGCGCAGCAGGAAGCGGATGTCCTTGATGAAGCCCAGGTCGAACATGCGGTCGGCTTCATCGAGCACGCAGATCTCGCAGGCGTGCAGCGAAACCACCTTGTGCTGCTTGACGTAGTCGATCAGGCGGCCCGGGGTGGCGATGATCACGTCCACGCCCTGCTGCAGGATCTCGCGCTGCTTGTCGTAATCCACGCCACCGTAGACCAGCGCAAAGCGCAGGCCGAGGTCGGAGCCGAACTTCACGGCGTCCTTGTGGATCTGGATCGCCAGCTCGCGGGTCGGGGCCAGGATCAGCGCGCGCGGGTCTTCCGGCTTGCGGTCGGCCAGCGCCGGGCGGGTCAACAGGCGGTTCACCACGGCGACCAGGAAGGCCAGGGTCTTGCCGGTGCCGGTCTGGGCCTGGCCGGCGACGTCGCCGCCGGGCAGCGCGACCGGCAGGGTCAGCGCCTGGATGGGCGTGCAACGGGTGAATCCGGCTCCTTCAAGGCCGGCCTGCAGGGCCGGATGCAGCTCGAAGGAGGAGAAGGTCAAATCGGTCAGCGGTTTGTCGCTCATGAGTCCGTCTTGGTAAGGCCATCCCGGCAGAGGTGCGGGCTGGCTTGCAATCTTGGGGGGCACCGTCGCAAACGGCCCCTGCGCCGGGATTGGCGGGGCCGGACTCCAGGTCCAGGGCGCCGCACAATGCCCCAGTTTAGCGCAATGTCGGCGCCAAACCGGGCTCGCCCGTCGCACCCGGTCATGAGAATGCCCGCCTGGCGCGCCGTTGCCGTGCGTAGCAGCGGCTCACATGCGCTCTGCACCCCGTATTCACCCGCCCTGCCGCCGGTTGAACGGGACCACCGGCCGGGCTGGAACCGTCGTCCCGGCCCCCGCATATCAACCGGGATCGTCGCGATAACGCAGGTAGGCGATCACGGGACGCTTCTTTCCAACCAGCGTCTGTCCGGTCACGGCGATAGCGGTACACTGCGCCCCGTGAGCGTCCAGGCATCCGCCGAACGCACCGCTGGCCGCCCGCGGCCACGAGGCACCAGACGAGGGTGACGCCCGGTTGGCGTTGCCCAACTTCAACTTCCTCCGGCCCTGCCGGGTGCATTACCAGACGAGAAACCAAGATGAGCGACAAGGTTGTACATGTCGGCGACGCCGACTTTGATAGCGCAGTGCTGAATTCCAAGGAACCGGTGCTGGTCGATTTCTGGGCCGAATGGTGTGGTCCCTGCAAGATGATCGCCCCGGCGCTGGACGAACTGGCCGACGCCTACAACGGCCGCGCCAAGATCGCCAAGGTCAACGTGGACCAGAACCGTGCCCTGGCCGCCAAGTACCACGTGCGTTCGATCCCGATGCTGTTGGTGTTCAAGGACGGCGAAGTCCAGGCCCAGCAGATCGGTGCCGTCGGCAAGGCCCAGCTGGCCGGCATGCTCGACAAGGCCCTGGCCTGATCGCAGCGGGCAGCCGGCCCCGTCCGGCTGCCACGCGGGCCCGTCGCCCGCATGAATGACCCTGCCCCGCCCGGCTTGCGCGCTGCCGCGAGCCGGTGTTAGTGTCGGCACATCCGGCCGCATTCGCGCGCCGCATCTTCTGGACGCAGTTTCCTTCCAGATCCTTTCCCAACGTTCGCCGCCCTGCCGGGCGCTCGCACCTTCTAGCGAGGAATCCAGCACTTGTCCGATATCACTACTTCCGAACCCGGGAGCGCCGACGCGCCCGCCGAGAAGCGCGTGCGCAAGCCGCGCGTCGCCAAGGCCGCCGCCAACACTGCTGCCGACGCAGGTTCCCCCCCCTCACAACCCGCTCTGCCTCTGGCTGCCGCGTCTGACGCGCCGGCGCCGGCTGCTGCTCCTTCGGCAGCCCCGCAGGCATCGGCGCCGGCAGCGCCTGCCGGTGGCGACGCATCGCCCTCGCAGGGCGGTGGTCAGCAGGACACCGGCGACGGTGGCCAGCGCAACCAGAATGGCCGTCACCAGAACCAGCAGGGCGGGCAGAACCCGTACCAGCAGGGTCAGGGCCAGAACCAGGGCCAAGGCCAAGGCCAAGGCAACCGCCGCGACCGTTTCCGCAATCGCCGTGACCGCAACCGCGGTGGCGATCGCTACAACGACGACGGCATGCCGCAGGACAACGGCGAACAGCAGCCGTTCGTGCGCAGCCAGCAGGCCAACGTGCCCGAAGGCTTCCCGGTCTATTCGCTGAGCGACCTCAAGCGCATGCCGGCGCAGAAGCTGCTGGAAATCGCCGAGCAGCTGCAGATCTCCGAAGGCGTGGCCCGTGCCCGCAAGCAGGACGTGATCTTCGCCCTGCTCAAGGTGCTGACCCGCCATGGCGACGGCGTCGCCGCCGACGGCGTGCTGGAAATCCTGCCGGACGGCTTCGGCTTCCTGCGCGCGGCCGAAGCCAGCTACCTGGCCGGCCCGGACGATACCTACATTTCGCCCAGCCAGATCCGCCGCTTCAACCTGCGTACCGGCGATCATCTGTCCGGCCGCATCCGCTTCCCGAAGGACGGCGAGCGCTACTTCGCGCTGTCGATCGTGGACACCATCAATGGTGAGCCGCTGGAAGCGTCCAAGAACAAGGTGCTGTTCGAGAACCTGACCCCGCTGTTCCCGCGCAAGCGCTTCACCCTGGAACGCGGCAACGGTTCGTCCGAAGACATCACCGGCCGCATCCTCGATCTGATGGCACCGCAGGGCAAGGGTCAGCGTTCGCTGATCGTCTCCCAGCCCAAGGCCGGCAAGACGATGATGATGCAGCAGGTGGCCACGGCGATCACCACCAATCATCCGGACGTGCACCTGATCGTGCTGCTGATCGATGAGCGCCCGGAAGAAGTGACGGAAATGCAGCGCACCGTGCGCGGCGAAGTCATCAGCTCCACCTTCGACGAGCCGGCCGCCCGTCACGTGCAGGTCGCCGAAATGGTGATCGAGCGTGCCAAGCGTCTGGTCGAGCACAAGAAGGACGTGGTGATCCTGCTCGACTCGATCACTCGCCTGGCACGTGCCTACAACAACGTGGTGCCCAGCTCCGGCAAGGTGCTCACCGGTGGTGTGGACGCCAATGCCCTGCACCGTCCGAAGCGCTTCTTCGGCGCGGCGCGCAACGTGGAGGAAGGCGGCAGCCTGACCATCATCGCCACCGCGCTGGTCGATACCGGCAGCAAGATGGACGAGGTGATCTACGAAGAGTTCAAGGGCACCGGCAACAGCGAAGTGCACCTGAGCCGTCGCATCTCCGAAAAGCGCGTGTTCCCGGCGATCGACATCAACCGCTCGGGCACCCGTCGCGAAGACCTGCTGATCGAACCGGAACTGCTGCAGAAGATCTGGATCCTGCGCAAGCTGCTGCATCCGATGGATGAAATGGCCGCAATGGAATTCCTGCTCGACAAGATGAAGAACACCAAGTCCAACGACGAGTTCTTCGGTTCGATGAAGCGCTGACACGCGTTCCAGGCGAACAGAAAAAGGCCCCGCATCGCGGGGCCTTTTTCGTTGAGGGGGATGTCCGGGCAGCGCCCGGCGCTACGGGCAGCGCACCACGCCCGCCGCGTTGTCTGCATCCACCGATACGCGCACCTGGGTGAACGCCGCCGCGAACGGCTTGTCGGCGCTCACCACGAACGGCGCTTCCACCGCACCCAGGTCCACGCCCTGCTGGGCAAAGCACGCCAGCGGTACGGTCACGGTCTGCTTCTGCCCCGGCGAAAGCCTGGCCAGGACCGGCGCGATATCCACCCCTCCCTCGCAGCCGGTACCGCACTGCATGGTCACCTTCACCGGCGAGGCCGGGCGCTGCACCAGCTGCACATCGAACTGCAGCGCGCCGTGGTTGCGTGCCAGCGCGCCCAGGTTGCGCCGCGAGGAACTGCGTGCGATCAACTGCGCCGGCGCCAGCCAGGTCACTTCCTTGGCATCCTGCTGGGTATTGATCTGCACGGTGCGTACCTGCACCACCGGCGCGGCGGCCGGCCAGCGCAACGTGGCGTTGAGATCGTTGCCCAGCGGCTGGGTGGCACCGCCGGCCGCCACATGCAGCGCGAACGGCGGCGTGTCGGCCCGGTTGAAGATCGGCAGCGTGGTGACTTCGCCGCAGTTGTCCGGGTTGGCCTCGGGCAGGCGGTCGACCTTGCCCGGTGCGCGGTAGCTCAGGCCATGGCCGAGCGCGAACAGCGGCGGCTGCTTAGGGTCCGGGCGGTCGATCGGCGCGGGGCAGGGAACGCCCGGCCACGGGAAGCTCAGGCGCCCGCGGAAATCATGTGCGGGCTTGCCGTCCTTGCCAGCCACCAGCACATCGGTGATGCCCTTGCCCTCAGTGCCCGGCAGCCACGCGGCCACGAAGGCCTGCGACTGGTTGAGCAGGTCGTTGGTGTACATCGGGCGCCCGGAGAAGTAGACGGTCACCACCGGCTTGCCACTGGCCTGGGCAGCGCGCAGCACGGCCAGATCCTGCGGATACGCGCGGCTGTGCCTCACCGAATCAGAAGCCAGGATGTCGCCGTTGGTTTCGGCATAGGGCGTCTCGCCGATCACCGCCACCACGACATCGAACCGGGTGGGGTCCAGCGCCGTCGCATCGGCGCTGTAGGCAACCTGCTGGGTGCCCAGCTCGGCACGCAGTGCACCAAGCACCGAGTCGGCATGCGGGAAGTCGGCATTGCGGTTCTCGGTGCCCTGCCAGGTCAGCGACCAGCCGCCGGACTGGTCGGACAGGTTGTCGGCGCTCTTGCCGACCACCATGACCCGCGCATCGCGGCGCAGTGGCAACACCTTGGCATCGTTCTTGAGCAGCACCAGCGACTCGCGCACGGCCTGGCGTGCCAGCTCACGGTGCTGTACCGCGGCGACATCGCCGGCGTAGCGGCTGTCGGACGGCTTGTGGTCGAACAGGCCCGCGCGCAGCTTCACGCGCAGGATGCGGGTGACCGCATCATCGATGCGCGCCATCGGGATCTCCCCGCTCTCCACCTGGGCCATGGTGTTGGCGATGAACGCCTTCCAGTCGTCGGGCACCATCACCATGTCGATGCCGGCGTTGATCGCCTGCGCGCAGCTGTCGTTGCGGCACCCGGGTATCTGGGCAATACCGTTCCAGTCGGAGACGACGAAACCGTCAAAGCCCATCTTCTCTTTCAGCGCACCGGTCAGCAGGGCCTTGTTGCCGTGCATCTTGCCGTAGTCGACGCCGCCACTGCGGTCGTTCCAGCTGTTGAACGAGGCCATCACCGTCTGCACGCCTTCGCCGAGGGCGCCGTAGTAGCCCTGCCCGTGCACGTTGATCATCGTGGCCTTGTCGACCAGCGCCTCCCCCTGGTCGCGGCCGTTGTCGGTCGCGCCATCGCCGATGTAGTGCTTGGCGGTAGCGACGACATTGCCGTCGTCGCCAAAGCGCCCCTGCGCGCCCTTGACGTAGGCCTGGGCGAATGCGCGGATCACGTGCGGGTCGGAGGAGTAGCTTTCGTAGGTGCGGCCCCAGCGTGGATCGTGCGCCACCGCCAGGGTCGGCGCGAACACCCAGTCGATACCCGTCGCGCGCACCGCGTGGGCGGTGGCCTGGCCGATCCGTTCAATCAGCGCGGCATCGCCGGCCGCGCCCAGCCCGATGTTGTGCGGGAACAGCGTAGCGCCGTACACGTTGTTGTGGCCGTGCACCGCATCGGTGCCCCAGATCACCGGGATCGGCGTGCGTGCATCGGTGGCCAGCGAGGCCGCGCGGTACGCATCGGCCAGCTGCAGCCACTGCGCCACCGTGGCGTGCTTGTCCATGCCCGGCCAGGAGCCGCCGCCATTGAGGACCGAGCCGATGTAGTACTGGCGGACCTCATCGGGCGTGATCATCTTGATCTCGGGCTGGGTCATCTGGCCCACCTTCTGTGCCAGCGTCATCTGCCCCACGATCTCCCGCACGCGCGCCTCCAGCGCGGCATCGGGCCCGATGGCGCTGGTCACGTGGGGCCAGTCCTGCAGGCGTTCACCGGTGGCCGGTGCGGCACCGGCCGTCGAGGCCAGCGCAGCCAACAGGCAGGTGGCGAGTATCGTCTTGTTGGAGCTGATCACTGGACATCTTCCTCTGATGAAATATGCGCGAACGGGACGGGCGTGACCGCAGCCGGGCACCGCCCGCGCTGCGATGTCGCGGGCCGGCGGGTGGCGATACTGCCTCGGTCAGCGCCCCTGTCTGACAGCGCTGTCATATAAGCCCATGGCAACGCTGTCAACCGCCTGCGCACAGCGTTGCGGGCCAAGTCCCGCTGCAGCAGGGATCGCCGGCGAAGACGCTCGCCCACCGTCGCGTGAAGTGCTGCATCGCGGCATGGAAAACACGAACCCGCCACGCACGTCGCCGGCATGGCAACATCCGCCTGCATCGGCAACATCGATGTGACACACGCGCACTACCATCGGCATCTGCCCGCCCGCCCCTCCAAGAGGAACCCCCGCATCATGCGTAGTCGTATCGAGGATGTCGCCGCCGTTGCGGGGGTATCGATCAAAACGGTGTCCCGCGTGCTCAACAACGAGCCCAACGTGCGTGCGGAAACGCGTGATCGCGTGCTGGCCGCGGTGACCCGCCTCGGCTACAAGCCCAACCTCTCGGCGCGCAGCCTGGCCGGGCAGCGCTCGTACGCGCTGGCCCTGGTCTACAACAACCCCTCGCGCAATTACCTGATGGAAATCCAGAACGGGATGCTGGAGGCCTGCCACGCCAACCACTACAACCTGATCCTGGGCCCGGTCGGCACCGCGCGCCGCACGCTGCCGGACCTGGCCGCGCTGTTCGAGAATTCGCGCCCTGATGGGGTGGTGCTGATCCCGCCGCTGACCGACGACGCGGTGGTGCTGGCCTATCTGGAAGAGCACGAGATTCCGTATGCCTCCATTGCGCCTCGGCACCCGGAGGGCTGCATCGGGGTGCGCATGGACGAAACCACCGCGGTGGTCGAACTGATCGGCCACCTGGTCGCGCAGGGCCATCAACGCATCGGCCACATCAAGGGGCCGCGTGCGCATGGCGCCTGCCAGTGGCGTCACGCCGGCTATCGCCAGGCGCTGCGCCGCTACGGCATCGAGTACGACCCGGCGCTGGTGGTCAACGGCCAGTTCTCGTTCGAATCCGGCATCGACGCGGCCAACGCGCTGCTGGATCTGCCAGCGCCGCCGACGGCGATCTTCGCCGCCAACGACGACATGGCCGCCGCCGTGTTCCGCGTCGCCGGCCAACGCGGCCTGCGCATCCCGCGCGACCTGTCGGTGTGCGGCTTCGATGACACGCCGATCGCCGGGCATATCTACCCGGCACTGACCACCGTGCGCCAGCCGACCGCCTCGATGGGACGGCTGGCCACCGAGCAGTTGATCGACCGCATCCGCTCCCCGGAGGCCGGCATCATGGTCACCGTCGACCACGCGGTGCTGGTGCGCGAATCCACGCACCCCCCGCGGCGCCGCTGAGCGCCTGCCTCAGGTGCTGTGGCGAGAACCGCGCCACGCATAGAAGGCAATGAACAGGTAACACAGCATCGGCAGCAGGAAGGACACCTGCAGCCCGTGATGGTCGGCCAGCCAGCCCATCGCCAGCGGGATCACCGCGCCGCCCACGATCGCCATCACCAGCAGGCTCGATGCCTGCCCGGTGAGGGTGCCCAGGCGGGCGATCGCCAGCGCGAAGATGGTCGGGAACATGATCGAGTTGAACAGACCGATGCTGACCACGCTCCACTTGGCCAGGTTGCCGCTGCCCAGCATCGTCACCGTGAGCAGCGCGATCACGATCAGCGCGAAGACTCCCAGCATGCGGCGCGGGTCCAGGCGGGTCAGCAGGGCCGCACCAAGCAGACGCCCGACCAGCGCACCGCCCCAGTACAAGGACACGTAACGCGTGGCTTCCTGCTCGGTCAGCCCCTCACCGATGCCGGGCATCGAGAGGAAATTGACCAGCACGCTGCCGATCGACACCTCCGCGCCCACGTAGAAGAAGATGGCCAGCACGCCATAGCGCAGGTGGCGGTGGCGCAACGCATCGCGCAGGCGGCCGCGGCCGGTGGCTGCCACGCCTTCCACGCCGGGAATGGCCGGCAGGCGGAACATCCAGATCGCCACCGCCAGCACGAACAGCGCCACCGCCAGGCCGAAGTACGGCAGCTGCACCGATTGCGCTTCGGCCGCGCGGTAGGCCAGCGCTTCGGCCTGCGGCAGCAGGGCCAGCTCATCGGCCGTGCGCGGCGCGGCCGAGAGGATCAGCAGACCACCGAACAACGGCGCAATGGTGGTGCCCAGCGCATTCATCGACTGCGCCAGCGTCAGCCGGCTGGAGCTGGTCTGTTCCGGCCCGAGCAGCGCCACGTAGGGATTGGCGGCGACCTGCAGCACGGTGATGCCGGTGGCCAGCACGAACAGCGCGCCGAGGAACAGACCGTACACATGCGCCTGCGCCGCCGGCCAGAACAGCAACGCGCCCACACCGGCAATGGCCAGGCCGGCGACGATGCCGCGCTTGTAGCCCACCGCCGCGACCAGGCGCCCGGCCGGGAGCGACATCAGGAAGTACGCACCGAAAAAGGTGAACTGGACCAGCATCGCCTGCACCCAGGTCAGCGCGAACGCCGCCTTGAGGTGCGGGATCAGGATGTCGTTGAGGCAGGTGAGAAAGCCCCACATGAAAAAGATGGCAGTGACCACGGCCAGTGCAACGCCATTGCTTTGCACGTGTTGTCCGCGGACGGCAGCAGGAGTGTCCATTGCATGTCCTTCCAGATTGGGAGTGCCGGCCAGTCGGCGGCCAGACATGGAACCTGCTTGGACTGCGATTGTCCAGCGCTGTCAGCCAACCACGCCACGGGCCGGTTACTGCGGCGGTGAACGTGCCCGAGCGACTTCGCGCAGTTTCGTTCTGCACTGCACAACGGATCAGCGTCGTCCATCGCGATGCCTACGTCCCGGCGAAATCAGGCGGCAGCGCCCGCGTTGCAGTGTTTCCGCTCCACACGGGGCCGATGCAGCTGCGATGCGGGAGGCGTGACGGGCATCGAGGGAAGCGCACTGCGGATGACGTTTGTTGACAACGCTGTCAACCATGGCTCCAATCCGGGCCGTGCGCACTGGAACCCGCGCCGACACAACGCAGAACCGCCACGATCGAATTCCCTGGGGAGGGATCATCATGAAGACGTACAAGGCCGTACCCCGCAAGGCGATGCTCACCTCCGCACTTCTCGCTGTCCTGGCCGGTCCGGCCTGGGCACAGGATCCCGCGGCCCGAGAGACCACCACGACGGCCCCCGATGGCGTCGATCCCACCACGCTCGATACGGTGCAGGTCACCGGCATCCGTGGCAGCCTCACCTCGTCGATGAACCTCAAGCGCGACAGCCAGGGTGTGGTCGACGGCATCGTTGCCGAAGACATCGGCAAGTTCCCGGATACCAACCTGGCCGAGTCGCTGCAGCGCATCAGCGGCGTCTCGATCGACCGCACCGCCAGTGGCGAGGGCTCGAAGGTGACCGTGCGCGGCATCGGCCCGGACTACAACCTGGTGCTGCTCAACGGCCGGCAGATGCCCGCCTCCAACCTCGGCGCCGGCGGCGCCGGCCTGAACAGTTCGCGCTCGTTCGATTTCGCCAACCTGGCCGCCGAGTCGGTGTCGGCGGTGGAAGTCTACAAGACCGGCCGTGCCGACAATCCGGCCGGTGGCATCGGTGCGACGATCAACATCAAGACGATGCGCCCGCTGGAGTCCGAACCGGTGATCAGCCTCGGCCTGAAGGCGGTCAACGATTCCTCCAACGACAACCTGCCGCGCACGCTGCAGGGCTCGAAAGTGACCGGTGAGCTGTCCGGCATCTTCAGCCAGACCTATGCCGATGGCCGCTTCGGCGTGGCGCTCAGCGCCAGCCACCAGGAACGCGACTCCGGCTTCAACCAGGCCACCGTGGCCGAGGGCTGGGCGACCTTCCGCGGCAACGAAGCCACCGACTGGCGGGCACTGCCGCTGCCGGGCCAGGGCTATTCGGACCGCATCACCAACCGTCCGGACCCCGACGATATCTACGGCCGCCCGCAGAACACCGCGTACAACGTCAATGGCGTACAGCGCCAGCGCACCAACGGCCAGGCCACGTTCCAGTGGAAGCCGGCCGACAACATCACCACCACGCTCGACTACACCTTCGTCGAGAACAAGGTGCAGCAGCAGCGCAGCGAGCTGTCGGTATGGTTCAACTACGGCCCGGGCGACAGCACCTGGACCAACGGCCCGATCGCAGCACCGATCATCTACAGCGAAGACATGACCGGCTCGGACGTCTCGATGGGCGGCATGAAGCTGGCCACCAAGAACTCGATGGATTCGCTGGGCTTCAACGTCGATTGGGAAGTCAACGACGCGCTGGATCTGTCTTTCGATGTCCACAACTCCACCGCCGAATCGCAGCCGGACGGCCCCTATGGCTCGGCCGGTGTGCTCGGCGTGGCCGCCTTCGTCCGCGGCACCACCACCGTGGACTACAGCGGCGACCTGCCGATCATCCACATGGACCTGCCGCCGGGCGGTGTGCAGGCTTCCGATGCGCTGGTCACCGGCTCGGTCTTCCAGAACAGCTACAACAAGTCCAAGGTCGCGCAGTACCAGGGCCGCGGTACGTTCAAATTCGCGGACTACTCGGCGCTGGACTTCGGCGTCGGCTACACCCAGGTGGAAAACCGCTCGGCCTCGGCGATCATGCAGCGCAACAGCTGGGGCGGCCTGGGCGATCCGTCGGACTACGATGACAACATCTGGTACGCCGATGACATGAGCCGCTACTTCAAGGCGTTCTCCGGCCACAACGATCCGCGCATGACCGGCCGCTTCCTGGTCTTCGATTTCGACCGCCTGCGTGCGCAGGCGGCCGGGGTCGCCACCGATGCCGAACCGGCCTGCCCGACCTGCTATGTCGCCCCGACCGAGTACTCCGAGGACATCCGCACTACGGAGAAATCCAAGAGCGCCTACGCGCAGTACCGCACGACGTTCGAATGGTCGATGCCGCTGCACGTGGCAGCAGGCGTGCGTTACGAGCAGACCGAAGTGGAATCGCAGGCGCTGGTCCGCCTGCCGACCGGGATCAGCTGGGGCTCGGCCAACGAGTTCAATGTGACCTACGACGCCAACGGCACCTTCGTCGGCGGCACCGGCAAGTACAACTATGTGCTGCCCAACCTCGACCTGAAGCTGGACATCAACGAGGCGCTCGCGCTGCGTGGCAGCTACAGCCGCAGCATCGGCCGGCCGGGCTGGACGCAGATCCAGAGCGGCTCGCGGGTGGACGACATCGTGCGCACCCAGGGCGGCACCGGCTCGCGTGGCAACCCGGGGCTGGAGCCGCTGGTGTCGGACAACTTCGACCTGTCGCTGGAGTGGTACTACGGGGAATCCAGCTACGCCTCGGTCGGCTTCTTCCGCAAGAACATCAAGAACTTCATCAGCAACACCATCGTGCGCGAGAACACCGGCACCCTGCACACGCCGGTCGGCGGCGCGTACTGGAACGAGGCGCTGGGGTCGGGCTGCGGCGCGACCGACATGCCCTGCATCCGCGATTACATCTTCACCAACCATGCCGGCGACCCGGGCGTGACCTACACCGGCCGCAATTCGGCCGGGCAGATGACCGGCACCATCGTCGGCCAGCCGGGCGATCCGGTCGCCGGGTTCGACACCACCGTGCCGGCCAACCAGCACTCCGACCATCTGGACGGTTGGGAACTGGCGGTGCAGCACCTGTTCGGCCAATCCGGTTTCGGCCTGGCGGCCAACTACACCAAGGTGAAGTCCGGCCTGACCTTCGACAATTACAGCCTGGGCGACCAGTACCCGATGATCGGCCTGAGCGACTCGGCCAACCTCGTGGCGTTCTATGAAAAGAATGCCTGGCAGGTCCGTGCGGCCTACAACTGGCGCGACAAGTTCCTCAACGGCATCGGCGGCCAGGGCCCCAACCCGAACTACACCGAAGCCTACGGCCAGCTCGATCTCAACATCAGCTACGCGGTCAGCGACCAGCTGACGCTGAGCCTGGAGGCGATCAACCTGACCGACGAGACCATGCGCACCTACGCGCGCCATTCCAACATGCTGCGCTACGCCACCCAGACCGGCCCGCGTTACATGTTCGGCGTGCGCTACAAGTTCTGAGCCAGCCGCCCCCACCTGCAGCACCGGAAGGCCGCGCTCACCCCGCGGTCTTTCGCTTCCCTCACCCCCGCGCTACCGTGGGTGCCACCCGCCCCTGCCGCCAGGAAGCTGATGTCCGCCATGCCCGGCCCGATCGAGGAACTGCGTGATCTGGATCCGGCGCAGCTGCGTGCGCAGTTGCCGGGTTGGACGACGCCGAAGGTGATCCGCGGGCTGGTGGCCGGGTGGCCGCTGGTCGCCGCAGCGACGCAGTCCGCACAGGCGGCGGTCGCGCATCTCAAACAGTTCGACCACGGCACGATGCCGGTCACCGCCACCACGGCGCCGCCGGAGGCCAAGGGGCGTGTGTTCTATAACGCGGAGATGAGCGGCTTCAATTTCCGCCGCGAGCAGATCCCATTGAAGGTCGTGCTCGACACCCTGCTCAAATACGCCCCTGCACCGGCGCCGCCGTCGATCTACGTCGCCTCGACCACGCTGGACAGTTTCCTGCCCGGCTTCCGCCAGGCCAATGCACTGGACGTGGGCGTGGCCGATCCGCTGGCCAGCATCTGGATCGGCAACCGCTCGCGCATCGCCGCCCACCAGGACGTGCCGGACAACCTGGCCTGCGTAGCGGCTGGCCGCCGCCGCGTGACCCTGTTCCCGCCGGCGCAGGTGGGCAATCTGTATATCGGGCCCCTGGACTTCACGCCGGCCGGTCAGGCGGTCAGCCTGGTCGACTTCGCTGCACCGGACCTGGCCCGCTTCCCACGCTTCAGCGAGGCGCTGGCGCACGCACAGGTCGCCGAGCTGGGGCCCGGCGATGCCGTGTTCATTCCCTCGCTGTGGTGGCACCACATGGAAGGGCTGGACGCCTTCAATGTACTGGTCAATTACTGGTGGCGGCCGGTGCCGGCGTGGATGGATGCGCCGATGAACGCACTGATGCTCTCCCTGCTCGCCATCCGCGATCTGCCGCCGGCGCAGCGCGCCCACTGGCAGGCGCTGTTCCAGCATTACGTCTTCGAGGCCGATGATCACACCGCCGCGCACATCCCCGAGGCCGTGCGTGGCGTGCTCGGCCCGCTCGACCCGGCCGGCGCCGATCACCTGCGCGGCGTGCTGCGCAAGCGTCTGGAGCGCTGAGGCGCGCCCGCGGGTGCCCTTACGGGAGGCAGCGTGCCGCCACGGCGGCGCCCCACTTCACCCATGCAGGGGCGTTATCCGCAATAATCGCCGCCGCAAGAGTTGTTGACCGCCCGGGGGCGGGGTCGTCGAACGGCGGGCGCGGGACGCGCACCGGGTCGGCACTGTGTCGTGCGCTCCTGACTGCTTCGCTGCTGCCGTTCCACCCGCGTGTTCCGGTTGGTGCTGCACCCTGCTGCCCGTGACCCGCATGCGCCCGTTGTCCGCCCGCCTCAACCTCGGCACGTTGATCCTTGCCCTGGCCCTGCTCAGCGCCATCATCGCGCTGGCCAATACCCTGCATGCCAGCTACCGCGTGCAGCGCGAACAGCTGATCGGCAACACGCTGGAAGCCAACCGCGTGTATGCCAGCAAGCTTGCCGAATCGACCCAGAACTTCGTGCTGTCGGCCCAGCAGCAGGTTGCCTACAGCGCGACCCTGCTTGGTCAGCGCCGGCATGATCGCCCGGCGCTGGAGGCCGAGGCTGCGCGCCTGCAGCTGCAGACCAACAGCTTCAATTCGGTTTTGATCGTCGATGCCGGCGGCACCGTGCTGGCCACCTCACCGCAGAGCCTGGCGCTGCAGGGTGTGCTGCTCAAGAGCGCCGGCAACCGCGATGCGCTCGCCCGCCGCGTGCCGTTCATCAGCGATCCGTACCAGTCGGCCACCGGCCGGCTGCTGGTGGCGATCTCGCACCCGATCTTCTCCACGCAGGGCGAGTACCAGGGCTACGTCAGCGGCACCATCTACCTGCGCCAGCGCAGCATCCTGCAGTCGCTGCTGGGCAAGCATTACTACCGTGATGGCTCCTACCTGTACGTGGTCGACCGCCACGGCCGCATCCTGTACCACATCGAGCAGGACCGGGTCGGCCAGTTCGCACTGGAGAACCCGGCCGTGCAAGCGGTCACCCAAGGCCACTCCGGCGCCCAGCAGGTACGCAACAGCCACGGCGTGCAGATGCTGGCCGGCTACGCACCGGTGCCGAGCGTCGGCTGGGGTGTGGTGGCCCAGCGGCCGACCACGGCCACGTTGGCGCCGCTGTCGCAGCTGATGTCGTCGGTGATCTGGAATGCGATCCCGCTCGGCATCCTGTCGCTGCTGATCACCTGGTGGTTCGCGCGGCGCATCTCGCTGCCACTGTGGCAGCTGGCGCGCAACGTGCAGAACCGCGATACCGGCATCGCCATCCGCCACGTCACCGGCATCCGCGCCTGGTACTACGAGGTTGCCCAGCTCAAGAACGCCCTGCTGTACAGCTTCAACCTGCTGCAGGACCGGATCGGCAAGCTCAACCGCGCCAGCATGACCGATCCGTTGACCGGCCTGCAGAACCGGCGTGGCCTGCAGCAGGGGCTGGAAGACTGGCAGGCACGCGGGCAGCCGTTCGGCATCATCGCGCTGGATATCGACCGCTTCAAAACCATCAACGACCGCTTCGGCCACGCGGTCGGCGATGCCGTGATCCTGCGCATCGCGCAGCTCATGCGCGATGACGCGCGCGATACCGACCTGCTCTGCCGCAATGGCGGTGAGGAGTTCCTGATGCTGCTGCCGGGCATCGATGTCACCAACGCCGCTCGGGTTGCCGAGCGCCTGCGCGTGCAGGTGGCCGCTGAAGTCTTCGAGCAGGTTGGCACGGTTACGGTGTCGCTGGGCGTGGCGCACTACCCGACCTACCATGACGATCCGCAGCAGGCGCTGCGGCTGGCCGACAAGGCGCTGTACATGGCCAAGGAACAGGGCCGCAACCGCACCGTGGTGTATCCGCAGCCCGACAGCCCAAGCGTCGGTTGAGACGAGGATCGCGGGCAGCACGCCCGCGATCCGGTCAGGCTCAGCTGCCCAGCGGGGTGCGCAGGCGCGGGGCGTTGGGGTCACCGGCCAGCGTGGCCGAGCCGTCGCTCAGCAGATCCGGCGAGAACGCTGCGCTGTCGGCGCGGGTCGTCCAGGGAATCTGGCTGCGCGGGCCCGGCACATAGGCGCGCCAGTGCCTGAGATCATCGGTTGGCGTGTCGCCGATGGCGAAGGTCACCGGCACGCGCAGGGTGCGGTAGGGCTGATCCAGCGCCGCATCCTCGGCACTCTGCGGGAAGCGCCACTTGCGCGCGGCATCCAGCGAGGCCTTGGCCAGGCCATTGCGGAATGCCTCCAACTGTTTCGGTGTGCCGGTACTGCGCAGATTGACCTGCTCGGCGACCCGGTCGACCACACGGCCGTCGCGGTCGACCTTCAGTGCCAGATACACCGTTCCCTGGCCGCCATACCGGAACACTTCGCCGGGATAGCGCGGTGCTACCGTGCGGCCACGGCGGTCGGCGGCCCGTTCGGCATCGCTCTTGGCGGCTTCGAAGTGCGCGCTGACCAGATGCACGTTGAACGTCTCGTTCTCCCCCGGCCGGGCCACCACGCGCACGGTCATCCGTGTATCGGTCGGCACGGCAACGCCGTCACGCAGCTGCGGTTCGAACTCCCACTTCTGCACGGTGTCCCGCACCAGCGTGGCAACCGCCTCGGGAATCATGTCCTGCTTGTCGATCTTCAGCGTATTGATACGGCCGTCACTGCCAATGGCGAGGCTGCCCTCGATCCGCATGCCCATTTCCACCGGCACATCGGCGGGCGGTTTGGCCGCCTGCGCGGGCGCTGCCACCAGCGCCGCAGCCACGGCGAGTCCCTTGATGATGTCCATCGTGTTGTTTCTCCTTGTGCCATGCATCGTTAGCGGTGGGAACAGCATAGCGAGCGCCGGTCACGTCACCAATCGAATCGGTGGATCCATTGTGGTCTTGCCAGAGGCGCTGTCACCCAGGGCGACAGCGGGTCTCCTTACAGCCTAGCCCAGCCATCTCCACGCTGCCAATCAGGCCAGCCGCAGCGATCCGGCATACGGCGGCGTGTCGGGAAACACACCGGCGGCGAATCCGGTCTGCAGCCGTTGCCACCACACCGGATCGAAAAGATGCGCGAAGTGTTCGCGCACCGCGGCCAGCTCGGGCGACGGCAGCCCCATGAACATCCAGAACCGCTCCGGAAACACATCGTGCGGACCGATCTGGAACCACGGCTCATCCGCCAGCGCTTCTTCTTCGTTGCGCGGGGTTGGCCAGGTGCGGAAGGTGCACTCCGTGACCAGACACAGCTCGTCGTAGTCATAGAACACCGCGCGCCCGTGCCGTGACACACCAAAGTTCTTCGGCAGCATGTCACCGGGAAAGATGTTGTTGCGCGCCATGTCGGTGATCGCCTGCGCGTAGTCGAGCGCGGCGATGCGACGGGCCTCGGCGGTCTGCTCGCGCAGGTAAAGATTGAGCGGACGGAATCGCCGCTGTACATAGCACAGTGCGATCACCAGCTCGTCGCCTTCCTCGTGCACGCTGCTGGCGCATTGGGTGAGCAGTTCCTCGCGCAGCGCAGCGGAGAAGCGCGCTCGCGGGAAACGCAGGTGCCGATAGGGCTGCGCATCAAGCAACCGGCCAACCCGGTCGAGATTGAACACCAACGCATACTTTTCTTCGACCTGGTGCCGGGTCAAGGTCTTGGGCCAGGCGAAACGGTCGCGGATCAGCTTGAACACCAGCGGATAGCTGGGCAGGGTGAACACCGCCATCACCATGCCGGGCGTGCCATCGGCGTGCGTCAACTGTTCGCCGGCCTGGTCCTGGAAGTGGCGGAAGAACGTGCGATAGCGCTCGGTCTTGCCCTGCTTGGCGCGCCCGAGCACGGTATAGATCTCATCCACCGGCTTGCCCGGCAGCAGGCTGCGCAGGAACACCACCGCATCGCCCACGGTCGCCAGATCCGCCTGGAAATAGCTGCGTGAGACACCGAACAGATGCGCGACATCGCGGCGCCGGCTCAGTACCGCGTCCACACGCAGGCCGCGCTCGTCATGGACCAGCGCGATGACGCAGGGCGAGAAGCGATGCTCGCCGAAGACACGCCCCACCAGATAGGCGCGGCGCTCCCGATAGAACACCGTATCGAGCAGCTCGATGCTGCGCACGGGGTAGTCGCCCCAGTGCGCCAGATCGTCCTGCAGGCGCACCGCGACCGCCGCGGCGCAGCGCAATTGGTGCGCATACGGCACGTCGAACCGATAGTCACCGAGAACGCGCATGAACGCGTCAGCAGGGCGCGTCGGTGAGAGGGTATAGCTGTGCCGTGCGACGGGATGGGTGATGGCATCGGACGGCTCCACATCCATCGCCATGAACTCGATCGCCCCGTCCACACCGCGGGTGGCGAACAACCGCCGCGCCAGCGTGTTGTAGAACGTCTTGTACAGCTCGGCATCGATCAACCCGGCCAGCAGCACGGCGTAGGCGGCGCGTATCTGCAGCCACAGCGCGCGCTCACCGATGTCGCCGCTGGCGACACGACGCAGGGCATCGACGGTCTCGGCGATGCACAGGTCGTACAGCCCGATGCGCTCCACGGCGTCCTGCCGGGCCCCTGCCCAATCGCGCTGCTCGAAGCGCTGCCGTGCGCGCCGGCTGATCGCCGCGAAGCGCGCATGGTAGTCCTCGAAGCCATCGCGGATCAGCCGCGCCAGCGCATCAGCGGGCGTGTTCATGCGATGCCCCGGACGGAGCACCACGGGCAGAACCGGCAGGAACAGCGAGCGCACATGCAGTCACTTCCAGGGAACCTGCTGCCACCATACGGCAGCGGCTGGTCGCTTGCCCAGCGGGGGCCCACAAAAAAACCCGCGCCGAAGCGCGGGTTCTTCATCGATCACCGCCGTGGCGGGACCGCTTCGTTACAGCGCAGCCAGCGCGCTGTTGAAGGTGCTGCTGGGACGCATCGCGGCGCTGGCCTTGGCCACGTCCGGACGGTAGTAACCGCCGATGTCGACCGGCTTGCCCTGCACCGCCGCCAGTTCACCGACGATGGCCTGCTCGTTGTCGGCCAGTGCCTTGGCCAGCGGCGCGAAACGGGCCTTCAGCGCGGCGTCGTCATCCTGCGCGGCCAGGGCCTGGGCCCAGTACAGCGCGATGTAGAAGTGGCTGCCGCGGTTGTCGATGCCACCGAGCTTGCGCGACGGCGACTTGTCGTTGTCCAGGAACTGGCCGTTGGCCTGGTCCAGGGTCTTGGCCAGCACGGTGGCACCAGCGTTGTCGTAGCGGTTGCCCAGGTGCTCCAGCGACGCGGCCAGGGCCAGGAACTCACCCAGCGAATCCCAGCGCAGGTAATCCTCTTCCACGAACTGCTGCACGTGCTTGGGCGCCGAACCACCGGCACCGGTCTCGAACAGGCCACCACCGGCCATCAGCGGCACGATGGAGAGCATCTTGGCGCTGGTGCCCAGTTCCATGATCGGGAACAGGTCGGTCAGGTAATCACGCAGCACGTTGCCGGTGACCGAGATGGTGTCCTCACCCTTGCGGATGCGGTCCAGCGAGAAGGCGGTCGCCTCCACCGGCGCCAGGATGCGGATGTCCAGGCCGTTGGTGTCGTGGTCCTTCAGGTAGGTCTCGACCTTGGCGATCACCTGCGCATCGTGCGCACGGTTGGCATCCAGCCAGAACACCGCCGGGGTGTTGCTCAGGCGGGCGCGGTTGACGGCCAGCTTCACCCAGTCCTGGATCGGGGCGTCCTTGGTCTGGCACATGCGCCAGATGTCACCGGTCTGCACGGCGTGCTCGAAGATCACCTTGCCGGCGTCGTCGGTGACGCGCACGGTGCCGTCGGCCGGGATCTGGAAGGTTTTGTCGTGCGAGCCGTATTCCTCGGCCTTCTGCGCCATCAGGCCGACGTTGGGCACCGAACCCATGGTGGCCGGGTCGAAGGCACCATGGGTGCGGCAATCGTCGATCACGGCTTGGTACACGCCGGCGTAGCAACGGTCGGGAATGACAGCCTTGGTGTCCTGCAGCTTGCCGTCGGCATTCCACATGCCACCGGAGTCGCGGATCATCGCCGGCATCGATGCATCGACGATCACGTCGCTGGGCACGTGCAGATTGGTGATGCCCTTGTCCGAATTGACCATGGCCAGGCCCGGGCGCTTGCCGTACTCGGCCGCCAGGTCGGCCTTGATCGCTTCCTGGGTGGCTTCGGGCAGCTGCGGCAGGCGCGCGAACAGATCGCCGATGCCGTTGTTCGGATCGAAACCGGCCTGCTTGAGCACGTCGGCGTGCTTGGCCAGCACGTCCTTGTAGAACTCTTCGACGACCACGCCGAACATGATCGGGTCGGAGACCTTCATCATGGTGGCCTTCAGGTGCAGCGAGAACAGCACGCCCTTGGCCTTGGCATCGGCGATCTGCGCCTGCACGAAGCTGGCCAGCGCATTGCGGCTCATCACCGCGGCATCGACGATCTCGCCGGCTTTGACCGCGGTCTTTTCCTTGAGCACGACGCTGCTGCCATCGGCCTTGAACAGCTCGATCTTCAGGCTGCCGGCATTGGCCAGCGTGGCCGACTTTTCGCTGCCGTAGAAATCACCGCCGTCCATGTGCGAGACATGCGACTTGGAGTCCTTGGACCACTTGCCCATGCGGTGCGGGTGCTTGCGGGCGTAGTTCTTGACCGACAGCGGTGCGCGGCGATCGGAGTTGCCTTCACGCAGCACCGGGTTCACCGCGCTGCCCTTGACCTTGTCGTAGCGCGCCTTGATGTCGCGCGAGACGTCATCGGTCGGCACATCCGGGTAGTTCGGCAGTGCGAAGCCCTGCTCCTGCAGTTCCTTGATCGCGGCCTTCAGCTGCGGCACCGAGGCGCTGATGTTGGGCAGCTTGATGATGTTCGCGTCCGGGGTGGTCGCCAGCTGGCCCAGTTCGGCCAGATGGTCGGCTTCCTTCTGGTCGTCCTTCAGATAATCCGGGAACAGGGCCAGGATGCGGCCGGACAGCGAGATGTCGCGGGTTTCCACGGCGATGCCGGCGGTGGCGGTGTAGGCCTCGACGATCGGCAGCAGCGACTGCGTAGCCAGGAACGGGGCTTCATCGGTGAGCGTGTAGAGAATCTTGGGCGTGTTCGACATGGGGGATCAGGGCTCTCTTGCAGATCTCGTGAATGATGGCCGACGGCAATGCCGGGCCGCGTGCAACCGTGTCGCGTGCAGGGCCTGGCACAGCGGGCCCGCACTTTCCCCGGGGACCGCGCCAACCAACGGCGCGCACGGCGGGAAACCCCCGCATTGTCGCGTTTTCAGCCCCCCGGAGCAAAGCCGCCCCATACGCAAACGTACTGGAACGCTGTGGTCCGGAAGACGCCCATAAAAAAGACGCAGCCTCGCGGCTGCGTCCATCGTGAGCCTGTTGCCGGGAGAGAGTCGGCGTCTAGGCTTACTTGACCTCGAACTCCTGCGGCGATCCAGCCGCCTTACCATCTACCATGACTTCCGCGCGGTACTTGCCCGCCGGCCAGCCATTGGCATTCTTGAAGGAGATGTTGGTGGTCTCGGCACCGGTGGTATTGACCACCTGATTCTGCTCGCCGGCGACCTGCCCGTTCTGGAAGGTCAGCTTGGCCGCGACGTTGGCGTTGTTGGCGCTGCCGTCAGTGCGGATCGAGACGATGATGTCGTCCTTCGGCGCGAACAATGCGGCCGAGGTGACGGTCTTGTCCGCCGCGGCGGTCTTGCCGACGGTGACGGTCGAAACGGTCACGCCGGTGGCAGCGGTCATCGGCTGCGGCGCGGCTTCGGTCATCGGGGCCGGAGCGGCAGGCGAGGTCGCCGCCGGCTGCGCATTGTTATCGGCGGTGTCTTCTTTCTTCTTGCAGCCCGCCAAGGCCACGGTGGCCAGAAGCGCGGCGAGGACGGCAGTACTGATGGACGACTTCTTCATGGAGGTTGCTCCCTGTGTGATGGTGGGCAGTAAAGTGGATCAGGCTTTGGGCGGCAGTTTCAGGGTCTGGCCGGGCTGGATCTTGTCCGGGTCGTCCAGCACGTCGCGGTTGGCCTCGAAGATGCGCTTCCACGCATTGGCGTCGCCCAGTTCCTGCTTGGCAATCTTCGAGAGCGAATCGCCCTTCTGCACCGTGTAGGTGCCTCCGACCTTCTCCGCGGTGGTATCCACCGAGGCGGTCACACCCGAGAAATCGACCTGATCGACTTTCTGCGCGGTGGTATCAACGCTGGCGCTGACACCGGAAAAGTCGACTTTCTTATCGGTACTCATCCATACACTCCCGTCTTGATTGACGACATGGGAGGCACGGTGTCACAGCCCTTGTTAATGGGGCATGGCGTGGATGTGAAGACGCGCGGAACGCCTACTGGCGCAGGTCGCGGACGGTACGTGCCGGGGCGGCGATGCCCGGGCTGGCCCGCCACGGGTTGATGTCCAGCCCGCCGCGACGGGTGTACCGCGCTTCCACTTCCAGCCACTGCGGCTGGCAGCGCAGGGTGATCTCGCTGAAGATCCGTTCCACGCACTGCTCATGGAACTCGGCGTGTTCGCGGTAGCTGATCAGGTACTTCAGCAGGCCATCGCGGTCGATCTTCGGGCCGCGGTAGCGCACGCTGACACTGGCCCAGTCCGGCTGGCCGGTGACCGGGCAGTTGGACTTGAGCAGCGCCGAACTCAATGTCTCGGTGACCACGTCATCGGCATCGGCGAACAGGAATTCCGGTGCCGGCGGGCCGTAGCGCTCGATGGCCACGTCGCGCTCGTCCAGCGATTCGCCCTCGGCCTCTTCCACCAGCGGCGGCACCCCCAACACGACCGTCACCACCGCCCCGGCGCAGGCCGACAGATCGCGGGTGATGCACAGGCGCGCGGCTGCGTCGTCGTCGAAGCGCGTGCTGTTGAGCGAGTTGAGGTACAGCTTGAACGACTTGGATTCGATCAGGTTCGGGGAGGTGCACGGCACGCTGACCGTGGCCACCGCCACGCGCGGCTTGCCGCGCCCGTCCAGCCAGCTCAGCTCATAGGCCTGCCAGCGGTCATGGCCGACGAACGGCAGCGCCGCCTCGTCCAGGCCGATCTCTTCGCGGGCGCCACGGCGCGGGATGGGGAAAAGCAGGCCGGGATCGTACTGCGACGGGTAAGCCACCTCGCGACCGAGGCTGGAGTCCTGGGGGGTATTCATACGGCCATTTTACGCCGGTACGCGAGCGGCGTCCGGCGGCGAAACGAAAGGCCACGGCGACCGGGTGACGGCCTCCCCGGCCGGCGGGAGGATCCGAACCCTTCCGCCGGTGCCGGTTGTGGCCCCGGCCACCGGCCGGGACCTGCCGTCTGCCCGCCGTCGGCTGACGTCAGCCTGCGCCAGGTGCCGCCGCCGTCCCGTTGAGATAATCCAGGCTCACCTGCAGCAGCGCGCGCAGGCCTACGTCCAGCGCCTTCTCATCGAGCAGGAACTTCGGCGAGTGATTGGCCGGGGCCGTGGCCGGATCGATCCCCTCGCCGGTAGAGCCGACGAAGAAGAACATGCCCGGCACCTGCTGGGCATACAGCGAGAAATCCTCGGCGCCCATCTGCAGCGGCGGCTCGTAGACATTGCCCTCGCCCACCACGGCCTGCAGGCTCGGCAGCATCCGCGCCGTCAGGGCCGGATCGTTGACCGTGGCCGGGTTGCCCTCGGACTCATAGATTTCGGTCTCTGCCTTGGCTCCGTGCGCGGCCGCGGTGTGCTCGGCCACGTTGCGCAGGTCGGCGAAGATCTGCTGGCGCATGCCCTCGTCGAAGGTGCGGATGGTGCCGACCATCTCTACTTCATCGGGAATGATGTTGTAGCGGATGCCGCCCTTGATCGCGCCGAAGGTCACCACTGCCGGCTGCTTGGACAGGTTGGCACGGCGGCTGACGATGGTCTGTGCGGTGCCGACCAGGTCGGCGGTGGCCACGATCGGGTCCACCCCGTTCCACGGGGCCGAGCCATGGGTCTGGCGGCCGATCACCTTGATCCCGAACCGGTCCGAGGCCGCCATCAGCGGGCCGCCACGCACCGCGATCTGGCCCGCCGGCACGCTGGAGAACACATGCAGGCCGAACACGGCTTCCGGCTTGAAGTCCTTGAACAGGCCTTCCTTGAGCATCAGCGCCGCACCGCCCTCTTCCGGCGGCGGTGCGCCCTCTTCGGCGGGCTGGAAGATCAGCATCACTTCGCCCGGCAGGTTCGCGCGCATCTTCACCAGCGCATCGGCCACGCCCAGCAGGGTGGCGGTGTGGGCATCGTGGCCGCAGGCGTGCATCACCCCGACGGTCTCGCCGCGGTAGGTGCTGGTGGCCTTGGAGGCGAATGGCAGGCCGGTCTGTTCGGTCACCGGCAGCGCGTCCATGTCCGCGCGCAGGGCGATCCGCGGGCCGGGCTTGCCGCCCTTGATGATGGCCACCACACCGTGGTGGGCAACGCCGGTCTGCGGCTTCAGGCCCATCGCGCGCAGGCGCTCGGCGACCTTGGCCGAGGTGCGTTCCTCGCGGTTGGACAGCTCCGGGTGCTGGTGGAAATCGCGGCGCCAGTCGATGACCTGGGCCTTGAGGCGGGTCGCGGCGGCGGCCACTTCCGGGCGTTCGGCGGGGGCGGCGGTGGCCAGGCCGGGGGCGGCCAGCAGCAGGGCGGACATCAGCAGCGACAGACGGGGCATTGCAGGTCTCCACGGGGCAGGACAACGGACGAACCTGAATGTAGGGCATCCGGAACCGCCGCGCTGTAACTTTCTGCCCCGGCAAACGTTCATGGATGGAACCTCACCCGTCACATCCGGTCTGATCGCCCGTCCCATCCGTCATGCATGAAAGGCCACGGGCGACGAGTATGCTTTGCGCCTAGCCAACCGGGCCCCCGCCCTCCGCCAGCCCCTCAGGAGTTATTGAATGTCGCGTTTCTGGAAGATCGTGCTGCTGGTGGTCGCAGTGCTGGTGGTTGCCGTTGTGGGTGTGCGCCTGATGGGCGGCAAGAAGGGCGACGCGGCGGGTGCGTCGGCGCAAGGGCGCCAGGGCGGGGATCCGGCCAACGCCGGGCCGGTCCCGGTCACCGTCATTGATGCGATCCGCCAGGACGTGCCGGTCTACGCCAGTGCACTGGGCACGGTCGCGGCGATGAACACCGTCACCGTGAGCCCGCAGGTCGGTGGCCAGCTGATCAGCCTGAACTTCAAGGAAGGCCAGGAAGTGAAGAAGGGCGACCTGCTTGCGCAGATCGACCCGCGCACCCTGCAGGCCAGTTACGACGAGGCCGCGGCGGCCAAGCGCCAGAACGAGGCCCAGCTCGCCACCGCCCGCTCCAACTACCAGCGCTCGAACTCGGCCGAGTACCGCCAGTACGTGGCCAAGACCGACCTGGATACCCAGCGCAACCAGGTGGCCCAGTTCGAAAGTGCCGTGGCCGCCAACGAGGCCAGCATGCGCGCCGCCCAGGTGCAGCTGCAGTACACCCGCGTGACCGCGCCGATCTCCGGCATCGCCGGCATCCGCGCGGTGGACGCGGGCAACATCGTCAGCGCGGGCACCGCGCTGGTGACGCTGACCCAGATCCATCCGATCCATGTCGTGTTCAACCTGCCCGAGCGCCAGCTGCCGGCGGTGCGCCAGGCCCAGGCCGCCGGCGCGGTGGATATCGCCGCGCTGGACCGCAACGATGCGCATGTGCTGACCGATGGCGGCAAGCTGGACGTGGTCGACAACCAGATCAGCAGCGACAGCGGCACCTTCCGCGCGCGCGCCCTGTTCGACAACGAAGACAATTCGCTGTGGCCGGGCCAGTTCGTCAACGTCCGCATGCAGCTGCGCACCATCGCCGGCGGCGTGGTGATCCCGACCCAGGCCGTGATGCGCGGCCCGGACGGCGAGTACGTCTACATCGTCAAGCCGGACAGCACCGTGGCCATGCAGACGGTCAAGAGCGGGGTGGAAGTCGGCGACAGCCAGGTGCAGATCACCGAGGGCCTCAAGGGCGGCGAGCGTGTCGTGAGCGAAGGCCAGTTCCGGCTCAAGCCGGGCGCCAAGGTCACCGCGCTCAAGCCGGGCGAGACCCCGGCCGCACCGACCGAAGCCGAGCTCAAGGCCGCCCAGCAGCAGGGTGGCGGTGGACGCCGCGGTGGCGGTCCGCGCTGATCGCGCCCGCCCCACGTTCCTGACGCCGGCCCAAGCGCCGGCGTTCGCCTGATCCAACGCAGCACGACGCACCAGCAAGGACCCGCCCGTGGGCTTTTCGACGATTTTCATCCGCCGCCCGATCGCCACCTCGCTGCTGATGGCGGGCCTGCTGCTGCTCGGCATCCTCGGTTACCGCCAGCTGCCGGTGTCGGCGCTGCCCGAGATCGATGCGCCCAGCCTGGTGGTGACCACCCAATACCCGGGCGCCAACGCGGTCACCATGGCCTCGCTGGTGACCACGCCGCTGGAGCGCCAGTTCGGACAGATCTCCGGGTTGGAGATCATGACCTCCGATTCGTCGGCGGGGCTGTCCACGATCATCCTGCAGTTTTCGATGGACCGCGACATCGACATCGCCGCGCAGGATGTACAGGCCGCGATCCGCCAGGCCACCCTGCCCTCTTCGCTGCCTTACCAGCCGGTCTACAACCGGGTGAACCCGGCCGATGCGGCGATCGTCACCCTCAAGCTCACCTCCGACACGCGCCCGCTGCGCGACGTCAACAACTACGCCGACTCCATCCTCGCCCAGCGCCTGTCGCAGGTGCAGGGCGTGGGCCTGGTCTCCATCGCCGGCAACGTGCGCCCGGCCGTGCGCATCCAGGTCAACCCGGCGCAGCTGTCCAACATGGGCCTGACCCTGGAAGAGCTGCGCAGCGCGCTGACCCAGGCCAACGTCAACGCGCCCAAGGGCTCGCTCAACGGCAAGACCCAGTCCTACTCGATCGGCACCAACGACCAGCTGACCAGCGCCGCCGAGTACCGCGACACCATCATCAGTTACAAGAACGGCCGCCCGGTGCGCCTGTCCGATGTCGCCAACGTGGTCGATGGCGTGGAGAACGACCAGCTGGCCGCATGGGCCGATGGCAAGCCGGCGGTGCTGCTGGAAGTGCGCCGCCAGCCCGGCGCCAACATCGTGCAGACCGTCGAACGCATCCGTGCGCTGCTGCCGCAGTTGCAGAGCGTGCTGCCGGCCGACGTGCACCTGGAGATCTTCAACGACCGGACCGAGACCATCCGTGCCTCGGTGCATGAAGTGCAGTTCACCCTGATCCTGACCATCGGCCTGGTGGTCGCGGTGATCTTCGTGTTCCTGCGCCGCCTGTGGGCGACCATCATTCCCTCGGTGGCGGTGCCGCTGTCGCTGGCCGGCACCTTCGGTGTGATGGCCTTCGCCGGCATGTCCCTGGACAACCTGTCGCTGATGGCGCTGGTGGTGGCCACCGGCTTCGTGGTCGACGATGCGATCGTGATGATCGAGAACATCGTGCGTTACATCGAACAGGGCAAGAGCGGCCCGGAAGCGGCCGAGATCGGCGCGCAGCAGATCGGCTTCACCGTGCTCTCGCTGACCATCTCGCTGGTGGCGGTGTTCCTGCCGCTGCTGCTGATGCCCGGTGTCACCGGCCGCCTGTTCCACGAATTCGCCTGGGTGCTGAGCATCGCGGTGACGCTGTCGATGCTGATCTCGCTGACGCTCACCCCGATGATGTGCGCCTACCTGCTCAAGCCCGACGCGCTGCCTGAAGGCGAGGATGCGCACGAGCGTGCCGCCGCCGCCGGCAAGACCACCGTGTGGTCGCGCACCGTTGGCCTGTACGAGCGCAGCCTGGACTGGGTGCTGGATCACCAGCCGCTGACCCTGGCGGTCGCCGCCGGTGCGCTGGTGCTGACCGTGGTGCTGTACATCGTGATCCCCAAGGGCCTGCTGCCCGAACAGGACACCGGCCTGATCACCGGCGTGGTGCAGGCCGACCAGAACATCGCCTTCCCGCAGATGGAGCAGCGCACCAAAGCGGTGGCCGAAGCTCTGCGCAGCGACCCGGCAGTGACCGGTGTCTCGGCCTTCATCGGCGCCGGCACCATGAACCCCACGCTCAACCAGGGCCAGCTGTCGATCGTGCTCAAGGAGCGCGGCGACCGCGACGGGCTGGATGAGATCCTGCCGCGCCTGCAGAAGGCCGTGGCGGGCATTCCCGGGGTGGCGCTGTATCTCAAGCCGGTGCAGGACGTCACCCTGGATACCCGCGTGGCCGCCACCGAGTACCAGTACTCGCTGTCGGACGTGGACAGCGCGCAGGTCGCGCTGCAGGCCACCCGCCTGACCGAAGCGCTGCGCCAGCGCCCGGAGCTGGCCGACGTGGACAACAACCTCTCCAACCAGGGGCGCGCGCTTGAGCTGACCATCGACCGCGACAAGGCCAGCGTGCTCGGCGTGCCGATGCAGACCATCGACGACACCCTGTACGACGCCTTCGGCCAGCGCCAGATCTCCACCATCTTCACCGAGCTCAACCAGTACCGCGTGGTGCTGGAAGTGGCGCCGGAATTCCGCACCAGCACCGCGCTGATGAACCAGCTGGCGGTGGCCTCCAACGGGGCCGGTGCGCTGACCGGCAGCAATGCCACCAACTTCGGCCAGGTGACCTCGTCCAACTCGTCCACGGCCACCGGCATCGGCGCGCAGAACACCGGTATTCCGGTCGGTGCGGGCAACATCATTCCGCTGGCCGCGCTGGCCGAAGGCAAGGTCACCAGCACCCCGCTGGTGGTCAGCCACCAGCAGCAGCTGCCGGCGGTGACGGTGTCGTTCAATATCGCGCCGGGCTACTCGCTGTCCGATGCGGTCAAGGCGATCGAAGAGACCAAGGCCGGGCTGGACATGCCTTCGCAGGTGCATGCGCAGTTCATCGGCAAGGCCGCCGAGTTCACCGGCAGCCAGACCGACGTGGTGTGGCTGCTGCTGGCCTCGCTGGTGCTGATCTACATCGTGCTGGGCGTGCTGTATGAAAGCTACATCCACCCCTTCACCATCATTTCCACCCTGCCCCCGGCCGGCGTGGGCGCGCTGCTGGCGCTGATGGTGTGCGGGCTGCCGCTGTCGGTGGACGGCATCGTCGGCATCGTGCTGCTGATCGGCATCGTCAAGAAGAACGGCATCATGATGGTCGACTTCGCGATCGAGGCACGCCGCACCGGCGCCAACGCGCATGAGGCGATCCGCCGCGCCTGCCTGCTGCGCTTCCGTCCGATCATGATGACCACCGCCGCGGCCATGCTCGGCGCGCTGCCGCTGGCGCTGGGCACCGGCATCGGCTCGGAACTGCGCCGCCCGCTGGGCATCGCCATCGTCGGCGGCCTGCTGCTCTCGCAGCTGGTCACGCTGTACACCACGCCGGTGATCTACCTGTACATGGAGCGCTTCTCCGAGCGCCTGCGCCAGCGCCGCGAACAGCGCGCGCTGCGTCACGGCCATGGCCCGGTGCAGGAGCCGCAGGCGTGATGATGAGCATCGCAGACTGCCGCCGGGGCGTTCGATGAACATCTCCGGCCCGTTCATCCGCCGCCCGATCGGCACCGCCCTGCTGGCCATCGGCCTGTTCGTGGTGGGGGTGATCTGCTACCTGCAGCTGGGTGTGTCGGCGCTGCCGAACATCCAGATCCCGGTGATCTTCGTGCATGCCAACCAGGCGGGCGCGGATGCCACCACGATGGCCTCCACGGTCACCGCGCCGCTGGAACGCCACCTCGGCCAGCTGCCGGGCATCGACCGCATGCGCTCGTCCAGCTCGGAAGGCAGCTCGCTGGTCTTCATGATCTTCCAGAGCGACCGCGACATCGATTCGGCGGCGCTGGACGTGCAGACCGCGATCAACTCGGCCCAGTCCGACCTGCCCGCCGGGCTGGGCACGCCGATGTTCCAGAAGGCGAACCCGAACGACGACCCGGTCATCGCGATCGCCCTGACCTCCGAAACGCAGTCCGCCGACGACCTCTACAACGTGGCCGATTCGCTGCTGGCCCAGCGCCTGCGCCAGATCACCGGGGTCTCCTCGGTGGATATCGCCGGTGCGTCCACGCCGGCGGTGCGGGTGGACGTCAACCTGCGCCTGATGAATGCCCTCGGCCTGACCGCCGATGACCTGCGCAATGCCGTGCGCGCGGCCAACGTGACCTCGCCGACCGGCTTCCTCACCGATGGCAACACCACCACCGCGATCATCGCCAACGACTCGGTGGCACGCGCCGCCGATTTCGCCCAGCTGGTGATCAAGACCGCCGACGATGGCCGGGTGATCCGCCTGCAGGACATCGCCAACGTCTACGACGGGCAGCAGGACGCCTACCAGGCCGCGTGGTTCAACCACAAACCGGCGGTGGTGATGTACGTGTTCACCCGCGCCGGCGCCAACATCGTGGAAACCGTGGACCGGGTGAAGGCGCAGATCCCGACCCTGCGCGACTACCTGGAACCGGGCACCACGCTCACCCCGTATTTCGACCGCACTCCGACCATCCGCTCCTCGCTGCATGAAGTGCAGATCACCCTGCTGATCGCGCTGGCGATGGTGGTGCTGACCATGGCGCTGTTCCTGCGCCGGCTGGCCCCGACCCTGATCGCCGCGGTGACCGTGCCGTTGTCGCTGGCCGGCGCGGCGCTGGTGATGTACGTGCTGGGCTTCACCCTCAACAACCTGAGCCTGCTGGCGCTGGTGATCGCGATCGGCTTCGTGGTCGACGATGCGATCGTGGTGATCGAGAACATCATGCGCCACCTCGACGAGGGCATGACGCGCATGCAGGCCGCCCTCACCGGTGCACGCGAGATCGGCTTCACCATCGTCTCGATCACCGCTTCGCTGGTGGCGGTGTTCATCCCGCTGCTGTTCGCCAAGGGCATGATGGGCGCGTTCTTCCGCGAGTTCACCGTCACCCTGGTCGCGGCCATCGTGGTCTCGATGATCATCTCGCTGACCCTGACCCCGGCGCTGTGCAGCCGCTTCCTGAGTGCGCATGCCGATGCCGGTGCGCCGAGCCGCTTCGGCCGCCTGCTCGATGCCGGCCACGACCGCATGCTGCGGATCTACGTGAAGCTGCTGGACTTCTCGCTGCGCCACGCGCTGCTGCTGTCGCTGACCCCGCTGCTGCTGATCGGCGCGACGGTGTTCCTGTTCGGTGCGGTGAAGAAGGGCGCGTTCCCGCCCCAGGACACCGGCCTGATCTGGGGCCGCGCCAACTCCAGCGCCACGGTCTCCTTCGAAGACATGGTCAACCGCCAGCGCCGCATCACCGACATGCTGATGGCCGACCCGGCGGTGAAGACCGTGGGCGTGCGCCTGGGCAGTGGTCGCCAGGGCTCGAGCGCGCAGTTCAACGTCGAACTTAAGTCACGCAAGGACGGCCGCCGCGAGACCACCGCGCAGGCCCTGGCCCGCCTGAGCGCCAAGGCGGACCGCTATCCCGACCTGCAGCTGCGCCTGCGCGCCATCCAGGATCTGCCCAGCAATGACGGCGGTGGCGCCAGCCAAGGCGCGCAGTACCGCGTTTCGCTGCAGGGCAACGACCTGGCCCAGCTGCAGGAATGGCTGCCCAAGCTGCAGGCCGCGCTGAAGAAGAACCCGAAGCTGGCCGATGTCGGCACCGACGTGGACGCTGCCGGCCTGCGCCAGAACATCGTGATCGACCGCGCCAAGGCCGCCCGCCTTGGCGTGTCGGTCGGTGCCATCGACGGCGCGCTGTACGGCGCCTTCGGCCAGCGCCAGATCTCCACGATCTATTCGGACATCAACCAGTACAGCGTGGTGGTCAACGCCCTGCCCGAACAGACCGCGACACCGGGGGCGCTGGACCAGATCTACGTGCGCGCCGGCAATGGCCAGATGGTGCCGATCACCGCAGTGGCCGAGCAGGTGCCCGGGCTGGCACCGTCGCAGATCACCCATGAAAACCAGTACACCACGATGGACCTGAGCTACAACCTCGCTCCCGGCACCAGCATGGGCGAGGCCAAGGCCATCATCGACAGCACCGTCAACGGCATGCGCATGCCCGGCGACATCCGCCTGGCCGACGACGCCGGGTTCGGGTTCGATTCGGACCCGATGGCGATGCTGATCCTGGTGATGGCGGCGATCATCACCGTCTACCTGGTGCTGGGCATGCTGTATGAAAGCCTGATCCACCCGGTCACCATCCTCTCCACGCTGCCGGCGGCGGGCGTGGGCGCGTTGCTGGCGCTGTACGGCACCAATACCGAACTGTCGGTGATCTCGATGATCGCGCTGGTGCTGCTGATCGGCATCGTCAAGAAGAACGCGATCATGATGATCGACTTCGCCGTGGTGGCGCAGCGCGAACACGGCAAGACGCCGCTGGAAGCCGCACGCGAAGCCAGCATCGTGCGCTTCCGCCCGATCATGATGACCAGCATGGTGGCGATCCTGGCCGCGGTGCCGTTGGCGATCGGCCTGGGCGAAGGCTCCGAGCTGCGCCGCCCGCTGGGCATCGCGATGATCGGCGGGCTGCTGTTCTCGCAGAGCCTGACCCTGCTCAGCACGCCCGCGCTGTATGTGATCTTCTCGTGCCTGCGCGAGCGCTGGGTGGCCCGCCGCGCGCGGCGCCGGGAAAAGCGGGCGTTGAAGCGGGCGGCGGCCGCGCGGTGACGGCGGAACGCCTGCACTGAACGGGGTTCATGCAGGCAGGTGCCGACCGTGGGTCGGCCCTCCGTCGGATTGACGCAATCGCCCCAAAAGAGAACAATTCGCATCAGCCACGGTCCTGCACTGCCCCTCGCGATGCCCCGCTGCCGCTGACGCGGTACGCCTGACGACTCAGCCACCCCTCTTTTCCGCCTTCTTCTGATCGCGGACGGTGTGCTGCTGTCCGCTGAGGACCCCCACAACATGCGCCAGTCTGTGTCTTTGCTCCCGGCCGTGGTGCCGGGCTGCCGTGCCCGTTCCCTGCGCCCGGCCCTGCTCGCCCTTTCCCTTGCCGCGGCCTGCACCGCCTACGCCCAGTCCGCACCGGATGGCGGCGCCCGGACGCGCTCGGCCACCGACCTGGATGCGATCAAGGTCACCGCCGAACGTACCCATACCGACACCGGCGCGCTGGGCGACCGTGCCGTGCGCGATACCCCGTTCGCGATCTCGGTGGTGGGCCGCGAGGACATCGAGAAGCGCCAGGTGGTCTCGCTGGGCGAGGCCTTCCTCACCGATCCGTCCGTGGTCACCCAGGTCAGCGCCTACGCCAGTGGCTGGAGCTCGCCGATCCGCAACCGCGGCATCGATCTGAGCTACGACAGCTACCGCGTCAACGGCCTGCAGGTCTCTTCGTGGGGCACCGAGTGGCCGCTGGAAGTGATGGAGCAGGTGGAACTTCTGAAGGGTCCCGGTGGGTTCATGTATGGCTTCGGCCAGCCCGGGGGCATCGTCAACTACGTGACCAAGAAGCCGACCGAGGTCACCCTGCTGTCGGCGCAGCTCGGCTGGCGCGAGGCGGGCATCGTCAGTGGTCAGGTCGATGTGGGCGGACGCTTCGGCAACGAGGATATGTTCGGTTACCGCTTCAATGCCTACCAGGAGAAAGGCGAGACCTTCAACGGTGGCGAGGTAAACCGCAAGGTCGGCGCATTGTCGCTGGATGCGCGTCTGAGCGACCGCCTCACCTGGACCTTCGACGGCGTGTTCCAGTCACGCGATCTCAGCAACGAGTCGCCGCAGTATTACTTCATCGGCTTGACCGAGCTGCCGCGCCCGCTCGCGGGCGACGTCGACAACAGCATCGAGGGCAGCTACTACGACACCCGCTCCAGCCTGCTCTCCACCGCGTTGAACTGGCAGATCAACAGTGACTGGAAAGCCAGCCTGAGCTATGGCGTGACCACCTCCTGGAACGACGTCAACAAGATCTTCGCCTATATCGACGACGTCAACGGCGATTACAACGTCAACACCTATGAGCTCGGCGGCAAGAGCGAGTGGAAGCTGGCCCAGGCGATCGTGCAGGGCCGCTTCCAGACCGGCCCGCTCTCGCACCAGGTCGTTGCCGGCGTCTCCCACCAGACCGGACTGGGTTGGGACCGCCCGTACGAATGGAACACCATCGGCCGTGGCAACCTCTATCAGCACCCGACCCTGCGCCATGACGCGGTCGGCTCGCGCGTGCTCAGCCGCGGCAGCGAGACCGTACAGCAGGCGGTGTTCGTGAGCGACACCGTCAGCTTCGCCGATGGGTGGTCGCTGCTGGCCGGCGCGCGCTACAACGACTTCGAGAACAAGGGCGCGTACCACACCTATCCGGTCACCCCGACCTACGCCCTGATGTACAAGCCGGCCGATGCAGTAACGCTGTATGCCAGCTACGTCGAATCGCTGGAAGCCGGCAGCCGCGTGGGCAGCGATTACCTCAACGCCGGTGACGTGCTCGACCCGACCATCAGCAAGCAGTACGAGATCGGCGCCAAGATCGAGTACCCGCGCTGGAATGCCAACGCCGCCGCCTTCCGCCTTGAGCGCGGCGCCAACATCGACCTGCTCACCACCGCCGGCAAACTGCTGGTGCAGGACGGCATCACGCTGTATGAAGGCGTGGAAGTCAGCGGCGACTTACGCCTGACCGATGCCTTCACTCTCGGTGCCGGCGTGACCTGGCTGGACCCGACCTACGACAAGCTCTCCCCCGGCAGCGTCGCCCAGGAAGGCAACCGCACCGCCGGCGCCGCCCGCTGGCAGGGCGTGCTGCACGCCGACTACAGCATCCCGCAGATCGACGGCCTGAGCGTGTACGCACTGGCCCGCTACTACGGTGACGTCTACTACGACGCCGACAACACGCTCAAGCTGCCCGACTACACCCTGGTCAACGTCGGGGTGGGCTACCGCATGCAGGCCGCCGGCCATCCCGTCACCTGGCGCGCCGGCGTGGAGAACCTGGCCAACAAGAAGTACTGGTCCAACGCAGGCGTTGGCCTGCCGCGCACCTTCGCGGTAAGCGTGCGGTTGGATATGTAACCGGCAGGCACGGGGAGTGCCGGCCGCAGGCCGGCACTCCCATCGCCGTTCCACCCTGCGCGGAGGTGTCCCCTTCACCCGCGACCCGCAATAATGGCGGCCTCTCCTGGGCCGAGCCGCCATGTCTTCGTTCGAAACCCGCGTCAGCCGCCTGTGGGCGCATGAAAAGGCCAGCTATGGCCTGCGGGTGTTCATCGCGCTGTCCGCGGCGATGGGGCTGTGCTGGTATCTGGACCAGCTGAGCGCGCTGCCCGGCGTGTTCCTGGGCATCATCGCCAGCGCGATCGCCGAGACCGACGACAACTGGTGGGGCCGGATCAAATCGGTGGCGCTGTCGCTGCTGTGCTTCGTCGCCGCTGCCGCAGCGGTGGTGCTCCTGTTCCCGCATCCGTGGTGGTTCATCACCGCATTGGCGGCGGCGACCTTCGGGCTGACCCTGCTCGGCGCGCTCGGCGAGCGCTATGCCTCCATCGCGCAGGCCACGGTGACGCTGGCCATCTACACGATGATCGGCCTGGAGCAGCACGGCGCAGCCGATCTGTCCCAGGCGATCAATGCGGTCAGCCACCTGCTGGCCGGTGCGGTCTGGTATGCCCTGCTCTCGATCCTGTGGACCGCGTTGTTCGCCAATCGCCCCGTGCGCGAGCGCGTGGCGCGCCTGTACCTGGAGCTGGGCCGCTACCTGCAGCTCAAGGCCGATCTGTTCGAACCGGTCCGCGATGCGGACGTGCAGAAGCGCCAGCTCGCCCTGGCCGAGCAGAACCGGCGCGTGGTTGAAGCCCTCAACATCGCCAAGACCGCGATCCTGGCGCGCTTTGGCCGCTCCGGCCGGCCCGGCGTGCAGTCCGGCCTGTACCTGCGCCTGTATTACATGGCCCAGGACTTCCACGAGCGCGCCAGTTCCTCGCATTACCCCTACGGCGCGCTGACCGAAGCGTTCTTCCACAGCGACGTGCTGTACCGCTGCCAGCGCCTGCTCGCGCTGCAGGGCGAAGCCTGCGCCAATCTCGGCCAGGCGATCCGGCTGCGCCAGCCCTTCCAGTACGGCGAGCGCACCAAGCAGGCCACCGCCGACCTGACCGATTCGCTGGCCTGGCTGCGCGCCCAGCACAACCCCCAGTGGCAGCGCCTGCTGGCCTCGCTGGAACTGCTGGGCCACAACCTGCAGAGCATCGAACGTCGCCTGTCCGAGGCCGAGAAGTCCGAATCCACCCTGGACAACGTCGACACCCGCCTGCGCGATACCAACCCGCACACCCTGCGCGAGATGGGCGTGCGCATCCGCCAGCAGCTCACCCCGGGCTCGGTGCTGTTCCGGCACGGCCTGCGCATGGCGCTGGCGCTGATCGTCGGTTTCGCCGCGATCCGCCTGTTCAACGCGCAGAACGGCTCGTGGGTGCTGCTCACCATCGTGTTCGTGTGCCGCCCGCACTTCGGCGCGACCCGCCAGCGGCTGGCGCAGCGGATCGCCGGCACCCTGATCGGCCTGGTGCTGACCTGGGCGTTGATGCAGCTGTTCCAGGACCTGCGCATCGAACTGCTGATCGCGCTGCTCTCGGCGCTGCTGTTCTTCTTCACCCGCAGCGATCGCTACCTGGTGGCCTCGGCGGCGATCACGGTGATGGCGCTGACCTGCTTCAACCTCATCGGCGATGGCTTCCTGCTGATCTGGCCGCGGCTGGTGGATACGCTGCTGGGCTGTGCGATCGCCGCAGCGGCCGCGTTCCTGATCCTGCCCGACTGGCAGGGCCGCCGCCTGAACCTGGTGATGGCGCGTGTGCTCGACAACTGCGCCAGGTACCTGCACGCCGTGCTCGGCCAGTACGGCAGTGGCATGCAGGATGACCTGGCCTACCGCATCGCCCGGCGCGACATGCACAACGCGGATGCGGCACTGTCCACGGCGTTGTCGAACATGCTGCGCGAGCCCGGCCACGTACGCCGCAACCTGGATGCCGGCTTCCGCTTCCTGGCGCTCTCCAACACCCTGCTCGGCCATCTCTCCGCACTCGGGGCGCACCGCACCCAGCTGGACAGCTACGGGAAGGATCCGCTCGCCCTGTCCGGTGGGGAACGCGTCGAACAGGCGATGCAGCAGATCGCCAGCGCGCTGCAGCAGCGCCAGCCGGTGGCCGAGGATGCCAACGAGGGCGACCGCGCGCTGGCCGAACAGCTGGAGCAGATCCCGGAGGACACGCCCCCGCAGCTGCAGCTGATCCGCACCCAGATGGGGCTGATGCTGCGCCTGCTGCCCAAGCTGCGTGGGGCCGCCAACGAGGCGGCGCGTACGCTGCGCTGAGCCACCACGCCACGCACGCATGTGTTGCGGGTGTCGCACTGGTCCCGGGCCGGCATCACCCCGATCTCTGGGTCACGCCCATGGCATGGCCACGACAGACCGTCGGGCAGACTCTGGGTGCCTTCTCCACAAGGATCATCCCCATGCATCTGGATCTCACCGGACGGACCGCCCTGGTCACCGCCTCCACCGCCGGTATTGGCCACGGCATCGCCCATGGCCTCGCTGCCGCGGGCGCACGTGTTGTCGTCAACGGCCGCAGCGAGGCCTCGGTGGCCCGTGCGCTGGCCGACCTTCGCAGCGCCTTGCCGGACGCGACGCTGGACGGCATCGCTGCCGACCTGTCCGGGGCGGTCGGCGTGGACGCGCTGCTCGCGGCATTGCCGCCGATCGACATCCTGGTCAACAACGCCGGCATCTTCGGGCCGCAGGATTTCTACGAGACCGACGATGCCACCTGGGAGCAGTACTGGCAGACCAACGTGATGTCCGGGGTGCGCCTGTCACGGGCGTTGCTGCCGGGCATGGTCGCGCGGGGCTGGGGCCGGGTGCTGTTCCTGTCCTCCGAGTCCGCCCGCAACATCCCCGCCGACATGATCCACTATGGCGTCACCAAGACCGCCCTGCTCGGGCTGTCGCGCGGGCTCGCCAAGCGTGTCGCCGGCAGCGGTGTCACCGTCAACGCGGTACTGCCGGGCCCGACCCTGTCTGATGGTTTCGCGGCGATGATGGAAGACGAGCGCGCCCGCACCGGCAAATCGCTGGAGGTGCTCGGCCGCGAGTTCGTGATGGCCAATCGGCCCACCTCGGTGATCCAGCGCGCGGCAACGGTGGAGGAAGTAGCCAACATGGTCGTGTACCTGGCCTCGCCACAGGCTTCGGCCACCTCCGGTGCCGCGCTGCGGGTGGACGGTGGCGTGGTCGACGATATCGTCTGAACGGTCGGCAGCGCCGCCCGACGGCGCTGCCATGCTCCGCCAACAGGGAGAGTGCTAGGCTGCGCCGGTTCGCAAGGAGTCTCCATGTCCGGCCATAGTCAGTTCGCTCTGCTCAGGCAACGCCGTTTCCTGCCGTTTTTCATCGTCCAGTCGCTGGGCGCGTTCAACGACAACGTCTACCGCCAGGCGATCATCGCGCTGTTGTTCTTCCTCGGCACGCCGATCGAAGAGCGCTCGCTGTACACCAACCTGGCGCCGGCGATCTTCATTCTGCCGTACTTCCTGTTCTCGGCGCTGGCCGGGCAGATCGCGGAGAAGCTGGAGAAATCGCGGCTGATCGTGATCACCACGACCATGGAGATCGCGATCATGTCGCTGGCCGCGGTCGGCTTCCTGACCGAGAGCATGCCGGTGCTGCTGGTCGCGCTGTTCTGCACCGGCATGCAGTCCACCCTGTTCGGGCCGGTGAAATACTCGGTGCTGCCCTCGATCCTCAAGCCCGAGGAGCTGACCGGCGGCAATGGCCTGGTCGAGATGGGCACTTCGCTGTCGATCCTTACCGGGATGATCGCCGGCGGCCTGATCTTCGCGCTCTCCGGCAGCCATGGCCCGATCGTCGCCGCGACCGCCGTGATCGTGCTGGCCGTGGCCGGCAACCTCACCGCGCGGATGATCCCGAAGGTCGATGCCGGTGCGCCGGATCTGAAGATCAACTGGAACCCGCTGCCGGAATCGCTGGCGGTGCTGCGCATGGCCAAGAAGCAGAAGGCCGTGCGCAACGCGATTCTCGGCGTGTCCTGGTTCTGGTTCGTGGGCACCATGCTGACCTCGCAGTTGCCGACCTATGCCGAGGTCAACCTCGGTGGCGGCTCCCTGCTCTACATCTTCGCGCTGGCGCTGTTCTCGCTCGGCACCGGCACCGGCTCGCTGCTGTGCGAAAAGCTCTCCGGGCGCACCGTGGAAATCGGCCTGGTCCCGCTGGGCGCGTTCGGTATGACCGCCTTCATGCTCGACCTGTACTTCGCGCGGGTCGGTGAAGCCGCCGCCGCCGGGCTGTCGATCTGGCAGTTCGTGCAGGCCCCGGGCAGCGTGCGCATCATCATCGACCTGATCGGTATCGGCCTGTTCACCGGCTTTTTCGTGGTGCCGTTGTTCGCCCTGATCCAGAGCCGCACGGCCAAGTCGGAAATGTCGCGCGTGTTCGCCGCGCTCAACATCCAGAACTCGGGCTTCATCGTCCTGGCCGCCGGCCTGGGCCTGCTCACCCAGCGCGTGCTGGACTGGACCATCCCGCAGCTGTTCCTGGCGCTGGCGATCGCCAACGCCGTGGTGTCGATCTACATCTTCACGATCGTCCCCGAATTCCTGATGCGCTTCCTCAGCTGGGTGATGGTGCGCGCGCTGTACCGGCTGCGCCCGCACGGCATCGAAGCCAACGTGCCGGACGAGGGTGCGGCGCTGATCGTGTGCAACCACGTGAGCTACATGGACGCGCTGATCCTGTCGGCCACGATCCCGCGTCCGGTGCGCTTCGTCATGTACTACAAGATCTTCAACATCCCGGTGATGCGCTGGATCTTCCGCACCGCCAAGGCGATCCCGATCGCCGGCGCACGCGAGGATCCCGCACTGATGCAGGCCGCGTTCGATGAGGTGGACAAAGCGCTGGCCGAGGGCGAGCTGGTGTGCATCTTCCCCGAGGGCGCGTTGACCCGCGATGGGCAGATGGGGGCATTCAAATCGGGCGTGGAGAAGATTCTCGAGCGTCGCCCGGTGCCGGTGGTGCCGATGGCGCTGCGTGGGATGTGGTCGAGCATGTGGAGCCGGCGCGACACGCGCCTGGGCCGCATGCGCGTGCCCCGTCGCTTCCGCGCGCATGTCGAGGTGGTCGCCTCCGCACCGATCGCCGGCGAGGTCGCCACGGCCGCACTGTTGGAGACGCAGGTGCGCCAGCTGCGGGGTGACCAGGCCTGAGTCCCGCCCTGCCTGCATGTAACCGTATACATGGACGCGGGCACATCGGTTAGATTACCGCCCGGGAGACCGCGCCCGTATCCACCCACCCAAGCAAATGGAGCTTCGCTGATGAATGCCACTGCCCCCCTGCCGCCCGCCCCGGGCAGCATTCCGAATCACCTGATCTGGTCGATCGTCGTCACCATCCTGGCGTTCTTCGTGTGCTGCCTGTCGTGCCTGAGCTTCCCGGGCATCGTTACCGGCGTGGTCGCGATCGTGTTCGCCAGCAAGGTCAACGGCCTGCTCAACCAGGGCGACCTGGAAGGCGCGCGTCGTGCCTCCAAGAACGCCAAGATCTGGGCGTGGGTCACCACCGGCTTCCTGATCGCCGGCGTGCTGCTGTTCGTGATCTCGCTGGCCTTCATGGGCGTGGACGGTTACATGGAACAGATGCAGCAGTTTCAGCAGCAGATCGAAAGCAACAGCTGATGATCGCGCTGCACGGCAAGCGCTGGTTGCTGGCGGCGTTGCCGCCGGCCGCCCTGGCGGCGGGCGCGGGGTTCTGGGTGCTGCGGCACTACGACCCCAACAGCGCCAGCAGTCCGTTTCCGCCGTGCAGCTTCCTGGCCGTCACCGGGTATTACTGCATCGGCTGCGGGTTGACGCGTGCGCTGCACGCGCTGGCCCACGGCGATGTGGTCACCGCGTTCTCGATGAACCCCTTGGCGATGCTGATGCTGGCCGTCGCCCCGATGGTCATCGGCTGGGCGCTGGGCTGGCGCCCACGCGTGCTGCAGCCGTTGATCACGTTGTTGATGAAGCCCGCGTTCTGGCTGATCCTGCTGCCGGCGTACTGGATCGCACGCAACCTGCCCTGGGTACCGTTCACCTGGTTGGCACCGGGCGGAGCGTGAACCGCTAGGTCACCCAGCCGGCGATCACCAGCAACGCCAGCACCGCCATCCACAACAGCAGCATGCGCCACACCAGGCTCATCGCATCGCGCAGTTCCGGCAGCCGACGCCACACCGGCACCATGCCCGCATCACTGTAATCGTGCGCGTCCTCGCGCAGCTCGGCACTCACGCTTGCGCGTGCGACCGCGCCGAGAAAGTGCGTGGAGGCCGCCCATTGGTTGCCATGCGCCTCGCGCCACGCGTTGAAGGCCGTATCGAAATTGCCGACCAGCGCCATCGACAGCGACATCAGCTGCGCCACCGGCCATTCCAGCCAGGACAGCACCACGCGCGCGCCAGCGACCGCTTCCACGCTGGCCAGCGAGCGCATCGGGCCGACCGCCAGCAAGGCCAGCAGGCGATACAGCAGTGCGCCGACCGGCCCCAGCAGCAGGAACCAGAACAGCACCGCGAACCAGCGCCGCAGCGCGTTGAGCACAGTCGCTTCCACCAGCGAGGGCACGTCTTCGTGCAGGCTGCCGCCGGCCGATTGCAGCTGCGCGATCGCCACATGGCGTGCGTGGGCGTCATCGGCATCGATCACCGCCTCGACATCGCGGTCCAGATCGCGCGGCCCCCAGCACATCACCAGCACCAGCACGCCAAGCAGCAGTGACGGCAGGCCGTAGACGCGATCATCGAAGAGCCACTGGACCAGGCCCAGCACCACGACGAACGGCAGCACCGCCAGCCAGGCGCCCTTGCGGCCACGCCAGACCCCGTCCTCGGCGGCATGCCGGTCCAGCCACTGCAGCCAGCGCCGGTAGAGGCCGAAGCGCCGCAACGCGACGGCCGCGCCCGGCGCGACATGGCCCAGGGCCAAGGCAACCAGCACGGCGACCAGGGTGGTGAACATGTAAGCCTCCGGCTCGGGACGTGGAACGCGCCGCTACTATGCCTTGCGGCCCGGCAATTCCCCGGGCCTTTGGTAATGTACCGCGCCGCGCGTTCAGCCTGCGGCAACGGCAGGCGACGGTCAGGCGATCTGCTGGCGGTACCAGTGCTCGATCAGGCTGCGCGAGATCGAGATCGGCGGGGACAGGCGGATGCCTTCGCCATCGTCTTCGACATCCCGGGCCAGGGCCGCGCCCACCTCTTCGGCGGTGAACCAGCGTGCATCTTCCAGCTCGCCGTTCACGGTGGGCACGTCGTCTTCGGCCGTCGCCGCAAAGCCCAGCATCAGCGCACCGGGGAACGGCCACGGCTGGGTGCCCAGGTAGCGGCACTCGCGCACGCGCACCCGGCTTTCCTCGAAGACTTCACGGACCACGGTCTGTTCCAGCGCTTCACCGGGTTCGACAAACCCGGCCAGCACCGAATAACGGCGCGGCGCCCAGTTGGCCTGGCGGCCAAGCAGCAGCCGGCCCTGGTTCTCCACGGCGACGATCACGGCCGGATCCACGCGCGGGTAGTGTTCGGTCGCGCACTGCCCGCAACGGCCGACAAATCCCCCCCGGCTGAAGGTCACCGCGCCGCCGCACACCCCGCAGAAGCGGGTGCGCGACTGCCAGTAGGACATGCCCCGGGCATAACAGAAAGCGGTGGAATCGGCGATGGACCAGGTCGCGGCGGACTGCCGCAGGTCGACCCGCTGCGGGGCCGTCACCGACAACCCGGCGGCCTCCATCGAGAACCACGCCTGCTCACCGCGCAGGCCGAGGAAGATCGCGGTGCCGGGGCCACCGCCGAGTTCGGCGCCGGTCAGTGGCAGGGGCTGGCCATCGTTGCCGGCCAGCGCGGTGCCGTCCTGGTCGAGCACCAATACGCGCGCGTCCGGCCACAGCCGCAATAACGCATCGGCGTCATCGCGCAGGGTATCGGCGCGCTCCAACGGCTCGCTGACGAAGGCGAAACCGGAAAGCTGCGAAGGGAATCTGGACATCGCAAGAGCCTGCCCACATTCGGCGGGACTGGCAAGCGGCAACCGACGTACCGGCCGGTTGCGCGCACGTCACATGCTGAAACTGCTGCCGCAGCCGCAGGTGGTCTTCGCGTTCGGATTGCGGATCACGAACTGCGCGCCGGTCAGGCTTTCGGTGTAATCCACCTCGGCGCCCATCAGGTACTGCAGGCTCAGCGGATCGACCAGCAGCGTGACGCCCGCGGTATCCACCGCCAGATCGTCCTCGGCGCGGTTTTCATCGAACTCGAACCCGTACTGGAAGCCGGAACAGCCACCGCCTTCGATGTAGACGCGCAGGGCGAGGGCAGCATTGCCCTCATCCTGGATCAGCTCCTTGACCTTGGCCGCAGCGGCCTCGGTGAAGTTCAGCGGACGGTCCAGGGACTGGTAGTTCGGCGCGGCGGCGGGAGCGCCGGGCAGGGAAACAAGCGTGCTCATGCCCCCAGCATGGGGGTGCATGAGCACGGATTCAAGCTGTCGCGCGGGCGCGATTCAGGCCATCGCCTCGGCCAGCTTCTTGCGGGCCGCGGTGTCCTTGCCTTTGCCCTCGTCGAAGTCCCCGGACGGCGGCGGCAGGGCCATCTGCGCCGAGGTATGGATCAGGCGGCCGGTCAGCTGGGCGCCGGCGTGCATTTCCACGACCTGGTAGTGGATGTTGCCGGTGACCCGGGCGCTGGGGGTCAGTTCGACCCGCTCGGTGGCGTGCACATCCCCATCCAGGCGGCCGCTGATGACCACGACCTGGGCGCGGATCTCACCCTCGATGGCGCCGTGCTCGGCCACCGTCAGGGTGGCGTTGCTGGCGCCGTCCTGGGCGATCACCTTGCCCAGGATGGTGCCTTCCACATACAGGCCACCACTGAATTCCACGTCCCCGCGGATCACCACCTGCGCGCCGATCAGCGCGTCCACGACCAGATGTCCGTCGCGGTTGGACTTGTTGCTGCCAAACATGGGCTTACTCCCCTTCTTTTGCCGATGCCGCCGGTGCCCCGGCCTGTTTCCAATCGAATACCTGGGTGGCGCCCCCCGCGCCCGATCCCAGCGTGACCCGCACACGTTGCGGGGTGAAGCCTTGCGGCAGCATCACGCTGCCGGTGAGCTGCTGGAAGTACCGGAAGGAATAGTCCTGGCCCGGCACCTTGGTGCGCTGGTGCAGCTCATCCCAGCTGACCGAGGTCAGCTTGCCGTCCTTGACGCCTTCCACCGTGAAGCGCATCTGCCCCTGGCTGATCGCCCCGCGGTTCAGGTTCTGGGTCAGCACCACGGCGTACTGCCAGGTGCCGCCGGTCTCCGGCGAGAACTCCACCGAATGGGTGTTCAGCCCCTTGCGCTGGCTGGTCGCTCCGACCAGGCGCTCATAGAAGGCCACGTCGGCCCGCAGGCCGGCGATCTCTTCGTCGCGCTCGCCCAGCGACGTCTGGACTTCGTTGTTGGCGGCGCGGCTGATGCGGTCGGAGGCCTGCAGGGTCGCCTGGCGCTGCTGCAGTTCGATGAGCTGCTGCTGGAGACGCTCGTTGCGGGTCTCGGCGGCCTTGAGCTGGGTGCCGACGTCACCGCCGGGCGAGCCCAGCCAGGCGCCGAGCAGCACGGCGAGGATCAGCGACAGCAACCAGGCGCCGCCCAGCACCAGCAGGCGCTTGCGGTCCTGCACGGGCGGCGTGCCCGGCCGGCGGATCTGGATGCGGGAAGGTGTGGGCTTGTTCACGAAAGGCCCCTGTCTGGAACGACGGGCTAGTGTAAGTCAGGGAAAAGACCTTGTCCGCGCAGGGCCGGGATCGGGACAGTGGCGTTCATGGACGTCATCCCCGATAGTGTGCGCCTGTGCACATTCTGCAGCCGGAGCGCGTGCCATGACCGAAGCCCACCTGTTCGTGATCGGCATCCTGCTGGCCTGGCTGGCCGGCATCCGCGTGTACCTGACCGTGTTCGGCGTCGGCCTGGCCGGTCTGCTCGGCTGGGTCGACCTGCCGCCCGCGCTGCAGGCTACTGAATCGTGGTGGGTACTGGGCACCTCGGCCGCGTTGGCCATCGCCGAATTCTTCGCCGACAAGATTCCCGGGGTCGACTCCGTCTGGGATCTCGTCCAGACCCTGGCCCGGGTGCCCGCCGGTGCATTCCTGGCCGCCGCGACGCTCTCGCCCAGCGGTGAGCTCAGCGGCACCGCACTGGTGGCCGGGGCCGGCGTCGCGCTGGCCAGCCACGGGCTCAAATCCGGCACCCGCGCCCTGCTCAACACCTCACCCGAACCCGCCAGCAACTGGATTGCCTCCGCGGCCGAGGACACCGTCGTGGTCGGCGGCCTGGCGCTCGCGCTGGCACACCCCTGGCTGGCGCTGATCCTGGTGGTGGCGTGCAGCCTGATCGGCGCGTTGATCGTGTGGATGATCTGGCGGACGCTGTGGAAAGGCATGCGCTGGCTGATGCGCCAGGCCGACAGTGGCCAGACGCAGGTCAAGCCGGGCACCCTGCCACGCTGAGGTGTGCCCCGCCTTCGGGCGTTCATCGCATAATTGCGGCGCAGACTGGGAGTACTGATGGCCGTTCATGACAACGTTGTTGCACCCGCCCGCGCCGTGCGCGCCGAAACGCCGCCGGCCGACCACTGGCAGCGCTGGCAACGCCAGGCCTCGCCCGCTCCCGTGGCGCACAGCAATGTCGTTGCGCTGAATCCAGCACAGTCCAGTCCACCGCCGTTGTTGCCGCCGGTACCCAGCGACGCCAGCGCGCTGGTGCCACCGGGCATCGATTCGCCCTACCGCGTGCTGATCGTCGAAGACGACCGCTCGCAGGCCTTGTTCGCGCAGAGCGTGCTGCACGGCGCCGGCATGCAGGCGCTGGTGCACAGTGATGCCGAAGGCGTACAGCAGGCCATCGCCGAGCATCGCCCCGACCTGATCCTGATGGACCTGCACCTGCCCGGGCTGGATGGCATGCGGCTGACCGCCCTGATCCGCCAGCAACCCGGCCAGCAGTTGCTGCCGATCGTGTTCCTCAGCGGCGACCCGGATCCGGAGCGCCAGTTCGAAGTGCTCGACAGCGGCGCCGATGATTTCCTCAGCAAGCCGATCCGCCCGCGCCATCTGATCGCGGCCGTCTCCAACCGGATCCGCCGCGCCCGCGCCCAGGCCGCCTCGCAGGCGGGCAACGCGGGTGCGCCGGCGATGAACAACCCGGAGACCGGCCTGCCCACGCGCCATCACGTGATGCAGCAGCTCGCCACCTCGCTCGCGCACCGCGATCGCGGCGGCCTGTTCTTCATCGAGATCGCCAGTGCGCTGGGCCTGCGCGAGCGCTATGGCTATGCCGCCTTCGAACGGCTGATGACCCAGGCCGGTCAGCGCCTGGCCGATGCGGCCCAGCCGCACCTGCTTGCACGCCTGAACGACAACAGCTTCCTGGTGCTGGCCCGCGACGCCGACGAGGACACGCTGGATGCGATGGCGCATGCGCTGCGCGAACAGTTGTCCGCCCGCGCCTTCGTGATCCGCGATGAGGAATCGGTGCACCTGCGCGGCGTGGTCGGGCATGCCCAGCTGTCGCCGGGCTTCTCCGACGCGGGCAGCGCACTGGAAGCGGTTGAACGCACCACCCTGCAGGCGCGGCTGCTGACCGCTGGCGTGGCCGCCTACGTGCGCCGCGAAGACGTGGCCGCGCAGGAACATCTGGCGTTGCTGGAGGGGCAGCTGGAGCTGGCCTATCAGCCGATCGTCGCCGTAGCCGGTGGCAACACCGCGCAGTACCAGGTGCTGCTGCGGCTGCGCCAGGCCGATGGCAGCGTGCTGGCCGCCGGCCAGGTGATTCCAGCGGCCGAGGCGGCCGGGCGCATCGCCGATCTGGACCAGCAGGTGCTCGACCACGCGCTGGGTCTGCTGGATCTGTATCGCCACGCTGCGCACCCCCTGCACCTGTTTGTCTCGCAGTCGCTGCGCACGCTGGCCCGCGATGCCTTCGGCGATTGGCTGCTGGAGTCGCTGGCGAGCCGGCAGATCGACGGCAGCGCGCTGGTCATCGATGTGCGCCTGCCCGATGCCCTGATCCACACCGTCACCCTGCAGCAGTTCTGCACGCGCATGCATGCGGCCGGCGTGCGCTTCTGCCTGAGCCAGTTCGAGCCGGGCGATGAAGCCAATGCCTTGATGGCGCAGCTGCCGTTGGCCTACGTACGCATGGCTGCGCGCTTCTCCAACAGCCACACCAACCAGCAGACCCGCGACGAACTGCGCGCGGCGATCGATCTGGCCCACCGCGCCGGGCTGCGCATCATCGGCCAGCAGATCGAAGACCCGCAGGCTGCGGCTGCGATGTGGATCGGCGGGGTCGATTTCATCCAGGGCAACATGGTGCAGTCCGCCGGCAGCGAACTGAACTTCGACTTCCAGAACTCGGTGCTCTGAGCATGGGACGCCACGGACGGCCAGCCCCCTCCTCCACCCCGGCCTCGCTGTGGATCGCCGCGGTGGCCGCGGCGGTGTGCGCCACCGCCGGGGTGATGGCGCGGATCGGCGCCAACGGCCCGTGGATCGACATCGCCGCCGGCACCGGCGTGCTGGCGCTGCTCGCGGCGGTGCAGGCCGTACGCCGCTGGCGGCAGGCGCAGGACCAGCTCCACACCCTGCAGCAGCGCAGCGAGTCGCTGCTGCTGGAACGCGATCAGCTGCAGCAGCGCCGACAGCAGCAGAACCAGCTGGAGCAGGAACTGCTCAGCGCCAAGCAGGCCGCCGAAGCCGCAGCGCTGGCCAAGGGTGAGTTCCTGGCCACGATGAGCCATGAGATCCGCACCCCGCTCAACGGCATCCTGCCGATGCTCGATCTGATCGCGCGCGGCCAGCTCGGCAACGACCAGCGGCAGATGCTGCAGACCGCCGCGACCAGCTCGCAGCAGCTGCTGCGCATCGTCGATGACATCCTCGATTACTCCCGGCTCGAGGCCAAGGGCCTGAACCTGGAGATCACCACATTCAACCTGCGCGAACTGCTCGAAGGGCTGGTGCAGTTGATGCAGCGCGCCGCCGATCCCAAAGGCCTGCAGCTGTCGCTGGAGCTGGACCCGGCGGTGCGGCTGTCGGTGCGTGGCGATCCGGTGCGGCTGCGCCAGGTACTGAGCAACCTGCTGGTCAACGCGATCAAGTTCACCGAGCGCGGCCAGATCCGGCTGCGCGTGCAGCGCCAGGGCGAGACCAACGCGCAGCACCAGCTGCGGTTCGAGATCGCCGACAGCGGTATCGGCATCGACGACGCCCTGCAGGCGCGCCTGTTCCAGTCCTTCAGCCAGGCCGACGCCTCCACCACACGCCTGTACGGCGGCACCGGGCTGGGCCTGGCGATCTGCAAGCGCATCATCGACCTGATGCACGGCCGCATCGGCGTGCATTCCACCGTCGGGCACGGCGCCACCTTCTGGTTCGAGATTCCGCTGCTCAAGGTGATCGGCGATCTGCCGGCTGTGGGCAACATGCGCCGCGCCCTGCTGATCACGCGTGATGCGGTGCTGGCCCAGCGTATCGAACGGGTGACCCAGCACCACGACCTGCGCCTGCACACCGTGGAGACCAGCGCCGAGGCGATCGACGCCCTGCGCGCCCCGCAGCGCCCCGGCATCGATCCGGCGCTGGCCTGGGTCATCGCAGACACCGACGGCCTGCGTCATGGCACCCAGGCGCTGCAGAAGGCGGTGGCCGGCAACGATCGGCATCCGGGCGCGCAGCTGCTGTGGCTGTATGGCGACGAGGCGCCCGCGCCGGAGTCGCTCGGCCCCGGGCCGGCGCTGTCGCGGCAGGGCGCCGACAGCGAACTGCACGCGCTGCTGCGCCCGGTGCTGCCCAGTGCGCGTCCGGCTGCGCTGCTGGCCGAGGTCGAATACGCCGGCTCACCCACGGCATTGCCGCAGTTCCCCCTGCGCGTGCTGCTGGTGGAAGACAACAGCGTCAATCTGCTGGTCGCCCAGCGTCTGCTGCAGGTGCTCGGCTGCGAGGTGGACACCGTCACGCAGGGCGAGCAGGCGCTGGAGGCGCTGCATGCCCGCCCGTTCGATGTGGTGCTGATGGATTGCCAGATGCCGGTGCTGGACGGCTACGACGCCACCCGCCGCTGGCGCGCGCACGAGGCCGCACGCGGCGCCGCGCGATTGCCGATCGTGGCGATGACCGCCAATGCGATGGCCGGCGACCGCGAACGCTGCCTGCAGGCCGGCATGGACGACTATCTGTCCAAGCCCATCAACCGCGAAACACTGCAAGCCGTGCTGGCGCGCTGGGGCAGTGCGATGAACGATGACGCGGCAGTGCAGCCACCGTCCCTGCCCGGGCAGATGCCTTCACCGCCCGCGGCACCGCCGGCACGCGACGAGTCGCCGGCCCCGGTGCTCGATCAGGATGTGCTGGATGAACTGCTGGAGGTCATTGGTCCCGATACCGCGCGCATCATCGGCGTGTTCCTGGATGACACGCCACCGTTGATCCGGCAGCTGCAGGACGCCTCGGTCGCCGCGGATCTGGATCAGCTGCGCGCGTTGGCGCACAGCCTCAAGTCCGCCAGTGCGAATGTGGGGGCGATGGCACTGTCGGCAGCGGCTTGGCGGATCGAGCACGATGCCCGCGCCGGCACGCTGGAGCGCCCCGCCGTGGCGGTGGCGCTGTTGATCGCCGAGTTCGCGCGTGCGCGGATCGCGCTGGCCGGCTATCACGCCCGCCTGCGCGCCCCGCTGCAGGGATGACTCAGTCTTCGATCTTGGTCAGCAGGTAGTTCGGCTCGCCGATGCGCTCGATCAGATCCAGCTGGGTTTCCAGCCAGTCGATGTGCTCTTCCTCGGACTCGAGGATCTTCACGAACAGCTGGCGGCTGACGTAGTCGCCGATCGAATCGGCATAGGCCACCGCTTCGCGCAGAGTCACCACGCAATCGCGTTCCAGGCTGAGGTCGCACTGCAGGATCTCGGCCGGGTTCTCGCCGATGCGCAGCTTGCCCAGTGCCTGGAAGTTCGGCAGGCCTTCGAGGAAGAGGATGCGGTCGGACAGAATGTCCGCATGCTTCATCTCTTCGATCGATTCCTTGTACTCGTGATCGGCGAGCTCCTTCAGGCCCCAGTTCTTCAGCATCTTGGCGTGCAGGAAGTACTGGTTGATGGCGGTCAGCTCGTTGTAGAGGACCTTGTTGAGGAATTCGATGACTTTGGCGTCGCCCTTCATGAGCGTGCTCCTGCTGCGTGGAATCGCGGGCACTGTAGCGCGTCGCGTGGAAGCATGAAGGAACGCGAATCGTGCTCAGTTGCGGCCCGCCCCCAGGCACGCGCCCACGGCCAGCGTGGACGGCTTCAGGCGGCCTGCAGGCCCAGTACCGGCAGCGGCAGATCGTGGGTGGCGCTGAACTTGGCCAGCAGGTCGGCCGCCATGTCCAGGCAGGAACCGCAGGTGGCGCCGCAGCCGGTGCGCATCGTCAACTCCGACACGCTCACGACACCGCTCTGGGCGGCTTCGCGGATCTGATGGTCGGTAACCCCGTTGCAGATGCAGACGTACACGTGCGGACTCGGCAGGCAGGCCCGGATCGGCCTGCTGCTATTCCAATCGAAACGAGAATGGTTGTCAATTTCGAACCTGAATCATTCTCGATACGGTTCAGAGCCGCCGGAAATCGCTCAGACCGCGCCCGGCTCGCCCTTGGCCTTGCGCGGCCAGTAACCGCCGCCACGCTTGGGTGTCGTGCGCTTGCGCGGGCGGTCGTGACCTGCCGCGTTGCCCGGCATCCAGGCCTCCTGGGCGGACTTGGGCATCGATTCCACCCCGGTCCCGGCCACGCCCCGTGCCAACGGCGCCAGATGGCGCAGGGCACGCGCATAGACGCCGCGCTTGAACATCACCACGTGCTCCACGGGGTACCAGAAATCGACCCAGCGCCACTGGTCGAACTCCGGGCTGTCGGTATGGTCCAGGGTGACATGGGATTCGTCCCCGGCCAGCCGGAGCAGGAACCACACCTGCTTCTGGCCGATACAGACCTGCCGTTCATTGCGGCGGATGGCCCGTGCCGGCAGCCGATAGCGAAGCCAACCCGGCGTCGCCCCAAGCACTTCAACGTGCTCGGGCAACAACCCGGTTTCTTCCTGCAACTCGCGATACATGGCTTCGACAGGCGTCTCGTCGGTGTTCATGCCGCCCTGCGGGAACTGCCAGCCATCCCGGCGCACGCGTCGTGCCCAGAAAACCTGCCCATCCTGCCGCATCAGCACAATACCGACGTTCGGTCGATAGCCGTCCGGATCGATCACGATGCGGACTCCTAGAAAAATCTACTGATCGGGACTGTGCCACGCCCGCTGTCCACTCACAAGCGCGGTGAAAAAGTGTTGACAGATTCCAGATACATCTCCAGAATTACCGGCTCCCTGAGGCTATGTAGCTCAGCCGGTTAGAGCACAGCACTCATAATGCTGGGGTCGGTGGTTCGAGTCCACCCATAGCCACCAAGTTCGCTTGGTTTTTCAGGGAGAAAGTGCAATAATTGCACGCACATTTTGCCCCGTCGCCAAGCGGTAAGGCACCTGACTCTGACTCAGGCATTCGGTGGTTCGAATCCATCCGGGGCAGCCAAACAAAACAAAAGGCCTGATCGAAAGATCAGGCCTTTTGTTTTGTTTGGGCGGCTGACTGGGCGCGCCGCGCCCAGTGCCCCAACCTTGCGAAGCAAGGTGTGGGCGCCAGCCCTCCCCTGCCACATCCCCGCGCCTGACGGCGCGCCCCCTTGTACTCCAAGGGGGCTGTTTCACCAGAAAGAAGAGGGGCGCTGCCAGGTGGAGCATTGAAGGACACCCCGGCGACGGGCCTGGATGCTCGAGGCGTGAACCATGCACCCCCGGAAACGACAAAAGCCCGGCCGAAGCCGGGCTTTTGCGTACCTCCCAGGGGGATCCCGAAGGATCCCACGCCAGGCGCGATGGATCAGCGCTTGGAGAACTGGGTGGCGCGACGTGCCTTGTGCAGGCCGACCTTCTTACGCTCGACTTCACGGGCGTCACGGGTCATGAAGCCAGCCTTGCGCAGCTCGGACTTCAGGGTTTCGTCGTACTCGATCAGCGCGCGGGCGATGCCCAGACGGATCGCACCGGCCTGACCGGTGGTACCACCGCCAGCAGCGGTGACCATGATGTCGAAGGTTTCGGTGTTCTTGGTCAGTTCCAGCGGCTGACGCACGATCATGCGTGCAGTCTCACGGCCAAAGAACTCGTCCAGCGGACGGCCATTGACGGTGATGTTGCCGGCGCCCTTGCGCAGGAACACGCGGGCGGTGGAGGACTTGCGGCGGCCGGTGCCGTAGTTTTGCGTGATAGCCATGATTAGATATCCAGAACCTGAGGCTGCTGAGCGGCGTGCGGGTGCTCGGAACCCGAGTACACCTTGAGCTTGCGGTACATGGCGCGGCCCAGCGGGCCCTTCGGCAGCATGCCCTTGACGGCGGTCTCGATGACACGCTCCGGGTGGCGCTCAAGCGCCTGGGCCAGAGTTTCGGTCTTCAGGTTGCCGATGTAGCCAGTGAAACGGTGATACAGCTTGTCCTGCAGCTTGTTGCCGGTGACGGCAATCTTTTCTGCATTGATGACAACCAGGTAATCACCGGTATCAACGTGAGGGGTGTAGACCGGCTTGTGCTTGCCGCGCAGACGGCGGGCCAGCTCGGTGGACAGACGGCCCAGCGTCTTGCCGGATGCGTCGACGAGATACCAGTCGCGCTGGACGGTCTCGGACTTTGCAGTGAAAGTGCTCATGAAAGAACTCTAGTAGGTCGGGCTCATTACGGCGCAGTACGGCCGGAACTCTGCCACGCGTTGTGAAGAGGCGGGATTGTACTGGCCATCCCCACCACATGCAAGTTGACCCCGATCCCGGCTTGGCACACCGGCCGCGGGGGGCGAGAATCGAGGGTCCCCCGCCGCGACACCGCCCGCCATGACCGCGCTCCGCCAGATCACCCCGCTCGACCACCTGCTGACCGAAGCCCAGCGGGCCCTGGATACGGTGTTCGGCAATCCGCCGGCCAGCCGCCCCTACCCCGCCGAAGGCACCCCGGACGTGCAGATGGCCGCGCCCGAGCGCCGCCACGCCGCCGGCCTGATGCGCATCAACCATGTCGGCGAAGTCTGCGCCCAGGGCCTGTACTTCGGCCAGGCCGCGGTCGCCCGCGAGCCGGAAACCCGCGCGCACCTGCTCGATGCGGCCCAGGAAGAGACCGACCATCTGGCCTGGTGCGCCCAGCGCCTGCGCGAACTGGACAGCCGTCCCAGCCTGTTCAATCCGATCTGGTATGCCGGCAGCTACACCATCGGCACCCTGGCCGGCCTGCGCGGGGACGGCTGGAACCTGGGCTTCGTGGTCGAAACCGAGCGCCAGGTGGAAGCGCATCTGGACGAACACCTGGACACCCTGCCCCCGGCCGACCTGCGCAGCCGCGAGGTGATCAAGGTGATGAAGATCGACGAGGCCCGCCACGCCGATCACGCCGAGCATGCCGGCGCGCGCAGGCTGCCCGCCCCGATCCCGTCGGTGATGGCGCTGGCCTCCAAGGTCATGAAGACCATCGCGTACCGCCTTTAAGCCTCCACCGCCAAGCCTGCACTGCGCCAGGCGCATCTGGTGAAAAGCCCCCCCCTGAGTCAGAGGGGGCCGCCGCGAAGCAGCGGCGGCATGGGTGTTCCGTGAGTCTGGAGCGTTACCCCGAGACCAGCTTCAGGCCGATCACACCGCCCACGATCAATGCGATGCAGGCCAGCCGCGACGGCGAGGCGCTGTCGCCGAACAGGAAGATGCCCAGCATCGCCACGCCCAGCGCGCCGATCCCGGTCCAGATCGCATAGGCCGTGCCGACCGGGATGGACTTCATGGCCTGGCTCATCAGGTACAGGCTGACCAGGGCGGCCGCGACGGTGGCCAGCGTGGGAAGGGGCTTGCTGAAGCCTTCGGAGTACTTCATTCCGATGGCGAAGCCGATTTCGAACAGACCGGCGACGAGAAGATAGATCCAGGGCATGGGGGGATTCCTTGGGTTAACAAAAGCAAAACGGCCCGGTGTTTTCACACCGGACCGTGGTCGGTAGCTGCCGTGGAACCAGGTTTTGCGCAAACACCGGTTCCACAGGGCGGGCCGTCCCGCCTGAACGAGGCCGCCCGGGCCAGGCCCGGACAACCTCGCGAAGTGCCTTACTCGGCCAGATTGCGCCCATGGAACAGCTCTTCGATCTCACGACGCAGCAGCGCCTCGATCTTCATGCGTTCCTTGAACGACAGGTTCTTGGCCTTCTCTTCGAACAGGTACTGGTCCAGATCGAAATCCTTCAGGTGCATCTTCGTGTGGAAGATATTTTCCTGATAGACGTTGACGTCGAACATCTCGTAACGCGACTTGATGTTCTTGGCCAGGAAGTTCTGGATCGAGTTGATCTTGTGATCGATGTAATGCTTCTTGCCCTTCACATCGCGGGTGAAGCCACGCACGCGGTAATCCATGATCACGATGTCCGATTCCAGACTCTCGATCAGGTAGTTCAGCGCTTTCAGCGGGGAAATCACGCCACAGGTGGCCACATCGATGTCCGCGCGGAACGTGGCGATGCCCTCCTGCGGATGGGTTTCCGGGTAGGTATGGACGGTGATGTGGCTCTTGTCCATGTGGGCGACCACGGCGTCGGAGATCAGCTCCTTGCCGGCCTGCTTCTTGTCGATCACCGGCTCTTCCGAGATCAGGATCGTCACCGAGGCACCCTGGGGGTCGTAGTCCTGGCGGGCCACGTTCAGGATGTTCGCGCCGATGATCTCGGCAACGTCGGTCAGGATCTGAGTCAGCCTATCGGCGTTGTACTCTTCATCAATATATTCGATGTAACGCTGGCGCTCCTCTTCGGTGCGGGCGTAACAGACGTCATAGATGTTGAAGCTCAGCGCCTTGGTGAGGTTGTTGAAACCCTGCAACCTCAGGCGAGGCAACGGCTTGACCACGGCGGTCGATCCTGTGTGTGGTGGGAAAGAAGCAATTATGGGGCAAAGTGATCGGGGGCGAAACTTGCATTGAAACGAGTACCTGTGCTCGGTTTGCCCTTAACAATTCGGATCGTTAAGCTCCCGGCACATAGCCGTGAATTCTTCATGAGCAATCGGAGCGCCTCAACGTGTCAACTGTGCGCCTTGCCACAAGTCCATTGGCCCTGGATATCGCAACAATCGATCGCTTCCTGGCCCACAGCCACCGCCGCCGTTATCCCGCCCGGACCGATGTGTTCCGTCCGGGAGATCCGGCTGGCACGCTCTACTACGTGATCAGTGGCTCAGTCTCAATAATGGCTGAGGAAGATGACGATCGTGAGCTGGTGCTGGGCTACTTCGGCTCGGGCGAGTTCGTCGGCGAGATGGGGCTGTTCGTCGAATCGGACCGGCGCGAGGTGATCCTGCGCACCCGTACCCCGTGCGAACTGGCCGAGATCAGCTACGAGCGCCTGCATCAGCTGTTCCTGGGCCCGCTCTCGGCCGATGCGCCGCGCCTGCTCTACTCGATCGGCCAGCAGCTCTCCAAGCGCCTGCTGGACACCAGCAGGAAAGCCAGCCGCCTGGCCTTCCTGGATGTGACCGACCGTATCGTGCGGACCCTGCATGACCTGTCCCGCGAGCCGGAGGCCATGAGCCACCCGCAGGGCACCCAGCTGCGCGTCTCGCGCCAGGAACTTGCCCGCCTGGTCGGCTGCTCGCGTGAAATGGCTGGCCGGGTGTTGAAGAAGCTGCAGACCGATGGGCAACTGCATGCCCGCGGCAAGACCGTCGTTCTGTACGGCACCCGTTGAGCCTGGCCTGCGTGGTGCCGGCCAGCGGTCGGCACTGCCTGCCGTTTTACCGCTAGGCTGTCGCCATGGAGCTTGGCAGCGAATTCTATTGGTTCATCCTGATCGGCCTGGGCGCGCAGCTGGTTGATGGCGCGCTGGGCATGGCCTTCGGGCTGGTGTCCTCCTCGGTGATGCTGAGCATGGGCCTGCCGCCGGCGGCGGTCAGCGCCAGCGTGCACACCGCCGAAGTCTTCACCACCGGCGCCTCCGGGGTGTCGCACCTGGCCGCCGGCAACGTGGATCGCCGGCTGTTCCTGCGCTTGGCCCTGCCCGGTGCGGTGGGCGGCGTGGTGGGCGCCTACGTGCTGACCCAGCTGCCCGGCGACGTGATCCGCCCCTTCATCTATATGTATCTGCTGGTGCTGGCGATCTTCATCCTGCTGCGCGCGGCCGGCCGGATGCTGCCGGCGCAGGAAGTGAAGCGGGTGCCGTTGCTGGGCTTCGTGGCCGGCCTGCTGGATGCCAGCGGCGGTGGCGGCTGGGGCCCGGTGGCCACCTCCACCCTGCTGGCACGCGGCGGCAAGGCCCGCACCACCATCGGCACGGTCAACGCGGCCGAGTTCGTGGTGACCCTCGCCGTCTCGATCACGTTCCTGCTGACCATGGGCGTGCAGTACCTGAACATCGTGGCCGGCCTGCTGATCGGCGGAATGATGGCCGCGCCGATCGCCGCGATTCTGGTCAAGAACGTCAAGGAACGCTGGGTACTGATCGCCGTCGGCGTCCTGGTGCTGGGCATCAGCCTCGTCCAGATCAGCCACGCCATCGTGCAGTGGCGCGCAGGCTAAGCCGGACGCGACACCGTTTCAGCCCCGTTCGGACCCGTCGAGCGAAATATCAGACCGGATCGCCGGCGCGATCCACGCATCCCCAGTTGAGCACGGGGGTGCCCGGCGGCAGCACCTGGCGGAAGTACGCCACCCGCGACGCCTTGGGGTTCACGACCACCGGCGCCGTCGCGGCCAGCAGCAGCGGCAGGTCGGCGCTGCTGTCGGAGTAGGCGACGTCGATCTCGCCATAGCCGCGCTCGCGCAGCATCCGCATCTTTTCCTCGTTGTGGCAATGACGGGTCGCGATGACCGCGCCGAGGAACGGCCCGACCTCACTGCCGATCACCGGCACGCCCTGGTGGGCGACGAAGGCCAGGATCGCGCGGGCCAGCTCCGGCGGCGCGCCGGTGGCGACCACCACGCGATCACCGGCGGCGCGGTGGCGGGCGAACACCTCCAGCGCGACCGGCAGCAGGCGGCGGCGGATGTCGGCCTCGTGCTTGAGCACGTAACGGTCGATCACCTTGTTGAACTCGCGCGCCCGGTGCAGACCGAACGTGGCGATCCAGACATAGCCGGAAATGCCACGGCGGCGGGTCGGCAGGAACGCCACCAGCGGGCCGAGCAGCGGCGTGGCAATCAGGGCGGCCAGCAGCCGCAGCGGATTGCGCTTGATCAGCCAGGCGAACAGATGGCTGCCGGAATCGCCGTCATACAGGGTGTGATCGAAATCGAAGACCACCAGCGGGGCGTCGTCGCGCGGCGTTGGGTAGATCGGTGTCATGCGCTGAAGAATAGCTGACGCAGGCCCTCACCGGGCTCTTCCACGCGCATGAAGGCCTCTCCGACCAGGAACGCGTTGACCCCGGCCTCACGCATCGCGGTGACATCGGCCGGGCCGAGGATGCCGCTTTCGGTGACCAGCAGGCGGTCGCGTGGCACGGCCTGGCGCATGTCCAGCGTGGTCTGCAGCGAGACCTCGAAGGTGCGCAGGTTGCGGTTGTTGATGCCGATCAGCGGCACCGGCACCTGGATGGCGCGCTCGAGCTCGTCGATGTCGTGCACTTCCACCAGCACGTCCATGCCCAGCTGCATGGCCAGGTCGGACAGCTCGGCCAGCTGACGGTCGTCGAGCGCGGCCACGATCAACAGGATGCAGTCCGCGCCGAGCACGCGTGCTTCATACACCTGGTAGGCATCGATCACGAAGTCCTTGCGCAGCACCGGCAGCGTGCAGGCATCACGGGCCTGCTGCAGGTAGGCGTCGCTGCCCTGGAAGAAATCCACGTCGGTCAGCACCGACAGGCAGCTGGCGCCGCCGAACTCGTAGCTCACCGCGATGTCGGCCGGATGGAAATCCGGGCGGATCACGCCCTTGGACGGGCTGGCCTTCTTGATCTCGGCGATCACGGCCGGGTTGCCGGCGGTGATCGAGGCGCGCAGCGCATCGGCGAACCCCCGCACCGGCGGGGCCTGTTCCACGCGCGCGATCAGCGCCTCCAGCGGCACCTGGGCACGGCGTGCGGCGACTTCTTCGGCCTTGCGGGCCAGGATGGTATCGAGGATGTCGCTCATGTCATTGGGGTCCTGGAGGCCGGCCATTATCGGCCAGCCCCGCTGAATTCGGAAAACGTGGGCTCAGGTAGCCCCGCGGATGCGGCGGGTGGCTGCCACGTACTGCTCCATCCGCGAACGCGCAGTGCCATCGGCCAGCACCGCACGGGCACGGGCCAGGCCATCGGCGATGCTGTCGGCGACACCGGCCACGTACAGCGCCGCGCCGGCATTCAGCGCGACGATGTCGAGCGCGGGGCCGGGCTGGTTGTCGAGCACGCCACGCAGCATCGCGATGGATTCCTCCGGGCTCTCGACCTTGAGGTTGCGGCTGGCCGACATCGCGATGCCGAAATCTTCGGGATGGATTTCGTACTCGCGCACCTTGCCGTCGCGCAGCTCGCCGACCAGCGTGCCGGCGCCGAGCGAGATCTCATCCATGTTGTCGCGGCCCCACACCACCAGCGCGCGCTCGGCACCGAGTTCGCGCAGCACGCGTGCCTGGATGCCGACCAGATCCGAGTGGAACACGCCCATCAGCACATTGGTCGCACCGACCGGATTGGTCAGCGGACCGAGGATGTTGAAGATCGTGCGCACGCCCATTTCGCGGCGCACCGGCGCCACGACCTTCATCGCCGGGTGGTGCATCGGCGCGAACATGAAGCCGATACCGGTTTCGGTGATCGCGCGCGCGACCTCCTCCGGACGCAGGTCGATGATCGCGCCCAGCGCTTCGACCGCATCGGCACTGCCGGACTTGGAGGAAACACTGCGGTTGCCGTGCTTGGCCACCTTGGCCCCGGCCGCCGATACCACGAACATCGCGCAGGTGGAGATGTTGAAGGTGTGCGAGCCGTCGCCACCGGTACCGACGATGTCCACCAGATGCGTCTTGTCCTCCACCGGCACGGCGAGCGCGAGCTCGCGCATCACGGTGGCCGCGCCGGCGATCTCGCCGATGGTTTCCTTCTTGACCCGCAGGCCGGTCAGGATCGCGGCGGTCATCACCGGCGAGACGTCACCGCGCATGATCTGCCGCATCAGGTCGACCATTTCGTCGAAGAAGATTTCGCGGTGCTCGATGGTGCGCTGCAGGGCTTCCTGGGGGGAGAAGGTCATGCGGGGTCCTTTGTGATGCAGATGCGGCGCGCTCAGCGCTGCAGGAAATTCTTCAGCAGGGCGTGACCATGCTCGGTGAGGATCGACTCGGGGTGGAACTGCACCCCCTCGACCGGGTACTCACGATGGCGCAGGCCCATGATCTCTTCGATCGAGCCGTCTTCGTTCTCGGTCCAGGCGGTCATCTCCAGACACGCGGGCAACGTGGTCTTGTCGACCACCAGCGAGTGGTAGCGCGTGGCCTGGTAGCGGTCCGGCAGGCCGGCGAACACGCCCTTGCCTTCATGGCGGATCGGCGAGGTCTTGCCGTGCATGATGTTGGTGGCGCGGATGACATCACCACCGTACACCTGGCCGATGCTCTGGTGGCCCAGGCACACGCCCAGGATCGGGGTGGTCGGGCCGAGCCGGCGGATCAGCTCCAGCGACACGCCCGCCTCGTTGGGCGTGCACGGGCCGGGTGAGATCACGATGCGCTCAGGGGCGAGCGCGGCGATCTCATCGACGCTCAACGCGTCGTTGCGCACCACCTTCACCTCGGCGCCCAGCGTCTGCAGGTACTGCACGAGGTTGTAGGTGAAGCTGTCGTAGTTGTCGAGCATCAACAACATGGTCAGGGTCCGTCTTGAATGGGGAAGTGGCGTGCACGCAACCGTGCACGGGTCAGGCAGTTCGGCCGCGCGCCGTTACAGGCCCTTGGCCGCCTGCGCAACGGCACGGAACAGCGCGCGGCCCTTGTTCATCGTCTCGTCCCATTCCTTGCCCGGGTCCGAGTCGTAGACGATGCCGGCGCCGGCCTGCACGTGCAGGCGGCCGTCCTTGATCACCGCGGTGCGGATCGCGATCGCGGTATCGGCATCGCCATGCCAGCCGATGTAGCCGATGCTGCCGGCGTAGACGTTGCGCTTGATCGGCTCCAGTTCGCGGATCACTTCCAGCGCGCGGATCTTCGGCGCACCGCTGACGGTGCCGGCCGGGAACGTCGCGCGCAGCACGTCGGCATAGCTCAGGCCCGGCTGCAGCTGCCCGGTGACTTCGCTGACGATGTGCATGACGTGGCTGTAGCGTTCGATCACGAACTGCTCGCCCACTTCCACCGTACCGGCCTTGGACACGCGGCCCGCATCGTTGCGGCCGAGGTCGATCAGCATCAGGTGCTCGGCGCGTTCCTTGGGATCGGCCAGCAGTTCGACTTCCAGCGCGTTGTCTTCTTCGACCGTCGCGCCACGCGGGCGGGTGCCGGCGATCGGACGCACGGTGACTTCCCCGTCCTGCAAACGCACCAGGATTTCCGGCGAGGAGCCGACCACCTGCACGTCGCCCGTGTCGAGGAAATACATGTACGGCGAGGGATTGAGCGCACGCAGCGCGCGGTACACATCCACCGGGCGCGCCTTGAACGGCACGCTCAGCCGCTGGCTCAGCACCACCTGGAAGATGTCACCGGCGCGGATGTACTCCTTGGATTTATCCACCGCCGCGATGAAGCCCTCGCGGGTGAAGCCGGAGACGAAATCGTTCTCGTCCAGCACGTCGCGGGTGATCGGCGCGGGGTAGCCGGCACCGGGCGCACGCAGCTTGGCGACCAGCGCATCCAGCCGCGCCTGGGCGTCCTCCCATGCGCCCGGCTGACCCGGGTCGGCATGCACGATCAGGTACAGGCGGCCCTTGAGGTTGTCGAACACCGCCAGCTCTTCGGAATGCAGCAGCAGGATGTCCGGCGTGCCCAGCTCATCGCGGCCACGCGGCGGTGCCAGGCGCGGTTCGATGTAGCCGATGCACTCGAAGCCGAACCAGCCGACCAGGCCCCCGGTGAAGCCGGGCAGACCGGCCAGTTTGGGCACGGAGTGGGCGCTGCGCAGCGCCTCGACCTCGGTGAACGGGTCGGCGACCTCGCGGGTTTCCACCACGGTGCCGGACTCGCTGATGGTCAGCGTGTGGCCGTGGAAGGCATACACCCGGCGGGCCGGCAGGCCGATGATGGAATAGCGCCCGAAGCGTTCGCCGCCCTCGACCGATTCAAACAGATAGGTATGCGGGCCGTCGGCGAGCTTCAGATACACCGAAAGCGGCGTGTCCAGGTCGGACAGCACTTCACGGACGACGGGGATGCGGGTGTGGCCTTCAGCGGCCTGCTGCTGGAACTGCTCGAGCGTGATCAAGACGACTTTCCTTCCGGGAAACGGCGGTGGCGGGACGGACGACGGCAACAGGCCACCATCGCCACCAACGGCGAGCGGAAGAAAGGGTATGCGGGGTCGTCAGAATGGACACCCGGCGACTGTACCGCATTGACGGCACCGGATGGAACCCGGCGCCGCCCCGCGCATCAGCCACGCGACAGCAGCGGGCTGTCCAGCGCCACGTGCAGGTTGACCCGCCCCGGCACGCAGTCGATGCGGAAGTGCCGGGCCTGGACCGGTTCGCCATCCAGGTTGAGCGTCAGCGGCAGCTCGGCCTCGATCTCCACCCACGGCGCCTGCACACGTTCGGCCACCTGCTCCAGCGCGCCGCGCTTGCCGCCCTTGACCAGCGCGGCAAAGGTGGAGGCGACCTCCCCGCTCAGTTCGGGAATCACCGTGACATCCAGCAGGCCATCGTCGATCAGGGCCTCCGGGCACAGCACCTGCCCGCCACCGGCCTGGCGTCCGTTGCCCACACCCAGCGCGATGAAACCACCGGCCCACTCGAACCCCGGCGCCCGGACCCGCGCCTGGATCGGATCGATCCGCCCCAGCCGCGACACCCCGGTGACCAGGTAGGCCAGCCCACCGAGCACTTTTTTCAGCCCTTCATCGGTCTCCACCGTGACCTCGGTGCCGAAGCCGCCACTGGCCACGTTCGCGCACCACCACACCTTGCCGTCGGCATCGATGCGCAGCAGGTCGACCGGGCGCGCCGGCGCGTGCCTGATCAGCTCCAGCGCCGCCAGCGGTTCATCGGGAATCTCCGCCGCCGTGGCGAAGTCGTTGGCCGTGCCCAGCGGCAGCAGCCCCAGCGACGGCAGCGCGTCGGCCGGCTCCTCGCGGTGGGCCAGGGTTTCGGCCACCTCACTGAGGGTGCCATCGCCGCCGGCCGCGATGATCGTATCGACCCCATGCGCGATCGCCTCGGCCACATAGCGCTCGGCATCGCCCGATTCCCAGGTCACCCGCACCTCCAGCTGCACCCCGCGCTCACGCAGCGTCGCCACCGCCTCGCGCACATCCTCATTGCCGGTGGCCTTGCCGTTGAGGATCAAACGCCAATGGGGACGGCTCATGCGGTACTTCCTGGGAGTGGGGAAGCGAAGGCTAGCAGCGCGTGGCATGGCCGCCGGTGAACGTCATCAAAGCGTCACCGATGGCCCGGAGAATGAAAGGCCATAGCAAGGAAGATGGATGGAGGCAGGATCAGCCTCCCGCTATTCCCAGGGCCGTACCAGCAATGGTGCGGTCTTTTTTTGACCCGCCAGCAGCGCAGCCGACCAACGGTCGGCGCTACCGTGTTGGGTTGGCTGCGGCAGCCGACCAACGGTCGGCTCTACGGGTGCTCAGCCTTCGGCGAAGGTCCGCAACGCCTCACCTTCCATCCGGTACACCGTCCACTCGCTCTGCGGCTTCGCCCCTGCGGCCTCGTAGAACTGGATCGCCGGTGCATTCCAGTCCAGCACCGACCACTCGAACCGCCCGCAGTTTTCCGCCACCGCGATGCGTGCGATGTGCTGCAGCAGCGCCTTGCCCGCACCGCTGCCGCGGCGCTCCGGACTCACGTACAGATCTTCCAGATAGATCCCGTTGCGGCCCAGCCACGTGGAGTAATTGTAGAAATACACCGCATATCCGATCGCGACGCCGTCGGCTTCGCAGATCAGCGCGTGCGCCTTCGCCGCCGGCCCGAACAGGCTCGCGCGGATGCCCGCTTCGTCGGTCTGCACCGACGACTCGGCCTTTTCGTAGAGGGCCAGCTCACGGATGAAGCGCAGGATCAACCCCGCATCCTCGGCGGTGGCCACACGGATGGTCACGGCAGCCACCGCTCCCATGGCTCAGCCCCGCGCCGCGGCGACGTTGCCGCGCATCTGCGCGATGATGTCCTGGTAGCTGGTCTTCGCATTGAAGATCGCCGAGCCGGCCACGAACGTATCCGCACCGGCCGCCGCGATGGCCCCGATGTTGTCGGCCTTCACGCCACCGTCGATCTCCAGGCGGATGTCCTTGCCGCTGGCATCGATCTTCTGGCGGATCGCGCGCACCTTGTCCAGCGCCGAGGGGATGAAGGCCTGGCCGCCGAAGCCCGGGTTGACCGACATCACCAGCACCAGATCCAGGTCATCGAGCACCCAGTCCAGGATGTCCACCGGCGTGGCGGGATTGAGCACCACGCCCGGCTTGCAGCCCAGCGAACGGATCAGCTGGATGGTGCGGTGCACGTGGCGGCTCGCCTCCGGATGGAAGCTGATGTAGGTCGCGCCGGCCTCGGCGAAATCCGGAATGATGCGGTCCACCGGCTCCACCATCAGATGCACATCGATCGGTGCGGTCACGCCGTGCTTGCGCAGCGCCTGGCAGACCAGCGGGCCGATCGTCAGATTCGGCACGTAATGGTTGTCCATTACATCGAAATGCACCCAGTCGGCGCCGGCCGCGAGCACGGTGTCCACTTCTTCACCCAGGCGGGCGAAATCGGCGGACAGGATGGAGGGAGCAATGATGCAGTTGGACATGGCCGGGACCTTCAGGAGGTTGAAAGGGGGCGCCGCGCGGAATCAGCGCTTGCGCAGGGTCTTGATGCGGTCGTAGGCGGCATTGAGCTGGCGCGACTTGCGCTCGGCCTGCTGGCGCAGCTCCGGGGCGGCGCCGACCACCTTGTCCGGGTGGTACTGGGACATCAGCCGGCGGTAGGCCAGGTCGATCTCGGCATCGGTCGCCTCGGAGGTCAGCCCCAGCTCGCGGTAGGGGTTCTCCCTGTTCAGCCGGAACCAGTCGGCATCGAAGGCATGCCCCAGCAGCAGCCCGAACGCGGCCCCGAACAGCGGATTGGGCCTGAACAGCAGGGCGCCAGCGATGAATCCGAGCAGTTTTCCGTACCAGCGCATGGTGGTCTGGGCAGCCGAGGCGACAAAGGATCCTCATTTTACGTCACAGCGGGCCCAACCCGCTTTACACTAGGCCGCCCGCTGTCTGTGCGGGCCCTCCGGGTCCCCTGGACAGCTGTCATGACGAAGCCTCAGGAGTGCCCGTGCCGACCACGTTGTTGCAATCCGATCTCCCCGGCCTGCCCTTGCGCCATCGCGGCAAGGTGCGTGATGTTTTCGACATTCCGCGCGACCGGCTCCCCGCCGGCACTCCGCCGGGGGACTACCTGCTGATGGTCGCGACCGACCGTCTGTCAGCCTTCGACGTGGTGCTGCCCGACCCGATCCCCGGCAAGGGCGAAATGCTCTGCCAGGTCTCGAACTTCTGGTTCGCCAAGACCGCGCACCTGATGCCCAACCACCTGACCGGCATCGATGTCGCCAGCGTGCTGCCCGAGGGTGTCGATCCGGCCCTGTACGCCAAACGCGCGGTGGTCACCCGCAAGCTCAAGCCGGTCCCGGTGGAGGCGATCGCCCGCGGCTACCTGATCGGCAGCGGCTGGAAGGACTACCAGCGCACCGGCAAGATCAGCGGCATCGAGCTGCCCGATGGCCTGCGCCAGGCCGAGCAGCTGCCCGAACCGATCTTCACCCCCTCGACCAAGGCCGCCGTCGGCGACCATGACGAGAACATCGATTTCGATGCGATGGTGAAGGCGGTCGGTGCGGACCTGGCCGAGCGCGTGCGCGATGCCACGCTGCGCATCTACGCCTTCGCCGCCGACTATGCGCGCGAGCGCGGCATCCTCCTGGCCGATACCAAGTTCGAGTTCGGTACCGATGCCGATGGCCGTCTGTACATCATGGACGAGATGCTGACCCCGGATTCCTCGCGCTACTGGCCGGCCGACGAGTACGAGGTGGGCACCAGCCCGCCGAGCTACGACAAGCAGTTCGTCCGCGATTACCTGGAGACGCTGGACTGGGGCAAGACTGCCCCGGGCCCGAGCATCCCGGCCGAGATCATCGAGCGCACCCGCGCCAAGTATGCCGAGGCGCTGCAGCGCCTGGCCGGCATCTCGGTCGACTGATTCGCCTGCGCCCCCGGCCGTGATGGCCGGGGGTCCCGGCCGTAGAGCTGACCGTTGGTCGACTGCCGCGGACGTTGGTGGCCTATCGCGTGCAGCACGAGGGGTAGCGTCTGGGTGAGAGCAAGCCGACCAACGGTCGGCTCTACCCGCCCGGGGCGGTATGCTCTGCGGATCCTGGGAGGGAACATGGCCACCACCACCGTCGCACGCCCGATCGACCGCTACTTCGCCAGCTATTCCGATGACCACCGCAATGTGCTCAACCAGCGCATCCATGTCGTGGCGGTCCCGGCGATCGCGTGGTCGGTGATCGCCCTGCTGTGGTGCCTGCCGCCGCTGATCACCTGGTTCCAGAACGGGATCTGGGCCGGCCTGGCGATGTTCGCCGCCTGGTGCTTCTACAACCGTCTTTCGCGCACGCTGGGTTACGGCATGCTGGCGTTCTTTTTCGTCAGCGGCTGCGTGTGCCGCCTGCTGGAAGCCGAGATCGGGCTGGTGAACCTGTTCTGGCTGGCCCTGGGCGTGTTCGCCGTGGCCTGGGTCGCGCAGTTCATCGGCCACAAGCATGAAGGCCGCAAACCGAGCTTCCTGACCGATCTGGTCTATCTGCTGATCGGCCCGCTGTGGGTCCTGGCCAAGGTCTACCGCCGGATGGACTGGCGCTACTGACCGGTTTTTCCTGAACGAGCCGACGCGCTCACCGGCACTCCACGCCGCACCGTCCAGCATCGTCCCCAGTGGCCTTTCGAGCGACGGTCACCGTTCATCTTCGTGCACACCCGGGCGGTGCCGCAGCCCCTGCGATGTCTGGTTCCGGACCCGTTTCGAGCGGCGTCGGGAGGCCACAGTCGGCAAAGTCGAGGGCGGGCCTCCATACGGCCTTCGACAGACCCGAATGGGGCGTCGCGCTGCCCGGAAAAAATGAATCAGCGCACGTTACATGCAATTGAGGGCGTATTCGGGTGTATCGGCAGCAATTGCCTGCCTGTTAGACTGAACGACCTGCTCGTGAATCCCGCATTCCCTGCATGAATCCTAGTCTGCTCCTGCTGCTCGCCCTGCCCTTCCTGATGGCAGTGGCCGTCGCTTCATTCCGCCGCACCTCCCGCTCCACGGCCGCCTGGGTAGCCGCGGCCGCTCCGCTGGGGGGACTGGCGCTGTTGGCGACGATGACCCCGGCGATCATGGACGGCGGCATTGTCCGCAGCTACGGGGAGTGGATTCCGCAGATCGGCCTGGCCTTCTCGCTACGCCTGGACGGCCTGGCCTGGATGTTCGCCGGCATGGTGCTGGCCATCGGTGCGCTGGTGGTGATGTACGCGCACTACTACCTCAGTGCCCGCGACAGCGCCCACCGCTTCTACTGCTACCTGCTGCTGTTCATGGGCGCCATGCTGGGCATGGTGCTGTCGGGCAACCTGTTGCTGTTGATGGTGTTCTGGGAGATGACCAGCATCAGCTCGTTCCTGCTGATCGGCTTCTGGTCACACCGCCAGGACGCCCGCGAGGGCGCCCGGATGGCGCTGGTGGTCACCGGCGGCGGCGGCCTGGCCCTGCTCGGCGGTGTGCTGCTGATCGGCCGCATCGTGGGCAGCTTCGAGCTGGATGCGGTGCTCGCCGCCGGCGATCTGATCCGCGCCAGTGCGCTGTACCCGTATGCGCTGTTCCTGGTCCTGGCCGGCATCTTCACCAAGAGCGCCCAGTTCCCGTTCCACTTCTGGCTGCCGCACGCGATGGCCGCGCCGACGCCCGTCTCGGCCTACCTGCACTCGGCCACCATGGTCAAAGCCGGCGTGTTCCTGCTGGCGCGGCTGCACCCGGCGTTGGCCGGTACCGACCTGTTCTTCTATACGGTCAGCGGCATCGGGGCGATCACCCTGCTGATCGGTGCCTGGAACGCGATTTTCCAGCATGACCTCAAAGGCCTGCTGGCCTATTCGACGATCTCCCATCTCGGCCTGATCACCATGCTGTTCGGCCTGTCCACGCCGATGGCCGTGGTGGCCGGTGTGTTCCACATCCTCAACCACGCCACCTTCAAGGCCTCGCTGTTCATGGCCGCCGGCATCATCGACCACGAGACCGGCACCCGTGACATGCGCAAGCTGGGCGGCCTGCGGCGGTTGATGCCGATCACCAGCGCGCTGGCGATCATCGCCTCGCTGGCGATGGCCGGCATTCCGCTGCTCAACGGCTTCCTGTCCAAGGAAATGCTGTTCGCCGAGGCGCTGACGGCCGGCGGCCCGGAGACCATGCGCGTGGTGATGTCGATCGCCGCCCTGCTGGCCGGTGTGTTCGGCGTGGCCTACAGCCTGCGCTTCGTGCACGACACCTTCTTCGGCAAGGGGCCGCACGACCTGGATCGCGTCCCGCATGAGCCGCCGCGCTTCATGAAGGTGCCCGTCGAGATCCTGGTGGTGGTCTGCGTCGCCGTGGGCGTCGCCCCGGCGATCACCATCGCGCCGGTGCTGCACGCCGCGGCCTCCTCGATCCTGGGCGCGGCGATGCCGGCCTACAGCCTGTCGGTCTGGCACGGTTTCAACACCCCCTTGATGATGAGCATCGCCGGCGTGATCGGTGGCATCGCACTGTACTTCGGGCTGCGCCGCCTGATCGACCTGCATGCGGTGGTCAGCCGCAGCATCGGCCGCAACCTGTTCCACAAGCAGCTGGACCTGGTGTTCGGCTTCGCCCACCGGCTCACCCAAGGCCTGGCCAACGGCAGCCTGCAGCGCATGCTGATGGCGCTGGTGGTGGTGGCGATCATCGTCGCCGCGGCACCGTTCGTGGCCAATCCGGCCTCGCCGAACTGGCCCTCGCCGCAGCCGATCCCCCTGTTGGGCTGGGCCCTGTGGCTGGTGATGATGGCCTGCGCGCTGGGCGCACTGTTCGTGTACCGGCAGCGCCTGCTGGCGGTGCTGGTGGTCGGTGGCGTGGGCCTGATGGTGTCGCTGACCTTCGTGTTCCTGTCCGCGCCGGATCTGGCCCTGACCCAGCTGCTGGTGGAGATGGTCACCCTGGTGCTGATGCTGCTGGGCATGAACTACCTGCCGATCCAGTCGCCGCCGGAGAAGTCGGTCTGGCGCAAGCGGCGCGATGCGGTGATCGCGATCGTCGCCGGTGGCGGCCTGGCCGCGATGGCCTACACCGCCATGACGTTGCCGCCCAACACCATGGCCGGCGAGCTGCTGGCGCGTGCGCTGCCCGAGGCCTATGGCCAGAACGTGGTCAACGTGATCCTGGTCGACTTCCGCGGCTTCGATACCTTCGGTGAGATCACCGTGTTCGGCATTGCCGCGCTGGTGGTGCACGCCATGCTGCGCCGCTCGCGGATGGCGCCGGAACAGATCATGCCGGGCCCGCCGATCAAGCTGCCGGTGCCGGCCGATCTGGCCCAGATCATGTTCCCGCTGACCCTGACCGTCTCGATCTTCCTGTTCCTGCGCGGCCACAACGCACCCGGCGGCGGTTTCATCGCCGGCCTGGTGCTGGCCGTGCCGCTGCTGATCCAGTACGTGATCCAGGGCACCACGTCGGTGGAATCGCGCTTCGGCTTCGATTACATCCGCTGCATCGGTGCCGGTCTGCTGATCGCCATCCTCAGTGGCTGCGCTTCGATGCTGTTCGGGGTGCCGTTCCTGACCAGCGGCCATCTGGACCTGCATATTCCGTTGATCGGCGAGGTTCCGCTGGCCAGTGCGATCGGCTTCGATACCGGTGTGTACCTGGTGGTCTTCGGCGGGGTCATGCTGATGCTCTCGATGATGGGCACGATCAAGCCCTCGCGCACCCGCAATGCCCGCAAAGGCGAGATCGATCCCAACCGCCGTTCGGCAAAAACCGGGGAGATGCACTGATGGAACTGGCTCTGGCAAGCGCCATCGGCGTACTGAGCGCGATCGGCATCTACCTGCTGCTGCGCGCGCGCAGCTTCGATGTGATCCTCGGCATGACCTTCCTGTCGTATGCGACCAACCTGCTGATCTTCGCCGGCGGCCGGCTGGTGCAGGGCAAGGCGCCGGTGCTGCGTGAGGGCATCGACAGCGACCTGGGCAACTACACCGATCCGCTGCCGCAGGCACTGGTGCTGACCGCGATCGTGATCGCCTTCGCGATGACCGCCGTGAGCATCGTGCTGGCCATGCGCAGCCGCAGCGACAACCACAGCGACCAGGTGGACGCGCACGAAGAAGAAGAACTCCCCGCCGATACCGCGCCGGGCCGGGAGGGCGGCGCATGAACCATGCGGTGATCCTGCCCATCCTGATTCCGCTGTTCGGCGCGGCCTGTTCGCTGTTCGTCGAACACCGCCGCTACGGGCCGAAGGTGCAGCGCACCGTGGCGTGGACCACGCTGACCGCACTGGCGGCAGCGGTTGCGCTTCTGTTCGCGCAGACCGCCGACGGCAGCATTGCGGTGTACCTGCTGGGTGACTGGCCCTCGCGCCTGGGCATCGCGCTGGTGGCCGACCGCCTCTCGGCCTGGATGCTGGTGACCACGCTGCTGCTGGCCATCCCCTGCCTGCTGCATGCCTGTTCGGGCTGGGACCGGCGCGCGCCGCATTTCCATGCGTTGTTCCAGTTCCAGCTGGTCGGCCTCAACGGCGCGTTCCTGACCGGCGATATCTTCAATCTGTTCGTGTTCTTCGAGGTGATGCTGATCGCCTCCTACGGCCTGCTGCTCAGCGGCGGGCGCGGCCTGCGGATGCGCATCGGCCTGCACTACGTGGTGTTCAACGTCACCGCCTCGACCCTGTTCCTGATCGCGCTCGGCCTGCTGTACGCCTCGCTGGGCTCGCTCAACATGGCCGAGCTGTCCCAGCGCATCGCGGAAGTACCGGCCTCGCACCTGACCCTGGTCAAGGCGACCATGGGGCTGTTGCTGCTGGTGTTCTGCAGCAAGGCCGCGCTGATGCCGCTGTACCTGTGGCTGCCCGAAGCCTACGCCCGTGCGCCGGCCGCCGTGGCCGCCCTGTTCGCGATCATGACCAAGGTCGGCCTGTACGCGGTGCTGCGGGTCAGCACGCTGTGGTTCGGCGAGGGTGCCGGCCCGATGGCTGGCTACGGCAGCGAATGGCTGCTCTGGGCCGGTGTAGCCACGCTGGTGCTGGGTGGCCTGGGTGTCCTGGCCGCCGCCCGCCTGCGCGTGCTGATTTCCTACCTGGTGGTGGTCTCGGCAGCGACGCTGTTCATCGCCTTCTCGGTGCGCACCCCCGAAGTGCTTTCCGCCGGCCTGTACTACCTGCCGCACAGCACCTTCGTGGCCGCCGCACTGTTCCTCATCGCCGATCTGATCCGCCGCCGCCGTGGCGGTGCCAGCGATCGCAAGGAGGTCATCGCGCCGATGCCGGGCAAGGAAACGCCGGCGGTGCTGTTCCTGATCGGTGCGGTCTCGGTGGCAGGCCTGCCGCCGCTGTCCGGCTTCCTGGCCAAGGCGGCACTGCTGGCCGGCATGCCGGCGCAGTACACCTGGGCGGTCTGGGCGGCCGTGCTGGGCAGCAGCCTGATGGTAATCGTCGGCCTGACCCGCGGCGGCATCCGCCTGTTCTGGCGCGTGCCGGTGGTCGAAGAGGGCGCGCCCAAACCGCGCAAGGCACCCACGCGCACGGTGGAACTGTTTGCGGCCGCGCTGCTGCTCAGCTACGGCATCGCGATGAGCGTGTTCGCCGGGCCACTGATGCAGCACACCGACGCGATGGCCACCCAGCTGCTGCAGCCCCAGGACTACGTGGGCGAACTGCGCGCCACCACGCCGGAGATCCGCCAGCCATGACGCGCAAGCCTTCCCTGTACAAACGCGTGCTGCCCTCGCCCTCGCTGAGCGTGATGGTGGTGGTGTTCTGGCTGTTGATGTCCGACAGCTTCACCGTTGGCCAGATCGTGCTCGGCATGATCCTGGGCGTGGTGGTGCCGCTGTTCGCGGCGCGGCTGGACCGCGAGTTCGCCCGAATCGGCTCGCTCCGCCCGCTGCCCAAGCTGCTGTTCGTCACCCTGTGGGACATCCTGATCTCCAACATCCGGGTCGCGATCCAGGTGCTGGGACCGGAGCGCCGCATCCATCCCGGCTTCATCTGGCTGCCGCTGGATATCGCCAACATCCACGGCATCGCCGCGCTGACCAGCATGATCACGCTGACCCCGGGCACGGTCTCGGCCGCGTTGTCCGATGACCGCAGGTATCTGCTGGTGCATGTGCTGCACCTGGATGACCCGGACGCGCTGATCCGGCAGATCAAATCCCGCTACGAAGCCCCGCTGATGGAGATTTTCCCATGACCGGATACATGTTCATCCAGACCACGATGGTGGTGTGCATGCACGTGGTCGGCCTGGCCATGCTGCTGGCCACCTGGCGCCTGCTGCGCGGGCCGACCGTGCCCGACCGCATCCTCGCCCTGGACACGCTCTCGGTGACGGCGATCGCCGAGCTGATGCTGTTCGGCATGTACCTCAACTCGGCGGTGTATTTCGAAGCCGCACTGATCATCGCCATGCTGGGCTTCGGCAGCACGGTGGTGCTGAGCAAGTTCGTGCTGCGCCGGGACATCGTCGAATGATCACCTTCATCCAGATCGTGCTGTCGATCCTGCTGCTGTTCGGCTGCTTCTTCATCCTGGTCGGCGCGCTCGGTCTGGTGAAGCTGTCCACGTTCTTCAAGCGCCTGCATGCACCCACCAAGGCCAGCACCTTGGGCGTGGGCTGCGTGCTGGTCGGCTCGGTCTGCTATCACATCTTCCTCGGCGAGGACCCGCAGCCGCGCGAACTGCTGATCACGGTATTCCTGTTCATCACCGCACCGATCAGCGCGCACATGATGGCCAAGGCCGCGTTGTCGCTGCTGATGGAAACCCGACCGGACCTGCCGGGCCACAAGACCGCCAAGGAAGAACAGTTGCCGCCGCCGGAACCGCGCCGTGCGGACGAGGCCAATGAGGCGAAGGCCCCCGTTTCCCGGGACAGCCAGTAGCGCCGACCCTTGGTCGGCTGTCTGCATCGTACCGGAGGCCAGCCGACCCACGGTCGGCGCTGCGTCCTGCGACGGTCAGCCGCCCCAGATCAACGCCAGCTCCAGCGCCGCCCAACCGACGAACGCCACCACCAGCACCGCGCCTTCGCGCCGGCTGATGGTCAGGTCACCGCGCAGCATCGGGTAGAGCACGAGCACGAAGGCGATCGCCGCCGGCAGCTCCAGTTTGACGAACGATTCGGGCAGCGCCAGCGGGCGCAGCGCGGCCATGCCGCCGACCACCACCAGCAGGTTGAACAGGCTCGAGCCGATCACGTGGCCCAGCACCATGTCGCCCTGCCCACGGCGTGCCGCCGCGATTGCCGCAGCCACTTCGGGCAAGGCCGTGCCGATCGCCACCGGCAGCAGACCGACCAGCAACGGTGACCACCCCAGCCCGGCGCCAAACACCGGCGCGGCCTGCACGATCCAGCGCGCGCCGACATACAGGCACACCGCCGCGAACAGCAGCCGCAGAAGGTTGAGGAACAGCCCTGTGCGGGTCATCGCGTAGTCGGCGATGCCCTCGCGCACCGGCCCGGATTCCAGCCGCGCGCGGCGCAGCAGGAACGCCAGCAGGCCGACGAAGGCGAGCAGCAGCACGGCCCCTTCCCAGCGTGCGATCACGCCATCCAGACCGAACAGGATCAGCAATGCGCTGGCGCCCGCCAGGCACACCAGCAGCGGCGAGAGCAGCCGCGCACGCACCAGCAGCGGCGCGGCCAGCGCCGCCAGGCCCAGGGTCAGGCCGACATTGACGATGTTGCTGCCCACCGCGTTGCCCAGGGCGAGTTCTTCAGCACCGACCACGAAGGCGCGGGCATTGACCACCAGTTCCGGCAGCGAGGTGCCGAAGGCCACCAGCAGCAGCCCGGCCACGAACGGTGAGGCGCCCAAGCGCTGGGCCAGGCCCGATGCGGCCCGGACGATGGAATCACCGCCCAGTGCCAACAGCACCAGCCCCAGCACGAACCAAACAGTGGCAGCGATCATCTGGTGCTCCCCGGTGACAGATCTGGGCCGATTCTAGGGCCAGCCCGGCCCGAACAGTGAAGGCCCGCCCCGTCGATGCGACCGGGGCGGTACCGGTGGCTCAGGAACAGCCTTCCACATAGTCCACCTGCGGGGTCTTGCCGACGCGCCAGGCGGTCACGTTGCCATCGCCATTGATCTCGAAGTTGACCAGCGCGCCGCCTTCGGTGGCCGGGCGCACGCGCAGGTTGTGGCCCTGCGGATCGTACTTGTGCGGGGTCAGGTCGCCGCGGTCCGGGTACAGCGTCTGCAGCTGGCCCAGCGACATGCCGACCTTGCCGCCGCCGGGGGCGACGATGCGGTCGTTGCGCACGTCGTAGCGCACCAGTCGCTTGCCTTCGATCATGAAGATCACGTCCTCGGCCTGCGCGCCTTCGGGCCGCAGCGCATGGCAGTAGTCGTCAGCGACGTCCCCCTGCAGCGGTTCCTTCCAGGCCGCCCTGACCTCGTCCAGCGTGCTGCCCAGCGCCACCGGGCCGTAGCCATCCAGGCGTGCCGGCCCCTGCGTATCCGTGCCCGGTGCCGCCGTGCCAGGCGCTGCCGGCGCGGTCTCCGCCGCCGGTGCCGGCACGGCCGCCTCGGCATCGCCCGACGGGGTTTCCGGCGTGCGCTCGCACGCGGCCAAGGCCAGCACCATACCCAGTGCGATCATGCTTCCCAGCTGTTTCATGCCTGCATCCTCCCGGTGAATGCGCGCAGCCTAGCGCGAACGCTGTGTGGGCGGGATGCAGGCTGTCGCTGTCATCCGCGTTTCACCTGCCGCGTTCAGGCTCGGCCTGCACCGCATCGACCCCGCCCCCATGCAACCGCAGAAGACCGATCTCGCCCGCACCGCGCTGCAGGCCCACCGTGCCCCGCTGGACATGCGCCAGCGCCGGCTGTTGATCCTGTGCGACGGCCAGCGTGACCTGGTCCAGCTGGGCCAGCTGGTGGGCCCGGAAACCCCGGCGATGGTGATCCAGCTGATCCAGAGCGGGTATCTGGTATCGAGTGCGGTCGCGGAGGCGGCCGTTGTCGCGCCTGCCACACTCGTGCCCGGCGTGATGCCCACCGTGGCGCCGGTGACCGAACGCCGCCGCTCGCTGGTCGCCGCCCGGATCTATCTGCTGGATATCCTGGAACTGCAGCGCCATCCGCGCGCGGCAGCGCTGTTCCACACCCTGCAGCAGGCGCGCAGCGACGACGCGGTCATGGCGGCGCTGCACGCCGCGCTGGAGGCTCTGCCGGACCTGACCTCCACCGGCTATGCCGAACGGGTGCGGCAGCGGTTGCTGGAGGTGTTGCCGAAGGAACATGCCGACCGCGTCCAGATCGCGGCGGTTTGAGGCTGCTTACCCCGAGAAATTCGCCTTCAGGCCCTGCCAGCACTGCTGGTACCCACGCTGGCGGTGCGCCGCGTCCATCGCCTGGGCGGTGGGGCGGATCACGCCGCGGGTTTCGAACATGAAGGCCATGGTGTCCTTGATCACGTCCGGCTTGCTCAGGTCGGCAGCGGAGGCTTTCTCGAAGGTCGCCGCGTCCGGGCCGTGGCCGCTCATGCAGTTGTGCAGCGAGGCGCCGCCGGGCACGAAGCCTTCGGCCTTCGCGTCGTAGGCACCGTGGATCAGGCCCATGAACTCGCTGGCGATGTTGCGGTGGAACCACGGCGGGCGGAACGTGTTCTGCGCGACCAGCCAGCGCGGGGGGAAGATCGCGAAATCCATGTTGCTGGTCCCCGGCGTGTCGCTGGGCGAATGCAGCACGAGGAAGATCGAGGGATCGGGATGGTCGTGGCTGATCGAGCCGATCGTGTTGAAGCGGCGCAGATCGTAGCGGTACGGCGCGTAGTTGCCGTGCCAGGCGACCACGTCCAGCGGGGAATGGTCGATATCCGCACGCCACAGCTGGCCCGCAAACTTGGCGATCAGTTCGAACGCGCCATCGACGTTCTCGAATGCGGCATGCGGGGTTTCGAAGTCGCGCGGATTGGCCAGGCCGTTGGAGCCGATCGGGCCCAGGTCCGGCAGCTTGAGCAGCGCGCCGAAGTTCTCGCAGACGTAGCCGCGTGCGTCGCCATCGGGCAGTTCGACACGGAAACGTACGCCGCGTGGAATCACCGCGATCTGCTGCGGTTCGATCTCGATCACGCCCATTTCAGTGAGCAGGCGCAGGCGGCCGAGCTGCGGGACGATCAGCAGCTCGCCATCGGCGTTGTAGAAATAGCGGCCCTGCATGTCGCGGTTGGCGGCATACAGATGGATGCCCACGCCATGGTGGGCGTCGGGCGAGCCGTTGCCCCCCATCGTGTACAGCCCCTCGATGAAATCGGTGGGCGTGGTTGGCAGCGGCAACGGATCCCAGCGCAGCTGGTTGGGTGAGACCGCCCCTTGGGCGACGTCACCGTGCAGGTGTGGCTGGGCAAAGGGAGTGAATTCGCCGTGGGTCACTGCCGGGCGGATGCGGTACACCCAGCTGCGGCGGTTGCTGCCGCGCGGCGCAGTGAATGCGGTGCCGGAAAGCTGCTCGGCATACAGACCATGTGCGACCCGCTGCGGCGAATTCTGCCCCACCGGCAGTGCACCCGGCACGGCCTCGGTGGCGAACTCGTTGCCGAAACCGGTCTGATAGCCGCGCGATGACATCGGGTTGTTCATGGTCCTGCTCCGCCGGAGGCGTGGATGGCAAGGGAATACAGCCGATGGCACCCGCGCGGACGCGGAGGCCATCGTTGCAGCGTAACGCGGGCGGCTGCCGGTGCGTTACAGCGCGCGTCTTACAGCACGCCGCGCTTCATCTGGTCGCGTTCGATGCTTTCAAACAGCGCGGTGAAGTTGCCTTCGCCGAAACCTTCGTTGCCCTTGCGCTGGATGATCTCGAAGAAGATCGGGCCGATGCAGTTGGTGGTGAAGATCTGCAGCAGCTTGCGCTGCTTGGTCTCCGGGTCGGCATCGATCAGGATCTTGTTCTTCGCCAGGCGGGCCACGTCTTCACCGTGGTTGGGCACGCGCATGTCGATCACGTCGAAATACGTGTCCGGCGTATCCAGGAACTCCACGCCCTGGGCGCGCATCGCTTCCACGGTGTCGTAGATGTTCTCGGTGAAGCAGGCGATGTGCTGGATGCCCTCGCCCTTGTAGGCGTCGAGGTATTCGTTGATCTGGCTCTTCGGATCGGACGATTCGTTGAGCGGGATGCGCACGATGCCGTCCGGGGCGGTCATCGCCTTGGACACCAGGCCGGTCTTGAGACCCTTGATGTCGAAGTAGCGGATCTCGCGGAAGTTGAACAGCCGCTCGTAGTAATCCGACCACTGCTGCATGTTGCCGAAATACAGGTTGTGGGTCAGGTGATCGATGAAGGTCAGCCCGAAGCCCTTCGGGCGCTGGTCGACGCCTTCGATCGGCGCGTAATCGGTATCGAACATGCTGCCGTTGGCGCCGTAACGGTCGACCAGGTACAGCATGCAGTCGCCGATGCCCTTGATGATCGGGGCCGCAACGGCGCGGGTCTCGGGCTTGAAGTCGATCGCTTCGGCGCCGTTGCCCAAGGCCATCTGGTAGACCTCATCGCCCGGCTTCTTGAAGCGGATGGCGAAACCGCAGGCGCACGGGCCATGCTTCTCGGCGAAGTCCGAGGCGAACGAATCCGGCTCTTCGTTGACCAGGAAATTCACGTCGCCCTGGCGATAGACCGTGATCGCACGCTGCTTGTGGCGCAGCACGGCGGTGAAGCCCATCTTGCGGAAATAGTCGTGCAGTTCCGCGCCACGGCCGGCCGGGGCGGCGAACTCGACGAACTCGAAACCATCGATGCCCATCGGGTTTTCGAAGGTGGTGACCTGCATGCCCGGATCGGGTGCGAAGGACGCGGTGCTCGTTTGGCTGGTCATGCTGTGGCTCCAAAGCAGTCCGCATCGGAAAAAACCAGGTGCGGTAGGAAGGCAGACCCGCGAGAATGCGGAGTCCGGAACGTAGGTTATAGTTTCACATGAAACCACCATCAAGGTGCACCGCAGCATGAGCCCGCCCGATCCCAGCAGTCACAGCATCCGCGCATCGCACGCCCTGCTCGATCTGGAGCAGTTCCTGCCCTACCGGCTGAGCGTTCTGTCCAACCGCGTCAGCGGCAACATCGCCAAGCTGTATGGGGACCGTTATGGCCTGGCGATCCCCGAGTGGCGGGTGATCACGGTTCTGGCGCTGTACCCGGGCTCATCGGCCAGCGAGGTGTCCGATCGCACCGCGATGGACAAGGTCGCGGTCAGCCGCGCCGTGGCCAGACTGCTCGAACGGGGCTTCATCAAGCGTGAAACCCATGGCGACGACCGTCGCCGCTCGGTGCTGGCGCTGTCGGCCGCCGGGTTCGAGGTATACGAGACCATCGCCCCGCTGGTGATCGACATCACCCGCAAGCTGATGTCCGTGCTCAGCGAGGACGAAGAGCAGATGCTGGAAACGCTGATCCTGCGCCTGGCCGGCGAAGGCCTGCAGCGGATGGACGAGTAGCCGACGAGCGTGGGTCGTTGGCGCACGCGCCTCAGCTCAGGTGCTTGCGCCGCGCATGCACCCAGGGCGCGGCCAGCGCGCCGATCGCACCACCGGCGAACCCCAGCGAGGCCGCCACGGCGGCCGCTTCGATCGCCCCCGGCAGGGCCAGCGCGGCAACCACCAGCAGCAGCGATGGCAACCCGATGAAGGTGGCCATGAAGTAACGCCAGCGCGGTGACCACGTACCGACCTGGAGCAGGCTGACCGGCATCCAGGCTTCGCCGGAGGCGTCGTGGGCAACCTTTGCCGCCACCTTGCCCAGGTCCGCTTCGACCGGCCCCTTGCCACCCCGCGCGGCGGCCAGCATCGCCGCCACCTCGTCGACCGCCGGGAAGCTGGTCGGCCAGGTCTGCGGAGCATTGACGCCATAGGCGGTCAGCAGCGGCACGCTGATCCACGGCGCCAGCAGCGGGCGCACCTTGCGACGATCCAGCACGCACCAGATCTGGGTCACCCCGTGCGCGGTCACGCTGTACAGCGCCAGCTGCGCCGCCGCCGGGTAAGGCAGCAGGTGCACGCGCGCGGCCATGCTGTCGTAGCCCATCTCACGCAGGAAGCCCGGGCGGGTGCGGCCTTCGTGCGCCCAGGCCAGGCCGAGCGCGCCGACCAGGTAGGCCTCGGCAGGATCCTTGGCGCCGGCGCTGGCGCGATCATCGCTGGCCAGGAAGAACGCCAGCGATCTGGGTTCTTCGACGTCGTGCTGGTCCCAGCGGCCGGCATCACCCAGCACGTGTTTGAGCGGCAGGCGCGCCGGGGCGGTTTCGTCCTTGCTGGCGTTCTGCAGGAACGGCACCACGCTCAGCACGAAGCCCTGCAGGTCCACCCCGCGCAGGCCGCTGCCCTGCCACTCGGCCGGCATCAGGCCGGGCAGGCTGCCCTGGCGTGCCAGCGCGTCCAGCTGCGCCTTCTGCTCGACCAGCTTCTGCACGGCGGCCTTGAGCAGCACGTTGTCGGGCACGGAGACCATCGGCAGGCGGTAGCGGATCGCACCCGGTGCCGGCGTCTCGGCCTCGCCATCGAACGCGTCCGGTGCGGTCTGGTCGTCCAGCAGCACATCGACCGGCGGCAGGCTCACGCCGGCCGGCGCATCGAGGGAAACATCGGTGGTGGTGTCACTGGTGCCCGGCTGCATGCGTCCAATTCCGTCGGTTGCCCGCCACGAACAGCGCGGCATGAGGTCCTTGGGGGTAGCGGCAGAGTGACGCGGAAATTGAGGGCAAAAAAAAGGCCGCGGAATCCGCGGCCTTGTCGATCACGACGCCTTCGGTGGCGCCCATTGCTTCATGAAGGCGAAGAAGCGGCCACGGTCGTAGCCCTTCTTCTGCCCCTTGTCCGCTTCCAGCTCACCGGTGAACTGCGAGTGCAGCAGTTTGCCATCGGCATCGAGCACGAACAGGTGCGGGTAGCCCTTTACTGCCGGGAACTGGGACAGGAACGCCGCGTTCTCGTTGTCTTCGCTGTAGTTGACCTTCATCCAGACGTAGTTCGCATCGCGGAAGCTGCGGATCTCCGCATCCCCTTCGATGAACCCATCCATCAGATGGCACCACGGGCACCACTCACCGCCCACATCCAGGATGATCCGCTTGCCGCCGCGCTGGGCCTCGACCTTGGCCGTGGCCAGATCGGCGACCGGGTCGCGTGCGGGATCGAACTGGGCGTTGAGCGCGGCGATCGCGGCGATATCCGCCGCGGCCGGGGTGTTGCCCGAGGCCACCGGTGCGCCGGGATCGGCGACCGCGGCCTTCTGCTCGGACGTATCCAGCGGCTGCGCGGGCGCAGCGGTAGGCGCCGACGACGGCGAACAGGCGGCCAGCAGGCCGGCCACGATCATCGACATTCCCGCCGCTTTCATGCGCATCACAGACCTCACTTGACGCCGTGCATCAGCTTGTTGATCAGCGGCGCGACCAGGAACAGGACCACGCCGGAACCAATCAACGCCCAGAAGCCGAAGGTGTAGCCCTTCAAGGCCGATTCCACGGTCATACCGCCTTCGCCGCTGACCACGCCGGCAAAGATGCCGGACATGTTGTTGCCGATGCCGGTGGACAGGAACCAGCCGCCCATGCCGAAGCCGACCAGGCGCACCGGGGCCAGCTTGGTCACCATCGACAGACCGATCGGCGACAGGCACAGCTCACCGATGGACTGGATGACGTAGACCATGAACAGGGTCCAGAACGGGATCTTGCCGTCCACGACCATGCTCGACAGCGCCACCATCAGCAGCGCGAACGCCGCACCGTTGAACAGCAGGCCCAGGCCGAACTTGCGCGGGATCGACGGGTTGGCGCGGCCCAGCTTGATCCAGATCCAGGCAATGATCGGCGCCAGGGTGATGATCGCCACCGAGTTGACCGACTGGAACCAGGCGGTCGGGAATTCCCAGCCGCCGAGGTTGCGGTTGACGATGTTGTCGGCCAGGAAGGTAAACGAGCTGCCGGCCTGTTCGAAGAACATCCAGAACATCACGTTGAAGGTGAAGATGATCAGCATCGCGATCACGCGGTCGCGCTGGACCTTGCCTTCGCGGATGCCTTCGACCAGCAGCAGGATCGCCAGCGCGATGAACATCACGCCCAGGATCCAGGCCAGTGCGGTGGCACCGGTGGAGAGCAGGAAGAAGGCGACCGGGATCGCCACGATCGCACCGATGAACACCATCACGATGCGGCCATAGCCTTCGGCACCGGCCGGCGGGGCGCCGATGCCCTTCAGGCCGGCACGGCCAACGTAGAACCAGGCCAGGCTGATCAGCATGCCGATGCCCGAGGCGATGAAGACCATCTTGTAGGACGGCATCGCCTTGGTACCGAACACGCTCTCGGCCAGGTACTGGGTCAGCACCGGGGCGATCATCGCGCCGATGTTGATGCCCATGTAGAAGATGGTGAAGCCCGAGTCGCGGCGCTCATCCTTCAGGCCGTACAGCTTGCCGACCATGGTCGAGATGTTCGGCTTGAACAGGCCGTTGCCGATGATGATCGTGGCCAGGCCCAGCTCGAAGATCTCCTTGTTGGGCATGGCGACCATGAACAGGCCGGCGGCCATGATCACCGCGCCGGTCAGGATCGAACGCTGGTAGCCCAGCACCCGGTCGGCGACGTAGCCACCGAAGATCGCGGCGGCGTAGACCAGCGCCAGGTAGGCGCCGTAGGTCCGGCTGGCCGCGGCCTGGCCGGCCGAATCACCGTCGAAGAACTGCGCGACGATATACAGCACCAGGGCCCAGCGGATCCCGTAGAACGCGAAGCGTTCCCAGAATTCGGTCATGAACAGCATCCACAACGGGCGCGGATGGCCCAGCGTGGTCTTGAACTCCGGCAACGCCGGATCGGGAACGGATTTCGCGGCGGCGTCTACGCTCATGCGGGATTCCTGGGTTCGGTGGAAGACATGCACGTCCGATGTGCGAAGGCAGCGCGGGAGAATCCCAGACCAACCACGTTCACGTCAAATACACGCTGATGTGTGCCGCTGGCAGCATGGTCGCTGAACTTGCATCTGCAACTTCCGGCCAACGCCCGGCAGCGCAGCAACGGCGGGGCCTGCCGCACCGTACGGCGGATGGGGCAGGTAAATATGAATAGGCTTATTGCGGTCGGTGCCGGCTCAGGCGTCCGGCGGCATCGGGTCGTCGTTGCGGATCGTGGTGCGCACCTGGAACAGCTCCGGGAAGAAGGTCAGCTCCAGCGCCTGGCGCAGGAAGCCGACCCCGCTGGAGCCGCCGGTGCCGCGCTTGAAGCCGATCACCCGCATCACCGTGCGCATGTGGCGGAAGCGCCACAGCTGGAAGGCGGTTTCCAGATCGACCAGGTCCTCGCACAGCGAATACTCACGCCAGAACCGGTCGGTGTTCTGGTAGATCCGCTCGAACACCGGGTGCAGCGCATCGTCGGCCACGTGCGGCTGCTGCCAGTCGCGGCCCTGGTAGCCGGCCGGCACCGGATGGCCGAAGCGGGCCAGGTAGCGCAGGAACTCCTCGTACAGGCTGGGGGCATCCAGTACCTCCTGCAGCTGGGCTTGGCCGGCCGGGTCGTGCGAGAACACCTGCAGCATCTGCGCGTTCTTGTTGCCCAGCAGGAACTCGATGTAGCGGTACTGCAGGGACTGGAAGCCCGAGGACGGGCCCAGCACATCGCGGAAGCCCATGTACTCCGAGGGGGTCAGCGTCTCCAGCACCGACCACTGCTCGGTGAGCTGGCGCAGCACCTGCTTGCTGCGCGCCAGCACCTTGCGGCACTGCCAGACCTCGTCGCGCTGCAGGAACCCGATCGCCGCGCGCAGCTCGTGCGCCAGCAGCTTCAGCCACAGCTCGGAGGTCTGGTGCTGGATGATGAACAGCATTTCGTCATGGTGCGGCGGGTTGGACAGCGGCTGCTGGGCCGACAGCAGCTGGTCCAGGCGCAGGTAGCCGCCGTAGGTCAGCCGCCCCTCCAGATCGGTGTGGATACCGGCTTCGAGATCGCGTTGGTTCTTGTCGACGGACATGGCAGGGACCGCTAAAGGGGCTGAAAGGGTAGCGCAGTGACCGGGTCGCCGCGCATCCGGCCGTCAGCGGCTCAGCGCTCCGCCAGATCGGCCGAACCCACGATCCTGACGCCGGGCGTGGGCACCAGCGCCGCCTCGACCAGCGCGGCGGCGATGTTCCCGGCCGGATTGATCCGCCAGGCGCGCGGCAGGAGCGGACCGAGCACGCCCAGCACCACGCTGGCCAGATGCTCGCCGGTACGCCGTTCGGCACGCTCGCCCCCGATCAGCCCGGGGCGGACCAGGGTCAGCGAGGGGTAGCCCAGTGCACGCAGGTCCTGCTCCAGCCGCCCTTTGACCTGGTTGTAGAAGATCCGCGCGCCCGCATCGGCGCCCATTGCCGAGTTCAACGCGAAGGCATGCGCCCCATGCGCGCGTGCAAGCCGTGCCACCGCCAGCGGAAAATCATGGTCGACCCGTGCGAACGCTTCCTGGCTGCCGGCCTGTTTGATCGTGGTACCGAGCGCGCAGATCACGGCATCCACCGCCCACCAGTCGGCCTGGGCCGGCAACTGCGCGAAGTCCACCACCGGGTTGAGCAGCGCTGCATCCGTGGTATCCAGCGCGCGGCGGGTCGGGGCGATCACCGCATCGCAACGCGGGTCGTCCAGCAGTTGCCGCAGCACATGGCCACCGACCAGTCCGGTCGCACCCACCAGCATCACCTTCATCGCACTCTCCTGCCTTCGCCGTGCTTACCATCCTGCCATGCATGACCGGTTCAAGGCCGGCCCCGCTGCGCCGATACTGTTCCCACCTCTCCACCGCGCCGGCCTCCGGCCGTGCCCTGCAAGGATCTGCCGCATGACGGACCCGCACGACGCTCCCCCCAGCCCCGGCACCGCCGTCGGGCGGCTGCTGTCGCGGCGGCAGAGCGTGGGCACCGGGGTGGACGCCGCCGGCGAACCGGCCCCCGGGCCCAAAGGCGGCAGCAGCGCGATGCTGCAGCGGCTGTTCGCCGGCATCGATGCGCCCGAGCCGCTGCTGGCCGCGTTCGCCAATGGCATGTCCACCCTGCCCGGCGAACTGGGCGACATGGGCCTGCGCCTGCAGTCGGCGCAGCGCAGCGCCGACTGGGTCAGCTACGGCCGCGCGATGCGCCAGCTGATCGACAAGTACATCCGCACCATCGAGCAGGAAACGCCCGACGGCCAGCCCGATAGCCTGCGCCTGCGGGAGCTGCTGCGGCATACCGTCGGGGTGACCGTGGCCAGCCTGCTGCAGAACATGCCCGAGCTGCGCGAGGAGCCGGTGCAGCTGGCCGGTGAACTGCGCCACTGGCATCCGGGCCAGCCGCTGCAGCCGATCGAACAGCGCCTGCGCGAGCTCTCGCACCAGATCGGCGTGCGCAGCGATGGCTGGCAGGAGCAGCAGGAGCTGCTGCTGAGTCTGTTCGATCTGCTGTTGGACAATATCAGCGAGCTGCTCGATGACAGCAGCTGGCTGCACGGCCAGGTCCACGCGGTGCGCTCGCTGATCGGCGGCCCGCTGGACCGCGATTCGGTCGAACAGGCGCGCGCCAACCTGCGCGAGGTGATCTACAAGCAAGGGCTGCTCAAGCAGGGCATCGTCGAATCCAAAGCGGCGATGAAGAACGTCATGGGTGGCTTCATCGAACGCCTGGACGGCATGGCCGTGAGCACAGGCGAATACCATGACCGGATCAGCAGCTACGCGCTGGCCCTGAAGGAAGCCCGCAGCATCGCCGACCTCAACCAGCTGCTGCAGGACGTGCTGCAGGACACCGGGCGCGTGCAGGATCAGGCCCTGCAGGCGCGCGATCACCTGGGCAATGCGCGCCGCGAAGTGGAACAGGCCGAACAGCGCATCGCCGAACTGGAGCAGGAGCTGCGCGAGGTGTCCGGGTTGATCCGCACCGATCCGCTGACCGGTGCGCTCAACCGCCGCGGTCTGGACGAGCTGCTGGAACGCGAACTGTCGCGCGCCGCCCGCCACGGCCATCCCTTGGCGCTGGCCCTGCTGGATCTGGACGATTTCCACCAGACCAATACCCTGCACGGCCATGCCGGTGGCGATGCGGTCCTTCGCCACCTGGTGGGTGTCTGCCAGCTGCACCTGCGCAGCAGCGATGCCATCGCCCGGCTGGGTGGCGATGAGTTCGTCCTGCTGCTGCCGGAAACGCCGGCGGCGGACAGTATGTCCACCCTGCTGCGGTTGCAGCGCTCGTTGGCGCAGCGGCCGCTGCCGCTGGACGAACAGCGCGTGCCGGTGCATTTCAGTGCCGGGCTGGCGCAGTGGCAACCGGGCGAGCCAGCCGAGGCGCTGCTGCGGCGCGCCGATGCCTCGCTGTATGCGGCCAAGCGGGTCGGCAAGAACCGCGTCCTGGCGGCCGAGCCGCCGCGCTGAGCCCGCGCCTGTGATATTCCGCGCAGTGGCGCGAATCACCCGGGTATGGACATGACACGGCCCGGTACCGACATCGATCTGCGCCCGCACTTCGCAGCGCTGCTGGAGCAGCACCGCGGCATCGTGCTGAAGGTGGCGCGCGGCTATTGCCGCCACCCTGAGGATCGGCTCGATCTGGTCCAGGAGATCAGCGTGCAAGCGTGGGCGGCGTTCGAGGATTTCGACCCGGCACGGGCGCGCTTCTCGACCTGGCTGTACCGGCTGGCGCTCAACGTGGCGATCTCGCAATGGCGACGCCAGCAGCATCGGCAGCGCCACCACGCGCCGCTGGACGACGCGCTGCCTGCCGCCACCGCCGACGAGCGCGCGCCGCCCGAGCAGCGCCACGCCCTGCACCAGCTGGAGGTCGCCATCCATGCGCTGCCGCCGCTGGACCGCGCCCTGATGCTGCTGCACCTAGACGATCATGACCACCGGCAGATCGCCGAGGTGCTGGGCATCAGCGTCGCCAACGTCTCCACCCGCCTGAACCGCCTGCGCCAGCAGCTGCGTACGCGCCTGAACCCCACCGACTGAGAGCCCCGCCATGCAACCGGATGACCTCAAGCACCTGTGGAACAGCGTCGGCACCCCCACCGATGCGCAGGAAACCTTCGCGCTGGAGGCGTGGCGCAGCCATCGGCAACGCAGCGTTCAACGCCAGCTCGGCCTCTTCAGCCTGTGGCAGGGACTGCAACTGGTGGCCTGGCTGGCGTTGGCGGTCTACTGCGGCAGCCAATGGTGGCAGCAGCCACCGCTGGCGGTGATGCTCAGTGCGTTGGCGCTGCATGCGTATTGCATCGCCGTGATCATCGCCAGCATCACCCGGCTGCATCGCCGCCGGCAGTTGCAGCCGACGCAGACCGTAGTCGAGCAATCGCGACAGCTGGCCGCGCTGCGCCGGCACACCGCACTGACCGAACTGCTGCTCGGCCTGCCCTGGTGCTGGCTGTGGCTGGCGGTACCGGTGCTGGTGGCCTGGCAGGCCTGGGGCGTGGATCTGGGCACCTTCGCGGCGCCGTGGCTGCTGGCCTCGCTGGCCGCAGGGACGCTGGCCATGCTGGCCGCGTTGATTCTTGCGCGTCGCTGGGTCCAGCGCGCACCGGCCTCGCCGTGGCTGCAGCGGGCGATCGATGCGCTGTCCGGCCGCCGGCTGGCCCGCGCCCGCGCCGAGCTGGAGGCCCTGCGCGGCTGGGAGCCGGCCTGACGCGCGCCCCTCAGTGCGCGGGCTTGGCCCCGCGCAGCTTCTGGAACCCGGTCACCGCCGCCAGGACCACCGCGCCGATCACCACGCCGACGATCACGTTGCCCAGCGCGTTGATCAACCAGCCCCAGCTGCCGTCACCGCCCATCTCCAGGATGGCGTGGTGCAGCGGCGCGATGCTGTGCACCAGGATGCCGCCGCCGACCAGGAACATGGCCGCGGTGCCGGCCACCGAGAGGAACTTCATCAGCCACGGTGCAGCGACCAGCAGCCCACGGCCGACCGCGGCCAGTGCCGCGCCCTTGCGCGACAGGTACAGGCCCAGATCGTCCAGCTTGACGATGCCGGCGACCAGACCGTAGACGAACACCGTCATCGCCAGCGCGATCACCACCAGCGCGCTGACCTGGTTGAGGAACGGTGCGCTGGAAACCACGCCCAGCGACAGCACGATGATCTCCGCCGACAGAATGAAGTCGGTGCGGATCGCGCCCTTCACCTTGTCCTTCTCCCACGCGACCATGTCCACCTTCTCGTCGGCCAGGGCCTTGGCCCGCTCGGCCTTGCGCTGCGCATCCTCGTCGCGCGAATGCAGGAAGCGGTGCGCCAGTTTCTCCACGCCCTCGTAGCAGAGGAACGCGCCGCCGATCATCATCAGCGGGGTGATCGCCCAGGGCAGCCAGGCGCTGATCGCCAGCGCGGCCGGTACCAGGATCGCCTTGTTGACCAGCGAGCCCTTGGCCACTGCCCAGACCACCGGCAGTTCGCGGTTGGCACTGACCCCGGTCACCTGCTGCGCGTTCAGCGCGAGGTCGTCGCCGAGCACGCCGGCGGTTTTCTTGGCCGCCACCTTGGTCAGCACCGACACATCGTCCAGCAGGGACGCAATGTCATCGAGCAACGCGAACAGACTGGCACCGGCCATGGTGGATCCAAAGGAGGAAGCGGGAGCGCCGATTCTGACCGATCCGACCCCTGTCGCGGTAGCGGGTGCGGATTCACCAGTCCACCACTGCCACCCGGCCACACTGCCGGTGATCGTCGCCCCGGAGTCCTGCTTGAATACCACGCCCGTCGTCCCCGGTTCGCCGTCGCTGGTCAAGGGCATGAACCGCCGCAGCCAGATTCTGCGCCTGCTGTTGCGCTACCGTAATTCCGGCGTGTTTTCCGGCATGAACCTGGACGCAGGCGCGGTCCACGATGTGCCACCGGAGGGCAACCCGGAGCAGTTCGTCACCGACCTGGAGTCGCTGGGCCCGACCTTCGTCAAGCTGGGCCAGATGCTCTCCACCCGCCCGGACATGGTGCCGGTGGAGTTCGCCACGGCCCTGGAGCGCATGCAGGAGAACGTCGCGCCGATCCCGGTCGAGCGCGTCGCGGCGATCATCGAAAAGGAACTGGGCGCGTCGGTATCCAAGCTGTTCGCCAGCTTCGACCCGGTGCCACTGGGCTGTGCCTCGATCGCCCAGGTGCACCGCGCCGAGCTTCACGATGGCCGCCAGGTCGCGGTCAAGGTGCAGAAGCCGGAGGTCGCCGCGCAGCTGCGCTCGGATCTGGAGGTGCTGCGCAGCTTCGCGCTGGCCGCCGATCACCTCACCCAGGTCGGCCGTCGCGTGCGCCTGCGCGACTGGCTCAATGAGTTCGCCAAAACCCTGATGCAGGAGCTGGACTACCAGGCCGAGGCCGAGAACCTGCAGCGCTTCGGCCAGCACCTCAAGCCGTTCAAGCCGCTGTGGGTGCCGCAGCCGATCTGGGATTACTGCAGCCACCGCGTGCTGACCATGGAGCTGGCGCAGGGCGTGCGCGTGGACATGATCCCCGATGTGCGCCGCACCGAGCAGCCGATGGCACCGCTGGCCGCGGCGTTGATCCGCGGCTATGTCGACCAGATCTTCGTGCATGGCGAGATCCATGCCGATCCGCATCCGGGCAACCTGCGCGTCACCCCGGCCGGGCGCCTGGCGATCTTCGACCTGGGCATGGTCGCGCACATGCCGCCGCGCCTGCGCGAGCGCCTGTTGAAACTGCTGTTCGCCGCAGTGGACGGGCGCGGTGAAGAAGTCGCCGATGAAATCATCGGCATCAGCACGCGGCTGGAGTTCTTCGATGAGGAGCGCTATCTGCGCGAGACCGGGCAGATCATCGCGCGGTATGCCGCCAACAGCAGCTTCTCCGAGGGCCGGGTGGTACTGGACCTGGTCCGCATCGCCACCGCCAGCGGCCTGCGCACCCCGCCGGAGCTGAGCCTGCTGGGCAAAGCGCTGTTGAATCTGGAAACCGTGTGCCGGCTGCTGTCGCCGGACCTGGATACCCGGCGCATCGTGGAGAAACAGCTGCAGCATGTGATGCGTGCGCGCCTGAAGAAATCGCTGTCGGCCGCCAACCTCGCCAGCGAGGCGATGGAGATGCAGCAACTGCTGCGCGATGGGCCGCGCAAGATGACCGACATCCTCGCGCTGCTCGCCGAGAACCGCTTGCAGATGAAGGTCACCGGGCTGGAAGAATCACGCCTGATGGAAAACCTGCAGAAGATCGCCAACCGCGTCTCTGCCGGCATCGTCACCGCCGCCCTGATTCTTGCCGCGGCGATGATGATGAAGGTCGATACCGGCTGGCATCTGTTCGGTTATCCCGCCATCGCGTTCACCTTGATGTTGATCGGCGTGTTCCTCGGATTGGGCATCATCCTCAGTGCGCTGATCTTCGATCGTCGTGCGCGCTCGAAGGAAGAACGCGGGCACCGCTGACGCACCTGCCGCGCGTACCACGCATTCAGACACAACGGAAAACACCACGGATAACGCACGATGCACTGCAGCATCGTGCGCCCTTCTTCACGCGTGTTTTACGTCGCATATCGCAGTGCGATGCGTGTGTACGAATGTCGTTTTCAACAAACATTTCAGTCAGGTTCGTGCAGGCATGATCGAGTCATCGGCTTGTCATGCATGTGTGATTGGGACAGCCGGTCGGATGGGACATACGTCGTCATGACGTCCATCACCACCTGTCTCCACTGCCAAAAGTGCTTATGCTCTGGATCCTGCTGCTGTCTCTGTTGCTGCTCGCCTGGCTGTTCCTCGCATCTGACAAATGGGTGTGGTGGAAGGCGAGCCTGATGTCATTGCTGCTGCTGACCCTCAGTGCGTGGTGGTTGATCAACAAGCTGTCCGGTGATGGTCTCAATGCCGCCACCCTGTACCACCTCGGTGCGGACATGGAAGGCGCAGGCATCGCCGATTTCAAGCACTACATCGCCGGCTTCATCGCACTGGCCCTGCTCTCGTTGTCCCCGCTGCTGCTGGCCCGCTTCCGTCGACGGGATCGCCGGGCACATGGCAAGGCGGTGTTCGCCGGCTTCATGGCGATGTGGTTCGTCGCGATCGTCGTCAGCCCGCTCTACAGCGATGGCCAGCGCCTGTACCAGCAGATGCGCCCGGTCGACTACAGCATGGTCAAGGCCGAGTACCGCGTGCCACAGCAGCCGCTGACCAAGCCGCGCAACATCGTGTGGATCTACGGCGAAAGCCTGGAACGCACCTATCTCAATGAAACCACCTTCCCGGACCTGATGCCCAACATCAACCGGCTGGCCGCGCAGTCGCTGGACGTGCGCGGGCTGGTCTCGGCCGAGGGGGGTGGCTGGACCATCGCCGGGCTGGTCTCCTCGATGTGCGGCGTGCCGCTGACCACCGCCAAGGAAGATGAGAACAGCATGGGCCGCATGGGCAGCTTCCTGCCCGAAGCGGTCTGCCTGGGCGATTACCTCAAGCAGCAGGGCTACACCAATCACTACCTGGGCGGCGCCAACGGCCAGTTCGCCGGCAAGGGCCAGTTCCTGGCCACGCATGGCTTCGATACCGTGGACGACCTGGCCTGGTTCAAGAAGCAGAAGATCACCCGCGCGCACTTCTCGCCGTGGGGCGTGCATGACGATGTGCTGCTGGACAAGGCGTACGACCGCTTCGTGCAGCTCTCGCGCAAAGGCGATCCGTTCATGCTGACCACGCTGACCATGGACACCCATCATCCCGCCGGTCACCTGCCCGTGGCCTGCAAGGGCACCCGTTACCAGAGCGAGCACGGCAACATCGGCATGCTCAACGCACTCAAGTGCACCGACGGGCTGATCGCCAAGCTGGTTGATCGCATCCAGGCCAGCCCGTACGGCGAGGACACCCTGATCGTGATCGCCTCCGATCACCTGGCCATGCCGAACGATCTGAGCCATATCCTGGCCAAGCAGGACCGCGAGAATCTGCTGCTGTTCCTGGGCAAGGACATCGCCCCGCGCCAGTTGACCGCACCGGCCGGCTCGACGCTGGACTCGGGCGCGACCCTGCTGAGCCTGATCGACCCGGCCATCGATTCGATCGGTTTCGGCCGCTCGCTGCTGCATCCGGAGCGCTCGGACAGTGCCAGCGCCGCGGTGTTCCGCGACAACGGGAAGGACTACCCGCGCTACCTCGCGTTCTCGCGCTCGCTGTGGCTGGGCGACAAGACCCGCCAGCTGCGCATCGATGACGACAACCAGGTGGTGATCGGCCTGCAGCATGTGCAGCCGCCGGTGCTGCTGGAGTACGACAAGCACTGGGATCTGAAGTCGGTCTACCTGGAGAACACCTCCAAGCAGTTCGATCTGGCCGACCCGTCCAATACGCTGGCCTACGTGGACCGCTGCACTGCGTTCGAAGACGGCTCGGCCGATGGCGACTGGTGCGCGATGCTGGTCAACCAGGACAAGGGCATCAAGCTGTTCCGCGATGACCAGCTGCGCGGTGGCGTGGCCGTGGATGGCCCGCTGGATCCGTTCAACGGCCCGCGCCCGAGCATCCGCCAGGCGCACATGATCACGCAGAAGGGCCGCCGCACCCGCGCCGGCCAGTACATGGTGCAGCTGGTGACCAAGCAGTCGCCGGACCGTGGCTTCTGGATCGAAGCGGTCTCCTCGCAGCGCAAGGTGGTGGTGGCCCAGCAGTGGGTGCAGCCCGATGCCGAGGGCCGCATCAACCTGAGCTTCGGCCTGGACCATGAGGTCGATGACCTGGAAGTGCGCGCCTGGTTGAACCACGCCGAGAAGCTGGCCGTGGATACCTTCGCGCTGGTGCCCTCGCGCCGCGGGAACCGCGGCTGACGGCCGGTGCCGGCCATGGGCCGGCACCGGTTTCTTTACGCGTCCGGGTCCGGCTGGGCGGCCGGATCGCGCACCAGATGGATATCCGTCGGCGCCGACAGCGCGATCCCGGCGGCGGCAAACCTCTGCAGCATCGTGAAGTACAGTTCGCTGCGTGCGCCGTATACCGCACGCGGGCCCGACACGTACGCGAAGCTGTTGATCGCGATCTGCCCATTGGCGATCGAATCGATGAACACCGACGGCGCCGGATCGCTCAGCACGCCCGGGTGATCGGTGTACGCATCCAGAAGGATCTGCCGCAATGCGGCCACATCGGTGTTCAACGGCACCGAGAACTGGATCTGGATCCGGCCCTGCGCGTTGCCCATCGTCATGTTGCGGATGGTCTTGGTGATCAGCTCGGAGTTCGGCACGATCAGGGTCGACTTGTCGCCCACCTGGATCTCGGTCGAGCGCACGCTGATCCGCTTGATGTCGCCTTCCTGGTCGCCCAGCTTGACCCAATCGCCGATCTTCACCGGCCGCTCGGCCAGCAGGATCAGGCCGGAGACGAAGTTCTGGGTGATCGCCTGCAGGCCGAAACCGATACCCACCGACAGTGCGCTGACCACCAGCGCCAGTTTCTCGAAGCCGATCCCCAGCGCGGTCAGGCCCCACAGCACCGCGGCGATGATGCCGAGGTAGCGGGTGACGGTGCTGATCGAGTTGCGCGCACCGGCGTCCAGTTCGGTCTTGGGCAGGTAGGTGTCGCTCAGCCAGCGCTGGAACGCCTGCATGACCGCCCATACCACCAGGAACACCAGCACCGCGTACATCACGGTGCTCGGCCTGAGCGTGGTCTCACCGATCTTCAGGCCACCGGACAGCGAATCCAGCCCACCGAGGAAGGCGTTGAGGTTGCCGAACGGTGCCGCCAGCGCCAGCAGGCCGAGCAGGATCACACCGACACGCAGCACCGCCGACAGCAGCACGCCGGCCTGCTCCACCCGCGCCTCGCTGAGCCCGGTGGTCAACACGATGGTCTGCCCGGCACGGCTGCTGGGCGCCAGGGCCCAGGTGGCCAGGTCATCGGCGAACTTGAGCAACAGCGAGACGGCCATCAGCACCACTGCGCCCCAGACCAGTTGCTGGGCGACGAACAGCGCGAAGTTGAGATAGCCCAGCAGGGTGGCGATCACCGCCGCTGCCACGGCGATGTGGCCGGCCAGGCGCGCGAGCACGATCCAGCCGCTGCGACGGGGTGCGCCGCGTACCTTGCCATCGCCACCGGCGCGGGGATCGGCACGCGCTTGGGCTTCGGCAGCGTCGGCCGCCTGGCGGTTGTGCATGCGCGCCAGCGAGACCAGGATCGCGATGATCAGCCCCATGTAGGTCAGCGCGATCAGCCCGTCCACGGCGACCGTGGTCACCTCGCTGGTGCGTGCCGCACGGTCCAGGGCCACCAGCATGATGCTCAGCCAGGTCAGGCCGGCCGCGCCCCAGGCGTACTTGCGCAGGCGCCAGGCCGCGCTGTCATCCAGCGACAGCAGCCGCCACGACGGCCGCTTGGGCACCAGCAGGCAGGCACTGAGCGCAGCGATGAAGGCCGCCACGAAGGTGGCCACCTCGAAGGTCTCGGCCACCGACTGCAGACGCGCCGGGATCGCCCCGATCGCATCCAGTGATTCGATCAGCGCAACCGCGGCCAGACCGGGCAGCAGCGTGCCGACCAGCAGCAGCCAGACCGCCAGCCCGGAGCGGCGCAGGCGGCCATCCGGTGCCCGCTCGGAGGCGGCGAAGCGCCGGCCCAGCGCGCGCAGCCACAGCCGCAGCGGGAAGAACATCACCAGGGCCACGCCCAGGCCGATCAGCGGCGCGGTCCAGCCGTGCCTGGCGATCGCCTTGCGCGCGGTGTCCACGCCCATGTGGTACAGGATGGCCAGGCGATCCACATCAGCCGGCACATCCTTGGCGAAGCTGCGCCACAACGCGGGCGACAACGGCGAGGCGACTTTGCGGGTCAGCTGCTCGCTGAACTGGGTGACCCGCATCTTCTCGATGCGCTCGCCGAGCTGCTTGGCATCCACCGAAAGCAGTTTGGCGCGGGCGATCTGCGCGTTGATGTCGGCCTTCTGCTGGTTCAGCGCCTTGCGCTGCCGGCTGACTTCCGGCGGCTCGACGGTGCCTTCGGCCACCTCGCCGAGCTGGGACAGGCGCGCGTCCACCTGCTTGAGCAGCGGGTCCAGCGCACTCTGCAGGCCGTCCGCATCACGCTGGACGGCCAGGGCGCGGTCGGACAGCGTCTTGAGGGTTTCGGTGGTAGCCGCATCCTCCAGGTCGTCACTGATGGACCGGAAGGTCTTTTCGGCCTGGACCAGCTGCTTGGCAGGGTCCGGATCCGGATCGCCGGCCTGGGCCAGCGCGATCGGCGCGGCCCCCAGCCAGGCCAACAACAGCAGCCACGACAACGACCGCACCACACACGAAGAATGACGAAGCGACACGCCAGCACCAACGGTTCGCGCGGACCACCGCGCCTGCCCGCGACTATAAACCGGGCCCCGTTCAGAACAGGTATGCGGCCGCTCAGTACTTCAGGCGGAGCTCTTCGACCTGCGGCTGCAGGCGGGCGTACCAGTCCTGGAACTCTTCTTCAGTGATTTCTTCGGGCGCGTAGACCGCGATCTCGTCCCAGGCGTGGTCGGTCGGCAGCGGCTGCCGCGGCCCGGCGCGCAGGGTGTAGGTCACCCCGTCATGGTCGACCACATCATCGGCCGTCTCCCGTTGTTGGCGGGCAAAGCCGGTTTCGCTCTTGAGCAGAATCACCTGGTACATCCGCATCTCCATCGCTGTTGAAAGAAGCGCTCATGGCGCTCCGCCCCAGCATAGCGCCGCCCACCCGGCCGCAGCATGACGCATCGACAACGCAGCGTTCTCGACGCCGTACTCGCCCCGGCTTCACCCGGCCGTGGCAGCAGGCCCGGCATCGTGGGATCGCATTCCCACCAGCCGTTGCCCATGACCACACATCCCGACCTGAAAACCGTTCCCGACCTCAAGCTGCCGCGCTACCTGGGCACCTGGTACGAGATCGCCCGCCTGCCCATGAAGCACGAGCCGGAAGGCTGCACCGATGTGTCCGCGCATTACAGCCTGAAAGACAACGGCCATGTCGCCGTGGTCAATCGCTGCCGCATGGGCAACGAGATCGAGGAAGCCGACGGTGAAGCCTGCCCGGTCGACAACGACACCGCGCGGCTGGAGGTCAGCTTCCTGCCCAAGGGCCTGCGCTGGCTGCCCTTCACCAAGGGCGACTACTGGGTGATCCAGATCGCGCCGGATTACAGCGTTTCGCTGGTCGGCAGCCCCGACCGGAAGTTCCTCTGGCTGCTCTCGCGTACCCCCACGCTCGACCGCACCACCCAGGAACACTACCTGGCGCAGGCGCGCCTGCAGGGCTTCGACCTGACCGAGCTGATCCAGACCCCGCATACCGGCCACCCCACCGCTTGAGGCTGCAATGGATCTGAAGAGCGGGTACCCGTTCTGGGCCGTGCGCAACGGCCTGATGCATGCGTTTCCACCGCTGGAAAACGATCTGAACTGCGAGGTGCTGGTGGTCGGTGGCGGTATCAGCGGTGCGCTGATCGCCGACGAGCTGTGTGCGCACGGCCATGATGTGGCGCTGATCGAACAGCGCGACATCGGCTGGGGCAGCACGGCGGCCAGCACCGCGCTGCTGCAGTATGAGATCGACACCCACCTGATCGACCTCGCCCAACGCTACGGTGAGGACGCCGCCGTGCAGGCCTACCAGGCCTGTGCCGATGCGATTCCGGCCATCTGCGCGGTGGCCGCGCCGTTCCGCGATGTGGACTGCCACCGCATGGCCAGCCTGTACTACGCGAGCAAGCGCGGGCATCGGGCCGTACTGGCCGAAGAGTGCGCGCTGCGTGCCAAGCACGGCTTCGAGGTGCGCTGGCTGGACAGCGAGGCGGTCGGGGACGAGTACGGCATCCGGGCGCCCGGGGCGATCCTCAGCGCGCTGGCGGCACGCATCGATCCGTACCGGCTGACCTATCGCCTGCTGATGCGGCTGCACACGCGCGGCTGCGGGGTCTACGACCGCACCGTGCTCGATACCCTCACGCCCACCCCGCGCGGCGTCACCGCCACCACCCTGGGCGGCGCACGCATCCGCGCCCGCCACGTGGTGCTGGCCACCGGCTATGCCGGACAGCGCTGGCTGAAGCCCTCGGTGGCGCGCAACCGCAGCAGCTACGCGTTCATCACCGACCCGATCCACCCGGATCTGCTCGGCCCGCTGCGCGAGACGATGGCCTGGGAATCGGCGCGGCCCTATCTTTACCTGCGCAGTACCGGCGACAACCGGCTGCTGATCGGCGGCGAAGACGACGCCATCGATCTCCCGGCGCGGCGCGACCGGCGTGTGGAGAGCAAGACCGGCAAGCTGCTCAAGAAGACCGCCAAGCTGTTCCCGCACCTGCCGCTGCAGCCGGCGTTCTCCTGGGGGGGCACCTTCGCCGAGACCCACGATGGCCTGCCCTTCTTCGGTCCGCACCCACAGTGGGGGCCGCGGGTGCTGTTCGCGATGGCCTACGGCGGCAACGGGATCACCTACTCCATGATCGGCGCCGGGCTGCTGCGGGCGCGGATCGAACGCCGCCGGCATCCGCTGGCCGAGCTGTTCGGATTTGACCGGTTGGGCTGAGTTCCCCTTGCAACGCACGCCATGACAGGCATCATTCAAACTACGGCTGCTAGCGTCAGCGCTGTCGGCCGTCCCGCCTGTCCGCTCCGGAGCCTCTCATGATCCGCCTGCTTCCCCTGCTGCTGTGCCTGTCCCTGCCCGGTGTGGCGCTGGCCCAGTCTGCTGCAGGCGCCACCGGCCCGCAGTCCGCCACCGGACTGGACCTGAGCATCCCGGACGCGCCGCTGCAGTACCTGAGCGATCAGTCCCTGCGCGGCGATCCGCCCGGCACCTTCTACGGCGACCGCACCGGCCGGCGCTCCACCGACCGGGCCGCCAATGGCATTGCCCATGTGACCGACGACAAGCTGCGGGTCAACGGCAGCTTCACCACCGGCATCGGCTATTCCGAGAATTACGGCAACAGCCATTACAACGCGGCCGAGCTCAATCTGAGCAAGAACTACACCACCGATGAGGGCAACACCCGCAACGTCAACGTCAACATCCGGGTAAGCGAGGGCAAGGGCCCCGGCTTCTTCGGTCCGTATGGCTATGACGGCTTCGGGGGTTACGGCGGTTACGGGCGTGGGCCGGGCTACTGGGATTACCCGGCGCGCTGGTAAGCGCTGCCGCCCCCAGGTACTTGCGCGGACGGCCGGGGAAACCCGGCCGTTCGTGCATCCAGCGCGCGGTGGCGTGGCCGGATCAGTCCCACCAGCCATCGCGCTTGCTGGCCAGCACGCGGCCATCGTGACCGCTCATGCGCACTTCCACGCGCTGGTTACGGGCATTGCGCGCATCCAGGGTCCAGGTGGCGCCATCGCGCTCGAGCGACTCGATCTGCGTCAGCCCGGCCTTGCCGGCCAGCGCCAGGATCTGCCCGGCATCCAGCAGCGCGCGGCCGTCACGCGGGTCGAAGATCTCGCCCTTGGTGTCATCGATGATCACTTCATCGACGGTGCCGTCCTTGCGGGTCACATCCGCCTCCCACACGCCATCGTCGTGCTCCAGCTCTTGCACCTGGGCGTAGCCGGCCGCGCTCAGCTTGGCCTGCACCTGGGCGGCGGACAGGTTGGCGGCGAACGCCGGGGTAGCGAACAGCGCAGCGGCCAGGGCGGTCGCGGCAATCATCGTCTTCATGGGAATCCTTGAGGGGGCGCCGGTCCATTCCGGCACCGCCAGTGTGGTCATCGCGCCTAACCGGACCATGAGCGCAACTGTTAGATACTGTTTAGACATCCCCGGTATACCGGTGGCCTGCCCTTTGCCCTGCGTGCCCGTATGTCCGCCCTGTCCCTGATGCTGCCGCTGCTGTTGACCCTGGCCCCGCAGGACCCGATGCGGGTGCTCGACGGTGGCAGCCGCCAGCAGGACAGCGTGCGCCAGGCGGTGCGCCAAGGCCGTTTCGTGCCGCTGGAACAGGTGGTCGCCGATGCGCTGCGGCGTTACCCCGGCAAGCTCATTGAGGTGGAACTGGATGACGACACCTACGAGGTCGAGATCCTCGGCCCGGACGGCGTGGTGATGGAGCTCGATTACGATGCCGCGACCGGCCGCCTGCTGAAAATGGAAAAAGACTGATGCGCGTGCTGCTTGCCGAAGATGACGCCCTGCTCGCCAGCCGCCTGCAGACGCTGCTGGAAGAGGCCGGCTACGTGGTCATCCACAGTGCGGAGGGCCGGGACGCCGAGTACCAGGGCCAGATCGAGGACATCGCCGCGGCCGTGGTCGATCTGGGGCTGCCGGGCCTGGACGGGCTGAGCGTGATCGAGCGCTGGCGCCAGGCCGGGCGGGACTTTCCAGTGCTGGTGCTGACCGCCCGCGCCCGCTGGCACGACAAGCTGGCCGGCTTCGATGCCGGCGCCGATGACTATTTGACCAAGCCTTTCCAGCCTGAAGAGCTGCTGCTGCGCCTGCGCGCCCTGATCCGCCGCAGTGCCGGCCACGCGCATCCGCGCCTGCAGTGCGGCCCGCTGGTGCTGGACGTCAATGCCGGCCGCTTCGAACTCGACGGTACGCCGTTGGCGCTCAGTGCGCAGGAGCACCGCATCCTCAGCTACTTCATGCACCACCCGGACACCGTGCTGAGCCGTTCCCGGCTGGGCGAGAACGTCTACGAAGACGGTTTCGATCCGGACTCCAACACGCTGGACGTGCTGATAGGGCGCATCCGCCGCAAACTGGGCAGCGAGTTGATCCACACGCATCGCGGGCAGGGTTTCCGCCTGTCGGCGACGCCATGACCACCGGCTCGCTGCGCACCCGCCTGCTGGTGGCCGGTGGCCTGGGGCTGGTACTGGTCTCCGCACTGGCCACCTGGTGGTTGGGCGCGATGTTTGAACGCTCTGCGCGCACCGCGATGGACGAGCGTCTGGGCAATGATCTGATCGCGGTGCTGGCACTGGCCGAAAGCGATGCCAACGGCCAGCTGCACTGGCGCGACACCCTGGCCGACGAGCGCTACCGCCGTGTGTTCTCCGGCGACTACTGGCAGGTGCTGGACGCGCAGGGCCGCCCGCTTGGCCAATCGCGCTCGCTGTGGGACGACGCGCTGGCCGCACCGACCGCGCTGCAACCTGGGCCGGCGCAGGCTTTCGATGCCAGCGGCCCGTTGAAGCAATCCCTGCGCGTGCTGGCCCAGCAGGTCACCCTGCCCCGTGCCGCCGCGCCGGTGATCGTGATGGTCGCCACCGACCGCAGCCCGCTGGATGCACAGGTCGCCAGTTTCCGGCAGCGCACCGCGCTGGCGCTGGCCGTGCTGATCGCGCTGTGGTTCGGTGTACTGGTGACGCAGGTGCATTACGGCCTGCGGCCGCTGGCCGAACTGGGGCGCATCGCCGGGCAGGTGCGCAACGGCGAGAACGTGCGCTTCCCGCAGCAGGGCCTGGTCAAGGAAGTCGCGCCGCTGGCCGGCCAGCTCAACGCGCTGCTCGATCACCACCAGCGCATGGTGCTACGCGCACGCCGCAGCGCCGAAGACCTGGCGCATGCGCTGAAGACGCCGCTGACCGTCCTCACCACCGAGGCCGAGGGCGACGGCAGCCACTGGCGCCAGACCCTGCGCAGCGAGAGCGCGCGCATGCAGGCCAGCATTGATCGTTACCTCGCTGCAGGCCTGGGTGCGGACAGCCAGCAGCGCACGCCGGTGGCGCCGGTGGTGAGCGCGCTGTGCGGCCTGATGCAGCGCGTACATGCCGCGCGCGAACTGCGTTTTACCTGCGACAACAACGATGCCAGCGTGTTCGCCGGTGCGCGCGAGGATCTGGAAGAGATGCTCGGGAACCTGCTCGACAATGCCGGCAAGTGGGCCGCGCAGGCGGTGCGCGTGGAGGTGGCACCGCTGCAGGGTCAGCTGCGCATCACGGTGAGCGATGACGGCCCCGGGCTTCCGGCCGAGCAGCTGGAGCGGGTACTGGAGCGCGGCGTGCGCCTCGACGAGCGCGCTTCGGGGAGCGGATTGGGACTGGCGATCGTGGCGGACATCGCCGAGAGCTACGGCGGAACGCTGGTGCTGGCCAATGGCGCGCCGGGATTGCGCGCGACGTTGACGTTGCCGGCAGGCTGACCCACCACCGGGTAGAGCCGACCGTTGGTCGGCTGCTTTTCGCGAACACCCGAACGCGCCCAAGCGCGCGTCAGCCGACCAACGGTCGGCTCTACCGGGGGCCGGTGGTTCAACGGGCCTGGTGCATCCACCAGCAATCGATGGCGTCGAGCACGATGTGGATCATCAGCCCGATCCCGAACAGGCGCGTCTTCTTCGGTACGCACAGCCCCGCATACACCGCGATCGCCGGTGCGGTATGCAGCGGATGGAAGCCGATGCTGCAGCGGTTGGGGGCGTAGATCGGGTCGGCCAGCAGGTGGTCCAGATCGATGATCCAGCCCAGCAGCATCAGCACCCAGGCGGACATGAACCGCTTGCGCCAGAACATCCACGCCAGCAGCGCGGGGACGGCCGCATGCAGGAACAGATGAAAGATCGCGCGCGCGCTCATGCCGGTGTCGGGTGCCTTGGAAAGACCGCCGGGCAGCGCCCGGCGTAACAGACAGCCGGGTGAGGCCCGAAGGCCGTCACCCGTCGCCACTGGTTTACGCCAGCGGTTCGTCGGACAGGTAGGTGTAGCCGGTCAGACCGGCTTCCAGTGCCTCGGACAGTTCCTGCGCGCGCTCGGGCGAGAGCTTCGCCGCCGCCACGCGCGCGGCGTAGCTCGCCCGCAGGTCGGCCAGGCTGTAGCCCACGTAGTCCAGCATCACATCGGTGGTGTCACCGCGGCGCTGCTGGGTGATCGCGTAGCCATCGGCATCGGCCAGCACTTCCACCGCATCCGTATCGCCAAACAGGTTGTGGATGTCGCCCAGGATTTCCTGGTACGCGCCCACCATGAAGAACGCGATGCGGTAGCTTTCGCCGGACTTCAGCGCATGCAACGGCAGCGAGGTATCCAGGCTTTCGTTCTCGACATAGGTTTTCACCATGCCGTCCGAATCGCAGGTCATGTCCGCGATGATGCCGCGGCGCTCGGGCTGCTCGTTCAGGCGCTCGATCGGCACGATCGGGAACACCTGGTCGATCGCCCAGGCATCCGGGATCGATTCGAACACGCTGAAGTTGACGAAGTATTTGTCGACCAGGCGCTCGTTCAACTCGTCCAGCGCCGGGCGGTGGCTCTTCTCGTCATAGCTCAGGCGGGCGCGCACGGCATGGGCGATGGCGTAGAACAGGTCGTCGATGCGGGCGCGCTGCGGCAGGTCGATCTGGCCCAGCGCATAGCTGGCAAGGCCTTCGGCATGGAAGTGCTGCGCTTCCTGGAACAGCTCCACCGCCGGGCGCTCATCGAGCTCGGCATGGATCTCGCGCAGGTGGCGGATCGCCGCCGGCTCGTCGTCGTGCTGGTCCGGCACGCGGCCTTCCTGCGCCTCTTCCACTTCCGAGACGTTGGCGATCAGCACCGCGTGGTGCGCGGTCATCGCGCGGCCGCACTCGGTGACGATCCGCGGCGGGGTCAGGCCGTGCTCTTCGCAGGCGTTGGCCAGCGGCTGCACGATATTGCTGGCGTAGGAGTTCAGGCCGTAGTTGATCGAGCAGAAGCTGCGCGAGCGGGTGCCTTCGTAATCCACGCCCAGGCCACCGCCGACATCCACGTGGGTGATCTTGGCGCCCAGGCGCGAGAGCTCCACGAAGTAACGGGTGGCTTCGCGCATGCCGTTGGCGATGTCGCGCACGTTGGAGATCTGCGAGCCCATATGGAAATGCAGCAGGCTCAGGCAGTCGGCGTATTCGGTATCGCGCAGCGACTTCCACAGGTCCAGCAGCTGGCGCGGCGAGAGGCCGAACTTGGCCTTGTCGCCACCGCTGTTCTGCCACTTGCCCGCGCCCAGCGAGGCCAGGCGCATGCGCACGCCCAGGCCCGGCTTGACGTCCAGCGCCTTGGATTCCTCCAGTACCAGCTTCAGCTCGGAGGGCTTCTCGATCACGATGAAGGTCTGCAGGCCCAGCTTGCGACCGATCAGGGCCAGGCGGATGTACTCGCGGTCCTTGTAGCCGTTGCAGACGA
>Ga0213822_1000036_pt1 | contig 158762 bp, 188 predicted proteins | sample MC6MC0908MG_FD_179872 | JGI IMG/M metagenome (GOLD analysis project Ga0213822, IMG submission 179872) | Enriched soil aggregate microbial communities from Iowa State University, Ames, United States - MC6-MC0908-MG | ecosystem: Environmental > Terrestrial > Soil > Unclassified | place: USA... | reverse complement strand
CCAGGGCCTAGACAGCCAGTCGAGAGACAGTGGGGACTCGCCACCTCGGTCGACCAGGTCGCCGGCGATGAACAGCCGGTCTCGGCTAGGATCAAAAGACGCCTTATCCAACAGACGCTGTAGCAGGGTGTAGCAGCCGTGCACATCAGCAACGATCAGGTCACGCCCACGGGTGTTGGCCGGCACACGCAGGAGCAGGGGAACGCCAGGAATCCTGGTAAACATCGAGTACTGTCCTCGAGTCAGTGGGTATCTAGATAGCCATTATGGCAGAGGGGATTCGCGTGCGGTAACCGCTCTGCGCCTTAGAGTGAGGCTGGCGCTGGATGTCGGTTGGTGATCATAATGACGAATCTTAAATTTTTGGAACGCCCATGAAGCAATCATTCAGTGAGCTAGATGACTTTCTTGCAGAGCACATGAAAGGCAATGTCCTAGTAAGACGTCATCTGCAAATGGGCTCACTCCTGGTGTACGTCCGGCTCAATCAACGTAACTTGGAAAACCAAGTCTGCCGGTCACTCGATGTGTGCGACATCACCGTCGACGAGGATAAGCGAGGGCAGGGGGTGCTGCGCCACTTCCTGGATCATTTGGAGACCTTGGCAGTGAAGCACGGCTTCACCATCTATATAGAGAACATCATCAATCCAGTACTGATGACCACGCTTGTGAGACGCGGGTATGAGTGCATCACCGACATTGGAGGTCGAGCCTGGCTCACCACAGAGAAAATTCTTCAAAAGAGATCTGCAGCTCTTGAATCCGGCCCAAGCCTTTAAAAATAAGGGGAATTCTTAGTTTTTAAGGTGGGAAGGTTGAAGTCAGCAGAAAAAATTTTCAGATTTTTTGAAAAAAGCTGTTGACAGGATTTTGGGCATTGTATTTAATTGAATCAACTCAACGGAGATACCGAAATGACCGCACAAATTTTCAACCACATGCATAAGCAGGCGAATAATTATTTCGCTAAGTGGTGTGTGCGTCACGTGTAGGTAGCCAAATCCGGAGCCTACACTAAGCGAAAGCAGAAGTGAAGGCTCAAGAGACGGGATCTAAAGACCCCGGAGCCTTTAAAAGCTCCGGGGTTTTTGTTTGCACCAGGAAAGTAAGGTTCACCCTGCACAGATAGCTCAGATTGGTAGTAGCATCGGCTTGAAACACCGAGGGTCGCTGGTTCGAAGCCAGCTCTGTGCACCAAATCCAAGCCCTTCAAAAGATTGGAAGGCATAACTAGACAGAAGTAAAAAAGTTTCATTTCCCGCATAGCTCAGTTCGGTAGAGCGCATGACTGTTAATCATGATGTCCTTGGTTCGAGTCCAAGTGTGGGAGCCAAATTGCAAGTAACACATGATGTTTGAAAGTGTTGCTTAGAGTGTTCTGGTGATATGGTCGAGTGGCTAGGCGAGTGATTGCAAATCACTAATAGGCAGGTTCGAGTCCTGTTATCACCTCCAAGTTTTGGGCGGATAGGCAAGTGGTACAAAGCCGGCAGACTGTAAATCTGTTCCCTCTGGGTTCGCAAGTTCGAAGTTCTGCTCCGCCCACCACCCTTAAAGTTTTAACGGGAACGTAGTGCAAGTGGCCAAAGCCGTCTGACTGTAAATCAGATATTAAGTTTTCGGAGGTTCGACTCCTCCCGTTCCCACCAAATAGCAGTAGATTAAAGTGTGTTTAAGTTAAATAGTTGACCAGCAGATGTAAAGCTTTATGCCTAACTAAGAAGCTGAGACCCGACCCACTTCGTATGTGGCGATGCCCCTGGCGTTAAAGGGTGCACTAGTTAACCGGGGGGTTAGCTCAGCGGATAGAGCAGTCGGCTTTTAACCGATTGGTCACGTGTTCAAATCACGTACCCCCCACCACGCTGATGTAGCTCAGTAGGTAGAGCACGGGACTCATAATCCCGGCGTCACAGGTTCGATCCCTGTCGTCAGCACCATTTTTGGGGTCGTAATGTCCAGAGGCAGGACGCGGCAAAAACTAGGGCCGTAGGCGTAAAAGCCAGTCGTTCATTTGGTTAGGGGAATGTGTCAGAAGCACCTATAGCGGCCTCGGAGCGGTAATCATTCCACCGAGGTGGGGTAAAAGCAGCAAGGGAAGCGTACTCTAAGCCTAACCAGAGCAGAGGGCTGAAAGGCCTGATGTAGCGATGATCGCCGGTTCGAATCCGGTCGGCTCCATCAAACTATGTAAATTGACATAGCTGTAAAACGAGTAAAAGCACGTGTAGCTCAGTTGGTTAGAGCGCACCCCTGATAAGGGTGAGGTCGGCAGTTCAAATCTGCCCATGTGCACCATGTTGTTCCGCGATAGCTCAGTCGGCAGAGTAGGTGACTGTTAATCATCGGGTCGCTGGTTCGAGTCCAGCTCGCGGAGCCAGTTTTGGGGGCAAAAGAGTGGCCCTGGAAGGTACCGTTTAGTTTGGTTTTTAAGCAAGGGTTTCGGGTTGTAGCTCAGTTGGCAGAGCGCCTGCATGGCATGTAGGAGGCCAGCGGTTCAAATCCACTCAGCTCCACCAGTTTTACCAGCTTTACAGGTCGTGGTTGTGACGGCTATGCATGCGGGATTCCAAATCCCTGCGGACGGGGTTCGAGTCCCTGACGACCTGCCAAAACAAGGGGCTCAAACATGGTTTGAGCAGGATGAAAGCGAGGTGAGGGGCTATTCATCAAAAGGGTCGGCAGTCCATTACTGCCAGGATTTCTAGGACGATAGCTCAGTTGGTAGAGCAACCGGCTTTTAACCGGTTGGTCGTGGATTCGAATTCCACTCGTCCTACCACTTTGGGGCCATAGCTCAGTTGGGATGAGCGCCTGCCTTGCAAGCAGGAGGTCAGCGGTTCGATCCCGCTTGGCTCCACCAAATGCAGTATGTAGTACGGCAGTAAAACACGGGTCATTGGTGTAATTTGGCAGCATGGCAGACTCCAAATCTGCTGGTGAAGGTTTGAGTCCTTTGTGGCCCGCCAATCAATAGGTTACGCGATAAACGTGATCTATTTTATGAAGAGGAGGCCTTGTGGGGTGGGAGGCCGAGGTGAGAGCGAGTCGAGGGGCTGCTTACCAATTACTGAGCGTCACATGGTGCACTCCGTGTGAGAAATAAGGTGGTGTTGGTTGAGTCGCTAGCTGTCCGGATTTCGGCGAGCTCACGATTCGTCGAAATGAGCTTCAGCTCACGCGTAATTACACCGCAAAACGCATTGGGATCTGCACGATCCTGGAGCCTGGTAGAGCACCAGGCACGGTAACGCAGCGGCGGGGCGGTGCCAGTTTTGGGACGTTAGCTCAGTTGGTAGAGCGGGTGCCTTACAAGCATCAGGTCGTTGGTTCGATACCAACACGGCCCACCATTTAAGAAGGCCCTTAGCCAAGCTGGTAAGGCACAGGATTCTGACTCCTGCACCGATGGTTCGAATCCATCAGAGCCCACCATTTTAATCACTCGCCATTGCGATTTTTTCGATGGCTGATAACAGCGTTATGGCGGCTGTAACTCAATTGGTAGAGTGCCGGATTGTGACTCCGGTCGTTGAGGGTTCGACCCCCTTCAGTCGCCCCAATTTATGGTGGTTGTAGCTCAGTTGGCAGAGCGCTGGATGTGTTCTAGCATGGCACGAGTTCGATTCTCGTCGACCACCCACATTTGTAGGTCTGTAGCCAAGCGGTAAGGCATCGGGCTTTGATCCCGACACCCCTGGTTCGAGTCCAGGCAGACCCGCCATTTCGGCACCTCATAGCGCCGCACTAGCGATTCGTGTGGCGCTTTTTTATTTAAATGAATTGTCACGGAAGCCTTGGAATCTTTATTGGATCTGGCATGATTGGTCATCTCCCTAGGGTGAATCACAAACGGCAATGAAGCAGTTCATTTCAAGCTCGTGCATCTCCACTATCATCATCGGCACATCCCTGGTGCTGAGCGTCTGCTATCTAGCCTCAGGTAGCCCTCCCAAGCCAAAAATCAAGGCAGAGAGTAACGCTGCTCTGGTGGAGCTATGTTGGCGCCTACGTGTCTCGGTTGAGGATAAGCCCGTGTCGGCGTCAACAGTTTGGACGCTTGGAGTCCTCGCAAGAGGCAGTGGTCAGCACGCGGAGATTGTTGGCGACTACTCATCAATGCGCGAGCTCTCTCCAGAAGCTCGTCATGGGTTGTGCACCAGGCTTTCAAAGCTCAAGGGATCTGAACCAGAAACGCCAGCGCCGGCAGTCATATCACAGACTCAAGGATAATCGATGCACACAATTCGGCTGGAAAAGATTCTGTGGACGGTGTTGGCGGTCGGCATCCTGGCCTCGAGTATGACACGGTGCTTTTTTTGAGATCGGTACACATCGACGAATCCAGCAGATCACTCGGGTGGTACGCTCGCTGTTGACACGGAGAATCAATCTCCCCAGGACGCCTGAGCGGATACTATACTGATGGCTCATCTCTAAATGTAGATGGTGCCGGCGATGCAATACCAGGTCAGAAAAAGTAACGCTGGATTCATCCTCTGGGGCGATATGTATGAGCTGAAGGCTCTGTGGACATTCATCCATCGCGTACAAGACCAAAGCCCCGTTCTGAAGTCTACAGAAGGCCCCCTAATGGACTTCGCTTACGAGATCAGGCACGCATTCGACCGCTCACGCAGAACTGACGTGCGGGATTGGTTTGGGGAGGATGAAACGCCAATCTATGGGCTGGACTGCTATTGGCCAGAGGTGCTTGTCCACACAGGATTACTACGTCACGCGATGGCTTTCATGGCCACCAATCGAAATGACCAGGCTGTGATGTACGGGCTCGAGTCTGTCGTCTCTGACGCACTTGAGCAGATGCTCCCAGGCCTCGGGGAAAGCTTCCTCAAGTCAGCATCATTTGCCGCCCATAATGATGAGGCAGGGCTCAGAAGCAAGATCATCAGCCGCACCTGCTATTTCTTGACTTTGAGGCCAGCAGCTCGCAAAAAGCATCTCGGCGCTATTGTCGATTCGATGAACATGATTTGGGCTCGGGATAACTACCTCGACCCGAACCTCTTTGACCAGTTCGAGGGCTGTACTTCTTACCCTGTCCACAGGTTTTGAGACGATGGGGCCCTAGCCCAGGATTGAGAGGTGACCTTAGCTTGAGCTGCAAAGGCCTGGCCAGGCCGGTCGTTGAGCCATTGGGGTGAGTCGAGCTATCCTGGAAGAAAAGGGTCAAACCGATGATTGACTACACCAGCCTGCCTGATGACATGCAAAGCCTGATCTTCGATTTCGTTGGTCGGGATTTCGACGCTATCCCGAAGACACTGCCGACAAGACAGGTAAAAATATCAGACATCCCCGTGGTAGAGCTTGATGTGTTTGATCGTGGATCCGCCTACGCTAGGCGGCTTACGCCTGAAAATGCCCCACCCCTGATCATCGCCGACAACCATTTCCTTGACGGGAAACACCGGTGTTTTTCTTTCCGAGAGCTCGGGGTGGAAAGCTACCTCGCGATTGACCTGAGTGGCATAGCGGATCCAGATATGGTCGAACAAAACTCGATGGGCTTGCTATTGAGCCCAGCCGCGAAGCCGGGCGTGGATAAGCCAGTCCACGAACGCAGTCGAGAGCATAATTCAGAGTTCGACTGCGCACCGTGATGGCCTGACAGCGTGAGTATACTCCGCTAAAACAATGCCACTAAATTGACAATGTGAGCGACCTGATTATAGTGCTACTGGCATCCGCGTGCCTCATGCAGGCGGAGCCACATTAAAAAGGCTTTCCCACCATGAAAAAATTCATGCGCCTCTGGCCACTGGTCAGGCGATTCAAGGCGCTCTTCAGTTTCGGCGTACTCACATTGTTTCCGATCATTAACATCCTGGCTACCTGGCTATACGCTGTCTGCAGGCTGGACACCTCTGCAAGCCTGAAGCGGGTCATGGAAAAAAATGTCCGGAGCGGGCTGCCGGCGTTCGACAGAACCACCCGCAGAGCCTGGTCGACTTGGCTCTCTGAATCCCTCGTGGTGCTGGCCTTTACCGCCATTTCTGTGACAGTCAATGAGTACGCTTACAGGACTTGGCCTTCAGAATTCGACTATCCGTGGATAGTGGAACATAACGCTGTCTACTGGTACCAGATCTCCGCTTGGTGCTTGTCCGGCTTCCTGATTGCGTCGTCTCTGATGTACATGCTCAATGCTATCTACGAGGTGCATCGAAACAATGACCCTGCCTACATGGACGAGGCTGATATAACCCAGAACTTCCTGGCCAGGCGCAAAAAAAACATCGAGGAGCGCCTGAGAGAGGAGGCTCTTGCTGCAGAGCAGGCTGGCCTTGCCTCTGGAGATCTGGTCATTGTCTCTACGGAGCAAGGGGACAGCGTTGTTAACAAAGACTGGCTAAAGCAATCTGATGGCCGTGGCGCCTAACCAAGGCTGGCAGGCCAAGGCGCGAGTATGGTACGCTTAATCTGTCTAGACCAGCGCAAGGCCGCCCGGAACGCTGAAACCGCCTGAGCGGACACCGAACTGACTTGTGATGGACGTGCGGGAGGAAGAGTACCAGGGCCAAATTGGTCGGAGCGTAACAATTCCTCCATCATGCCTCAGCGGGCGTTGGAGCTAGATGCAACGAAGGCGAAGCCAGCAGTGGTTTCGCCTTTTTGCTTGTCCAATGTTAGGTAAAGCTCGAGATCAAGGCCGATCACATTTCCATGGTTGAGCTGTGCTCATAATCCCGACCGAATGCCTTGATTGCTTCGACCTTGCCAAAGATCTCCCCAAAACCGATTTTGAGGTCTGGCCGATCCTTGCAATGACGAATCATCGATTTAGCACCCACAGATTTTATGTACTCGCGGAGAACCACCTCAGCGGGACGCATGGGCATTCCCAGCCTCTTGGCATCGGCCTTGTGGAAGACGTAGCCCTTGATCGCATTTGCATCACTGTAGGCACTGCTTTGGAGCCAATGGTGGATGATTCGAAGCTCGCCGAGGATTAGGCCATTGTCTATTACCACCTTGTAGACCCGTGATTGCTCATCCTGAGGTAGGGCTGCCAGGTTATTTATGTTTTCAGCAACAAAGGCCAGTGATGCGTCAGCCATCACCTGATCGTCTGACATCGATGGCTCAGGGAGTTGGGGCATGAGCAATTGTCTGAGAAATGTAGCTAATGACATGAACGCATCCTTTCTGAAATCCCAGTTCCTATTGTTGACCTGGAGCCGTTGTTCTTGGAAACCCTTTTCTCACGTTCATGCGGTGATGCGATGATGCGAACTATACCTACCTAGCTGTGGTGGTCGTGATGCAGTATGGTGAGTATAGGTAAGAGTTGTCCAGCGCAAGCCATTAAGGCTCATCTTGAGGAATCAGCAATGCTTGTCGTATTTGAATTTGAGTCCATGGATCACCTCGAAGAGTTTTTGCACATCGCAAAGCATCGAAACGAGGAGCAGAATGAAGAGATGGATTACTGCCTGGCACGGGAGAAGGCGCAGGAGGTCATCGCTTGCAGGGAGCTTCGCGTCCCATATGTGGTGTTGGCCAAGCCGAGCATATTCGCCAAACCTGGTGGGGATAGCGGGCAGGAGATCATCGACTGTAACATCGACATTGAGGCGTTGAGTGATGAAACCTGCCTGGTCATCCGCGCTGCGAATCGCCGCACGTACTGCAAAGCTCTAGAACGATTCCAGCCCTTTGTCTCGGAGGCTTCCCGTCACGACATTGCCCATTGGCCGAGTATTGTCCGGAACCCTGAGAAATACCTGAAACGCCACGTCACGGAGCTTCCAGTTGAGACCTTCAACAAAGCAATGCGAGCACAGAGCCTCGTTCCGCCGTTGTTTATTAAAGGGGTTGAAAAGGGCAACGGCTTAAGCCTGCACCACGTCGTGCGGAGTCGTGAAGAGCTTGAAGGGCTGATCAAGCCAGCTGTGGAGCTCCGCCAGCTGTTCGGTACTCGGGTTCCACATGAGGCCAGTGATGACGACTACCTGGCCTTCAAAGTTATGCCGGATTGGGACTGTCCATACCGGGGGCCTCAGAAGGGGCGGGTGTATTTCTTTGAGCCAAAAAATGGGGTCATGCTTTCCAACGTCTTGGATTTCGACCACCAGCCTGACCACAAAGCCGAATACCGCTGCTTCATCGTCGATGGCAAAGTCTCGAGCATATCGACCTATACCGATTACACAGCCTATCCAGTTCCTGAATGCATTGAGGAGTTGGCTCAGCAATTTGCAGCGGAGCATGCTGATCTGGCGCCGGCATTCGTAGCAGATTTTGGCATGACCGACAGGGGCCCTGTACTGGTAGAGCTGAATGAGTTTTCTCAATCAGGGCGTTACATAGCAAACGATGCGCATGCGCTGTACTGCGACCTGGAAAGCCTGCTAGGTGTTGATCGCGCCACAGTGAACGAGCCGATCATCTCTATCCCAACGTTTCTGACCAGCGAGATGGTCGAATTTGTATCAAAGGACAGTGGTGAGTCTAACCTCCTGAAATTGATGAAAAGCCGGCTGAAAGATCAAGACGAAATCAGCTTGGGTTAATAGGGCGAAATCTGGCATAGCTGCTGACTGAACTCCTAGCTTAACGCACCAGAAAGAAGATAGGATCCTGTCATGCAGCTTCATTTCGTCGAGGATCTAGAAAACACGTCAGCCCTACCAGTTAGCACCAGGTTAAAGCTTTGACGTTGTTCCGATGCGCGAATCAGGGTCACCCATATCCGGTCTGGCTATGGAGCAACAGCCGTAGTCGTAGATCCCTGGACAGGGCTTGGCGTTAAGGCACAAAACGCTTAAAAATAGCTGCAATGCAACTAATTTCTTGGATAGATGCTCGCAGGTTGTCGACTGACATCCAAGCCAAATGATCATGAAAAATGTTGTTCGCGTCTAAAGCTTCTAGACTAGGGTAATCAGGCGCTGGGCGAATTGCGGCGGCACTCTCACCAAAGACCTCGACAAGGTTTACGATCCGCACTGGTACCCCAAGCTCTCGACTTTCGGCTTTCCTAAACGCCTCTAAGATGAAACCTGCGCATTCCAAGCCAAAGTCGCGAACCACGTCCGACCTGATAGTCATTAGGCGATAGTGCCCGTCTCGAGGTCTCTTAAGCGTGTAGCGTACGGTACGCGATTTACCCTGAATGCTGGATAAGGTACTAACAGCATCACTGACCCAGGCTATGAGGCGGAGGTTGGAATCAAAATTTCGGCACTGATCCATCAAACAACGCCTGATAACCAGATCTAGAAGGAATCTTGCCGCATTTGGCATTGAGCTTCGATATGCTTCAGCGGCTGTTCTGTGACTGTCTAGAAATGCGATAGCGTCAGAACTGAAGACCGGTGGCATGATGCACAAACGGTAATGTTGTTCTGTCACCTCGAGCCACCAGACCAAAACATTGGCATCGAACTCTAGCGCTTGGTTCGTTAGTCCAAGCTCCATCGTTTTCTTGATTCGCTTGAGGGCAAGATATTTAAAGCTCATGTGGATCTTCAGTTTTGACTAGGCTTTATGTGAGTATAAAACGCGCATCGTGTTTCAAGATCTTTGGAAAACTGAACCCTGTCCAGCAGAGGTTATGCTATACGAAGTAGCTCTATTTTCACTATCCACTTTCATCACCGCATGTTCAACAGACAGTCCACGCAGGTGCCATCTGAGGCAGCGCTTTAGGAACTCGTCCGGCTTAATGCATTGCCTGACACCCTCAGAAGCGCTTCTCCTCTCAGCTTCACGAGACGCTCGCTCCAAATGCTGATAGGCCATCTCACTTACACTACCTTTCAAATCATCAAGCTTAAGGCTGGAGAATTGATCTCGCCCAACCCTCAGTGAATCTAGGGCTTTTTTAACGTCATTAGCATGAAGCCATGGCTGTTTTTCTAGCTTCTCTACCACGCTATCCAGGCTTGGTGGAGTATTTTTCACGGGCTCCGCTTTGACAGTAGGGGCAACCAGCTTGGTGTCTGTCTTCTGAATCTGGATTTTGTAAGCGCCTGGAGCTTCAAGCTTATTGTCCCGGTAGTCGGACAATATGCCAATGAGCATTGCATTGGCTTCACTCGCATTGCCACGCGGGAAGCCCACCGTCAGAGCTGTCTTGCCCTTGGATCTCGAGGTTTTTAGTTGAGGGTGCTTTTTGGCAAAATCCTTGAAATCGTCAGGTAGAGGGTTATCAAGCACAAATTTTGTCGCAAGCTCCCAAGAGTGGGCGGTTCGCTTTGAGGTGCCGGCGCACACCAGCGTGTGGTCACCCAAAGCCGCCTGGATCAAAGCTGAGAGCTGCGTGGGCTCGATCAACTCAAAGGTGTCAGCGGGGCGCCTGAACTGGTTCAAGAACTCAGGATCTTGCTCCAGGCCTCGCAAGATCTTGCGGATGTTCGGCTCAGTCAACGAAACCTCAAGACCAAACTGCCAGCGGAACTCCTCGCTTCCAGACGTCATCGTCAGCAGTTGAGCATCATGCCCTTGGATTTCTCCACTCAGCAGGTGCCCTGTCAACTTCAGGCCGGCCAAGGTCTCAACCTCAAAATCCCAGAATTTGGTGTCTCGGTCAGGTTTGAATACGTAGACTGAGTCAGCTTTTCGGGTGGGATGATTGTAGAAAGTTCTCTGCAGCTTGATCATGTGGGCGTTCCTATTGGCCATGCATCCATCGTATCAATGGAGCAATACTGGCCCCAAGATCTGATGCAAAAGCGGTGATTGGATTTGGGCGCAAAAAGAAGCTCTCGTACACAACCCTTCAGCCCGCTACGCGGGAAGGGCGACCTTCTAGTCCGTACTCGAGACCCTGGCAAGCTCAGATTCAAGGTTTGTTCGAGCACGTGATTCCCAGGCTGCGATGTTTGCCGGGTGCACGTAGAGGGTCGGCATTGCCAACAGTGATTCCAGTACTCGGCGACGGCCCGCACGAAACTCAGGTTCGGGAACCCAGTGGTACTCCTTACGGACGGAACCGGCGTATGCCTCATAATCGACGGCAGGCAGAGCAAGCACTGAGAGATCGATGTCTACGACCAGGCCCGCATCATCAGCTTCTGATGGCGCTGTGTGGGTGGTGGCCATGATAAATTTCACCACTGCTGGCGCGAGGTTATCAAATCCAGCCGATAGCAAGAAGTGTTCAGCCAGGTGCGCGCTTTGTGCTTCGTTTGATGCTGATCGAGTATCGTAGATCGCGTCATGCATCCAGAGCGCATATTCGACAAGGGCAGGACTCTCAGCCAGCCCTTTCAGCCGATCAAAATGCTCAAGAGTTGCCAGGATATGCCCTGCATTGTGGTAGTGCCTGTGCGGCTCCGCGTAGCGAGCACACAGGTGATCGAAGCTGCCGTCTGGCGCAATCCCACCCAACTGCTGCCACAACGATTCCCACCGCTCCCTGGACAGGAACATTGGACGCTGCGGCGTAAGCTCGCTACTCATTTGAATGCATCCAGTGAGTGCCGGGTGATCAGGTAGCGATGCATGACCTTCTTGGGGCCGTAACTCTCGACAGCAAACAACAGGTCGTGCGCTGACTCGCCCTCGGGCAGAACCCGAAACAAAAATTCAAGAAGCGCCTGGCGCCCCAGCAGGGACGTTTTGTCGCTGACGTTGTCGTGTACTGTGAAAAGCTCGTTCATGATTCCATCCATGTCGGTATAGCAACAACATACTGGCACGTCGTCACAATCACAAGACTTTTGGTCTTCTTAGAGCCGCCCAATGGCTGCAAAAGGCCAGCGATCACTGATAAAGGCTAGAGATTAAATTTTAGTTTTACCATCACGTTGGTGCGGCACTGAAAGCCCCGGTTGACAAGGGCTGCGATGATTTCTTATGGTTTCACAAAACAAACATGAAGAATTGACATTTTGCCAATTCCTCATCATAATTTCACCACTATCTAATTTGATGGAACGCACATGACAGTACAGACTAGCTATAACGCGGCAGCCATCGAAGTCCTGTCCGGACTTGACCCGGTTCGAAAGCGACCGGGCATGTACACCGACACAAGCCGCCCGAATCACCTGGCCCAGGAAGTCATCGACAACAGTGTCGACGAAGCGCTGGCTGGCCATGCAACGTCTATCCAGGTGATCTTGAACGAAGACAATTCGATGGAAGTCGTCGACGATGGTCGCGGCATGCCGGTGGACATTCACCCAGAGGAGGGTGTGTCGGGCGTCGAGCTGATCCTGACCAAGCTGCACGCTGGCGGCAAGTTCTCCAACAAGAACTATGAGTTCTCGGGCGGTCTTCACGGTGTTGGCATCTCGGTCGTGAACGCACTGTCGACCAAGGTTAAAATCCAGGTTCGCCGCGACGGCAAGGTGCACGAGATCAACTTTGCCGATGGCTACAAGGCCACCGAGCTCGAGGTGGTTGGTTCGGTTGCGAAGAAGAATACTGGTACCAGCGTTCACTTCTTGCCTGATCCGAAGTACTTCGACTCGCACAAATTCTCGATCAGCCGCCTGAAGCACGTCCTGAAGGCCAAGGCCGTTTTGTGCCCAGGCCTGACGATTACCTTCGAAGACAAGAACACTGGTGAAAAGATCGAGTGGCGCTTTGAGGATGGTCTTCGTTCGTACCTGAACGAATCCTGCGGCGAATCCCTCAAGATGCCGGAAGAACCTTTCAACGGTACGTTCGCGGGCGCCAGTGAAGCCGTTGAGTGGGCTCTGGTGTGGCTACCTGAGGGTGGCGAGAGTGTTCAGGAAAGCTACGTCAACCTGATCCCCACTGCCCAGGGCGGCACCCATGTCAACGGTCTGCGTCAGGGCCTGCTGGATGCCATGCGTGAGTTCTGTGAATTCCGCAACCTGCTACCACGAGGTGTGAAGCTGGCGCCAGAAGACGTCTGGGATCGTGTTGCTTACGTCCTGTCCATGAAGATGAAGGATCCGCAGTTCTCCGGTCAGACCAAAGAGCGTCTGTCATCGCGTGAGGCGTCCGCGTTCGTTACCAGCGTCGTCAAGGATGCATTCAGCCTATGGCTTAATGGCCATCCTGAGAAGGGTCTAGAACTCGCTCAGATGTTCATCGACAACGCTTCGCGCCGCCTGAAATCGAACAAGCGGGTTGAGCGCAAACGCGTCACTCAAGGCCCTGCGCTGCCTGGCAAGTTGGCTGACTGCTCCGGTCAGGATGCTAAACGCTCGGAGCTCTTCCTGGTGGAGGGTGACTCTGCAGGCGGATCGGCCAAGCAGGCGCGGGACAAGGAATACCAGGCCATCCTGCCGCTACGCGGTAAGATCCTCAACACCTGGGAAGTGGACGGCGGCGAAGTGCTGGCCAGCCAGGAAGTGCACAACATTGCCGTGGCGATGGGTATCGACCCAGGCTCCGACAACCTGACCGAGCTGCGCTACAACAAGATCTGCATCCTCGCCGATGCCGACTCTGACGGCCTGCACATCGCTACGCTGCTGTGCGCACTGTTCGTTCAGCACTTCCGCCCGCTGGTCGAGGCCGGTCATGTCTACGTCGCCATGCCGCCGCTGTACCGTATCGACTTGGGTAAGGAAATTCACTACGCCCTCGACGAGGCCGAGCGTGACGGCATTCTGGAGAGTTTCAAGGCCTCCAAGAAGCGCGGTACACCGCAGGTCACCCGATTTAAAGGTCTGGGTGAGATGAATCCGCCGCAGCTGCGCGAGACCACCATGGATCCGAACACCCGGCGCCTGGTGCAGCTGACCCTCGACGACTTCGCGCAAACCAGCGAAGTGATGGACATGCTGCTGGCCAAGAAACGCGCCGGCGACCGCAAGAACTGGCTGGAAACGAAAGGTAATCTGGCAGAGGTGGTGGCGTGACCGTCACCGCTTCACAGCCTTCAAACCTGGCTCGCAAAAAAGCTACCGACCGTGTCGGGCCAATACAGATTCCAGAGCATCCTGCAATGCCGGTGACAGCCGACAACCACGGTGCTGACGTAACACATGGAGAGAATTCGAATGCATGAGTTAGACCTGAGCCTCGACGGTGTCGAAAAGCGCTCGATGGCCTCGTTCACCGAACAGGCCTACCTGAACTATTCGATGTACGTGATTCTGGATCGAGCGCTGCCGCACATTGGTGACGGTCTCAAGCCGGTTCAACGCCGTATCGTTTACGCGATGAGCGAACTGGGCCTAGACGCCGACTCGAAACACAAAAAGTCAGCGCGTACCGTCGGTGACGTACTGGGTAAATACCACCCGCACGGCGACTCGGCCTGTTACGAAGCGATGGTGCTGATGGCTCAGCCGTTCAGCTACCGCTATACGCTGGTCGACGGCCAGGGCAACTGGGGTGCCCCGGATGATCCGAAGTCGTTCGCGGCCATGCGTTACACCGAAGCGCGGTTGTCACGCTACGCCGACACTCTGCTGTCTGAGATCGGGCAGGGGACTGTGGACTGGGTACCGAACTTCGATGGCACCATGCAGGAGCCAGCGACGCTTCCAGCCCGTCTGCCGAACCTGCTGCTGAACGGCACCACCGGTATCGCCGTAGGTATGGCCACCGACGTACCGCCGCACAACCTGCGTGAAGTGGCCAGCGCCTGCATTCGTCTGATCGATGAGCCTCAGGCCAGCGTCGAGCAGCTGATGGAACACATTAAAGCGCCTGACTACCCGACCGAGGCTGAGATCATCACGCCGAAGGCCGAGCTGCAGAAGATGTACAACACCGGTCGTGGCTCGATCCGCATGCGTGCCGTGTACCGCGTCGAAGATGGCGATATCGTCGTCTACGCATTGCCGCATCAAGTCTCCGGCGCCAAGGTGCTGGAGCAGATCGCAGCGCAAATGCAGGCTAAGAAACTGCCGATGGTCGCCGACCTGCGTGACGAATCGGATCACGAGAACCCGTGCCGCATCGTCATCATCCCGCGTTCGAACCGCGTGGACGCCGAAGGCCTCATGAATCACCTGTTCGCGACTACCGACCTGGAGTCGAGCTACCGCGTAAACATGAACGTCATCGGCCTGGATGGCAGCCCTCAGGTCAAGAACCTACGCAATATGCTGTGCGAGTGGCTGCACTATCGCATCGACACCGTGCGCCGGCGCCTCGAGTTCCGCTTGGACAAGGTGAACAAGCGTCTGCACCTGCTGGAAGGCTTGCTCACTGCATTCCTGAATCTGGATCGAGTGATCGAAATCATCCGCACCGAGGAAGCACCAAAGCAGGCGCTGATCAGCGAGTTCTCGTTGAGCGAAATTCAGGCCGACTACATTCTCGAGACTCGCCTGCGCCAGCTGGCCCGTCTGGAAGAAATGAAGATTCGCAACGAGCAAGACCAGCTGCTTGAAGAGCGTGCTGACCTCAACGACAAGCTGGGCAACGAAGCCAAACTCCGCAGCCTGGTGCGTTCGGAAATCCTGATCGACGCCGAGAAGTACGGTGACGACCGCCGTTCGCCTCTGATGGAGCGGGGCGAGGCCAAGGCCCTGTCGGAAAACGAACTGGTGCCGTCCGAACCTGTAACGGTGATTCTCTCCGACAAGGGCTGGGTGCGTTGCGCCAAGGGTCATGACGTCGATGGCTCCGGCATGTCGTACAAAGCGGGTGACGTTTTCAAGTCTGCTGCAAATGGTCGCTCTAACCAGTCCGTCGTATTCATGGATACCACTGGCCGGACGTACTCGCTGCCGGCGCACAGTCTGCCATCGGCCCGTGGCCAGGGTGAGCCTCTGACCGGCAAGCTGACCATGCCCCCAGCGGCAACCTGCGAGTGGATGCTCATCCCTGATGACAGCGCCCTCTATGTCATTGCCTCCGACGCCGGCTACGGTTTTGTGGTCAAAGGTGAAGACCTGCAGGCGAAGAACAAAAGCGGCAAGGCCTTGATGTCCCTGCCAGAAGGCTCTCGCACTTCGCTGCCAGTGCTTGTCACCAACCATGAAACGGATCTGATCTCAGCCGTGACCAGTGAAGGGCGTTTGCTGACCTTCCCGGTTTCTGCGCTGCCGACGATGGGTAAAGGGAAGGGCAACAAGATCGTCAGCATCCCGTCTGAGCGTGCGCAAAATCGCGAAGAGCTGATGGTTCAGCTGGTCGTTCACTCCAAGGACGACAACCTGGTGATCACTGCCGGCAAGCGGACACTGACCATCAAGTCTTCCGACATCGAGCACTACCGCAACGAGCGAGGGCGCCGTGGTAGCTTGCTGCCGAAGGGCTTCCAGAAAGTCGAGGCAATGGTCGTCGAAAAAGCGCCAGCGTAAGTAGGAAGGGGCGGGCCTAAATGGATCCGCCCCTTTCATCCAAACCTAGCCTTGGAAACCCCCTCCTTCAGGTGGGGGAGGAAAAGGCTTTGACCATGCATGTTCAATACGACGCGATAATTTCAAATTCCGCCTGGAGATTTTCGTGCCCAACCGCTTTTTTGCCCTAATCGCGCTTGCCCTTGCGATGGAGGGCTGCATGTCCACTCCTGAGCCACAGCGATCAGCTACCTCAATGCCATTCCCGGATCTCATCGAGAAGCTCCAATCTACGGTTGATATCGAAGTCGAAATCGCACTGCCAGGCCGCAAACCTCAAGTCGTTCATCAAACAGTTAGGGCCCCTGAGCGAGCCTATTTCGTCGAGGATAACCCGTTTCGTTACAGCCTGATCGTCATTCCGTATGTCTTGCCGGACGACAGGATCCTCCTGGATATCGGTGCACACTGGGACAGGGGACACTTCGATTCAGCTCCATCCAGGGTCTATTCGAATTTCACGCACATACAAATAGCAAAAATTGACGAATCTTCCGAGCCATTCGAGGTGGATCTGGACGGCACCAAAGCTCAGATCACGATCACTCCCTCGCGGCCAGCACCTGAAGGCGTAAAGTAAAAAAGCTGCGGAGCCGCTCATAATTAAAAAAAGAAATCAATGAAGTTGAAAAAGACAAAATGTCATAAGGGTGCAAATGAAAAGCTTTATTCAACAACAAACTAATCCTCTTCTGTTACAAATGCTTGCCGCGATCTGGGGATGTTGCTACGAAGCAGGACGCGAGTTCGATACGCAATGGGAGCTGAATGAAGCAGGAAATCTGCGTTTGGATGATGCTGCCGATAAAGGCCTCTATAGCTTTCAGGTAGAGGGCTTGCTGGTTAGATTCGCCGTTGTGGCGTATAATGACGTCCCCCTAGCGGCCTTGCCCCTGGTGAGTGCAGACTCCGGGTTTGCCTGGAGCATCAAGAGGGCAGACTGGAATCCAGAAATGGCATCTCCGGAGGTTTGGGAACAATTGCGCTCTGATCTGCATGCTCATTTCGGAGGCGGGTTCTTCAGTCACGATCTTCAGTATTCGGATCTGGCCATTAACCGCTTGAAAAGCGGGGCAGAGGTCGTCGCGAGCAGCTGCAGCTCGCTTCAATTGGATTAGCTTCAAGGTGCAAAGAAATGACAATTTCACCAGAGACTGCAAAAGCTCTACTCAATCTCCTGACTATCATCGGGGAGAACAACGATAAACATCCTGACTGGATTGACGCTGTGTGCACGGCAGAGGAATCGCTGCCAGCAACGTTGAAGGACGAATTGCGCGCTTGCGTGAAATCTGCAGATCCTGAATTTGCTGCAGGCTGAAAGCTTGAACCCTCGAATCTCCGGGGTTTTCTTTTGGTGATGTAATCACCAACGAACGGCAACAGGGCGCCCCATGAAAGACAGCTTCAGAATCATCTTGATTCGAAAAAAGCGCGCTCCAGCGCCTCTTCCAGCTAAAACCGCAGACGAGATCAGCAGGGAGATGTCGGTCAGGGCTCGTAAAATATTGGCTGGAGAGGCGGTTGAGTCCAATGCAAAACGACTCAACAGCTACTGATCCTGAGATTTGAGCATCGCAGAGATGCTCAGGGTAGCCTGCTAGCCCTCAATAGGCTTTGTATTCAGACTAATATGCTCAACGTGATCAACACTCGCAAACCTGAAAGTGAAATGGCCGGCCCCGATGAGTCTACGATCACCACTATCTATGCCAATTGAACCCCATACCTGAAATTGGCCTACGTCTTGGCACTTAATACAACGAATGCCTAAATGAGTAACTCCGTGAAGGAGGGCTGATACCCTCAGAACATCCGGGATGCCATCATCAAGTTCATGTTTCATCATTATTACGGAGTTCGTGCCTCTGGTAATTGACCTAAAGTTCTTGAACCCAGAGGCATCCTCTGATGGGATGTTGCAATAGGAGAATATTGTATTCTTTCTCGCAAGGCCTGACAAAATATCATCATTAATATCAATGTTAGGTAGGCATTCATCGAGAATTATTGAAACGTGTGCTGAGTTTTCGCTATTTTTAATCTCGGCTTTTGCAAGTAAGTACCCGAACATCGATATTAGCAGTATGCTATCCGCAGGTTCTTGCTTGCAAACATTTGGAAGTACTATATGCAAAAACTTTTTGCGGTCGAATAATCGTTGCAAATGCACATCCGGATTTGTGGAGAATACGGAGCTCCTTTCCATAATCGACAAAAATCTTTTAGCCTGTTCCATTTGTTGATCGCGATCATCAACACTATCTACCAGGAACCTAGTTATTGATTTGTACGCAGGCTTGTACTTTGCTCGATCAAGCATCTGCAAAAGATTGCTTTGCGATAAGTAATTGCTAATCATGGATAAATCAACTAGATCGCCATTTAACTTTTCACAAAGGAATATATCGCTCAGCACCGTCCCAAATTCAGCCCCAAAGATTGCTCTGAAATAATCGCTGTCGCCAATGTGAGGATTTATTGGGTCGAATGTATGGCTTGCACCTATGAAATTAAGAATGTATAGATCTTCAAGCCTTTTGTGATTCATGGCAATGCTATTAAACATGGTGTAAATTGATAATTCACAATTACCTGACATGTACACAAACGGAACGCCTTCTATTATGTTTTGTGAGGCTATTGATGCAAGCGCATAGCTCCTTCCTGAGCCGGCTGTCCCTGAGAGGAGAATTGGGTAGCTGGACTTCAACAGTCCCAAGGTTTTCTCCCGCCCAATCTTGCAATATTTACGCAGCCCTTCAAGTGGATTTTCGTCAGCGATAGAAAGAAAATTCTCAATAGACGAAAGTTTTTTAGTTGCGATTTTCATGTGAGTATACCTTGAGCGTTAGTTCAGCGGCTGGGCTTTGCGGCTGAGGTTGAATAAAACGATGAAAACGTGTCTTTGGGTTACTGAGTCTAGTTTCGTGTTTGCTTAGCAATCCACTGATCCCACTGGCGGTCTTCTTCATCCGTCAGTATGAATCCCATTTCATCAGTGATTTTGCGCTTGAACTCGATCCAGTCGGGCTCTTCCCACAAGTGATCGTGGGCTTCCACTTGAAAATCATGCCGCAGAAGCAGGCGCTCTGGCGTCAAGCTTACGCGCTTGCGATGCTCAACGTTTCGCTGCATTCGTAGACTCCAGTTGCGCTCATACCACTCAACTATCTTGCCTATGCATGCTACCGGATCGTGGTGAATCTTAGATATGGAGGCCGTGCCATGTTGACTTTGCCTCGTTGGCCAAACATAACGCTCGTAGTCTACATCTTGGATTTTGCCTGCCTCGATCATACCGGCCACGTCCTGCCTATCGCCATGCAAGCTCAAGCTGGAGATATAGATCGTCTGAAGATCCGTATAGCCTTGGCTGGCCAGGATTCTATTAGTTACAAAATCGACGACAACCAGGCCATATCCAACTGGCGCCAATAGACCCATGTAGTCCGTATCAGACCACCTGGCTTTGCACTCCTCAAGGTACTGAGACTCTCTGCAGAGGAAGCCCTTGCCCTTGAAGGTTTCCAGCTCACCGGTACCCCAAAGCATGCGGAAATCACGGTCAGCGCTGAATCGCACCGTTACAGCAACCGAGCCACCCATACGACCATCCTCAACGAAATCAACGTGGGGTGTACTTTATCACCTTGTTTGTAGCTGGCTCGTTTTCCGTTTCCAAACCGCGACAATTAGCTTAAATTGACGGGCCAGGTGCCCGGTACCGATCACCGTTCTCGAAAACCATCGGCAGACAACTGCCTATCATGTCCATCAGGAGTAAGCTTTGAAGGTATTGATCAGATTGAAGGCCGAATCCCAGCGCATCGAGCTAGAGGCAAAGAACGCCTACTCGAAGAATGGTTGCTTCTGCGTGTACCGGGAAGACGAGACCGTTCGCAAATTCCCGTTGGACAACCTGTTTGATGTCGAGATCAGACCTGGTGAGCTTGAGGCCAGAAGCACCCCTTCGCTGATGAACGTGAGCATCCACCTGATCGGGACGCTGGCGCCAATCAAGCTCCAGCCAGACAGAACGAGCCATGATGGCGAGATGTTCGTAGCAATCATGCCATCCAGCGCTATCAAGATGTACCCCATGTCCAACATCGCGTACATCGATGAGCACTACACCGCTAATCCCGCAGCTCAGACGCATGATTCCGGCCCGTTAGAGACGCTGGAGGATATATCCACAGGGGCCTACTTCAAACGGATGGGGGTCACCATCGACAAAAAGCTTGCTGAAGACGATGGCCCTAAAGGATGCACGAAGCGGGAGCTAATTCGACTGTGCAGTCATATTGGGGATTTTCGCGGTCGAGACGCTCTAACTGACTACCGGTCTCTCCGGGCGCTTGGGTTCTGTGTCGGGGTACTCAGACATCACAACATAAACGTCGAATTGAAAGAGGTTCAGTGGGTCAATGGTTCTGGCGACACGCTCGAGGAGCAGTGCATGGCAATTTACATGCGTAGGTACAAAGACCTGGCTGATCATCAAATTCGCCAAATTGGGCCTATCATCCCTGATTATACAAATCCTGAATCTGGGCCGGACTTGCAGAGTGAGCACTATGCCCTAGCTCTTTGCAACAAATTCCTGGAAGAATCTGGACAATGGTCGATGGGGTCGCAGTGCTTTTCACTTGGCGTAGCTCAAGGGCTGTTGGCGGCAAGTGGTGTAATCCAGGATATTGATAAAGAAGTGATGGAAGCAGAAGATTTGATGCTCCTTCTGCAATCTGGCAAGCGTGAAGAAGCCCAGCGTCAAGCCAAGATTGAGAACGCCTAATGCTACGGAACCCTGTAGAGGTGGTGAAGGATGCTGCTAGCCAGGTTCAGAGGCAAGTGGCCTACGGGGCTGATGCCGCCAAGGCGTCCTTAGTCGATGCTGCGTTGGGTGCAAAAGACGCTGCGATTGAGGCGGTAGTTGGCCAGGCTGGGAAGGTTGCAGGCCTTGGGCAATCTGTTTTTAAAATTCCCTACATCGAGCTTCCGCTATCCATTGCCTTCATCGTGGCCCCAGTCCCAATGGCTGTTGGGTGCGGCCTGATGTTGATCATGGACTGGAAGCTTGATGAGACGCAAAGTCGGCTAAGGGGGAGAGGTACAGAAGCGAGAGAACGTCGACAATTCGACCGAACGGTCGACCTGCTTCAAAAGCATGGCCGCATACCAGAGACCGCAGTCCTCGAAACGGAGCATATCAGGCTGGAGATCAACAGCACGTTAATGGGGGTAACCGGCTCGGTCAAAACCGGCTGGTACGCTAGCCGATGCTTGTCCACTCTGAATGACGCTGAACTAAACCATCTGATTGTGATGTCGACAGATCCAGATACGCTAGAAATATTGAGGGCTTATCGCCAGCTTCGGAGTAAGATGCGGGATCATCAGGAGGATCATCAATGAAATACATTTTCACCGATGCCTCAGGGCAAGAAATCACCCTGAAGGTGAAAAGCGTGAAGGGTGGCGTTACTCGCCTGGAGGAGGCGTCGGATGAGGTTGTGATCCCTGCTCAGCAGGTTTATGACGACCTAGTCAATGAAATTTCCATAAGTGGCAGCCATCATGGCACGTGCTACGAAATCATTACCGACCGGTACAAGCACGAGCATCGGGACGTTTCATGGGAGAGCCTTACACCAGAATTGAGGGCAAGCCTGGTCGCATATCTGGAAGAGCTTCGGGCGGATGCCGATTGTGACGAAGATGATCCGTTTTACAACGACGGCAAGGCCTGGACAGTTGAAGATACGTATTTCTGAGATGCTTGGCGCGGAGAAAGTGACTCTACATTAGCTTCCAGGATGACGTGAGACCTTTCCTTGAATACTTCCAGCCGATACACCAAGGCCCTTTACCGGGCCTGTTTTATGGATAGGCTTGGATATTACCTGTTCGCATTGAATCTTAGCTTTGCACTCCTGCCTATCACGATTCGAGCAGCTAAATAAGCAGTTGCTACGATCACAATCATACCGCCACCCAGAGCTCCATAAAGGATCGCGGGCCCCGGATAGGATGGTGTGTAGTACAGGTAGCTGCCTCCTAGGAAAGTAGCCCCAACACCTAAGAACAGCTCACGCAAGCAACCAGGCTTAACGAGACCTTCATGGCCGTCAATTGTGCTCCTCCAAGTGTATCTCCATGTGGTAACGCCTATCGCTAAAAAATATGGTGCGAAGAGTACAGCCAGGTAGGGGTTTATCAATTTGGCGATCCTCTCATGATATCAATGTGCTGCTGAAGGCGTGCGTTTAAGCCTTGTCGGAAAAGCTGCGATGGAATGCCTGAAAAACCTGCCTATGGGTAGTGACGATCTGTTCGTATTCCAGCAGATGAGACGCGGCAGGACACCACTGAAGCAGAAGATTTGCGAGGTGCTCGACAATACACCCGAGCGTGCTTCTTTGGCGACATCAATGGTGAGCTTCAGGGTGAGATAGCCAAAATATTCACACCTACAGGGCTGATCGATCTTTCCTAGCGCTGCACTCGCCGGCAGCTGTTCTGCCGGCGAACACTCCCCGCAATCACCTTGGTGCAGATTTTGTGATGCCCATCGTCTTTTGACGCATGATGCGGGTGTAGATATTTGTCTCCATTTCCCGTCTTGTACGATCTGAATCGTCGGTATTGGTGGAGTAGATCTGAATCGAACGTTGCCGCTGACCGGCTGAGGAATTTGGCCACAGAATCTTGGCTTCACCGCCCCATGCGATCAGTGAGTTGCCAACAGCTTCTGCCAGCTCATCGAGAGCCACATGGGAGGGAATGAAGTAAAGTTCAGCAAGTCCCAGGATCTGCTCCTGCAGGCGATCACAGTCGATGATCGGGTTACCGTCAGGCTTGCAGCTACACACGACAATTGGTGTGACGCGGTCTTCTCGTGTGGCTTCGTTAAGAAATTTCTGACTGGTTTCGAGAGTCAACTCCCTGGTGAACAAGCCAGGGGTCGTCCCAATCGGGCGACACTTTTCTACAATGTCTACTACAAGGCGAGGGCGAGAAGGCTCTGGCCGACGTGCGCGAACACGCATCTGATCGACCACGCTGACCATTACGCTGCAGTCAACAAAATGGTCGCCAGCAGCCTGATGGATCGTAATTTCAGTCGTCCAGCGCCTGGCTGGAATCTTAAAGTCAACATGTGAATACTCAGCCCAGAAACCAAAATCGTCGGCAGAGGCAGGGCAGAGGCGCGTTCGTAACACCCCTTGGTTTACGTAGTGCTTTTCCGAGAGGTCTGAGAGTAGGATATCTGGATCCATGAGGTGCTTGGTCTTCCAGGAGATCCAGTCGGCCAGCAACGTCATGACGCTATGCGCACCATCATGTGGCTCGAGGCGCAGGGTATTGGTGTAAATCAGCATCTTTGGCTCCGCCATATGCTTGTTAGATCGGCCTGACGCACGCTTGTTACCGCTCGCATCATGGCAATTTAGGCTTTATCTTGCGTGAAACGCTTGGTGATATCTTCTAGAATTCGAGCATCACTGCATGTCAGTGAGCTGTCAGCAAACTGAGCGATTACTCCCCTGAGGGCACGAAGGGTTCGAGGGTCTTGGATTTGCCCAAGCTTTTGAAGCCAAACATCCCAAGCATCTGGAAGTGGAACGGTCGAAATCCCATCAGACGTTACCTCGCCGGCCAATGGCGCATAACCTCTAAGCTGATCAGTTGACACCTGAAAGTAAGCGGACAGCGATCTGACCTGTATGTCGCTCGGGTTTTTGATGCCTTTCGGTAGGAGGGGATTGAGAATACGTGAAATTGTTGACTGCGCGACGCCAGTCAATTTGGATAGATCAGTCTGGTTGAGTCCATGCTTCGTCATTAGTTCTGCCAAGATCGAAGCCGTCTTGTCTTCCCAGTCCATAGGCTCCTCCGTAATTATCAATTGATTGTACAGAAGTCTGGTCGATTGCGCTAGTGCATAGGTAAAACGCATAGATGCTTTTGCGTTCAGGATTTTAACCGCAGCTGAGCGCCTGGGGTATGCTGCACTCTGGCAACGAACTGAGAAATCGGTTGGCTTTGGCGTGTCAAGCGAAGGGCTAACCTCGGGAACCATTAGCCATTTAATTACCATGAAGCTATTTCAGATTGAATATAGCAGGCAAGCCTGCCTACAATCCCCGAAAGAACGCAAACCATAAGAATAATTAGGCAGCTGGACGTAACTTATGAGCGACAAATCCATTCCGGATTTTATGACACCTGGGCTGATGGGGCTTGAGGCTAGGCACACCACAAACGGAGGGCTGCTGAACAACCATGTGAAGTTTGCGGCCTTTTACGCTGCCCTTCTTGTGATTCCAGCCCTCGGGCATAAAGAGGGAATATTTGCCGATAATGGATTTTTGTGGTTTATTCAAGCCTTAAGTCTTGTTGTTGTAGCTTTATGCGTAGCGCCTGAGATATCCGCGTTTACGAGAATTGGACGGGCTAATGCTGGGTCAAAATATACACTAAAATCTGGTCGGGTAGAGAATAACAAAGAAAATCCAGTGGATTTTATTTTCAATAGGCGACCATTAAGAGGTAATACATCAAAATGCATTGATAAATTACCAGTATTCCTAGTTGATCCAGAAGGGGCTGTCGGAGAGTTGGAGTTACATATCGATGGACACAGCGTTAATGTCGATAATTGCCGCATAGGGGTTATTGGTTTTGACCGCTATCAGGTCACTGCGTGTGAGGGATTAAACGACCTCCCATGTCTCTATATATCAGTCCGCATAGCAAAACCTACCGAGGTTCTGCTCGCTGGCCAGTTCTTAATGGAAGAGGGTTCTTATAGGTTGATTCCAGGAAGCAAGGTTATATTAATTGAGCCCGCACTTTTGAATAATTTCATGAGGCAAAATATGTATAGGGTTTTACTTCTGTGCTCTTTATCGGTTCTGCAGATTATTATCTGGTAGCACTCGATAAATTTATTCTGGCATTTTTATGAGAGGTCACCCTTAAAATGACCTCAAGCTTGGAACTGTAATTTAACCACCTAGAAGGCAGGGCCTTCGTTAGCCACATCGTGGCGAGCTATTTCAGCTTCTGGCTCTCTGGGCCAAAATCCACTCAACTGCTCAAATCCAAATCCCTTTACCAAATGCCCGTGGTTACCGATGATGAACACATCTCCGACACTCATAGATCGGGTCGGCTCAGCCATCCTTACGATGCCCAGGTTCTCGCCAAAGGTCGGCTCATCGTTCTGCAGGGCCCTAAATGCCATTTCCCGTACCCCCTCTGCCGGCACGCCTGGCGGAATCGCGATCTGTGAAACCCTGCGGTACATCCCAAGCCTGGTGAGCTCATCAACCACGCTTTGAGTAGGGGATACGACTGCCTTTTGATAGAGATCAGGGTGGCGCATAGCGCACTCCTGGCGGATGAAATACGCCTCAGCCTCATGACCGCCAGGTTGAGTGAAAGCATCGAACAGATTCAGCTGCCCCTTATGAACCTGGTGCACCTCTTTGATTTCCTCAAAGAAAGTTCGTAGTTCTCTATCCAGAGCGTAGGTGCCGGCAATTTTTGAAATTTTGTAGACGCTTTCGGGTGAGGTGACCATAGCCCGAAGCAAGGATTTCTCAGGCGCCTCGGATTGAGCAGACTCGACCTGGAATTCAAAAGGCTTGAAGGCGGCGGAGCGGGGCGTTGGCCACTGCGATTCTGGGAATGAAAGACGGTGTGAGTTACGACCATCATCGATTTGCTGTGACGTAACTTGCAACTTGCCGCGATTCGTCAGGTCGGCGAAACACTCAATTAGAAATTTAAGCCTGTTCATCTTGAAGCCTCTAAGTAGAACTGTTTTCAGACTAACAGCTGCTGTCGTTTGACGGCAATCTATGTAGATTAGATCGTTGTCTACTGTGCCCTCTGACGCTAACCACCCAAATCCGCATTCCAGCAAGTGAACAGGAAGAGGGGTTATTTGGCGTTGCTGTGTGTCCTCTGCAGCTTTCGAATCGATTCCCGAAATGACGAACTGATTCCAAAAACATCCAAGTCATGACCAGGCATCGCTTGACGGCCCTGCTTGATTGCATGCTCAGTAAGCTTGTCACAAAGCTCTTTCTTACCTTGTCTTGTGAACTCAGCGAGCCCAAGCTCTTTTAGATCTTCGATAAGGGATTCATGTAGCAGATTTCGCTCATGAACCGTAGCGGTTTCAAGGTGATGACAGAACACACCTGGCGTGCAGGTTTCCAGACATTCAAGCTTGCGCTTGTCCCTTTCAGTCCGGATCCTCTCCCGATTCCTCTTCAGACTTGCCTCCAGCAAGGCAAACGACTCATCGCTTATGGTAAACGACTCCATCTCCATCAATTTCGCCCCTGTAGAACTGTTGTGCAGAATAGGAGGGTGGCAGGATGGCCACCCAACCCTCATGTCAGAAGCGCGGGCCAGATGACAGGCTCCCGTCATTCTTAGCGCGTGGCATGAATTCTGGATCGTAGATGCTAATATCTTGTCCGGTACAACCACCAAGGCGCATACGTAGCGGGTTATCGAACCTGTGGGTTACGCCGCCATTTGGGTTGCGCTTATGGGCCAAGTGATGCTCAAGCACCTTTTGTGCCTGTCGACCATTTCGCACATCGTCAGGCAGCAAAAAGCTCATAATTCCAAAAGAAGCTCCACCAGAATGCATTGCCAAATGGCGCATGTCATTCAAAACCTCAAGATCTCGCTCACGGGCATCAGGCGTTCTGTAAATGCAGAAATGCTCCAAGGGCTCATCAACCTGACCTAGGGCCAGGCGCTGGTACGACTCCAACGCCCTGACGAGGACGGCGCACTGCTTGTCGTCAACCTCCAGGGCATAAGTCGGTTGATCAGGTGCCTTGAAGTTGGCTGCCAGATCATCGATGACCTCGATCTGCTGAGTATCAGGCTTGAAGCCACCGATTATCAGGGTATTTTCGCAGCGCTGCAGGATCTCCCGGCGACGCTCCAGGTCGGTACCCCATTTCAGCGAAGCAGCTTTAGCCTCTTCGGAGAATTGGATTACATCGAACGCCTCGGCGAAACGGCCACACTCAATGAGCCTGGCAATGGAAAGGGCAGTGGTGAAGGCTACTCGGTAATCGCTCGGAATTGTGATTTTCATGATGATCCTAATGGCGTGATCCTTGATACAGTTTAAAGGCGGCATCTTGATCCAAGCTACTCCTGATCTGTACCGTCAACCTCAATGCCTGGATCGCCAACGCTGACCGAAGCACCACATCCAATCAGGGTCTCGTGCGCAACGCCACGAGCACGCTCAATCTCTTCCCAATCACCGCCGAACATTTCATCCTCGATACGTGTGATCGCTCGCAGCCCAGCAAGGGCCAGATCTCGCTCGCTGATAGCCTTTTCTCGCTCAACCAGGATCGCAGCAAGGCTTTCTTTCATCTGCAGAACGTCTTCACCAGCAGCCTGATTATCCTTCCGGTGCCACAGGCCCTGATTTTCCATCAACGTTGAGCGGAGAAGGGCGATGATGCCGCCACTAGTCATAGGAGTCAGCGTGCCTGGGCAATCGGCAGTTATGGAGTTCAGTGCAATCTTGGCTGAGTCCTTATCCGAGATGATTCGGTCGACCTGCGGCCAATAGACCCCCATGACACAACTGCTAACTGCAGGTCGATGCAGGTGCCAGGCGACAATCCGATTATCCACGGCCTGCAGAGCGTAATCGCGCATGTCTTCAGCAGTAAATTTACGATCCTCCGGGGCAGAGGCTTCGTCAGGCTCTGGTAGCGCGAACAGCGCTTCATCACCAGTGCGGAAATCCTCTGCATGCACCGCCAGCGCTCGTTCAACATCGGCCAGGGCGCGCTCAACTTCGGTTTTATGCGAAGTGCTCAAGGGATGCCCATATTTAGGCAGGCTACTCCGCAGAACGCTACCTATAAAATGCAGCTCGTTGCGTTTGATGCCAACAATTTCATGGCCCATCGTCGAACAGTCTCTGATAAATTGAAGGTGGCAATTTAGATCACTCGTTTGACCTATCCAGCATTGCCAAGATGCTAATTTTCCCAGCCTTAAACACCCTTGATGCTGGATTTTTCACGGCGCTTCTTCAGTCTTTGCTTGATTTCGTCCCAGGTGATGTACACTGCCGCAAACCCCCAGAACACTACACATACGACATCAGTAATGCCGCTGATAAGCGTTGGGTCGTAGGTTTCAGACATCATTTTTCGAGCTGTCAGGAAGACAGATCCGTATGCCACCAAGGTGCAGAACAGCAGGGCCTGTGACTTGGAGATTAGCGCCACGTTGTCCGAATCCTGCCTTCTGACCTCAGACTGCGGCTGCTGCTCATCCTTCGCCCTAGGAAGATCTGATCGAGCAAGGTCGAGCGCAGATCCGAGCTTTTGAGCATAAGACTCTAGGCTGTCATCTGGCCTCAATAACGAAGAAGCCAGCTCGAGGCCGGCGATATGGGATTGATCTGGCGTATTCATGGTTCACCCACTGAAAAATCCAAGCTTAAACATCAATTCCATCAATTGCCATCACAACGTACACGCCGTGCTAGCATGATCGCCGACATGGCCACCCTAGACGCAGCCATGCCAAACCACTGTGATCAGTTTGCTTTGGAGGCCAGATCGGATGATCGCCTGGCCACCTCAGCTTTGGCCTGGTCGATAGCTATCTCACAGCTTTTAGAGACCGCGCCGGTGAACCGGTCGCCGAGGATCCTGCCGTACGCTGCGAACATCATGCCGCTGTCCGCCACGTCAACGAGTAGGGCTTCTTCATTTTTCCCTTGCTGCAGGAGTTGCTGCTTGGTCGACTCGGAGAACTTCAGCATTCTCTGTAGCTCGTTGCTCGCATTTACGCCGGCGATGCGCATCTGGTTCAAGATCTCACTCTGCTGACCAGCGGCGTTCAGCGTTTGCGAGTAGCAGAATCGATCAGCTTTGACCTCAAAATCAGCTGCATTCGTAGCTAAAAGGTGGCTGAAATACCGCGCATACTGCACTGTCATGTTGTCGTACAGCTTGCGGGACATCGCCGGCAAACCATTGAAGTATTCACTCACCAAATCTGTAGATTGTTGCTTTGCTGAGGTGCTCCGCTCTATCGCCGTGACTTGCGGCATGTCCTCACCAAGGCCAATGACTCGAAGGCGATCAGAGCTACCGGGGTCTACGTACACGAAGGTGCATTGCACCAGTCCAGAACCAGTACATTCCTCAACTTCAAGGAAGCCATTATCCTGGGCATAAGCCTGCGCCTGATAATCCTCCGCCGCTTGGGTAATGTCTCTGGCTGGAGCCCAGCCCGCCCCAATCAAGGCTTTCTTCACCTGATCATAGGGAAGGTTCTCAACGGCTGGCACTTTAAGTTGGGCGGCATTGCAAATCGTCGGCGCCAACAAGATTGCGATGAGGCTAAGTCGAGCACGCATACGGTTCAGTCCTTGTTTACCGGGGTTCGATCATCTACTGGTTACAAAATTGCGGCTAAAGCCGATCCTTTGGATCGGAGTGCCAATAGGGCTTAGCCGTTACTTTCGCTTGTGCCAAGGGTTGCATGAATTGCGCACATCGATCTACCGTCGAAATGCTCCAACAGGAGAATCTTGAAGCTGATGGGCATTTGACCCACCGGGCTCGAAACGGAAAGCAATGCCTCACTACCTTTCAGTGCAATGACCGAGTAAGTGTCATCTCCATTGAATTTCAAAGTCAGGTAGTGAGTTTTACTTTTCCACGCAACAGATACAGCGCCATTCCCACTTAGAGTCAGGCTTGGCCGAGTAGCGCCGACACTTCTGGCAGAATGCAGGGCTTTTTTGCAGGCCTCAGTGGTCGCTATCGACGCTGGCCGACTGTTCACGCCATCCCAGCCATCCTCGTAGCACTCAAAATCCTTGAGGGCTTGAAATGCCTTGTCGTAATCAGACAGAAGCCGCTGATCGTCATCTTCCACAAGGATGTCCAATGGCGAGCTTGGAAGAGTTTTGAAGTGTTTCCGGGGTTCGGAGGAGTGCCTGGAAGGTTGCTTGAGCGACTCATGGTAGTGAATCGCCTTCACCGCGTTCCAGGCGTTTCGAGCATCATCAGAGACCAGCTCATTGCCGACACTGAACGCGGTAGGGCACTGAGCCACCGAAAGGTGGAGCATTTCATCGATCAACTCGCCATCTTGCGGTCGAATGCCGGGCTTATTTTGAAGAGTTGTGAACGGCGATAGAACATCGTCAATCTTGCCCAAAGAAAGCCGAACATAGGTTTCGAGGGCTACTGCCATGGCCTGGCTGTCTGCTGGCGTTGGCAGATCGACTACGAAGTCGGTGCCCGATTGAATTTGGCCAGCCAGGAAGTTCAGCCGATCCATCACCTCTGGCTCAGGTTTGTACCCTCCGATAATAAGCCGTGTTTCACAGCGCTGAAGAATAGATCTCCGAAACTCGAGGTCAGTCCGCCATTGCTTGGAGGCGTTATGAGCCTCGTCGGTGAAACCGACAAGGTCAAACGCCTCAGCGAATTTACCCTGCTCGAGCAGGAGGGCGAGTGCTAGAGCCTTTGCAAGTGCAGGCTGATGGTCACTCGGTACCTGAATCTTCATCCTAAATTTCCCTATTGCACGCTGGCCATGCCGTCATGAGCCCGATGATGGCATTATAATACATTCCCAAGCCCAAAGCTATGTATTGACTGAGGCAGGCGATTCGGTTGACGTAGATTTTACGCCTCTCTTGTTCTCAAGACAGGGTTAGTGGCTCATCACGATTATTTAGTTTTGTGCACTGCCGCTCAGCAGCGGCACGACTTTCGAAATGGAACTCCATCCGGAGCTTTTCGACATTATCGTAGATATCAAAGCCTTCAGAATTTGGAGCGGAATGTGGATTCACCCCACGCTGAGATTGATTCTTATCATTGGGTAGGGCTGGAACAATTACATAGCGCGGCTGCATTTGATGAACCCCCTGGGAATGCTGCAACTATTAGCTAAACCCAGGGTGCCCATCAAGCTTATTCATGATCCGCCCGACAGGTGGCGTATAGCCATTACTGATGCATTCTGATTTAAGGGCTCGGGGACAACTCTGCTGTTTCATGACCTTTGGTGGGGTTTGGTACTTTGCAGGGCGGAGGAGTCACAACGTCATCTGTTACCACATCAGCTGTAGGGATGCCCTTTAGCCTAAGAGCTCGGACAATCGGTCTGCGGAAAATCGGTAGCTCAAAGGGGCTGGTGGCACCTTCCGGGCATTCGGCGTCAAACCACCGGCCTTCCAGATGAAGGAAGCAATGCCCTCCAAACTGGACATCATCGAGCTCATCCTTGGTCAACCCATGCGGCGGTAGGGATACGCCCCATTTCTCCAGGAACTCCCAATCGATGAGACCTGCATCATCCTCAAGACTTTCCGTCCAAAACTCGGTAAGCATCGACGGCTCGGGAAATTTGATTCCAATGAGCGATGCAAACTCCACGCACAATCCGTTGTTAATTTGATAATACGACGGAACATTATTCTCGATCAGAAAGATGGCTCGAGTTTCCTTGATGAGCCTTGTCATCTCGTTGGTAAATAAACTCATAACGCTAAATCCTTACAGGCCAGGCTCGTCAGAAGTGAAGAGTTTTGGAGTGGGACGGGTCTGCTGATTTTTCAAAATGCTTTCATGCTGCAGATGCATGTCGGTCAAGTAAAGGGCCAGAGCCTCCTTTTCTTCGCTAGCGCTGACGTTATCCTGGTAGAGCTCCACTATGGTTTTGACACGACCTTTCTGTGCCGTGATGTTCATCCTCAAACTGAAGGCGACGTCAGGATCAACACCAAGCTTGAGCAAGTCGCGCTCGAAATCTCCAGGGAAGGTGCAGCGACCGACCCAGGCAAGAAATTCGAGATTATTCAAAAATGCGTTTTTGAGATCGGCTGACTGCTTTTCTTCTTGCTCCGCCTTGAATGCGACCCATTCGTCCTCATCAAAGAAAACTTGCTCAATGATCCAGAGCGTCTGGTCACCACGCGCCAGGGGAGAGGCAAACACATTCAGCTTGCTGCCAGGCTCCATGAAACTAATCGTGAGATCTTGCTCAGGCGTAGCGAGCAGCAAGGAGGCGTCAATCGTCAAAGTCGCCGTTTCACCCGGTAGGGTGGCTTCACCTTCAAAGCGCCAGCTGTTTTCTTTTGGTCTACCAAGTTCGGAGCGTGCCGCACGCAAGGTGATTTCTAAGCATTGCCTGGTCATTGGATCTAATCCTGAGTAAATTACTTAATCTTACCGCTTGAGCAGATTGTTAATAAATTGCTTTCTTATGGACTTGACGTCACCAGCAACAAAACATAGAGTGAAGGTGTATGCGCCTGGCACCAAAACCCTCCCATTTGAGGGCAAGACCTTTTAACGATAAATAAAACCCGTCGTTGAGAGCCAGGGGCGCCGGATGGGCAGAAACCACCTAACGGTGGTTTTTTATTGAGGGTGTAAATTATTTTGGGCTTGTCGTTTCGACTGCCGCTTCAGATTCAGATTTCTTGGCAAGGTTTTCATAAGTCAAAATGGCAAAAGCGATAACCATAACGATGATTGCAATAGCCATTACCCGCACGAGCAAGACTGTTCCGCTAGAGCCGTAAATGCTCTCAGCGTCATCGAAGCTCAGTTCCTCGCCATCTTCAATTGCAGCATAGAACTTTTGAATAGCTTGTATCGGGGACAGCCCGAGCCCAAAGTACTGGACAGCCCGGTCAATATCTTCAGTGCTGATGATCGAGTCCTGGCTCTGTGAAGCTTGCCACTCCTTAAAAGAATTTTTCAAATTAGTCTCTGAAACATCTTCATCGTAACCCTTGCTCGCCCTAATGTGCTTTTCGTGCATAGCTATCACTAACATAGGGTGCCTGACGATGCCCTTTACCATCCTAGGGCTGACCTCCCACAGACCGTAAGCATCTTGGAAAATATAGTAATTACGCATCAGCTCACAAAATTTATTGGCCCATTCATGGCTTGTGAGCTTGGAGAGGGCGGATATTGCTTGGGCCATGGTAAGAGCCGCATTCTCGCAGATAGCGCTGCTTTCATTGCTCATTGAAAACTCCTCAGGCACGTCAAATTCAAGAGTTTCTTGTCAATATACAGGTTTCATCAAAAATCGCCATCGATGGCACCAGGACTAGGCCCCAGCAGCTGCCGAAACAGCCTCGGGTTTGCGATCAAATTCAGGAATGGTATTGCAGCGCCAACCGAGCAGCTCCGCTAAATTGTATACTGGTAAAAAACAACAGCGAGTTGCCACCATGCGTTTCGATTACGGTGAGAAGAACGCCGATAGGCTAGCCATCGCGACAGACATTGCATCCATGGATCTGGAGCTCGACAGTCATTGCTTAGTGCTCAATGAGCGTCTTTGGCGCGTTCATGATGATCAGCAACCAGACCGTATGGCTATCCTGGCCACCAGATTTGGAATTCTGAATACTGCATCAGCAGCGTATGTGATGAGGCACGACGAAACCTTTCGTGAGGCGGCGGCTCACCTGATTTCACGCGGTAAAGACCTCGTCAACCTCGCGCAGCAACCCTGCGTGCCTGGCGTAGAGCTTTGCCTATCGATATTGCTTGGAAATGCAGCAGTAGCCACCGATATTGCTACCGCCATGCTGAGCCTACCTGTGAGCCTGGCCAGGCATCCAGAAGACGCCAAGAGCTTACTAATCGCCGCGTTAGTCGCCGGCAGTGTGAAGAGTACAAATGTACTCCTGAGCGAACTACAGGCATTTGAAGGCTTGACCAAGTCTGAGCAGGACGGGTGGAGGTTATGGAGAGCAGTGATCTCGGAGAGGGGGATTGAGCAAGACGCTTTACGCGCCCTCATAAAACATGAGGATCGCCTGGTGCGCACAGAGCTCTCAAAGCTTGCTAGAGAAAAGGAGAGCGACTTGTCCGCTTTCGATCTAGTTTGCTTCAGCCTGGAGGCTCTCAAGCTGCTGAGCTACGGAGGTGTTCAACCTTCATTGTCGTCAACTTGATGGGCATTCCAAGCGATCCTTCCGTGCTAAATGCTTGGCGATCGATCATAAACGCGTCGGACTGCCGGCCTCGGGTAAATTTCCATATGCAGTGTATTGACGGAGCTTAGGCAGTCTTCATCGTCAGGAAGATCCTGCCGCTCAGAAAAACCATTTGCAGAGAACAGGCCTGCACGTGGTGCTGACAATGCCGCCTCATCCAGGGTTTCGTTCCAGTAGACGCCCGTGACCCTGCGGGAGTACAAATGTACTCTTGCCCACTCAACCATAGAAAACTCCATCCCAGTACTGCTGCAGACGCAGTTTTTTGTGATGTTGTGGATTGTCATCAGCTTTTCCGTAGGCAGAACAGCTGAGCGAACTACCACCTCCGCGTCATACGGCTCAGCTTCCTCTCGAGCCTCATCCTCGCTATGGAAGTGCATTTCCCTGATCCTTCCGTCCTCATCATCCTCGTAAGCAACGACGTACATCGTGCCGGGTTTCACCAAACCTTCTTCAGAGGCCCACTGATGGATTTTTTCTCGTAACCCGGTGTACTCCACGTCGTACAGGGCCTTCACCATGTCGAGTAGCATGGATTCATGACCCAATTCGTAGTATTTGCCACCACCCAGCCTGGCGATGCCCACCCAAGCGTTTGGGCATGCCGACGCTGAGAGGAGGGTGCCCTCAAGGCTTGGGCGTGCTCCCTGGATATTGTTATTCAAGTCACCGACGTGCCACAGGGATGATGTGATGATCAATGGAATCTTCATGGAGTCGACTCTGCTCGGGATGTGTACTCTTCATTGTGGCAACCGCGTAAGGTTCGGATCAAGATTGCTGAGAATTAGCGTCAATTCAGCGTATTTAGCATCCCACCAGCAATGATATTAAATTGATATGGTTCCGTTGATTTTTTGTCAATTTAGGTCGATAATTGACACCACTAACGAGGTGCAGCAGTGATCATGACCACCTACCTCCGCTACTGGAATAAGAAGCCAGCAAAGCTTTAGCCAAGGAATCGCGATGAGCAAGCAGCAAAATCTAGTTGAGGCACTCGCCCTGTGGGCTGAGCTAACCAATTTCGATGAAGATCGAAAGCGCTTCACCATACGCGATCTGCGCACGTCTCAGATGGCGGAGAGCATCCGTGAGGCCCTGGAGCTTGATGAAACGAACATCACCGGCTTCCTGATGCTCGGATATTTTGCTGATTTGTTCATCGAACAGGTTAAATTACCGCTGACCGATCTGCTGAACAACCGCCCAAAGGTCGAAGCCTTTGTGCACAAAACGGAGCGCCTCAAAGCCATCCTGAATGACAAACTTATGCTGCAGGATCTGGCGCACTTCCAGTTGACCACCCGCCAGGCTGTGCGTCACTACAGGGCCGACACCGACGAGGTCATGACGATCATCGAAGACAGGCATGACATCAGCATTCTGAGACGTGATGCGTTGAAGTCCATGAAATGCTTGAAGGTTGACTACTTCACCCAGGGCCTACCGGAGGCCGAAGGCGTAAGGCCGGTCTTCAACACCGAGGTGTACCAGTTCTTCAACATGAACAGCCTGCTGCAATCGTTGTGCAACATGCCATCGGGTGTTTCACTGAACCTGATTCGCACACCAGACGACTATCAAAGCTACTTTGTGTTTGCGATCCGCAACGGTGGTCACCTGGTAACGCTGTCCGATATTGCGCCACAAGTGCATCCGCTATCCAATTCAATGAAGCGCCGGCCAGACAAGGAGCTCGACAAACGCGCCAACCAAAATTGGTTCCCGTACAACCTGATGGGCCTCAAGTATGACGCCGAGCAGGGGACGCTGTGGGTTGAAAAGCAGGACTTTGGAAATGCGCTGATCCCACTTAATCAAACGGCATTCCCCCTCAGCGCTATCAACCAGCTCCAGCCTCAGGAAATCATCTGGATCACGCTCATGTTCGAGCTAATCGTGGAACGCTTCTGGAGGCGCCCGGTGGAAGCTCCTCATCTTTCGTACACCGGCGAAATGGTTAAGGTGCAGGATGCGTTGATCAAGCATGCTGGCCAATCCAGCCTGCCAGTGGTTCAGTACGAGGGCATTGACGCTCATCCATTGACCGTCACCGAGGTGGCGTATCCGGAAAGTGACATGGCGAAAGCTCTGGGAGAGCGGGGCGGCAATCATAACGATTGGTTGGTGGATCGCTATCAGCACCAAATCAACCCGGCTGTGTTGAACCTACTCAACCACGGCGAGGTGACGGCCTTCCTGACGAAACTGGATGAAGTAGGGGCTACGCCAGCCGTGTTGCCGACTGACGAGCATGAGCGGAAGGTGCGCCACGGCGGCATCAACAAGCTTCAGCACTACACCTATCACAGTCTCGACCCAGCTGCTTTTGGCTCCAAAGAAAATCTGCTGCATGATCGGCTGTTCCTGGCCAGGATGAATTTGGCCACTGAGATTCAGCGCCTGGCAGATATCGAGTACGAAGCCAGGAAGGATGAAGTCAAAGCTTGGTTTCTGGAGCGCGTGCACCAGAACCTCGATGTGCTGCTGTCCCTAGCTTCCCAGGATAAGGTATGGCTGCAGGCAGAGGGTGAGTTCAACCAAGATCAGTTCACCACTCAATCAAGGCACGGTCATGAGGGTGTCCGGTACCAGATTTCCGAACTGGTCGACTATGAGGAGTATCGAGCGAAAGGTCGTACGACTGTGCACTCGAATTCCATCAGCACCGGATACCTCCCAAAGGTTGATCGATACGGGTGTATTCGAACTGGTGCGGCCTCCAGCTACTTCCTGCGCATTGAGCCACAGACTGCAGCGGATTTGGCCATGATGGCCGGCGTCACAGTGGCAGAGCTGCCGGACGTTCTGCAGCATTGGACAGCGACACTCCCATACGTAGGCAATAGCATTCTTGACCGGATTGACCCTGTGGCCTGGGAGCTTGAATGCCCATGGATCACGAACTGCCGATTCAACGTAAGCATCTGGCTATCCAAGCGCGGACTTGCCGCCGTCCGTAAACAGATGCCCACGCCGGCGTTGGCGGAAACCTTCAAGGACTTTAACGAGCGCTGGACGTTTACCGATAAGCCAAAGTACTAGCCGACCTGGAGGTCGGAATGTCGAGGGGGGCTCTAATCTCGCCTCGCGCCCGCAGGGAAAGGGGGAGTTGTTGCCAGTCGACAATCCTCGCTCGAAGGCGAGGCTCTTCACCCAGAAATCAATTGACACAGCAGGATGCTCGAAATGCCAGATTTTTACTACGGAATCAAAAGCCAGTCTCAATCGGGATCTAACTTCTTTGGCCCCTGGGAGAGCCACCCGAAATTCGCAGGGAAAATTACTGCCGGCAGTAAAGCTGAGGCCAAGGCACTCATTGAGGATGAGTACGGGCGCAAATTCCCCTTGCGTGTGCTCCAGAAAGACCTCTCTGAGCAGCCATTTCTGCTCAGAATTGATGAGCTGAAGCCTGGCGATTATCGATGGGCCTGGTTTGCAGAGATCACCTGCAAGTGCTGCACAAACGTGTTCACAATGATCGACAAATACAACGATCCAATTCTAAAGGATACCAGTCGAGATTACTGCTCGGCGGCATGTCACAAGATTGGTCGCCACGATGAAATCTCTGCACTCGCACTGACCATGGACGGGGCGCATCCTCCAGTCATCTATCGCATCCAGCAGCTATCGACAGGGCGGTGCTACATCGGTCAAACGACGAAAGCGTTTACCTATCGCTGGTGGCAGCATGTGGCTTATCCATCCGATACCAAATTCCATAAGGCCTTCAAGGAGTCCGGGGATCTGACCGACTGGGGCTTCAACGTGCTTGAGACGGTTGGGCTGCCTCCTGCCGGCGTAACCGCCGTTGCTTACATCACTGACCGAGAAAGGCACTGGATCGATGTGTACGATAGCGTTGAAAATGGGTTCAATACCGTGAGACCCAGTCGCCTCAGTCCACAACAGGCGCTGGAACTATGAGCCTTGGAGGCCGAATATGAGTTACGACTCAAAAACAATCACTGGGACGAGTAAATTTCTAAGTTATGTACTGCGCCACGCACCTGAACAGATAGGCCTGCGCCTTGATAGCGAAGGGTGGGCCACAATAGATTCGGTGCTAAGGGGCGCTCTCCAGGCCGGCAAATCTATCGATGCTGATTTGATCAAAGCTGTCGTTGATCAAAATGAGAAAAAACGGTTTTCGATTTCACAAGACGGCCTTAGGATTCGCGCTGTCCAGGGACACTCAACACCGGCTGTTTCTCTGACCCTCAGCGAGAAGGTGCCGCCAGCAGTGCTTTTCCACGGCACCGCAACCAGGTTCCTCGAGTCTATTGGGAAGCAGGGATTGTTGCCGGGGTCTCGCCACCATGTGCACCTTTCTGAAAGCACCGAGACGGCGACTGAGGTCGGTAAACGCTACGGGGCGCCAGCAATACTCAAGGTCAATGCTCAGACGATGCATGAGCAGGGTCTGAGGTTCTATCAGGCTGAGAACGGCGTCTGGCTAACGGACTCTGTGCCTGTGGAGTTCCTCACCATGCCTAGTGCGTGAATTCGGTGGATGTGGTGCCGCGTCACTCAAGATGATCCAGATCCGCAGCTTCATCGTAGGATGGAGCGCCCCAAGTTTCACATGGTTCACCCTCAGCATCCCACCCATGCTCCATTCCGGAAAGGTACACGGCTTCATCCGCTGATAGCCCGTAGAGTTCCTGCAGCCTGGCCGCACGATCCTGAATTGAGTTGATGGTTTGCGATTTTGCCATGGCATTCCTCCTTCCGATGAGGGCGCCAGCGCCGGCGCCTGGTTGACCTCGGCGGCCAATCAAAACTGAAAGGGTATGAGTGAGGCCAGCGCGTCTAGGTCACGCCTTTCGATCCTTGGTAGACGAACGGTATAATGGCCACCAGTGATAGCACACCTCGCTTCGTCATCAACGAATGGTAGACGTCGCCGCCTCATCAAGTGCCTGTCATCCGCCCAACGGTTCCGCGCAGCTACGGCCACAGGACTCAAGAAATGGACAAACACTGGCTGAACCCAATCCTCACAGAGAGCCTGCCGAAATCGATGCTCGACAGGGCGGTTGGATTGAGATCAAAAGCTGATGCTCTGCTGTTGGGGCTAGCTCCGGAGACAGCAAAGTGCGTTGCCCGTCTTTTGCGGGTTACCAATGCATATCACTCGAACCTTATCGAAGGCGAGCACACCGACCCTAGCGAGGTTGTCGAGGCGATGGGGCTTCCGCTGCGCGAGCAGCTAAACGATCTTGCCGCCAGGCACGTAGGTACCCAGGAACTTCTCGAACGAGCTTTGCGCCTACGCGCAGTCGACTTCAAAGACATGTTTGAGCCGGGCTTAATCTCTGTCATCCACAGGCGGCTGTTCAGCCGCCTGGATAGTGAAAGCGGAAGCGCAGTTCCGGGCGCTTTCCGGAAAGGTGCATCTGAGGAAGTTGCAGTTGGGACTCACGTAGCGCCAGCCCCAGAACTCGTCATACCGATGCTGAAGCATTTGCAATGGGGTTTTGGCTGCATCAAAGATCCTGATCGACGCCTTATTGCGGTGTTGGCCAACCACCATCGACTGGCCTTCGTGCACCCGTTCCTGGATGGAAATGGTCGTGTGACGCGATTGATCACCCATCTGCAGCTTGCTCAACTCGGTCTGCACCCTCAGCTGTGGTCTCTAGCGCGAGGGTTGTACCAAAAGCGTGAGGAGTACTACTCAGCGCTGGCCAAAGCTGACAGGGCAAGGGAGGGCGATCTTGATGGGCGTGGTCAGCTCTCCCAGAAGCATTACTTCGCGTTCATCGAGTTCATGCTGGAAGTCTGCCATGAGCAGGTTGATTACATGACTGAGGCGTTGGGCTTGAAGCAGATTCACGAGCGTGTAACCCATGCTTTCAATTCGAACCTGAACCTTAATGCCGGCGTTCGACCAGGCGATGCCGAGACAGTGAAGGCACTGCTTACGAAAGGGTCGCTTCAACTCGAAGAATTTAAGATTTTGGCGGGCCTGCAGGATCTGCAGGCGGAGGCTGCGTTGAACCGAATGATTGATCTGGGCCTGGTGTGCAGACGGTCGTCGAGGCCTTATGCTTTGGAGCCCGCAATCCCGGTCTGGCTCGCTCAAGAGCTTTTTCCCAATCTGCACACCACCAGGCCTTAAGACGGGCTGTAGGAGCTTCCCTCTGGCTTGGGCATCGACAGTGCCATCAGATTCTGAAGCCTGGGCACATCGATGACACGGATCTGCTGATGGACATTTGTCTCTACGTCGAATGACTCTCCACGAATGTAGAGGCGTTCGGCAGGCGAAGCTTTTAAGTCGAGGTCAGGCACCTCATGGATCACGCCAGTACCCGTATCCACGATGACGCCGATTTCACTGTTTCCGCCATCTGGTTCCCGGAGAGCCAGGCTCGCGTCCATGTGTGGGTTTCCATAGCCGAAAAATCTCGCTTCGTTACCGATTTTCAACAGCTCAGCCGGGGAGATCTCGTAAAACATCGGGTGACGACCATTTTTTAGGTAATCAGATACGCTCATGGCCATTGAGGCTTTCTTTTCTTCGGGCGTCTGTGAGCAAAGTTCCCAGTTACTGGTACCAGGGACTTGCTTGAAAACGTCAACGCCGACGTTAGGCTTGTGGCCGGCGAGCGCGTGGTTGGTAACAACGACTTTTGATTTCTTTCCGTCTTCTCTTTCTACGATTTTCGTGTAAGGCATGGTTTGACCCTTAATAATGCATAGCCATTCTCAACAATGTATCAGATGAGAAAAGCAAATTGAGTATCGAATTAATGCACCGGCCTTAAAAATTACATCGAAGGTTCAATCGGAATATCCCATCTGGAGGGTTTCCTGATCGGGGAAATCTCTGGTTCTGGAATATCCTCTACAACATACGCCCAGTGATGTGTCGTACCTTCTGCCAAGAGTTTCCGTAGGCGGTGGTAGCCGTCCTCTAACTCAGTATCACTGACTAATAGGGGTGGCATCGTAGCAATTGGTTTACTGTCGACATCTGCTTGGCGCTCAGGGCAAGCTTCATGCTTGTCTGGGTTTTGAAAGGTCAGTGTGCTGAGTTCAATCCAGGTAAGCTTGGCTCGTCTGCCTCGGTAGTATTCTTCGACAAATTCTTCTTCAACGTCGTGAGGCGACAGCATTACGACCCACTCTGCGATGGCGTACTGATCGGCGAGTGATTCTGGCCATGGGTGGTCTTTAGCGGAAGCTGGCGCGGGGCTCGAAGGGGTTGGCATATTTGTTGGTCACACAGATGGTTAGCTAATCCATCCAGCCTAGCAATGTCGGCAAACCCCGGTAAACCTGATCAATGCCGCCTTACTAGCCAAAGTCCTGGGCTGGAGCAGATCTGCCCATCTGGCTGTGGCTGTGGCTGTGCGTCAGTCGGGGTAGTTACAAGCTCGGATTGTGGTTCTGGAACGTAGGGGCCGTCCTCGAGCTGCTTCACATAGCCATCCCAGATCGGATGTGCATTCTCGTCATGCTGGGATGAATGCCCCTAAGGCTTCATACCTCGCTTAAGCCTATCGCGGCTGGCAGCGTCCATCGCATAGGTCGTGATCTGGTAGCCCGCCTGGAGCTTCCCCAGAACCTTCGCTTCTAACATTTTGCTCAGCTCGGCCTTGTCCATGTGTGGATCCTCGGCAGGTTTCGGAACAGCCTGAAGATTCATGAAGTCTATCGCAAGCGCAAATGCACGCGGATCAATACGACGAGCGGCTGAATGCAGATAAATAAAAAGGAGCCTGAAGGCTCCTTTCAGGAGACATCTTATTATGGTTCAAGAGCGTGTTCTTGGGTTTTCTTCTTTGGCGACATTTGCTCAATTAAGCCATTGTAGTATTCGACTTTATTCTTAAGATGTTGAGTAAACCGCTGGAAACCGTCATCACCAAGAAGATCTTGCAGGGTTTGAGCAGCTAACATACCTTGCTTGGGTTGAGATAAAACCATCGAAGCCAATATAATGGATCTTGGCGTAACGCCATCCCCCTCATTACGTTTAGGGTTGTAGAGATCTGGGTTTTTTAGAAGAAACTCCTTTAGTGTCGGATTAAATCCATTTTCAGTTTTCTCCATCATATCAACCCACTCCTTCAATGGAATCTTAGGTGCGACTAGAAAGAGCCTTAGCTTATTTACGAAATCTTGTCCAACTCCCTTTAATGCACGGTCGATAGCGAATTTACTCATCGCCTCTCTGTTGTTAACCTTTATCATCATATTGGAGTATCGCTGTATAGCTTCTGGAGTAGCTCCATCCCGGATACTCTCATCCACCCTGAATTGATCTGGGTTTTTCAGGAGAAAATCCTCTAGGCCTTCATAAATCCCTTCCGGAGTGGACTTCATAAATTCAATCCAGCCCTCGAGAGTGGTTGTTGTTTCGTTATTTGTGGCTTTCGGTTCGCTGTTCATTGACAGTTTCTCTGATCTTATGACGCCTTAAACCAGACTATCACTCTATGACGTGTAGAGAAAGAAAAAGGAGCCGTTTGGCTCCTTCTAGTGTCGTTGTGATCAGCGCTCTGGCGTGTTGTCTTCGTCTTTCATTTTGGCTGTGACTTTAATCAGTGAGTCATCGCAATACTGCAGATTGGTCGCGAGATGCTTGCTGAAGCGCTGGAGAACTTCTTTTCCGAGAAGATCTTCAAGCGTTTGCGCTACCAATGCTCCTTTCTTCGGCTGTGACAAGATCATCGAGGCAAGGGTAAGGGATCTTGGTGTAACACCATCACCTTCGATCATGTTCGGATTGTACAGATCAGGATTTTTAAGAAGAAAATCTTTGAACGACGGATCCAATCCATTTTCAGTTTTCTCCATCATCTCAACCCACTCGCTTAATGGAACCTCGTACTTTACCGGGCGAGAGGTGATTTGAATTTCATCTCTTGAGCTATTGAATTCATTGAGTGCTACTGTGAAATTTGGGCCAGCAGATTTCAGGATAGAGCCTAGAGCTTCGGCATAAACATGCCTTTTAGCGTCTTCAGTGTTTTCAATTTTTGTCAGCAAATCTGATAGATGATGCATTTCGCGAGGGGACAGTCCTTGACCGGCCTGACCATCCAGATTCAACTGATCTGGATTCGCCAAAAGGAATTTCTCCAAACCTTCATTGATACCATTTGGAGTTGACTTCATGTATTCAATCCAGCTCGCTAGACTAATTTTAGAATTCACGGGTCGAGTTGTTATATCAATTTCAGGAGAAATCTCATCGACAGCGTAGTCAGCCGACAGGCCCTGCATATGGCCCTTAAATTTCTGAACGAATTTTTCTCCGACGCTAGCCAGGACTGATGTAATTTCAGCCTCATGAATCTGTTCTTTATTACTCAGTCTAACAATCATTCTGGAGAACCGCTGCAATTCCTTTGGGTAAACCCCATTCTCGCTTTTATCATCAATGCGAAATTGATCAGGGTTCTTTATAAGGAAGTTCTCAAGTCCCTTATGAAGCCCATCTGGAGTAGATTTCATGTAATCAATCCAGTGGCCGAGGGCTTCTTTTTGATCGTTATGCATCACAAGAGAAGTAGTGAGTTTATCGAAAGCGCTCATACTATCGACCACATAAAAGCTCTGAGATCCCAACATTTTCTCAATATGCGCAGATTTACCGACACCTTGTTCGTTCGGATTCACGCCGTTAGTATTTTCGTTATGTGGGTTTTTGGGTTCGTTATTCATTGAGATTTTCTCGTGGCCATATGAATCTTAGACTAGGCTAACATGCTATGAACGGCTGAGTAAATCTGGCGGCGACTGCTGGCGGAGGTCGGGTAACCCCAGTCGGTAGACGTGCCGAGTTGGCGAAGACTCAGCACGACTTCTGGTCGAAGCTTATGGGGAAGGACTGTCGCTTGCGGACTCTGCCTGCTTGTGCTTCATGTCAGGCTTCCAGTTGGCGATGAGCTCCTCAAACATGGCGATATCTCGGGTGCGGAATGTTATGTTCGACTGTAACTCCCTGACATGCCTGTCGTAATATGCCTGGAACCTACGGTCTTCACGAGTGATATCGACCAACTCTCTCTTAATGCCAATACGGTCAATCTCCTTAAAACTTATGATTTCAGGGGCTTCAGCAAGGAGCTTCTCGCTTTCAGCCTTTGACTCCTGGTTGCTCTTCAGCATGAAATGTAGACCATCTGGAGAAAGCTCTAACGGCTTGAACTGGATGCCTGGACAGCTCTCAGTTTGATATCCATGGCCTGTTCGCTGATAGCCATGGTGCGCCATGGTTCCGGCCACGACAGCGATTGGCCTGAAGCAGCAGGGGCAGGTTTTAACGTCCTTGTTTGGGTTTACAGGCTTCGCCGGTTCCTCTCTTGCGGCTCTACCTTTGACTACGTTAGGCTTCAGACTTTCCAGCGCATTGGTAAATGGAATGAATTCATTGATCCATTTCTTCATGGCCTGACTGCAGTCATTGTCTATGGTCAGCTTGTCAATTCGCTTCTTCAGGCTGGTCAGAATATGTGCCCCGCTGATGTACATTTTGTAGTACAGATCAAGGAGCTCTTCTGGCTGTTCGTTAGCACGGCCATAGAAGAAGGGGTCTTTAACCAGATACTCCAGACTGTCTTCACACAGTCTTCCAGCAACCTCTTTCACATCCTTGAACACCGCATTACGAATTGAACCTTGCTCCATCGCGGCATTCAGGATATCAAGCATGTTCTCGAATCTGTCGATTCTCCTTGGGTCTTTTTCGTACATTTCGTAGACGGAGGGGAAATCTTCGCGTTTCAGTTCCATAGCACTCTCCTGTAAGTTTCATCCATTATGAGTCAACCAGAAGCGACCATGGAACCAAAAAATCAAGGAATGGGCCTCGTGAATGGATTTGGTGGAATTACTGACACTAACGGTGGCTGGGGGCGAGGTTGTGTATTCAAGCCAGAGCACCAGGCCGTAGCCTGCCTGGCCACAAATCAGAACTCTTACTTCATTCCACCCAAAGCTTTATTGACTTGATTGGGCTTAGAAATAGGCCAACTCTGAATGCCTGAGACTGAAACTTAGCTGCATTGGCTTAAGATATATCAAGTCGTTCAGCCGATCTCTGCCAAGGGCTATTTAGCATTTATATGTCAAAATGGTATCATGTAAATCACAGGCAATGTATACTCTAATCATATCGAACAGGTCAAAGGATCGGATTAATGCATGAGTGACGTCAAATCTTCACCAAAGCTTCCAAAACAAATTCTGCGAAATGGCGGCGTTGATCATGAGGGCGTGTGCTTTAGATGCGGAAAGCCAGTTGTTGTCGAAAAGGCCTCTGTGCTGGAAGAAGATGGACGCATTGCAGAATGGCACGATTTTGGGATTCCTGAAGATGCCTCAATGGGCCCCGTATTGTTCGGCAACGACTGCGCTTCGGCTGTGCGCAAGCGCTCTCGACATGAACTGGAAAATGACCCATCAACCGATGAGCCGAAAGAGGTTTACCTGGAGCGCTTGAAAATTCAGCTAGAGACCAGGTCAGCTGAAATAAGGTTGGACTATGAGAAAACTGGGAAAGCACATTACAAGAGTACCTTAGCTTCCTATGCGTTCATGCAGAAGGTCGTCGACTACCAGCTTGCTCAAAAGAGGGCAGGTCGCAGCTAGTACGCCGGTGTAGGCGGGCCCTTCACCGGTGCATGAGCATTGAATTTGGAGACAGCACACTGATTAAACCAGCTCTTTGACCATTTTCATCTACAGCCCCCTACTCACAATTTGGAATTTAACTAGACCGGCGTGAGAGTCCATCCTCACACCGCGTTACCATGTCAGCAGAAGGCCCGAATGGTCATCCGGTGCAAGAACCAATCTGTCGTCTTAGTACTGGATCACTGAGACGGCACCGCCAAAGCCATTATATGCATAGCCAAGCTACCACCGATAGCCCATCAGCTAAGCTTTGCCCTCAAACGCTCGACCTTCTGCAACGTCTCCCATTTCCTTTCATCAATTTTCAGGTGATTGGTGCGATCCGACAGTGAATTCCTGTCTTTCTTGCCCAAGAAATATAAGATTCGTTCGATGTTGTTCTGTGATGGATGCGGCACCCCATGCAGAACCTGGGCTGACTGAATCACGCTCTTAGCTTCGAGATGAGTGAAGGCCTTGGAGACCTCTTCACCTAGCGGAACGTAGATGCAGTCAGGCCCGAGCGACAACAGCTCCGCCCCAAGAACCAAATCGATCTGCTCCAGCAACGCTGGCTGCTTTACCATAGACGGGGTGCCGCCGTAATCCTTGCCATTGCGAAATACAGGATTACGAAGCGCGGAAGTGAAATGGGCGAGGTGGCTATGAGCACCGAAGAGGTCAACGCAGTTGGTGATACCAAGCAGCTCGTCGACGCCAATGTAGTTCAGCATTTCGACCAGGCTTGATCGCATCTTTCCTGAGAAGCTGGCCGTCTTTTTAGCCATTTGCTGAGCAACTTCAGGACTGTCCCCGTTGAGCAGGCGCTTTCTGGCCTCTTCCAGGGCATTCATTGCTTGTTGTTTGCCTGGCGTGATTCCACAGATCACAACCTTGGCATCACGGTTCACATGGTCAAATGGTGCGTAGAAGGTTTGGTAGGCGCCTTGGGTGGTTATCAACAGTCGGCTAGCCATAGGATCGCCAAGGAATGAAATCTTAGGATTACCGATCAGGTCAGCAAAGGACTCAAATGTGCTCATGGCGATTCTTTGGGTAGGGTGAAGAGCCCAAGGATAATCGAGGAGATGTCGAAATGATATGGGATGGTAGGCGAACGCCGCGTTTCGCCATAGCCAAGGTGATGGGGATCAAGCATGAAGGCCGAACCGCCTTCGTTTCAACTAAAGGCTGAAACTGTCGTCCCGATCAAGGGCCCTGGTATTTTTTTTAGCAAACGCATTTTCTACTTTCCGCAAGTAATCATTGAAATCAGCACTTTCGCTGAGATCTTCAGGATAAAATCTAACGAACTTCCCAATCGATTTTCCATCTTTTTCGCTATATACTTCCCCTCGCGCAACTCTACCGTCATCACCCCATATTTCCATATTTGAGTAATATTTATTAGATGTATCCTTTGTGAGATAGGCTACACCTTTTGCGATTGCCTGGAGCACGGTAGGGGCTGAAAACATTATGTTCATCCAATTGTTGCTGTCAGCCATAACGACACGATACCTACCCATAAATATATGTTCTGGAATAAGTGCCCCTGTGTCCGAGTCCTCGATATATTGCTTGCCATTTATCTCCTTTCGCTCAAAGACCTCAAGGAGAGATGCTGGGAGATCCAACTCAGGTTCATGGACGTTGATCAGCTTTGGTAGATCTCGATTCTCAATAAGCTTGAAGTAATTTAGTATTGCTTTCTGCTGGGTAGTGTCAGAGCTATTATATAGTTCCGCAATTTTACCCCATTGAATATGTTTGCTGCGGTGTATGGAATGCATTACGAATGCCTCAACTTGAGGGAGGGTTGATTGCTCATCCTCATCACCATCGGAGTTAATTTCCAATAGCCATCTTTCAGCAATTTCTTTTAAGTCATGCTTGCTTCTAATTTCAACCCCGCCATAGTCAGACCCAATAGCCTCACAAAGCCCGGAAAATGTACCATCTGATAAAATTTGAATAACTGTAACCTGCTCAATACCAACTCTTAATACAGACGGGAAATAAGCATCTCCAAATTCGTGATCATCTGTATACTCCCTATTGAATAAAGTATCTCCAGGAACCCCAGGCGAAAATGAATCGTTATCATACCTTGTCTGTATGAGTGGGTATGAGGTTAAATCTGGAATCTTAAGCTCGATGGGGTGAGGGTTAGACATACTGTTCTCTTCACTGTGTGGTTGAAGTCATGCGGATTTAGCAATACGAATCTTCATGAATTAAGCCATGTTTACGCATGGGGTTTAGGGCTCTATCCGTTTCTAGAGCCCTTAAACTTCATTACTTCAAGGGCTCGGAGAATCATCCTCCTGGACAGTTCTTGGTTTGAACCGAGACGGCGTGATATCCTTAGGATTCACATTCCAGGAAGGTTCCTTTACAGAAGCATCCTTCATCGCATTCGGATCTGCTTTTACCAGAACAGCCATAACCCCAGGCTTTGACGGCTGCCGATCAGTGGAGACCACAACAGTCATCTCACCGTCTTTGACAGAAACCTCCCAGCTCTTTTTGGCGTCAATTAACAGAGCGGTTCCTCCATTTTGAAGGAATATGTTGAAACGCAGGCGGCCACCCACAACATTAAGACCTCTTGCGGCCAGCGCGTCACAGATATCTTCGCCGCCCTCAACATTGAACTTGTATTCCTTTTTGAATGGTACAACGCTCATAAACACCTCGAGTTCACTTATTCCCAGCCCTCTGATTGGCTGTGGAGATACATAAGCCATTGTGCTGCACAACAGCTTATTGATACAAGAAAATCAGTACTGTTAAGGCTGCAGATCGTCGGATGCTGGATGCTTGATAAATTTCTCAGCCAAATTAATGAATGGTGGATCTATATGGAATATCACATGTTCGCTATCGCAGTTGTCGAATTTAGACCACCAGTCCAACAATTCCTTGGCCACTTCGGATATTGTTGCAGTCTCCCAACTATTTTCTGAATGTTCTGGGCTTCTTATTCGCATAGCCAGCGTCACAAATTCAGGATCGTTGTCGAAAACGTTCCACTCTCCACGATCACCTTGCGTGGCATATCGAGCTTCAATCCACCATTCCAGAATAGAATCTATGAGCTGTTTACCTGCAGGCCTAAGCTTGTCGTAATCATCTAACTTTGGATTTTTAGAGCCCTTGGCTACCCATGCATCGTAAGCATCTTTGGTATACTTACTTCTATCAACTGTTATTGATTGTGACTCTTCTTTGCTGCTTGGGCCGGTGATGACGAGGCCCGCTAGGGATGCCGTCGTATAGAAATTGCGTCGATCATCATCTGGCGAGTCCAGGTTTACGACAACGTAAACAGGTTGCTCCGAGAATTCAGCTATCGAAACCTTTTCATGGCGCGTGCGATCCAAATGAGGGAAGCCTGACTCCACCCATTCTCGAGCTTCCTCGAGAGTTTTGAAAATAGGTTTTTCCACTTCATTCTGGTCATAAACCAAATATGCCGTTTGCCCACCAGTGAATGTTGCCTTGCCATAATACGTTGCCATGCTTCACCTTTACCAAAAAACTCGCCAGCTCCAGCTAGCCATCTCATCACTTTACCAGCGGATTAAGGGCATGTGGTAACGCAAAACCGTGATGCCCTGCAGACCAGACGGTCACCGCTATAAAATCCAGGCGACCAAAGCTGTGAATCTAAAGTACATTTAACCAAAAAGACGAGCAGGGGCTTGAGATGACGATTCTGTACAACGGCCTTGGGCGCTTTGAAGACGCTGCCGAACTGGAAGAGCTACGGAGGCAGCGTTTTGCACGGATTTGGCCGGGTAGCATGCCTATTACCGACGCGATGAGCTGCATTGGCAATGACAGCTTTATCCCGAAAGGCTATGTTGCCACCAGGTGCAGGCGACCGGGGGAGTCTTATGCCGGCGACCCTGCCAGAGAGTGATTGCCTACCGTGGCGCCAGCGCGAGTTCCTCCCTAGCTCGTTAAGCTCTCAGTGGCCCTCTGCAGAGCCTCATGAGCCGGTATGAAATCGACCCGGATAAAGGTTGTCTTGCCGGTGCGCCTTAGCCTGACAGGAACAGGCCGGATCTCAAGCCCTCGTCGAGAATGCCGGATTTGAGCAGTTGCCTCACCATGGGTTTCAATCATCATAAACTCCTATAAAGCGGCATCCATGGGGTCTGGGCGTTGGTCTATCTGCCGCCAAAGGTCTGTCTCGATGAATTCACCATAGAGCTCAGAGAGCTCGGCTCCGGCGTTCCTTCCAGCGTCAATGAGACTGCCACGCTCATCCTCCCACTGACACGATAGGATGCGGAACTCCAGCTCACGGTAACCCAAGGCGTCCCAATCGCTGGTGTCCAGACCTGGGCTGCCTGGTTCATCAATCCAGGTCACCTCACATTTGAGAATGTAGGCGTCTATTCGCACGTCATAAAGCATTCGATTCCAACCAGTCGCGATCTCCCCCTATGCGTTAGACTGCGGTTACGAACGGGGTGAGGCTGCTGTCCGACGTGCGGAGAGGCGTGCAAACATAAAATCGGTCACTAAACGCTGCAAACGTTGCGCCATTGTTATTTACATTGACCTCTAGAGCGACACGCTCACCAGCCCGGCTGACCTGGTACGAAAGGCTATTACCCAGAGGCTCGAGGAGCTGCAGAAACCAGAATCTAAGATTGTGGAGCAGATGAGGAGAGTTAACGGCATTGATCTCGGCGTTGGCTCTCTCGGCTTCAAGCTGCAGGAGGTCGGGAAGATCGGTGGGGTTACCCTTGCCGAAGCGTTAGAAGGTCTAGAAACAATCCTGGCTATCTTCAAGCAGACATCCATGATCGCCATGGACTACTCACCATTGACTAATGCCCATGCTGAACAGGAAAAAGATCTGTCAAACCCAGCAAGCCAGCATAAAGCGCAGAGCATTGCAATGGATGCTTATACCTCAATAAAGGGACTTGGCTATTCATCCTTCGGGTCAGCAACCACACTTATAATGCTTGCAACTGCCATGTCTCTTCAAGATGGGGCTTCACCTTACAAGATAGCCAGGCCACTACTTGAAGCTTATGGGCAGATCTTTGAGAGGAGTTTCGGACTAAGTCAGAAAGAAATTGAAGATGCTGCAGTCGAAGCTGTATGCAATCAAATGGGCATTTCAAAAAAAGAAGCTCAAAAGTACCTGAAAGCCGCTAAAGAAATGATGGCTAGAGGAGATGGTGGATTCTAGCAATAGCGTCAAAAACACTCTAGTCTAAAAGCCATGGTAATGATGTTCTACTTATCTGCCAAAATCGGGTAAATTTTACATCATTATCCTGGCTTTCAGCCTGTCCGCACTGCCAAATAAAATGATTTATTTGGTGTAGCCTAACTAAGGCGCCGGAGAATTGAGTTCAGGATCACTGATGTCCCTGAAAAGCGTTTTGAATCTGTTGTGAAACCCATCCAAGCTGATGCTGGAGCATTTTATCAGGCTGTTTTGCCAGGTTGCGTCTGAATCCTTGAATGTGCCGCCATTCTTGCGTGCATCGTGCTCCTGACCATCAACCCAGCCCCAATCCGGCTGGATTGAAACTCCAGATTTAGCCAGAAGGTTTCTCATCGCGGACGGGCTAATTTTGACCACAATTGGGTTAGCTCTACCGCAATCCTCATACTCAGCTTCACCGGCACCCTGAGCATAGCGCTCAGCTTCCTCCAGCGATGACGTTAGGTATAGGCATGATGGCTCTTCATCGCGTTTCCTCCATGCTTTTCGCGTTGTGCCGTGATACAAGACGGGCAGGGTCGAAATTGATGGTTCTGATGGAGCAGGGGACTCATGGTTAACTTGTTGAGGAAAATCCAAAGTGCTTGACGCTGTTTTTGACGTTTTTTGACAAGACTTTTTCATGAAATACCAGTTTAAATAAACACAGCCTATCTAAATCCTACAGACTACACCTAAGCGTTGACTATACAAAAACGCTTAAGACTGATCAGGAGCTGAAGTTTCTTTACAGGTTTTGCATCAGGTTCCAAAGGCAAGACTTTATGGCCGTCAGGCATGCTCCACGGGTATCTTGTAAGAAAACTAAGGAGCTCTCATGAAGGCTTTCAAAACAGGCCTCTCTATTGCCGATGAGATCCAGGCAGTTACAGACTTCGTCGCAAGCGAATGGGGGAGCATCCCCAATCTCAAGGAAGCGGTGACTATCATCCAACAGGCCGCCTTTCACGATGGCAGGGCTGCATTTGATGCCCTGGAGGTTGGTAGCTTCATCTCAGACATATTGAGGAGGCGGCAGGCTATCGTCCAGTCACTGTATGAGGATGATCCACACAGAAAGGATTACGGCCCATCCTATGATGCGCTGATAAGCGCTCTTGGAAACATCTCGACCTCGCTCAGCCATTACGCTGAGGCTGGCTTAAACGTTGATCATAAATGGGACTTCACGAAGCAGGTTAGGTCGGCTCAAATTCATGCTGATCGTGTCGCCCCAGCGCTAAAAGGCGCCCAGCCTATCCACTATGCTGAGCATGTGGCTAAGTACCCCGACTGCGACGGTGTTGACTCGTATGATCGAGCCACTGCCCAGGCGAAATTCCACGGCAGCGATGTCGACAGTTATCGAGCCTCAGGCTTTGTCGAGCAGATGTCACTTCACAATCTTCAGTACTGCGACCAGCGTCATGGCCGAACCCCTCAGTACATGCTAATCAGTGCGACATATGCTCATTTCTCGATGATCCAAGAGCGCTTGATCACGCACCAGCTGAAAAGGGCCATTGATCAGCTGGTTGACTGGGATCAGCCTATCCACAGATTCGAAATGCCGCTCACTCAGCATAGCGACAACATCCTGCTCGGCCTTCTTCTCAAGAACGTCACCAAACCTTATAGCGAGCAGGATTTTGAAGAGGCCGTTCAATCCAAAATCGAGTTCGAGTCGAAGCCAAGGGAGGAGCAGGTCGCCATTATGAAAGCCAACCAGGCGAGCTTGCTGGATTCAGACGATTTTCTGAAAGAGATTGATGAAGAGATCGCCAATGATAGAAAGTCTGCACTGGTTGCGATCAGAGAGGTATTTTGGGTCAAAAAGACCTGCGACATTGACTCACCAACGCCATGAAAATAGCTTTGACGCTTTATGGCTTCGGCATCATGACGGTCAGTCAACCTCAAGATGACTCTCCTGAGCCATGAGCATTTGCTCTTCACGCCCTAACAAATTGAGAAGGACTTAGCACAACCATGAACAAAAAGATCGATTTGAAATCACTAGATCTGCTTAAGACTGACAGATCCTGGATGGATCAGGCCCTTCCAGATCGGTTAGACAGCATCGAAAGATTCTATGAGTTTCTGACCGACATGATGCGCAACGATCAGGAAGGTTGGCGCCGACTATTCCACAGTCATATTGATGAGTACAAGAAACTTTGGGGGGATCCAGCTTTCGTTTTTCAGGGGAAACGCCCCTACCAAACGTGGATATTCAATTTGGCTGAAGGTGAGCATTTGGTTCTGTACAGCAGCAAAGAAGGAGCCACCTCGTTCGAGTACGCGGGTTTGCCAGTGCCCTCAGATGCAGCGTTTGAGAAAGCGACCAGCATTCTGATCGCGATCAGGGATACAGTGCACAAGCCGAAAAAGCCTGAGCCTGAGCCTGAGCCTGAGCTAGGGATGTAGCTCAACCGAAGCCAGTGATTTTTCACTACCGTAATTTCTCGAATGGCCAGCCAGTCACAGGGGGAGAAGGCTTTAGAACCTACCGACCTGCGTGTTAGGTGTGGCATCTAGATTTACGAATGTCTCTGGAATGAACACGTAGCGGGAACCCGGCGCCAGCTTCTCGTACTCGCCTCGGTAGTAGCGCTCATCGCGCAATTGACGAATGTGCCAGCTGCGATACCCACCGGTGGCTGAGCCCTGCGCATCAACCCCATCGCTAAGCCGGGAGGTAAGCGTCATAGGCGCCACGTTGTGTTCAGGTCGCTTGCCCTCCATCTTCGGGGGCTTAGGGGTTGGGAACCCCGCGTGGAGGTATTTTCCTTCTGTGGCGAGGTGATAGACCCCCATGGAAGCAACCAGGCGCATTGAGTAGAACTGCAGCGCAGCCTCTTCCTCGTCCATTGAGTCGGAGTCCTTCAGAATCTTAAGCTTCACCATCGCTTCGTGATACTGCTGGGGCGTGTTTGCTCGCAACAGGTGCGGCAGATCCTCGCCGTAAATGATCGACCGCGACCTGGCATTTGGAGTCTGGGGGTCTAGGTAGACGATACTCATCAGGCCCATATTTGGAAGGTCGGAAAATCTTACCTTGGTTTCCGGTATCGCCAGTTCTTGGATGAAGGGGAGAAGGATACTCGAGGCATATGAAGGCCCTGGAATCCAGGTCACCATCAAGCTTGGAAGCCTACGTCCCTGGTAGGTATACCCTCGTGGCATTGCCAGGATGAAGCTACCAAACGGAAGATCGAAGCCCTCGTGGCTGGTGATGTTGAACTTCGCCCGAAGGAGGTTATCCAGAACAATTGTCGTATCGGGGAAAATTACCTGGATATCGTTGGCTTTGAGGTACTTTTCCTCGGCCATGATGTAGAACCCATGGTCGTTTGCGAAGCCTGGATTCCGCTTGGCGAAATGTTGAAGTAGAGCTCGCTCAGTTAGTGACTTAGCTGCCCGACCAGGGATGAGACCTCGCTCTCCCTGCACGATCCTCTGAGTGAGCAGTGGGTAGAGCTCATAGGAGGCCTTCTTGGCTTGGATCATCCTGATTTCCTACTGGCGTGTGGCGAATGACGGTAATGGATGCTAGGAACAGCGGCCCGTATACTAACGCGTTTTAACGTGCCTGACCGCTTGCCGGGGGCTATCGATGGATCGACCTAGGAGGTATGGCATGAGCAACACCGGTGGACTTTCTTTGATCCCTGATCATTTTAAGATCCTGTTCGCCAGGCGCTGGTTGAACTTCACCTTCGATGATGTGCTGAAGATCTTTACTGAAACCCCTCCACAGCAAGGGCAGACCCTCATCCTCGCCATGCAGCAGAACCACTTCAATAGATACCGCCTAGTGAAGGTAGTGAACCCAGCAAGCGGTAGGCAGAAGAGGATTATCATCGACAACGGGTGTCCCTGGGGTGGTAGTAGCTACTTCCGCAGCGGCAAAAGCGGCTTTGCACCCAAAGGGCAGACCAGGCTGCTTCCATTCGTAGAGGCCGTCGCTGAGCGTCTCTCATACGACAGGGAGACAACCCTGAACGACGATGAACTCGCATCCTTGCTCCCATGAGCAGGGATTGTGCTTGCTGTCCCAAGCTAGTGAACGCTCTTGCTTGAGCTATCTCGAGTAAGCAGGTCTATGGTCGGATCAATGTGGTTTTCGGCAAATACCGATACCAGGCCATCGTCAGTGTCCATAAGGTGCTCGGTATCGACCCCGTCAATTCCATCTCCAACGAGTGTGGCGTCTTCCACGATCTTCTCAATGGAGGTGGATCCCTTGTGGAGCACCAGGGGTAACCACACCTCGTCGCTGTAGACCCGCCCCAGAAGACCAGGCATTCCGCGTCTTCGTCGTCAGCAATCCTCATGGGTGGGCCCACGAAGAGAATCCCTCGACGAATTTGCCGCTCTGCGAGGTACTCTCCAACCTGAGCCTCAACCTTCCTGATTGAAGGGTTCTCAATAAAGGGGAAGCCCATCTCGTTGCACAGGAACACGGGTATCGGATCTCTGTCGTCTTCCACTTGAAAGCTAGGCTCACCGAGCTTCCAGGTTTTGTTTACTGACCCTTTGCAGATGACAAAGCCAAGATGCTTCATCACCGCCATCCAGCCCGCTGCGCTCATCGGCATGCCAGCCTTGAACATGTGGTAGACCTTCGCCATAGCTTCGAAGGGTGAGGGCACCTTCGTCTTCATCTCGATATGGCCATAGAACGGCTTGTCTACAAAACGCTTGTGGAATGAGCGCCGCCCCTTCATTTCAAACTGCTCCGGCATGCGGTCAGTGGTGGGGCTCAGGTGCTGGAGGAAATCTTCGACGAAAAATTTATCGAAGCCTCGATGCTTCAGGACAGCCTTGTAATGCTCGACCCGCTCAGCGAATTCCTGCTTATCTCGCTCCCGCAGCTGAGTATCTTGCATGACGATGTAGGTGTTGCAGTACGCATGCATTAGCGGGAGATTGTTCTGCTCGTCGAATCGATGGAGGATTGCCTCACGCTCAGCGATCTCCTGGATTAGATGGCCAGCGGACTTAAATCGGCAGAGCTCCGCATAGATGTCCAGAACGTGAGACGGGAGTAGGCCGGTGGTAGCTGACATTGCGTCCACCCACACCATAACTTCGTCGATTGACATAGCCGTGCAATGCATCGCTGTTTCCTCATCAGCTGCCAGGTCGTGTTACCTGTGCTACAGGCTTGGAGTGTAGTTGTCTCCTAGAGCACGAACCGATTTTGGAGCCTCTAGCGCCCCAGAGGATTGTCCTAACGACATAGCCAGCGAGACCTGCGGCCTGAGGTGAGTCTCTACAACCGCTAGGGCTTGCTCGACCTCTGCATCCCACTCCGCTCTCGGTATTGCATGCCCGCTCGTTCTCCTGGTCACCTCAAGCAATTCGCCTTCTGAAAGGTTGGAGAGCAGGACTGTATCAGGGCCTATCCAACCGTTTCTGAGCTCCAGGTAACAGCCGCCGATGTCGAACATCATTCCAGACTGGTCGTGGCACACCCATGCATGCTCGATGTAAGCATTAGGGGTATCGCCAGTGGCTACCCGGATAGGCCAGCCAATGAGCCTATTCAAGGCTGCAGCCAGGTACATGCACCTACCGTAGGCATATAGCTCATCGATCTCTTCCGGCACGCCCTGAAACTCAGATGTCGACCTAAAGCTCTCGTCGAAAGGAAGGCCCTCGTCATCGATCAGCTTTTGAACGAGACCGAGATCTTTCATCTTCAGCCAGTAGGAGGCGTGAAGCTCGAGATACCCACCAGGCTCAGGGGGTAGACCCATGCTGTAAGCGGTGAGCTCTCGATTGCCACCATCCCTCAGCCATTTAAGGGCGGGTAGCGTCAGGCAGCGCCCAGGGAAGGTCGAGTTCCATTCGTAGATGACGCCGCTGGTGTCTGTCAGGTCGATGAGACCACTGACTCTGCCGTCCTGGTACCTGTACATCCCATCCTCTGGGGTCAGGGTTGGTCTAAATTCTGGAATCGTGGATTTCATGGGGAGGTCACTTGGTGGCATCTAGCGAATAGGCCACATGGGTTTACGTAACCGTATTGTTTCATGGGCGATTTGCAAGACACAAACCGGCCATCACAATCCTGTGAATCAGAGACTCGACTGAATTGAGTTTTCTGGCATATTGTGCTTCCATTCCGCTACTTACCGGATAGTGGATGCCGAAATGTCACAGCGCTCTAAAATGTTGATTGTTGCCCATGATCAACTAAAGAAAATGATTGGCCCGACAACAGATAAACGATGGCTTCAAGTGTTGAAGTTAGCCGAGAGTGGCAAACTTGATCAAGCGGCATTACTAACTTCGCAGCTGATCGATGAGTCTGATATATCACCAGTCGCACCTAAAGATACTGCGAGTGTTGAAGATATCATCCTTTCCGAAGTTGGATCTTCAATAAATCGAGTTATTGTTGAATTGGTTGTTGCAACTCTTATGAACGTTGCGACCGTGTCCATGGCAAGCTCAAGGGCTATTAACGATATGACTGCTAAAGGTGCCGATCTAGGCATCTACATGGCGGCGTATAATGCGGCATCAGGTTATTTGCAGCGCGGCAAAACAGTTGAGGATTATAGGCTTGCCGAGAAGTATTTCTTGCAAGCAATCGCCGAAGCAAAAACCCCCAATGAGAAGGCAGCTTGCTACGTCAACTATTGCCCAATAGTTAGAGATGGGCTAATTTCAGGGAAGCCTGACTATGTTGGGGGGATTGAGATATATGAGAAGGCAGCAGAGCTTGGGTTGCTTACTGGTATGTTTAATGCTGCGAACGTGGCTTTTTGGATTTATCGAGAAGGTGATAAAAGTTTCGCCAACCGTGCAGCAAAATGGTTAGCTAAACTGATCAAGTCTGTCGACTCTGGACTCCCAAGGCTCGATATGGATGACCCATTCTCGGTAGCGCATCTATACAACGCGGCTCTTCTGCAGCTTGCTGAGTACCACATCAAAGGAGATATTGATGATGCTGATCACGAATATGGGCTGTCATTATTGGGACTGCATAACCCCAAAGAAGGCAATACTCAGTCTATGGTTGATTGGTTGACTGGTGTGGCTCTATCTGTGCGACTATCCAAGCTTGATAAACCCGCGTGCAACACGCCTGGCCATAATTGGGCCTTTGTGCTATCTGGCTTGGGATGGAAACTCGGTGATGTCGAAGTCCACCCTGGCGGGTACCTTGAGTATTTTAAGATTCTGAATATAGATGCAGAAGTGCACATGGTTGTTATTGATGCGCAATTTGATCCTGCTGGCGTTTCTGAAACTCTTAAGGCCATTCAGCAGGAGATGAGTGGTCTTGGTATTTCAAAGTTCTTCTTGGTTTCCAAATACGCTGTATTTAAAGAGAGTGAAGGGTATGTATTTACTCCTCTGGTTTACAGCAATAATGGAAACAAGTTCCTGGTTTCGATGGGTATGAGAACCTCCCCGAGCCAGCTCTTGAAAAATGTGCAAGCCAAAGTTAGATTTGATGACCGCAGGTTCAGTGCGACTTCATGCGCCATTAGCATCGCAGTTAATCACCTAAACAGCGGCAAGGCGTGCAATGAAGGCTTTAATTTCCAAAGTAGGTGGATGGGTGTTGTAGGTTGGTGTATGCCAATCCCCAATGGTGAGCCTCATCTAACCATTCTCGAGAATTGAGTAAACGCTAGGTGACCAAGGTTTCAGTACTTTGGCCACCTAGACTTAAAGTTGTTTCATTAACTTCACAACATTTTTTGTTGGTGCGATCACAGCAGGGCTAAGATCTTTTGCCCGAGGCTTGAAAACCCCTTGTAGGCCTGGGCAGGGAAGGCCAAATAAGCTGACCCGATGATAGCGAAGACGCCAGCTAGGATGATTGCACCTGCGCCTTGCCCCAGAAGGCGAGGCAGGGTGGCTTGTTCATGGAAGCGAATCTGGGCAAGGCAAATCCCAATACGATAGTTGGCCATCTCCAGGCTCTTCCTGAAGTTCTTCTCATCCTGAATCGCGACTCGCTGCAATTCTTCAATCTGGTTTCTCATGTCCACCATTGGATTGTTGGACATGCCCATGATCCCAGATGTGAACTTGAACGTGTGTGATTCGCTGCTATCCACCTTAGGGAGGTAGCTCTCGTACGTAAGGTCACTGGCCTTAGCTGCGCTTCTTGCATTCCGGCCAGCGAGAAAAATGGAGACGCTCGAGGAGACCACGACTATCGCTAGGCCATAGCCTAGGAACCAGTTATCGGAGAGCATGCCAAGGCCAATCGAAGACAATAAAACACCAATCGTTACACCAATGATCCAAAGCATCAATCTGTCCTTAGCGCTGGCGCTGCAGCTCGGGGGATCCGTCACCTTCGACACGCCAAACGAGGCAGGCCTTATACCATCACAAAAGTGGATGGCCTAGAGTTAGAGGGTCATGTGGGTAAAGCAGGCTCTCAGTAGCGATAGCGATGCCACTTGCCATTCGCCATTCGCCATTCGCCACAGGAGGATTGGCCATCGCGAGCCTATGCCTGGACGCTCCCACATACCACCGGCGACTTGGCGAACGTCAGACGCTGCAGCTGGAAGGCAGGCCGAGGAGCGACCAAGGCTGGTTTATGGGAAATTATGGATACGCTATAATTATGGCTGAGCAATAATTGCGGATAAGACCATGATCTTCAAAAGACCTGAGCTAGCAGATGCAATGGCCAAGCAGCTTCTGGAGCCCGGAGTCCTCGATGAGGGGCTTCGTTCTGGCCTGTTCCTGTCTGGGCTAAGGCGCACGGGCAAAACCACCTTCATCAAGGTCGATTTGATCCCTGCGCTAGAGAGCAGAAAGGCCGTAGTCATCTACGTCGACCTGTGGAGCAACACACTTACCAGCCCAGCAGATCTGGTGCACCAGGCCATTATCCAGAAGCTTGAAGAGATCCAGCAGCCGGGATCCAAACTGCTTGAGCAGATCAAGCGCCTGAGCCATGTCGACATCGGGGTAGCAGGCTTAAAATTTGGTTTCAAGATACAGGATATCGGCAAACCAGGCGGCGTGACCTTGGCGGATGCGTTCACAGAGCTGGTCGACCTCACACAAACCAACCTCGTCTTGATCATTGATGAGGTTCAGCAGGCCTTGGCCACCGAGGAGGGAAACAACCTTCTACTAGGCCTGAAAGCCGCCAGGGATGCGATCAACCCAAGACCAGATACTCCTGGTCACTTCATTTTCATCGGCACCGGCTCCCACCGGGCCCAGCTGAGTGAGATGACCAGCAAGCGTAACCAGGCATTCGCTGGCGCCACGTCGACGAGCTACCCGTTGCTCGAGCGGGAGTACATCAGCTTCCTGCTCGACCGGCTATCAGAGCAAGTAAAGGCAGACTCACTTCCCTCGCTCGATGTTGCTTACAAAGCATTCAAGCTGCTCGGAAATCGACCAGAGGAAATGATCAAGGCCTTCCGAGAGATGGTTAGACAGGGAGGCAATCCAGCCGTTGTCTTGCCCATCGTTGCTCAGACTCTGAGGACATCGTCAGCTAACGGTGAGATCCTGAAGGTTGAGAACCTGGGCCTGCTTGCCCAAGCAGTGTTTGCAAAGGTTGCTTCATCAACTGAGCCGGTATCCAAGCTTTTCTCGGCGGAGGCTGCCAAGGAGTATTCAAGCTTTGTCGGTCGCGAGGTTCGAGTCGAGGATGTCCAGCCTGTGGTGGGCGCGTTAATGGCAGAGAACCTGATCATGCGAGTTGGTCATGGCTCCTACACGGTGTCCGACCCATTTGTTGGGGAGGTGTGGAAGGAGACAAGCGAAGGGGGCATGCTCAAAGGGTTCTGAGTTTATTTCGAGCACAGCACCTGGCGTTAAAGGGGCAGGGCGTCTTTAGATACCCTGCCAGACCTTGTTGTTGTCAGCTGCTAAGGATTCGATCCCGACCTTGACGCAGTTTTCTCAGTTGGATGTCAACAGCTCGACATGACGGATAGCCATTAGACAAAACAGAAATGATCCGGTCGATAGCAGCAATCTGACCTCCAGGCGTCGATAGGATTTTGATTTGCTCGACCCCCAAGGCTCCATCGCCATAGCCATCGTAGGCATCCTCAATTTCCTGTGTCATCACGTCCGCATACTCCCGGAAAAACCAGGTAAAGAGGTCATTCTTTACAGGGATCAAGGGGTCGTCGTAATCGCGCTCGAAGGGTGGAAGCATTGCTGCCAAAACTGGCCCAATTTTAAGGTGCTCAGTAAGAGGTAGCGTGAAGTCCGGACGCCATTCAGATGCCTGACCAGGAGTTCTCCCATATGCGATGCATCCATCAACAACCGTACCTTCCGGGTGCGGCATCACTCTAGGCTTGCGCCGCTCTCCCATAGCTTTGCGGTAAGGGCTCGTGAAACTGGCACGGTAGTGAGCGTCTTTGGCGATTAGCGCAGGCTTGCCATTGTGGATATCCCTGAACACTTGCGAGATCTCATTCGCCCGCTCTTCACTAGCAGCGAAGATGGTAGTGCGCATGCCCCCGCCACGGTAAAGCCCTTGTCCAACACACTCTGCAGCGCCAAAACCATGCTTGACGGCCCATGCTAGTCGATGCCTGTAGTTGTATGGCTCATCCAATACCACCCAGTTACTGGCCGATGTAGGGGAGCTCCACCAGCTCATGTGATCGCCATTCTCAAGGGTTTTGAAAACTTCAACCACATCGCCTGGCAGATCACGATTGGCAGACTTGAGACCAGTCCTGTCCATGAGCTGGAGAGCGTACGCAGCACAGTGCACAAGCTCTACGGCCTCACTATGGCTGGTGCTATCCATCCTACGCTCTAAATGATCTGGTGCTTCCAGCTTGTAGGCGCGGAGGTAGGCGTCAGCAACATCATCCCCATCGAGAGATACGAGGTCACCGATCAGCTGGGAGAGTGGGAATGATAGTGTCAAAAGCCCCGAGGTGAGCCTACGATCATCACTCCAGTAACACGAGATGTGGCCTAATTTGACCTGGAACGAATCCGGCTGAGCTGACAGGATTCTTAGCGCATGCTTGTAATCAGAGAATCCCGCTTGTTTAGCAGCGAGCTCTAAGGCCGATTCGTGCTTGATTCTATGGATTTTCTTGAGGTCTTTTGCGAGGCTTCGAATACCAGCAAGGGTCTTCGGTTTTAGGTGTTCAACAGGCATAGGTATGCTCCCGCCCGCATTACTGCCGCGTCATCCACCTACCGCAGCACATGAGGGCCAGAGAGAGATTGGCTCATGCGGTTACATCGTCAAACGCAGTGCTCCCTGGAGCTTCCGTACTGGTGGATGCATGGCTGCTGCTCAGCCCATCACGACCTTGGTCATGACGGCGGCAATCCTACGGCCATGTGCCACGCCAAGTCAATCCTGGAAGGTTGAGCAGGGTGTCCAGGAATTAACACGAGTCGCGTAGAACCACTCCAGAAAGATAGATCGAACTCAGCTTTCTAGCGCACCAAGCAGCGGAAGAGTAGGCCCCTTTAAAGCGCAGGGATCCCAGGGCTCGCCGTTCTGCCTCTTGCACCCAGACGTACTTTGCGGCACATCGAGATGGCGTATTGGCAGAGTTTGCTAGCGCCATTGATAGCAAAAACATGGCAACCGCAACTGCTATCCGGAACCGCTTCATCACTGCCATTCGAGACCCAGGCTTCGACGATCTCCTGCTCCGGTACAACGGATTGAAAGATGAGCTGGCGCGGGCTGAAGCTGCTAAGTCCAATAAAGCAAAGATTGCTGAGCTTTCCGGCCAGCTCGCTTCAGTTGGCGCCACTGACTACTTCCAGGCGAAGGCAATCTACACAGATCTGGTAGCGCTGGATCCTACCAACAAGTCTTATCAGCAGAAGCTTGAGCGGTACACGAAGGCGCGTGACGCCCAGGTCGCTAAGGAAGCTGCTAAGCTGGCAGCTGATCTGGAGAAAGCAGAGCACCAGAAGAAAATTGAAGCTCAATTCAGTGGCTGGGACGGCTCGCACCGCGAATTCGAGCGGATGATCAAGGATGCCATGAATGACCCAGATAGCTATGATCATGTTGAGACCAGATACATTGACAAGGGGAGCTTCATCCGGGTCTTCTGCACCTTCAGGGGAAAAAATTCCTTAGGGGTATGGTCAAGAACACCAAGGTTGCTGATTTCACTATCAACGGGGATTTTATGAAAGAAATTCAGTAACTAAGATACCCACTGGCTCCGATTTGGTCAGTGGGTCACATCATCTGATTAAGGAGTAGTTAGAAATGAAGGCTAAGAGCAAGCAATCTTCGGTGACTTACGTTAATTTGCATGGCACTCCCTGTAGTATCCTTTCGTCTGAATCAAAATATAAACTCGTTAAAGCTACGGGTCAATTCTCAAGCGCCACTCTGAATTGCGGTGAAAAATACAAATGTGATGATAAAGGCCTTATTGAGTACGCAAAGAAGCTCATATTAACTGAGCCTCCATTCATAGAGAGGAGAAGTATATTCTGGATTCTTGCATATATTGACCACTTTGCGGAGTTGCTGGGGAATGTACTCAATGGTTCCGAGCCTCCGCAGAATATTCCAGAAATATTCAAGAATACCATAAAACAGAATAGAAACCCCATATACATTGCCAGGTTGTGTACGGCTGTTCATACGTTGAACAAGATCGTTAATGGTGGATGGGATCACTCTAGTGATAGCTATGTTATGATTGATGGTCTTGTTGATGATAGGCGATTAGGCTCAGAGGCAAATCTAGCCAAAAATATTAAGTTATGTAGTAACTATCTTGGCAGCGGGCCCTTTAGGGGGGCGATGACAAGGTCTTACTTTAAAGGCAACATGCTTAAGTTTACCCCTCCGCCAGGAGAGATCTTTATAATAAAAACCAAAGCTAAGGAGTTTCTGATAAAGCCCGGCATTGAGCTACTACTCAGACTAGATGGATTCCCATACGAGTCTTTTTCTAGAAATTATTCAGATGACGCGGTTAATTTTGGAGCGCCAAAATCTGATGATGAAACAGGTTTCGAATTCGCGCTGCCAGTGTTCGAGGGGCGAGCATATAATCCAGATCAAAAACTGGAAGGATGGTTTTACAATGAACTAGATTTCATGAGATATTATGTTCCTCTCGATTGGGTAACTGCAATATGTGATTACGGCGACGATGGGTTAGTTGACGTCAAGGTGCCAAATCACCAATATTGTGAGACAGATCAATCATGCCTGAATGTTGCCATTCACTTACCATCTCTAAATGGTCGGTATTCAGATGATATGCGAATAACTGCAAAATGTTTTGCTTTTGCAAAAGACGGCATATCACTACCTTATCCTGAAAAGTCAATATCCCCTAAAGATCTTGCTTTGTTCGTCAAGAGCCAAAAGGTGACGACGAAAACTTTGAAAATTAGAGAGGCAATAGATAGGGTGGTCAACTCGTCTTGTATATACTATGTTCCTGATGTTCAAAGCTGGAATTCAATCAATAGGCTTAACCCGGCTGAAAGAGTATTTATTTTTAAGAGCTGTGATGCCTTGAACTGTGAGCAAATTGCTATTACAACGAATCGTAAAAGCGGTGGCGACATTCTTATTATTGGTAGTGATCTTGCTTCGTACATTTCAGAAACAGACTCCACGGCAAAAACATTTAAACATGCAACTGAAAAGTTTGATGTTTTATTGTCGCTGATTAGGTTTGACTATTCAAGTATAGGGCAGAAACACATTATCGAGGTGTTGAAACTTGAGTTGTTTGGCAGTCCCGATTACAAGGCATACGCCAATAGTGACGAAAGAACAAAGGAAGTATTAGAGTCTGTCCACGAAGGTATGAGCGAATGGATGAGGGATTACCTCTGAGTTAGGAATCCACGGTGTAACAATCCAGCCTACCAGCACACTGCGTTGCTGCCCTTCGAGGAGTATGGCAGACACTGAACGAGAGTATGGAGAGGGGTGTGGTCGAAGCCTTCACCAATCAGTGCCAAGCAGAACCGAATAGCCCAGGAATGTTCTCAGGCAGGGCTTCAACGTCAGCCCTGACCTGGTCACACTACTTAGCAGGTCAGTCATCTGCCGGACATTGGTCATTTTGGCGAGGGTGCTCATCATCATGATATCGACTATGCCCGTGGGCTTCGACCTGGGCCCACCCAGGACACCGATCTGGCCTGGTGATATATCAAGAATCCCTGAGAGCCGGGAGCACCATTGCTTGGCTAAATGTTTAAAAAGACAGGAGGAGACCCGGTAGTGTCATTTTGGTAACCATCCCTAAGGTTATGAGAAACATTCCTGAGAAACCTGCAACCCCCATCCATAGCCAGGCTTTGTAGTAAGAGCCATGCAGGGGTGGCAAAGGGTATCCAGATGCTTTCGCTGCTGTGGCCATATCCCTAAGGCGTTTTTGAAGCCAAAGCACTGGTAGCCAGAGCAGCCCCACAAGGCCGAACAAGCTAAGGCAATAGGCAACCCATGGCTCAACGAGGGAGCGCCCCGTAAGCACCACCAGGGCATATCCGGTTGCCACCTGTAGTACGCCTGCCGTGGTCGTGATCCAAGCATCGAACCATACGACCATACCCCCGACCGAACTGATGACGGCTGGGTCTTTCGTGCGGTTGGCCGCCACGAAGTACAGGTAGGATCCCATGCCGAAACCGAACAGGAATACTGCCGAGATGATGTGCAGGTATTTGACCAGAAGGTAAATCATCTCAGATCCCCGGTCGGCTTCTAACGAAGATTGAAGATTCTCCTATGGCTTCCAGGTAACGCTCCATGGGGATGACACCCACACAGGGCCTGGCACCTGGTGATACCCTGATCCCAGCCATTTGCATTCTGGTCAGCGCTACAGCCCCTGATGACGGGATGGTAGGGCCTTTATCATCATGGGCCTCAATCTCCCACCGGTGCTGGTAGGGTAGGCCGTCCAAGCCGGTACCGGAGATCTTAATGAACATCAGGCTTTTCCTGTCACCCATCCACTCGAAGCGTTTTCCGACCCTGTGTAACAGGTCAGCGTAGTGGCCTGCATTTCGAATTAGGCCAAAGCGAGCCAGCGTAGCCACGCTGAAGTTGGCGAGCGTCCCTAGCTTCAACCCAGACCCCGCCTGGAACCGTACTGACTGGGCACCGTACCTCGATGGGAAGATGTCCATGTCAGGTACATCAACGTTAGCGAGAAGCCGTAGGCCAAGCCCATGGAACCGGTGCAAGGTTAAATCCTGCCACCCGCGTACGGCCTTAACCACTCCGTTCTCAAACTGCTCGATAGGTTTCCCAGCGTAGTCGAGGACACCCCGAACGGTTGAGACACCAGGCATCTTTGCAGATGAGGAAATCCCGAAGTCTATATGGTCGATCTTCGAGAACAACGGCCTGAAGTGATCAATTACGCCTGCTGATAGTGTTGGTACAGAGCTGCACCCGCTGAGAACGAACACCTGCGCTCGCTTAGCTGCTTCGTCGAGGTCGGAGATTCCTCGTACGAAGTGTCGGCAGTCTGAAAGGTCGCAGTAGTTGGCCCCTGCTGCGATGGCAGATTTGGCAACGTTGTAATCCTGGCCTTGGAACGGGCCTGCCGTATGGATGACCAGGTCAATCTCATGGTCGCGCAAGACCTTGGTGAACTGATCTGAATGAGCGTCTCCTGCCCAGTAATGCGTGGCATTACCAGAGGCCAAGAAATCCAACTTATGCCGATCACGCCCGACAGAGAGGATAAACGGTGTGTTACGTTGCTCTGCCAGCTTTTTACGAATGATGCTTCCGAAATTCCCGTAAGCACCGACAATGGCGACTCTGTACATTCGTGGCCCTCAGTTTTTTGCAGATTTAAGCACGGATCAGTGGCCGAGTCATGATTGGATGCGCGTTATTTGACATCGTCATTAGCAACCACAATCCTTAGGCTTGATCGACCTTTAACGGAATAAGCATACTGGACTTAAAAGCAGTCACTGGAAATCATGATGCCTACGCTCAGCAGCAAGAACGAAATATTCAAGCTCATCAGAACCCCTGAGTTCCAGACTGCTATGAGCCTGACGACCAGGGAGGAATATCTCGAGCAGAGCCCAAAATTCCCAAATGAATTGTTCGAATACTTTACCAACAAATGGAGCGAGGATGAGGAGGGGCAGGGTGTAAAGCTGTTTAGCACACCAAAGCGCGGGAACAATTGCGGGGAGAATTACGGCACATGGCTAACGGTCTCTAAGCTTTACGACAACCCGGAGCTACCATTTCGTGTTGAAGCTGCGGAGTACGTCCCTTGGGGTGTAGATGTCGATTTTGCTGATGTGGGCGACTTTAAGACTCTTGGAGAAGCGCTCGATGTCGCATTCACCATCCATGAGGTTGGCAGAATTGAGCTGAATGTGATCCGTGAGGATGAGGTGACTGGCCGATATATCAAGGATGAAAGCATTATCGCTGGTGCATCTGCATCTGGGTCAGCGCTAAGCCAACAAGCCCAGAGGGTCAACCAAACAGTTCAAGGAATGGCAGACAGGCGTCAGGCGTATGAGGCGGCAAGAAAGCTCCGTTATGCCAGCCCAGCTTGCATAGCTGACATGCCCAATCTTCTGTCTCAGATCCAGGCCAAGATGAAGGCTAACAATGTCGAAGATGAGCAAAATATTCGACTTCATCTCGCTGCAGCTATCAAGACCTACCTTTTCTCTGGCAGTGGAGAGCTCATAGAGGTTGTGAACAACTACCTAAAATACAGTCCGGTGGAAATCTATGGCACCACATTGCTTCTGGTGAAGCATGGCGATGAAGTGGCGTACATTGATGGTAACGGGGTGTACGGCAGTCTCGAAGAGGCAAATGAGTCGGTAGCCAAGGAACTTACTGCTCTATATGAGCCGCAGCTCACAGCGATTCCCGGTGGCAAGCCGCACTCATACTCAGTGAGCTGGTATGATGAGAAACCCAGTGTATTGCGTCTGGACGAAAACACGTTCCTGCCAGTGACGGAAGATCCTGAGCTCATGTCGGAAGATCCGATGAATCCTTATCCATCAGGGGAGGAGGAGGTGAACAGGATCGTGAACGACGTCGCACACGCCTACAAGATGAGTAGGGAGCGAAGGTTTCTGCAGACGCATGAACAAGCCTCAACAGAATTTGGAATCTGATCATGATGACCCCACCAGGCAATATCCGTGAGCTTTCCGAAAGCCGCGAAAAAATCATCGTCGATCTTCTGAATGCTGCTGAGCTCCGAAGTGGCGACGATTTTGAAGAGAGCGGCTATCGTGGTGGCATTCAGGATGAACTGGCACGCCTTCAGATTTGCCTTGAGGCGCTTGGCAAGTCGTTGTCCTTTGAAGCGTTTGAGACCATCCGGGCCACTGAAGTCGAACTCCTTGATGTGGTGCGCAAGATCGGGCATGCAGATGCACGCGATGTGGCAATTGATGAGATAACCAACAGATTTTGCCTCTCGGCACTCTACAGCGATCAATGGATGGCCACCAGCCCAACATTAAAGCTAAAGCTGGCCAAGCAACTCATCCTGCAAAGCCATGACCCAGCAGAAGTGGCCAGAAAGCATGTATCCGAGGTGGATAAATCGAAGTTTTTACACAGCTTCGTCGAGCTCACAGCGGAATTGCTACGTCCCACTATGAAGGTGCATGAATATCAGCTAGCAGTCTTCTTTGCTGAGCTGGGTAGCTACCTCGGGGAGCAATCGAGAGTAGAGGGGGCGATAGATTACATAGCCGCACACATCAACGTCGTAGCTCCTCTGATGCGTAAAGTGGTCGCCTTTTCAAAAGGAGGTCAGGGTGACTACCGCGCCCCCATCGTCAGGAACATGCTACCCCTTGACTGCGAATTCCTCGCAGGCCTCTACGCCATAACCAATAGCCCAATCGTCAAAGAGCTCGGGGTTAGTGCCTCTGAACGAGCATTGGGCAAAACGCCCTTTGCGTTCTTGGAGACCATGGGCCTTGGTTTAACGCCAGATTGGTACAACAACCAGATGGAGGGTGCTGAAGGTTTTCAGTTGCTGGCTCTCATAAAGCATGCACTGGTAACCCCAGGTATTGAGCTAAACCTCAGCCAGATACCCACGAATTGCGAGCAGTGGAAGCTGGCGGGCTACCTTGAAGCTATCAAAACCGCCCCAGTTGATCAGTCGGATTGCGCCTTGAAGGTCAACAAGCTCCTCTCTGCTCTTGCGGATCAATGTACACCCGGTGAGAGGGGTCGAAAGATTCACCAGCAGATCACAGAAAGCGGCCTGCCACCTGAACTTTTGCGGCCATACCCGACCTTGCTAGGTGACCGCTTCACGCAGGATCTTGGGTTGTAGCAAGGACAGGGGCCGTCTTTGGTAACAACCATGCTTAGAAGACTATCTTAGACCGATAAGTGCCTAGACCACTTTGACATGCCCAGCCATCCCTTCAAGGCTGGGCTGCCCCGATCATTCTGCTTGTCGAGTCCAGATGATCACGTCATGTATCTTTTGCGCTGAGGCCTTACCGACTCGAGGAACCTCGGAAATTTGCTCAGGTGTAGCCATCGCAAGCCCACGAATTGAGCCGAAATGGCTGATTAGTTTCTCCGATCCACCTGCACCGATACCGGGGAAGCTCTCAAGTACAAGCTTCACATTTAGCTCAGTGATTTTTGGCTTTTTAGAGCGCAATGGGACATTCTTCATGTCCGTCTGAGCATTTTTTGCCATGAAGAATATGGTTTCAGCAGTTGCAAGCGGAGATGAAGATGGCACTACAGAAATTCCCTGAGCATGAAGCCAGGCAACCGCACCACTGAGGGCGTTAACTGAAAATTCAGAGCGTGTCCCGTAAATATCACCCTCGAGCAGATACACTGGCCTCGCAACGTGAGCGACCATATTTAACGCCTGTTCATGAAATCTGTCATCACGCATTGAGTTCAGGAAATCAGCGGCGGACTTGCGTTCAATCACAATGCCGCCACCCACTGAATAGTCTCCGACCGGTAGGTGCGAATCGAAGATTGTCACATCTGCACGCTTACGCAGAAGATCAATGATTCCTGATTTTTTCTCTCGCGAATCGGTGTGAATCTCAATCATGGTCATAAGGATGCCTCCAAGGCAGGGTATTGAAGTATTTATGAGGCGGAGTAGGGTGGCCAATCGTCCTGTGGAAATGGGCAGCTTCGGGCATGCAGATGCTCAAGGCTATGTCCTGAAATTCGCTAGAAAAGCTAAATCTACACCCATAGATTACAAGGGGCTAGCGAGCCTGGCGCGAGTGGTGCCCTGGACGAAAGCCTAAGGCTTAAACAAAGCATCGAAATGAATAGTTTTCATCACGAATAGATCAAATATGAAAATAACTCATCTAAATCTCCTTTTAGATGAGTTATTTTCATTTTTAGCCGCTGCGACTTGAATAGTCTGCATTTTGCTATGCGCTGATTCAGCCTGGGCGCGAGGAGGGCGTCACGCGTCGACCTTCACCAGCTTGTTAGTCCACTGGATGTCCTGATGCTCACGAGGCGCAGCTTTGGCCTGTTCGAAGGTTTCTACATCCCACACCACACGGCAAGTAGTCACACCACCGAGGTCGTATTCAAAATCCACCTCGACGATAAAGCCTGTCTCACCGTCACCTTTGCGGTGGGTGACCTTATCCCCGATGTCCAGGGCGATGAGTTCTTTGATTGAACGCAAAAGGCGTTCGAGAGCATGGATACGAAGACCGCTTTGACCGTCCCGGTCGTTAGCGTTGAACCAGTAGTTTATGCGCTCCTCACCAGCTTCGTACTCTCGGATGCTGGCGCCGGTATTACGCAAAATGGTCTCAGCATACGATTTAGGCCCTTTGACCGAGGCTTTCGTGTCATCAGCAAAGGTAACCAAAAATTCAGGGAAGCTCATGCCGCATCCCCATTCTTTTCAGCTCTGTGCTGGAAGTGAGCTTGGATAGCTGACTTGAAATCAACACCTGGGAAGTTGAGCTCACCGCTAACCACCAGCTTGATCATATCTTCTGCGGCGACCTGGTACTGCTCGCGCCGTTTAAGAAGGAAGACCCCCTCAGTCTCACGAGAATACTCACCAATGTACTTGGAAATCGGCTGTTCGAAGACTGTCCAAGTCTTGAGGCCGCACACATCAACCATGTTCTGTAACAGGGTTTTGTCGACTACTGCTAGTCGTTTGGCAAGCCATTCTGCAAATGGCTTGATACGTGCGTCGCCTGGCTTAATTGCGGCCATTTTGCTCCCCAGAGTCAGATGGATTGGATGATTTCTTCGACAGTTTCTACAAGCCGCGACAGCTGCGAAACAGAGGATCGGGCCCGGCCTGCATGGGCTTTGGCTTTGTCACCATGCTCAATGCTGATCGTTCCGAACGTGTATTCCAGGGTGTTCCAGGTTCTGTCGTACATTTCCGGTTGCGCTGGTTTGAGCATCTCCAGAGCATTTTTTGCAGTAGCCAGGTCGGCCAGGGCATCTTGAGCTGTTTGAAAGTCGAGATCTAACCAGTCCCCATCTGGCTGCGCACTCAAAGCACTCCGTAGCAAAGCCAGGGACGAATGCGAGGCTTGAACGATCTGTTTAAGTTGATGCAGCTGACTCATGTGAAAACTCCTTTATGTCCTGGGCATCGGCGCAGCTTCGATGCATGCGACTTCCGATCATCAGATCAGACTAGCCTGCGCGTTCAGTTACGAGTAGGGTAGCGCGACTTACTAATTTGGTAAGGTGTTCAAGCTTACACTCGAAAAAGCACATATGCAATATCCGATAATGCCTAGACCCGGATATATGCGTTATGGTAAAATGCACACCGGAAATCTTGGGTTTTGGCCCGATTTTCGATGATCATTTTTGACGAGAAATTTTGAGACTTTCAGCAAGGCTCAGTTTCTTTTTCAAGACTCGCTGAGGATGCTTTCGACGTGGCTGCCAAACCCTTACCGATGTTCGACACCTACAAGAAGTTTCACGATCTGAATTTCAACAACCTAATCGTTGAGCTTCCCGTTGTCAAAGAATACCTGGCTTCCTTCCCGGAAAACCTCCAGGCGGTCGATGGCTACAAGGCTGTCAGAGGTTTTCTCAGGTCTTACGCCGGCAACGAAGCTACCTTCAATTCGTACCGCACCCATGTTGAGCGTATGCTCCTCTGGTCGCTGATCGTGGCCAAGAAGCCGCTCCTCGAGCTGAGCCGCAGCGACGCCGAGCGCTTCATGGAGTTCTGCCTCAATCCCTTGCCGGAATGGATCGGCCCTATCGTAAAAGCTCGATTTCGCCGAATTGGTGGTCGAAAAGCCTCAGAATCTGACCCCTACGAGGTCAATGATGCCTGGCGGCCCTTCAACATCACTCACTCGAAAAGCTCGCTAAAGCTCGCCAAAGAGCAAAATCGGGAGGTTGAGGACAAACCTTATGAGATGTCGCAGGGCTCGGTTGGCCAGGTTTTTGCCGTTTGTGGCAGCTTTTTCAAGTACGCCACGGACGAAGGCCTGACTGATAGAGCCAATCCAGTGCAGGCCATCAAGCAAAAATCTAAGTATAAGCAGCGCAACACAGACATCAGTTCAACCAAGGCACTAACCCCCTTCCAGTGGGATTACGTTCTGGAAACCGCTGAGGCCATGGCCAACGAGTCGTCGACGCACGAGCGCACCTTGTTCATCCTGGCTACAGCATTCTCCATGTACCTGCGGGTATCTGACATGGTCGGTCGCGATAACTGGACGCCGCGAATGAAAGATTTTCGCAAAGACAGTCAGGGGAACTGGTGGTACCACGTCGTTGGTAAGGGTAACAAGAAGGCCAAGATCAGCGTACGTGACGACTACCTGGACTACCTCAAGCGGTATCGGGCGCACCTGAATCTGACGCCACTGCCCTCCCCTGATGACAACACGCCGCTACTGAAGACGCTGTCTGGCCGCTCTGGCCTGTCCGACCGCCATATCCGCCTGCTGCTGCAGGAGGTGTTCGATAAGGCCCTGGAGCGCATGCAGAGCGAAGGCCGTACAGAGGATGAGATGGATAGCCTTCGCTCAGCATCCTTACACTGGCTGCGACATACCTCAGCGACCTTCGATGCCCCCCATCGGCAGACCAAGGATTTGCAGGCCGATCTTCGTCACGAGAGTATGAAAACTACCCAAGACACCTACTACAATACGCAAGATGAAGAGCGGGCGAGGTCAGTTAAGCGCCTTGGGTTGAAGGATCGTGGATAGCTAAATTACATAAACCAACCCAGAAGAATTGAGCGCATGGTAAACTTAAACTGTTCATATTAATTTGAGCTTTGCAGGCCTTTCAATTCTTCAGGCTTTTGGCAAACAAAATAAACGGAGGGCTTAGGCCGGAAGGTATGGGTGTCGACAAGTTTTTATTCAGTTACTCTGACACCCTAAAGGCAGTTTCAGAAAATGTAAGCCCCATCCAAACTACGGCCAAAGCCTAGCTTAGCTCAAGTCAATTTGTTAACTGTCGCAATCTGGATCCTGGATAGACTTAAAGATTAGTCGATGACGCCTAAGCCCTCCCCTGATGAACCAGCGTCCAGGTTGGACTTTCTATGGATTCTTCTGCTGATCAGCATGCTGGGCTAATCACGGTAGCCCAGCTAGAGATACCAGGTTAAAATATTTAGTTAATCTTTAATTGAGCAACGGTCTCCTGACAAATATAAGACACGACAGCCTGGATATCGCGATAATAACTAAAAATGACGTCTCCGGTAAAACACCATAAATAAATCAACTCAAAAATCACTAACAAGGTCTTTGAAATCTTCAGAGCTAACAATCAGCATTTCTTTTATAAGAGCTACTGCCGCAAACATGGACTCTGGACTTTTAACTAAATCAACCACCCTTTGAATTGAATTAATAACACTCGCCTTGACAATAACTTTATAGGAACTAATACCATATGCATCAAGGTTATCATCTATATCATTGGCGCAATAATACTGCTGCCGCATTATACTGATATGAGCCCCACCATCAAAAATGGTTACGAAAAATTTATTTCTGGACTTCGAGTGCCTGGAAACCACAAGCTCGACAAAACAATATTCGTCAACAATCTCAGACAATTCATTTACTGACCATAAGAAATTCCCGCTATCTATATCTTTGAATATGCAATTACCGTTAATTACACTTACAAGACTTTCATAGACATTAAGCGGAAGATCCTCCTCAAACTCCTCAATTTGATAAATATCATCTACATCAATATCATCCCATAGCTCATTATCGCAAACGAGCATATGGAAAACGAGTATAAGCCAAATATGGTTCTCATATCGGAGGTTCAGTCGATTGCCACACTCATCATAATATACATCATCGCCATCCCCATCGTCATCTTCATCGTCATCGTCTTGCATCCAATCATGACTTGAACCAAAAGGATCAAACCCATTTCTTCCGAACGGGTTTGCCGGCCTGTCCACAACTGAGCAAATATCTATAATTCCAACTCTATCAGTGATTGCGCAGACTTCACTATCTAACGGTTTTTGTGCATCCGGTGCCGGCCTCCAATCACTTCTTGGGTGGTATAGCCTGACAGCGTTAACCATGCTCAGATCTTTTATTTCTGATATGACATCGCGGCGTACGGACTTAAGCAACTTACGCCTTATGGATAATTCATACTCCTTCTCATTTACGTAGGAGATAAATTTTTCCAGGTCATTAATATCCACCGGAAAGTTACGGACGCTACCAAATGAGTATCCAGGAAGACTTTTTGCTAAGTCAGACTCTATGGACGAAAAAGCAATTGAATCAACATTCGCATCCTTTTTAATACCATTTTTAGCCAGTATTGATAATGATCGCATTGATTGCTTACTAAAAATCAACCTGCTTGGTGGCAGATCCATGACGCCAGGGCTTTTTGCAATCATGATTAGTTTTGATAAATCTAATCCGGATTTTACTCTGAAAGCATTTATTAGAAACGAACCAGTTTCAACGCACTCTACACATGCAATCCCAACTGGCTCAACTTCCGAGTCTAAATTAGATACGAGATCTATTCCGCTCTGATAGTATTTCAACCTATTGTCAGCACCAATAAAATAGATCGATGAAACATCAATAGAAACTGAGTATGTTCCAAAACCAACAGCCATCTTCAACACCCCAATATTCAACTAAAAGTCAAATAACAGCCAACATTTAAAATCCTAATCACCCAGCCTGAAAAAGAAACATTGCAGTCATAAGGAGATTTGGGTGACCATGGCAGTTTTTTTGATATTTAACGCTATGGAATGGTATAGCTCTACTCCCAAATACACGCCCACTATCTGTTACATTATCCCAAACCCCAACACACCTTGACTTTGAAGAGTAATAATTTGGGATAATTGCTTCTTCTGTGTCTTCTAGTGGAGGAATTGAATATTCAAGTGGCTCTACTTTAGCGAGCACGTAATCTATTTCCTGCAAATCAATATGCTTGAAGTCAAAGGCATGGTTCATCAATGCTTTCCCGATGCCTAATCCTTGATAGTGCCTAGACACTTCCCAGTCAGTTATAATAACAGGGTGGGATATTTTAACCCTGCTTTTGAAGCCCTCTACCAGACCTAAGGAAAGAGCAGCTTCAATACATGCGGGGTTTTCAAGCTCATCACAAAAAAGCCCAATAATATTGAGAGAGCATGACGGGTTTTTTATGTGATTTGTAACCAAATAGCCTGATACAAATCCGCTATGGTCGAACGCCAAAGCGGTAATTTGGTAGAAACGAACCCCGGAATAACTCTGTGAATTGTAACTGGCAGTTTTATACAACTTAACCAAATGACCGTTATCAAGACTTTTCTCTGAACCTGGAATTAAGCCTGAAGGTGGCCGACCCTCTCTATACAGACTGAAAATCTCATCATCAATGAATCCAGATGCGCCAATATCACGAGTTATATATTCATTAACGCTATCAGTTAATCTCCCTGAAAAGATCTTGGCAATTACCTTGTAAACTTCTTCGCGGGTTTTATCCCTTGCAAGAGCGTTAATTATCCTGTTTTTCTCACTATCAATGATGTCGGGAGACGGCATTACGTTAATGAAAAATGGAATATTAGCCTCAGCATAAGAATGAATATCTGCCATTATAGTGCCGACAATGGACTCCACTACCGACATCTCAACAGTAGTGTCACTGACATCCATAAAAATGGTTTTTTGAAGAAAAAACCCAACGTCAACGTTATCCAAATTACTCCATTTAGTTTTCACTCCCTTCCTGGATGGGGCTTTGGATAAGCAATACATAACGTAGTATTTCCCTGGATCTTGATGAAGGTTATGAATAATCTGCAAGATCTCACGCTCATCAAGATAGTCTCCAGTAGATTTTGCCTTAGAATCAGTGAATACCTTCATTGCAGCTACAGCGGAAGGCCCCATTCCGTATCCCGTGTTGATTGATAGGATCACGGCAGAAGCAGCCACGAACTTTTTGAAAAAATCGTTTTGGCGATTTTCAGTAATGTTCCACAGGCTTGATATCAGCTTTACGGTATCACCAGAGCTTTTACGCTGACTGTCAGAAAGCAGATGGAAGCTTTCAGCAAAACTCAAGTAAGATTTCCAGCTTGAAAAGAAGCACATGTTTGCAACAAGGTTCAAACATTCAGTTCTCTTTAGCTTTTCACCCAAGGCCTTTGAAAGCAACTCAGCTTTTTGCTTCATGTGGGATATTGATTTTTTCGCAATCCCTTGAGCACTTTCTTGTGTCGATGGGAACGCAATATTTGCAAGACTCAAGCTATTCTTTAGTTGTGTGCCAGGGTCATTTGGATCCCTGGTTTCATTCATAAAGGCTTGGAAAAGGGCATTTCCATTACGGAAATCATCAGCAGCGCTCATACCATCTCCTTGTCCTGGAAGCTTATGAAAGCTAACTACGGCTCACGCGTATGTATCCAGGCACTTGAGGGCAAGGGCTTAGTTGAGTACACAGTTGTCCTGCAGCGCTGGGGAGTCCCCTTAACCTACGTGAGCGGGAAGGAGCGCCATTCCTCCCGCAAATGTATGTCAAAACACCATAAAATTCAAGGCTGACCGAGATCTCGCACTGTATGCCTCGCTGGCGCCTACGAACATGGCATACGACGCCGGGGCTAAGACCACTTCATCTCAGACGAATTTCCCCCACTCTACACCTTCAACCCAGACCGCGTGCTGACCTGGTTGAGCCACGGGTTTGCTGACGGTGTGCCAACGATTTCGCCTGGCGCCGGGGTGCCGGCAATTCCCCGCGCCCGCATTGGACACCTCGGTACCCAGGCATCGTCACCCGAGCGATCTTCCAGGGCCTCCCCCTTAAAATCAGGTACGAATCACTGAACGGGTCGAGCGAGTGCGTCATCGTTCCACACACATTGGTCGATAACGGTCTGCGCTGGCATTTGACCGGAAATCTGAAGAGTTTCGGGACTTCGTCATAACCCGAATCTTAAATCCAGCGATTGATCATGGCGGGAGCGTTGAAGCTCATGAGGCTGGCGCCAAGGACACAGAGTGCTCCGCCAAGGTAGTGCTTGAGCTTGTACCTCACCCCGATCAGCCAAGGCCTGAGGTTACAAGGCTCGACTATGGAATGGTCGATGACCTGATCTCAATTACGGTACCCAGGCTGATCGCCGGCTATACGCTCAGACAGTGGAGTGTCGATTGCTCAGCTGATCACAGCTTAAGGGGCCATGAATTCAGACTGTGGCTACGTAATGTAGAAGTTCTGGAAGGTGTAAGCAATGCTTTGCTTGCGCCCGGATACACTGCGTCTTGATCTGTGGATAGGGGCTCTATGCAGGCAGGTCGGCCCATTCAGCCGAAGGCTGCCTAAGGTTTTTCGTCGTCAACCGCTCTATTGCTATCAAATAATGATACACCCGCCCCTTTTCTGCCAGCTCAGCCTGGCAGCCGCAGGTGCTTCGGCGGAGCTCTGCATCGTCAGCTGACTGAGTATATCGCCTAACTTGGTAAGTTCCTCTTCGAACTCAACAAACGCGATCCTGATTGGCCGACTTAGGCATGGTGACCATAGCTCAACTTCATCACCTGACCGTAAAGCCATAACCCGTGGAAGACTGATACCACGCACAAGGTGGGCAAGGTTATGTCGATGGTTGAAATCGAACATTAAATCCATCTCTCCGTCGCGCTGCTCATCATCCATCCCATCCCAACGATTGGCTAGAACCTCGTCAAGAAGCCCAATATGCTCAGGGGTTATGGGGATTGGATAAGCGGTCTCACAGGTAAGCCACCTCCATGTCCGACCCAGGCCGTCAAGGAAACTCAGCCATGTCCACAAGACTGGTTGTCCATCCGCCCCACACCAGACTGGCGTACCCCCTAACCACATCCTCAGGGCTCCACCAGCATGCCCTGGAGGACATTCACTCGACGGAAGCTCTTCGGTAAACTCGAATCTAATTCCCACCGACCTTCCACTAAATGGAGTCACAGCTCTGGCCCCTCAGAGCTGGTGCCTATCGACCTGCCTTTGGGGGCAAAAACCCTATCTAAAATTTCAGATTCAGTTCCATCGTTTACGTAGGAGATCAGCTCCTGGGTGATCGAGGTCTTATCTTTGCTATAGGCAATAGAGACGTCTAACGGAACAGAACGATTGATCATCAGTGAATCAATGAACGCTCGCAGGAACTCATGCTGCATCAGACGGCTATCACCAAGCTCGTAGAAGGCAACCACCCCAGACAGGTAGTCACGTCTCTCGATGTTCTTCAGACTGATAGGCAGGTATCCACGCGCAAGCAACGGAGCGTTGGTAATAACCCTGGAGGTTCGCTTATTGCAATCGTTAAACGGCTGCAGATAGGGCAACCTGGTCAGTAAGTAAACCGACGCATCGAATGGATGCAGTAGATTTGCCACTTGAACGATCTTGTCCAGAGCTGGACTGACGACTGGTGGTTTACCAGGCTGGTCTACCACCGGGCTGTAGGCGGTACCACTGATCCATAAAGGTTCATAGGTTCTGACGAGTCCGCACCTATCTGGCGGCAAGAAGTGATCCTCCCCCTCAACACCAGCATCGTCTGCCAACAGGCTATGGATCCTGCAGACCATCTCCCTGGTGAGGGGGTCACCTTCAGACATTGCTGTGATCGCGTGCTTGTGGTTGATGATCATCTTGGCTTCAGCCAGGCTGTGCATTGATGACCTGATGCCCTCCTCCAGCAGCAGCTTGGTGTCGAGGTAGTCGTATGTATTGCCTTCCAGGCGCGATGACGCCCAAGACAGGTCGATCATGAATTTGTGCAGGTGCTGCAGGCTCAGCTTCACAGGGCTACCCGACAGCTGCTCCAACCTGTCTATCTGACCAGAAGAAAACCGACTGACTAGCTCAAGCAATGACTCATCAAAAAACTTGAGAGGCCTGCTGTCCGGATCCCCACGAACGTAGTCACGGATTTCGTCGATGGTTGCGTTTTCAATAGGCATTTCTGGACTCCACCACTGCACCCTTCTAGGGTATCACCTTACGCAGGGCTCAAGGTCTTCATCCGGTTGCCTCATGGGAGTTCTCTTGACGATCTCGATCTGGTCAGGGAACCAAGCAACCATGATGTTCTGCTTCTCGTGCAGATAGGTGGCACCATCGTATCCAAGAACGTCTCGCACTGCGGTGGCGAACTCCTTAACGCAGTCTTCATCAAAGATATCGCCATACAGCCGGCAAAGTATGTCGAGAAGTCTGGCGTCTTCCCATACGTACTCCTTGGATACCTTTGATAAGCAGTATTCAAGACCGTAACTACCAACATCCACTCTGTCCCAAAGCTTATCCACAAGCACGGGACTGCAGCGCATAATGCGTGCAACCTGAGAGGCAGTCATTTTCTGAACATGGTCGGCATGCAAAGGTTTTTTGAGATTAAGTCGAACTGTGTGGAGCGTCGGCGAAATCTCAGATTCGGCCTCCTTCACGACATCATTTACATCAGTGTGCGCACAAGCGCCTGATTTACTACTTGAGAAGTAAAATCCTGGGCCGTGCTGATCCAGACCACGCCCTGTAAACGCGTAATCAAACTGATCAATAGAGCATGGGGAGCCGTGGTAGTAAAATTCGTTACTTTTATTCATTTTTCTCTACTAACTTTTCCTATACGTCAATTCTATATATCCAAAGTGATGTAGGTCAAACACACCAATCGGTGATTTTCAATCGATTGCTAATTTGATGGCAAATGGTTATAAGCGCATTTAGATAACGGTAAGGTCAGGTCGCGTTAAGCTCCATGAGCAAAGATAAAAATCCACAGATGGCGTCCTCAAGGCTCCGAACCGCACAGACCAGCCCGGACTTTTCTATCTCATCAGAGCTCAAGAATTTTAATGAAGATAGCAACACCGGCAGGTGGCTACAGTCCTTTTCTGAACGTGTACTAGCGCTCGACGATGTCTAATCTCATACACTGCCCCTGATGAGATGGTTGAGGTAATCAAGAATGAGGCTCTGGCCGCAATTGCCAGGGTTGGTATGTGCAAATTCAGTGGCATCTCACAATACAGCACCTATCTGAAGGGTCAGATATTCCAAGATGTTGACTAAATATCGCATGAGTGGCGGCGATTACTCGGTAGTCGCTTCATAAGCTCTGGCCGACATACGACTCACTTTCCATGGACACCATGTAAAACTGGAGCTCTTTCATAAGATTGATCAACACGAGGTGAGCAACTCAGCCTGGCCAGAGCCGTGTTGGAGTAGTCCCTGGTAAAGGTCTCAGCCTTCAAGGTTTTTGCCACCCCGCAATAGCTGCAGCTGACGGCGTCTGGGTGGCTAGCCATCAAGCAATTCTCACATTGCATGGCCTTGCCGCCCCATTCATTTACCGAACGTTGAATCGACGCAGCGATGACGCCGGCTCTCTCCTGAATTGCCTCTCGCCAAGCCTGCTTATCAGACCTTGAGGTATCAACTGGCAGGCTCACACGCAGAGGCTTGCCCTGAACCGAAGCTGCTATGGTCGGCCTGGTACCACCATCTACTGAGGATAAGCCGATTGCCTGCGCCTTCTGTCGATGAGCGTCGTCCATCGCCTTTACGTCTTCAGCCAACTGACACCTCGCAGCTTTAAGCATCTGCTCACCGCGTCTCGAGTGTATCCACCGCTTGTTGCCAGGATCATCCAGTAGAGCTCGCTCAAAGAGCTCCGGCTCACAAATGGTCTTCATGTCCAATGTCGAAAGGTCAACCTCCAGCACTGACAGCTCGGAGGCCTTCAGTTTGTGCCGCTTGAGGTCATCAACTTTGGCGGATGCTCGCACCTCGATGATGAGCTGGTGCCCACCCACATCGAAGACCACATCCGGCGTTACGCCATTTATCATCACGCCGGCGCTGGCCTGAGTCGCCTCCGCCTGGGCACCGGGGAAAGCTACCCTTTTCTTTACCTCTGCGCCGTACCGAGTCCGGTTGCTGATGACCTGGCTAAAATCAGGCAGCACGATGCGTTTGCTCTCAATCAGCAGGTCTACAGCAAATTTGTGCAACGAGGCTTCGTACGTAGAACGGCAGTCGACCGACTGAGCATGTCGGAAATGGTGGACGTTCTTGGTACCTCGATTGGCTGCGATCAGCGGCGTGTTACACCCAGGGCACAGGCACCCACAAGCCAATCCGTTCGCAACCTCGATGGCGCGGACTAAGCGCCCATGGTGAAGACCGAACGGGATCAGTGTTTGCTGCATTTTAAATTCTCTGTGTGTCACGCCTGGATGGCTGAGGCCGGAGCATGTGCTCATACCACTATCGACAACCTTAGCCGAAGGATGGCTTAACGCAGATGCCACTGGCTACAAGCTGTCTGCGAACTGCCCATCTCCAAGTGGACTTTTGCGGGCATGCAACCGCTCCTGAGCATTAATCAACTGCCGCACCCTGGGATCGGTGATGCCGCAAAGCTTAGCCAAGAGTGGGATCGAGATGACGTTTACTAGGTGCCTGTATGGATCAAGCTTACTTTTTAGCCCTACAGACGGCAGCCCAAGATGCTTTCGACGGCGATCCACGATGTTGGGGTTTATGCCACACTCACGGTAAATTTCCGCCGAGTTCTTCGTCGTGAGCATCGATTCGAATCCGAGAAGCGGCCCCTGGAAATCCTCGATTTTGACTTCATCGACGGACTCCGCCACATACTCGTACACGCGTAAATACTGACGGAGAGCGGTCACGACCTCTAAGGGCACGGAGGAGGCTCGTGAAACATCCTGGTCTGCTACCAAGCCAAGCAGTGGCACGAAGTCTCGCAGTGGGTGAAACTGAATGCCATGTTTCTTGCGAAATTTGGCGATGCTGGAGCTGCTCCACCCACTGATCCGCGAGAGGCGATTGTCTCCTAAAATTCCAGCCAACCACTCATATGGACTGAGCTTACTCCGAGCTCCCCACACAGCGGTGCCAAGCCGCAATTGCCTGTCGTGATGCGGTTCCCTCATCGCCCCCGCTTCGACACGGTCTGGCATAGCGCCAAGTTGATAACTTTGCGGGTTGTAGCCGTTGAGGTCTTGAACATCAGAGGCTCTATCGCCCATGGGTAAATCTTCTTCTCTGTTGGTATGGGTAACCAGGCCGGGGAACTGATCTACAGATAAAGCCGTATGACTCATCTTTAGTCGCGAAGCCTTGCACCAGGAGTGGCTTTTTGGGGTGGCAATATAACATGATCATTATCCCATAGCGACGCATCCTCGCTACTAGTGCCTGAAGCCTGTGCCAGCGCAGTCGTCGTAGCCTAAAGAGAGCTGAATGATGATGCCCGCTTGCCCACTTGCCTGGTTGATACCTGGATGCAGGCAGAACTTCGTGGCGGCCGCCAGAGCACCTATCAGTCAGCCTGGAGGGTATAGACCGCCTTCCGCTTTCCATATACCGCGATTTTCATAACCTCATTACCAGCGCTTGCAGCCTCTGCGACCTTGATGAGCTTAGCCATGCTGTTAACCGTGCTCGTCTTGGACTGGTACTTGAACCGTGCAATTTCGGCTACGGTGCAGGCACGGTATGCAGTTCTGATCGCCCCGGACTTCTCAAGCAGATTGATCTTCTCTGGCGAAATCCAGGAGATCAGCTCAGTGATTTTGCCAATTTTTTCGTGCAGGTGGGCCACCGCTTGATGCTCATCATTGACGTTGAAGCGCTTCCAAGCAGGCTCATGATGGAAGACCCGATTTCGGAACTTCCTTACCAACGCAACCTGATCTTTGCACCCGACCAGCATGGCGCTCGCCTGACTCGTTGGCCATTGGCCTTTGAAAACCCTCCCCAAGTTCTTTGGCCAGATAAGGTTGTTACCCATGTATTCGTTGTCCAGAACGAATTCCCACGTGGAGAAGTCCGTTTTGGATACAACCTCTTGGTGGTCTGGCTGCCCACTGACCTGCCGGCTTTTTCGCTCGTACCAGGCAGTGTTGAAGGCTGATCCGAAATTTTTGGTCAGTTTCGCGACCGCGTCGGGCACCTGGCCTCCGGGGGTGAAGCTCTTGTACTTAAGCGTCTTTGCCTTCCACCAAAATTTCCCAAGATCAGACGTCAGGACGGTGTCAATCGAGTTCCGCAACGTGACCTCCGCCGCGCTGATCAGGGGGTAGAGAACACCACAAACGTGCGAGTTCCACAGGTAGGCCCCCACCAGCTCAGCATCATTGCTGGTCGAAAATACCTTGCTATAGCTCGCGATACGGTGGGAACTGATAATCTGTTCAATCAGCTGAGGTCTATACTGGACTGTGTGCGGCATGCTCGACTTCCTACTGGCAAGGTGCCTGTATAAAGGGGGTTGACATCGGTGTCAACCGCTCGTAGGATTGAGAATCGGTTGGCACTGAGCTCCAATGAGCGAAAGCTTACGACTCCCTGCAAAGACCACGAAACACCCGCCCCGGCCTTGAGCCGGGGTTTTCGTTTCTGAAATACACACAAGACTCGTTACCCACGCATCCAAGCCGCCTCACGCGGCGATCCCCGCTTTCAAGCTGCAGTTCCAACCTGTAAATTCGCCAAGGTCAAGAGGTGATAGATGGACACTGCGCATTCGCATCCTGAATCAGGCCATAGGGTATCGCTGATAGGGATGCTGCAGAAACAGATGCGCGACTGCTTCACCTTTCAGCATGTAGCCGCTTCGCGGGTGGCGATTCGGGGCAATCTGTTAGAACCACCAGTTTGTCGTGAGCATCTCTAGGAGGAAATCGAGATCGTCAGCCTGCCCAAATCAACCGGAGAAACTCAAAACGCGTTTTCTACCTAAGTTCAAGCGCCGGGAATGATGATCGATTTCCTGAAAGCGCGACGAGCTGCAGCAGCTCTGATTGCCGAGTGACCAGGGCTCAATCTTCTGTAGGCTTACTCAACTGTCGCACTCTTGACCCTGACAGACCAACGAGCTTTGCAAGCAGCGGTACTGGGACAATGCCAACAAGGTGCTTGTAAGGTTCCAGCTTAGATTTGCGCTGAAATACTGGCAGTTCCAAGAAGTCACGTCGGCGCTCGATAATCGAGCAGTGAATGCCAGTTTCACGGTGAATCTCCACGATAGTTTGTGTCGTGAGGAGCGATTCAAAGCCAAGAAGAGGGCCTTCGTAATTGTCGATATGGATCGGATCGCTGAGCTCAACCACCAGCTCCTCGATACCAAGTATGCAACGAGTCTTTTCCACTAATGCCAAAGGCATTTCAGAAACCCTGGCAACGTCCTCATCGGTTACATGCCCAAGCAGCGGTACGAATTCAGCCAACGGATGTGGATGGATGTCGTTTTCCTTCCTGTACTTGGTGACGCTGGAAATTCCTACCCCACTGATATTTGAAATTTCTTTGTCACTAAGAATGCCTAGCAGGTGCATATGCGGGGTAAGTGCAACCTCCACGCTCCAGGCCTCGACCCCAAGGAGTTTTCGTCTAGCGCCAATGGTTCGGTTGCATACACCGGTGGCATTCGCAAGATCTTGGTCAGACATGGTGCCAAGCAGCGAATCGTAGGGTTTTGGCTTGAAGGGTCTCTTCGGCGCAGCGGATTGCTCGTCCATGGGCGGTTCGCCTTTATCTTATCTAGCGGCTGATGGCCATCATGATGGATGGCCACGTAGGCTATAGGCTATGGACAGTAGTATCAAGACCTTTTAGCGCAACTCCCTGGCGTTTAGAGGCCTCTACCCCTAGGGATGGTGCGCTATCGAAGAAGACCTTAGGCTCTCTTGGATTACGATGATGCGCGATGTGGATCCCGCCTGGGAAATCCCCCCAAATATTTCCTTCGCCATCGTTCTCGTATTTTTTCTGCCGAGTGAGGAATACCTTGTCAGACCTCGTAAGATTTACGTAGCCGGTATATGCCTCGCCAGATGAACTATTTCGCTTGCTTACCTTGAGGTAGAGCTATTCAAGGAAGGTCTATCAAGTATGCGAGCCATCGATGATTGATGCTGCTACCTACTGGCGCAAAATTATTCAAAAGTAATATAAACGTAAGATCAACCACCTTCAATATGGTTGATCTCAAACATCATATGATCACACAGCGAATTAAATTCGCCGACAATTATGTTAACATGCTCTCGAATTAAATTGTATTCAGATATAGCCTTATTCACTACCTGACGAATAAGATCCTGCTTGCTATCAAACCCAAAATGCATCGAGACCTCGGATGATCTTGACTCATCAATCAGGTCAAGAATCATAGCGACGCTTCCAAGCTGGATTGAATGACTTCTCTCGTGCATTATAATATTTCTCTTTAACCCATACATCCTAGATAATTTAGAACCTTGAGAGGTAAGCCTACTTATCATTGATTTTAATTCAGGGAAGATCAATAGGGCATCACTCGGCCCGACAAGCTCACGCTTGCATGAGTTTATAATTTCATCATACCTGCGAAACCTAATTATACAAACATCATAATGCCGCTCAACATTAATCACACCCTCTACTGCATCACCACCAATAAGCTCTATCGACTTTTGAAGATCATTTACTGAACTTATCAAACTTTCAAGATCTCGATATATTTTAACGATCTGAATCGAGATCTGCCTTGTCATCCTGCTTTTTACGTCATTATTTATAGTAAAAGACCAAGCATTACTTAAGTTGCAGTACATTTCATGAACAACCCATTTGCGCATAAAGAAGTCCAGTGAGTCTGTTATCTTAATCTTTTCAATCATTTTATCACCATGCAAACATAAAAAGCCGGCTTTCGCCGGCTAATACAAAGTAAGTGAAATCAACCTTTACTTAAAGGCAGTTCATCAATCGCTTCCGACGCAGCAGCTGACTCTGGTTCTGTAGCTGCCTGCGCTGGCTCCCTGGTAATTGCATGTTTAGGATCTTTCAACTGCGACCCCATAAATCCGGCTGGAAGCTCAATACCGGCTTGTTTACAGATCTCATGTAGCGGTGGAAGCGAAGACGCGAAGTTTCGAATGAAGCCTTGCAGACCATCGTTACCTGATCCGGAGTCCCACACAGTTACATGATCGATAACCAGATTTGACAGGGCCTCACTCTGAATCCTGACGATGTCAGTCGCCTGCTCAATCATCATGAGCTTAGCTGCCGCGTTAGTATCGCCGCCAACCGACTCAACGATCTTTCTGTAGCCTTCCGCCTGGGCTTCTAACTTCAATCTCAGGCCGTTAGCTTCAGCAGTAAACTTGGCAAGAATAGCGTCCGCCTCACCTTTGGCGATGATGCGAGATTTCTCAGCTTCCGCCTCGGCCTCGATCACCTTTTGCTCTTTTGCAACGTTAGCTGCAGGCAACTGTTGCTTGGACAACTCTGCCTGCTCTGCCAGGCGCTGCTCATTGGCGATAGTAGTCGCTGCCTTTGCCTTGGCCACCTCGCCTTTTTCATGAGCATCAGCTTCTCGAATCGCGAGGGCAGCGTTGGAGTCGGCGATGTCAGCCTGAGAGTCGTTGGTACCTTTTTGTGTTTCTGCTTTGAGCGCAGCAATACGAACTTCACGGTCGCGCTCAGCGGCACTGACACCAACTTTGGATAATGTTTCCTGCTCAGCCACACTAATGTTGCGTTTACTGTTGTTCTCCTCTACACCGATAGCACCAAGACGCTCTTGTTCGGCAACCTCGATGTTGGCTTTATTCACAGCTTCCGACGCAGACTTTTGCCCCATAGCAGTGATAAAGCCGGATTCGTCGGTGATGTCCATCAAGTTGCTGTTGATCAGCGTCAAGCCGATTTTTTTAAGCTCTGCGTCAATGTTGACATTGATCGCATTGATGAACTTATCGCGATTCCGCGTCAGCTCCTCGATTGTGAGCGTCGCAACAACGGATCGAAGTGAGCCGAAAATGATTTCCCCAGCGGTTGTTTTAATTTGCGCCTCAGTCTGCTCAAGCAGGTAACGCACCGCGTTCTGCATCAGCGCCTGGTCTTTGTACGCAATGGAGATCGTGAATTGGCTCGGCACGTTCACGCGGATGTTGTTGGCGCTCAAAGCCCCCTTCAAGTCGACAGGGATCGACATGGGTTTCAGGCTCAGGAAGGCAGAACGCTGCAACCAAGGCACTACGAGCTGCCCACCACCATGAATGATCTTCGCGCCTTGCGCCGAGCTGGAACCGGCACCATAAACCACCATAACTTTGTCGTTCGGGCAGATGATGTAGTTCTTCAGATACGTCATCACCAGGGCGATCACAATGATCACCGGGAGGAGCCAGAACATGATCGTTGCAGCGTTATCTAACATTCGCGTTCCACCTACATAGCAGAGTAATGCCTGCCAGCTTCCCGGCAGGCGGGAAGGATCAAACTCGACGGACTTTTACACTCAGCTGACCTGTCTCGGAGACGACGACAAGACTGCCTGATTCGATTTCCTCCTCATGGGAGGTTGCATTGACCTGGAAGTCACCCAACTGTGGGTCGCGGAGAGTGACCTGACCAAAGCCTTCGCCGGCAGGCGGAATCGTCAAGTAAACGACGCCCTGCATACCGACCGCAGGTTCAAATTCTGGATGTGATTCAGGGGTATTTAGCTTCTTGATCAGGCGCATGCCGCCAACATAGAGAGCCACCATTGCGGAGCCCGATAGCAGCGTTGCGACGCTTTGCAAGAGCACCCCATTAGTGACTGTTGCCCAGTACAGCCAGCTCCAGCTGTAGCTCATCATGGCGAGCAAAATGGCTTGAACTGAGATGTACTCAAGCATGGCCCAACCTTCTGCGCTGCCATGCCCGCCATGATGACTGCCATTACCGCTGTGATGGTCGCCGAGCACACTGGCCACGAGCGTGTACAAGCCAAAGCCAATGGTTGAGACCATGGCAACAATGAATGCAGGATTTTCCAAATGAGGCCCCTTTGATTTGTTGGCAAGCGACCTGCGTTGGCAAGACCGTCCACAGTCGCCAATAGTGCTGCGCAGGGCTAACCCCCGCTCAGAAGCAGCTATGGAGCTGGGCTGACGTCCCTTCTGCGACGACTCACCAGGCCCCCTACACCCTGGGAAATCTACAGGACTCTACGGCTCTGTCAATATACGCCTATTGTTAGGAGCCATACGAGCGGCTTTGTCTAGCCAACCTTACTCAGATATTTCGCTTTGCCGCCTCCCGTGTTAGGGCTGCGAATCTGCGAATCTGTGAATCTGTGAATCTGTGAATCAGGAGCCGCCTTGGCAGCGGGATGAAGCAAGAGGGTTACAAAACCTTTAGCAAATTCACCAAGACCTACCCGCCTGATTAACGTCAATGACACCAAGCATCGTACGGCCATGGCCATTCAAGTCGACTTTCTCAAAAGAATGCTGCTGAGCTAGGTAAACCAGCAATCAGCACCTTGTGGATGGACGTCGTGGGCTAGTGACGTAGGTATTTTCTGAGCATGTGGCAGATTACTAGGGCGTGGCTCCTGCAGAGGTCATTCAACATGCGAAGGCAGGCCCGGCCAAGATAGCCTAAATTTTCAAGCTTGAACCTTTCAGGCGGGCAAGCGCCCGGCAGGCTAAACTAGATTGCGCAGCCCATGGAAAGCACGATGAAAGCGTTCCTGTAGCGCAATGTTCAACACAAACTACCCCACCCTCGCCAGCTATGGACAGTTGGATCCTTTGGTGGGCGCTGGCCACCGTAACCAAGCAGGTCAGTCAGCGCATGAGCGACGTTGCAGCTGTAGAACAAATTCTCCCAGAACCTCGTCGGCCCTGATGACTCCAGCGGCGCCACCAATACTGGGAATCTCGCGGTAAATCTAGATTTAAAAATCTGAACCATGTCTTCAGTGCCTGGCTGTTGAATCACCAGGTAGATAGCATTATTTGAACGTACGGCAGCAAGGTGATCGCCGTGTGTGTAGTCCTTCAGATCCAGGCACGTTGCAGTCAGAATCCCCGCCTCTGCGAAGATCGATTGCCATGGCAATGTCAGCTCTGATCCAAGCCCCTGACCAAGGATGATGAGCTGTTTTTGTTCCCAGCATTCTGTAGTGGAGATACCCTGAGCAATTGCATGTGCACCCTCCGCTGCTCGTGAGAACGCTTGCGCCAAGCTACCCTTATCGACTGTGCCAATCACATCATCGCCAAAGGCCTGCCTATTCAGCTGATAGGCCAACGCAGAAAGCATGAATATCGAGCCGCAATTCACGAACCTGCTATCTCGAGCCGGATATCCTGCTGAGACCACACACGATGCCTGGACACCCGTGTTGAGAACCTGTGCGGCAGGCCCATCGGTATCCCCCGTGATCAAGACGGACGCCGGCGAGTTTCGATGGACGATGGATTTGGCCACACTTATGGCATCCTGATGACGACCCTTCATGGAGATCAGTACCGGGAGGGATCGCAAGAGCGGCTTTCCGCAGTAGTCCATGGCAGAAATCAGGTGGCTGGGAGCCCCAACGGATTGCTCGATCAAGGACGCACCATAGGCTGCGGAGATCTTCGCGAGTCCGGAGGCAATCCATACCGAGGCTGGCGCTGCTCCTAAAATGGCTGCTGACCGAATCTCCGCCGACTCCGTCATGCGCTCTTGAATCATCGCCAAGTCCGACCAAGTCAACGCCATCAGTTCATCTCCATTACCAGCGGCTGCAAAGCTTTCCAGTTTTCCACCGCGATTCCAAAGTTACGCTCTTCAGGCTGCCCTTCGTGGTAACGCACTGCGTCAACCAGATACATCGCTGAGAGTTGGTAGTACGCCATACAGGCACGCACCTGCAGCACCCTTCTGCCATCAATCATGTGGTAGTCGCCTTCCGCAATGCGACGTTGGCTCTCAGAAAGCTTTGCTGAAGGGACGAGGATGATCTCGACCATTCGGTTCCACTCTTCATCGAGCTCCTGCGGTACCCAGGTCGCAGCCGGCTCTGGAGTGACCTTGATAATCCGCGAGGGTACCAAATCTAAAAAGGCCTGACGCTTTTCATCCCAGGCCCGGACATGCCAACGCACTTCAGTCTCAACGATGGCATGCGGACTGATCACACGATCTTCTGGATTTGACGCCTTCATTGACTGATACACGATCCGAAGTGGGATGCGGTGCCTCGCAGCCATGGAGATGCTTCGTACCAATGCCGGATCGATCCCACGCTTGAGCGAGGATACACCCACCATGTCGACGCTCTTGAGGCTTGAGTCCTCTGTGGCATTGTCCTTCAGCCAAAGCTCGTGATCCTTAGGGAAAAGAGGCACGAACCCTTCACCAGCCACGTACAGCTTTTTCCTCGGGTCATACCTGAGGTTGTCCGGTGCCAGCTTCTGATAGAGCGAAAAATCGTTCGTCGCTTGAGGTGGAGAGATTCCGAATCTCAGCACGAGGTCAGAGCGGTTTAGCTCACCAACCCACCACAGGCGATCCTCGATCCATTGCAGGCGCCGGCGCACCACGGCGCCGTTGCGAATGGAGTCAAAAATTTCGAGAGGGTTGTTTGACATGGCTTCACTCATGGCCATAGGATACTAATAGTCATTATGAGCATTCAACCTCTTCAACGGAATTTAGAAGCCATGGGCGATGTTTGTGTTACCACCGAATCCGCCGTTTGTAGGCCTTTCGACCCTTTGGAAACCGGTCTGGATGGCATTGTACCTCCCCTGGCTACTCTGCAAAGCGAAGGTACCTGGCTAAACGTGCTGGATGAAGACCAGCGTCGTCGACAGGAGCTTGTGGATCAGCTGCTGGCGCTGCCACGTGAATCGCTACAGAAGATGCGACATTTCCAGACGCAGGTTGGTTGTCTCAATCGTTGCAGCTTTTGCAGTCAAAGCGCCGGCACGACGCTGTGGAACATGAGTCGCCGTGATCTTGCCAACCTGGTGGCGGCGATGAAAACGGTAGCCCTCGCCTGGGCTCGTGAAGAGGGCGATGTTTGCGCAGAACCACTCGACGGCTCCGGCTTGTTCAAGCAGGGATTCGTCATGCCGAAACACGGGCTGATCGGAAACAAGCGCAATGATCGCCCTGGCGTTATCTACTGCTACCTGGACAACGATCCCGCCGCCTACCCGCACTTGGACGATCTGGTGCAGTGGCTCCATGAAGATCTGGGCGTACAGGTACGTATCGCAACGGTAGGCTACAGTCGGCTCAATCCCGGTATCCAGGCGATGCACGAACGAATCAGTGGCAGCCTCATGTCAGGAATTGCCGGTCTGCGCTTGTCTTTCTCTCCGTACACCTACGGTTGGACACAGGCTGCCGAGCGTGTGGGAGCGGCGTCCCGTGACAACTTCGAGAAAGACATCGCGGTTATGCTCGACACCTACCGCAGTACGTTCCTCTCCGAGCGTAAGGGTCGCAAGGGCGCGTGCGTGGAATTGCGTTTCCGTCCGCTGGTGGTACGAACCGAAGTCGAAGTATCTGAAATTCAGGGGCATCGTGTGCTTCGCGCAGGCCCCTATCTGGTAGTGCAGAAAGCGTCCCATCATACCCTCGAGTTCGCCACCATTACTGATGCGAAAAGCCACGGTACCGAGCTCTCGCAACCAGGTGATCCTTGCTGGTTGATCTACGGCCATGAGCAGGTTATTCAGGATGACATGCTGGCGCTGATCGCCGACCTGTCTTTGGCTAACGCGCTGCCTCCATCACTGCAATGTCGCGATGCCCTGCTTCACCGGTTGCAGAACGAAGACGGCGAGTATTTTGCCGTTGATGCGGAGCGCCGGACTGACGGGATCACTGCCAAGTACTTCTATCCTAAAACCGATGAGCGCCCAGGGTCAGGCTACATCGACGGCGAGCGGTACCTGCTGAACCTGCTTATCCAGGCGAAGTCCACTGGGCAAAATGTGACATGGACTGATGTAGAACGCATCATCACAGCACTCTATGAGCAGGCTGACGCGGTAACCAGCAACGACCCACGCGCTGCGGAATACATCCGCGAGCAGGTTGTCGAGGTGCTCAAAAGCTACGTGCGCGTCCTGCAGCTCGCCAACTACCCGTCTACGGCCTTCTTTGACAAAGACCTCAGCGTTGACACCGGGCACATCTGTAACCTTGGCCGCGCTTATCACGAATACAAAGCCATCGCCTCACGACCTGACTTGCCATTGACTCCAAATCATGAGCGCGCCTTCGGCCTCACCGGCGAGCTTGCCGAAGAAGGCGAGGCATGGCGTCTTGCTGTTGCACCAGTGCTTGGAGCTTCTTCGACAAGCAGCGCACGTGGCGAACGCAACACATACAAGGACAGCCCTTCGATCTTGGTCGAACGGCTGGATCTGGCCATGACGGCCACCGAAGAAGGGCAATCCAAGGAACGCTTCTTCCTGAAAACTGAAACTATCGAGCGGATCACCATCCGGGATGCACTCAGCTTCCCCGTGATCCCTGGTCACACCACAGGAGTTTAAACAATGGTTGGAAAACTGGTTGTCATCACCGGGCTTGATGGCTCTGGGACTTCGAGCCTGGCGGAACAGCTTTGCAAGCTCGATCCCAACGGCTTTCTTTTCAAGACTCCGGATGGCCCCTTCGGCGAAACCCGAGAGATGTTCGACAGTGAGGTAAGAGACCGGTCGCAGTCTGCCCACTTCCTATTCTACTTGGCGGCAGTTGCCTACGCCTCTGAGCGAATCAAAGAGAAGCTCAAGACCCACAACGTTTACTGCGTTCGTTACCTGATCGACACCGTAGTATCTCACCGCGTTGCCGGCATGGACGTTGATCTGGTGTACAAAGGCATGGGTTATGACATCCATGAACCCGACGCCACCATATTCATCAACATCGACGAGTCTGTTCGCCAGGATCGAATCACTGTCCGTGGCAAAAGCGATCTGGACAAGGTTCTGGATGACAACAGCATCCGCAATCGCTTCCTCGCCGAGTTCCAGCGCCTGGGGGAGCATCTCTGCATTGTCGACAACAGCACCAACGATCTGCAAGATGCGCTGAAAATCGCTGCCTCCCGTCTACCCTGGTTGAATTAAGACATGTCTACCGCTTACTACGTCACCCGCAAGGGATTGGTGAACTTGGCCAACAGGCAGAAGGATCTCGTCGAGGACTTGGAAAAGTCCACCCGTGCCATGGGTCATTCAGCCAGCCTGGATAACGACCTTAGGGAGAACCCCGAGTTCATGCAGCTGCGCACAAAGGTGACCTACGAGCTGCCGAACAAAATCGCGGAGCTGGAAAACGTCATCCGTTTTGCCCGCCTGATCAATGATTGCGAGCACATCCAGAATCAAGATTTTCACGAGGTTCTTCCAGGCGTTGAAGTGGAGCTTGAGTCTGAAGATGGCGAGATGCGCACGCACTCGATCTTGGGTTATGAGGAAGGCAATCCTGATAAAGGGATCGTTTCTTACCTCTCTCCCGTTGGTGAGCGGCTGCTCCACAAGACGGTGGGTGACGAGGTTGAACTTCCTATGCGGGGCAAGCCGATTCGCTATGAAATCGTATCGATCAAGCTCAGCCCTCATCTGGAATAGCTATCGCCAAGCGCTCATCCCTAAAGGAACATGATATGGACATGCAACTCATTGCACGAGTCAAAGAGCGGCTCGGCTACAAGCTGCTCTGCCCTGATCCTGAAGCCAGCCGCATCTTGAAGCATGTTGCCACCCGGCAAGCGTTCTCAGAGATGGTCAAGCTCAATGGTGTTGATCCACAGGAGCTATTTGACCTCATTCATCAGCGCTTTGAGGACTACAGCCATAAGCGCCCTTATCATGACTGGTATCACACGTGCTGCGTGGTCGATGGCACCATTCAGGGACTGCGCCACTATCTGAAGAGCGACCTGGCGAATCTGTCTGAGGCCCAGCAGAAGGAAATCAACTCAACGATCCTTGCCGCTGCGTTTCACGACATCGCACACACTGGCGTTAAAGAGCCAGACATTGTGAACGTGTCGCGCTCGATCATGATCGCTAACATCTTCCTGGCGGATGCCGGCATCCTACGCAAAAGCAATGAGCCGATACTCTTAGATATCCCATTTCTACTGGAGACCTTGCAGAGCACCCAATTCCCGTTCAAACGCGAACCCCTGAACGAATACCAGGCCATCCTGCGCGACGCTGACCTGCTTCAGATTCTCGAGCCCACCTGGTTTGATGATTTGTACGTCAACATGTACAAGGAATTTCTGGACGGCAATCCAAGCCTGAGCTTCAAAGAGTTTTGCCTCAATGAGCTGAGGTTCATCAAGAATGCGCACTTTTACTCTTCGTGGTTCCGCGAAGAAAAGCGTGCTATTTACCAAGACACAGCCATACCCCGTGTCGACATAGCTTACGCCTCCGTATGCACCATCAGCTGCGATTAAAGATCCGCTTGGAAAACCCATAGATGAAAGCCACAAATTTAGCTAGCTCCAAGCGCTTTACGATCAAAATTTTCGGGCGTGACTGGGAAATCGGATTTAAAAAATTCAACTGCCGGGAGTTCCTTGAGCCATCCGAAAAATACAGAATCTCAGGTCGAGATCGGGCTGATCATATGCTCGTCTTCCCTTTGTCCCCCGAGGATGTGGGGGTGGTCTGCTCGGTCAAGGCTTTTGAGGAGTTGGCGATGACCTTCGACAACTCTCGGCTGATGATTGAGCTGCCAGGCTCTACTGAAACCATGCTGGTTTCTGACCTGCAGGCGAATGCGCTGGCAGAAGAAACTGACCCAGACTTAGGCCAGTATCATTCGTATCACATTTACGCCATGCGTAATTTTGGGCTTTCGTACTCCAAGCTGTTGGTCAACCACAAAGCCAAGCTCGCAGTGCGATTCAAGGCTGCTTTTACCGGGTGCTCCAAGCTGGAGCCAGTGTCGGCATTCAGTCCGCAAATGGAAGCTGGCAGTGAGACCATCCAGGCGCTCAAGGCCCTTGCTACCGAGGGGCATGTCTATTCAGAATACCTTCTTGGCGTACTGATGGCCGGCAAGCCAGGTGATGAAGGCAGGCTCTGCGTTGAGCGCCTCATCAACGCTCATGAGATGAAGCAGCCAGAATCCCTTGCGGTATTGTCCGAGTACCTGTGGACACATGGCGAGCTTACAGCTGCTGTGCAGACTGCCCTCCTCTCCATTGCGGGCGGGTGCAAAAGAGTCGTCAAACTTTTGCAGAGGGCTGGTGATACGCTCGATCATGGCCAGCTAACGAACCTGCACAACGATCTGGAAAGGTCTGGCCTTGGAAAACTCATGGTCTCTCGATCAATGAGATCAGCTGGCGAAGCTGTCGGGCCGCAATGGGCATCGTTGATCAACCCACCGAATTGAATCACCAACAAAATTTTAGAGGCTTTCAAAATGTCCAACAAGATCACAGCTCCGTTCTCTCCAGAGTCTGTTCAGGCGCTTAACGAGTACCAAACGGCCACCTGCAATGGGATGCCCTTCCACCCATTCACCTGCAAGAACCGCAGTGATCCTGGGCATGGTGATGAGGGTGGTGATCGAGGCACGCTGATCGCTACCAAGGACGGCTGGGTTTGCCCGGCATGCTCATACACCCAGGACTGGGCCCACACATTCATGGCCGACCCTAATCGCAAATTGCCTTCGATGCCGTGGGATAACTCGACAGGAATAGATCGAGCCCCAGGGATACTACATAAAGTAAACGGTGTTATTTCTTCGTATACCAGTCTACTGGAAAACAAACCCAATCAGCCTGGTCTGCAAGTCATGATCGAAAGCATGAATATCAGAAAATTACAGCTTGAAAATTTTATAAATGATTCTAAGAATGGTTAACCCAATCAACGTAAATAAATTTATCTTGGGCGCTACACGCGCCCCAAAAAATAAATATGAACAAATAAAAATACTACCAGAATAAAAATTATTGAAACATTGCTAATTTGGAGTTAAGTTATCGCCATCATTTTCAGGCTTAACAAACAAATCTTCTGGCATCGACTTCTCTAATGACTGGGTTGAAACCATCCTGGCTATATTTTCTGCTTTCTGGGCAATTGAGTCTATTTGAAGTTGAATATTCGGATTAAGACTCTTCAGTTCAGCCCAGGCTTTTGATATTGCTGACAAATCATCAACCAAAATGTCGTTATATTTTCTAATAGATGCCGACAAAGCTTCATCGTCTAGGCATATCTCGTTAAGCATTCCAGCAATTCCGTACTGAGACTTCCTTGCACCAATTAATCTAATTGGCAATTGATCATCAACATTTGCTATTTTTGCGATCAGCGACAACTCCATCCTTTCTATCTGACGTCCTTTTTCGTTAGCCTTCTGCAGTCTAAAATCCCTTTCAATAAATCCTCGTATCCTATCAATCCTATATTCGTCGACTGGAAGATCGCCCGCAAGATCACTCAAGGTACTCTGATCCAGCATATCCATGCTAATTATTTCGGAAATAAACTCAAAATCTTTTTCTCGTTCCGCGCAATACTTAGACAGTACAAGGTCATATATACCAATACAGCACCCGGTGGCGCCGCCAGTATTCTCATTATTTATATAATTTAGTCTATCTTTCCATCCTAGTGGTAAAATTGCCGTATCCGCGCTCACCCCTTGGGCATAATAACGATGAAGGGTGAAAAAATTTGAGTCTTCCCCAATAGCCCCATCGATATCTTCCCACTTCTCAGGAAGGTTTACTAACGCTAAATCAGCCTCAATTGATCTTTCGACAGCGTCTGGCAAAGACCTAGAGGCTCCGTGAAACGCTTGACTCCCTATTATGAGAATTTCATTATCGCCTGTAATTTGGCTCGCTACTCGAATCAGATGTTCTAGAGAAGATCTTTTCACGCAGGTTTCTCCGTTCCTCTGTGGTAATCATCCCAGAAAACGGAGATGATTGCCGAAGTTCTTGAAGGTGGTCATTATTCTGAACAATGAAGTCACAAATACTGTCAATATTACACTTAAGAATAATCTCCCACTCCATGACAGTTACCGAGTTCTTCGGCAACTCTTTAGATATCTCTAGGAGATTTCTTTTCGCAATATTTATTAAGCTTGGATTTGCACGAAGCTTTGAGGCTACCAAGCTATGAGCTTGCCTACTGTATTCGTCATGCAACTTATGAGTGTTCACTTAAGTCACTCCTAAAAATATTACCGTAACTATCACATCAACCATGAGCAATAGTCAATAGATGCCAACCATGTGATGACAGCCGGCAACTGCTATACGATGCGACTTGCTGATGATGAGATCTCCTTGCCGCTACCAAGCAGAATAACCCAATCAAGGCAAAATCTCCCGCCAAAAGCTATAATCAAAGCTTTATGTTCAGGTGCCGTCGCATGGCAGCAAATCACACCGACACCATCCGGAAGCTGGCGCTTGAAAACGCCAGGCTGCGCGACGCGCTGAAAAAGGCCGATCAGCTATATGCTCAAGCAACCAGCAAGTCATTGATTGCTCAAATCGGGATGTCAGACCTTTACCAGACGACCGCTGATGGTAAGCTGGATCAAGCCCCGATGCCGGAATTGACAGCGGCTCAAGCACCCATCCTATTACCGCCGTCCCCAGCCATGGCGGCACTAAACCGACTGAAAGCTCCACCTTTGCAGTCAAACCCCAGGAATTTCAAACTGGGCGACCACCCGCTTACCGATGAGCAACAGCAGGCTGTCGAGCACGCCGTCTCGGGATGTAGCCTGAAGGTGGAGGCTGGCGCCGGTTCAGGAAAAACCAGCGGGCTATCAGCGATCAGTCTGAACATGGGCAAAAGGAAGGGACTCTACCTGGCCTTCAACAAAGACATCATCAAAGAGGCTTCTTCACGCTTCAGCCAGAACACCCACTGCCGGACAACCCACTCTGTGGCCTATGAGGGCGCCGGGCATCCCTTCAGTCATCGGATTCAGAAAAAGAACCTGGCTAGCAAAATCATCATTGATGCGTTGCACCTCAGCGACTTCGACGGGATCTCAAAATACGAACAGGCCAACGTTATTCGACAGTGGGTCGCCAATTTTACTCATGGCGCCTCCCAGCAGCTCGACCTTGATTCAGCACCATGGCCCATCCTCTACAAGATGACCAAAAAAGGTGATCGCAAAGAAGCCTATCTTGCAGCCCAACCCATAGCGTCCAAGCTAGGCCCACTAGCGGCTATGCTTTGGCGTATGCTCAGTGATGTGAATGGCACCCTTCCTATCTGGCCGGATGTCTACCTGAAGATCTGGGCACTCAGCAGACCAGTGCTCGGCTGTGACTTCATCCTACTCGATGAAGCTCAGGACACTTCGAAGGTAGTCCTGAAAGTTATAATGGAACAGCCCTGTCAGGTCATTTGGGTAGGTGATCGCCGGCAGCAGATCTATGGCTGGCGCGGAGCTGTGAACGCCATGGACGCAATCACTACTGATCAGACTTGCGATCTCACCAGGTCATTCCGTTATGGGCAACCTGTAGCAGAAATTGCCAACCGGGTTCTGCAGAATTTTCTAGGAGAAACGTCTTTCAAAATCGTTGGGTCTCCCATGGTTGAATCAAGACTATGTGAAGTCCCGAATCCCAAGGCGATTCTATGCCGTGGCAACAAGGGTGCGCTCAGCGAGCTTATGGATGCCCTGAAGCTCGGCAAGAAGGTGCACATGGCCGGGGATGTCTCCACACTCATCACCGAGGTAGAGTCTTGCATTAGCCTGATGCAACATAGACGCCCACGCTCTCCCGACTTCCAGATGTTCGACAACTGGAATGAGCTTATCGATTATTCTGAGACAGAGGTTGGGGCTGAGTTGGCCACCCTGGTGAAGCTTATCGAAACCTGGCCGCCCCAAGAGCTGCTAGTAGCGCTGAATGCGGTTCACAAAGTCAGCCAGGCCGAGGCGGATGTCACTATCTCAACGGTTCACAAGGCAAAGGGTCTGCAATTCCCTTCTGTTCGGCTTGCTGATGACTTCGCCTTCCCACAAAACGACGCCGAAAAATCTAAAATTCCTTTCACCCCTGAAGAGGCAAGGATCTTCTACGTTGCTTTGACCCGTGCCCAGTATGAATTGGACGTCACTCAGTGCCGGGCAGCTCACGTTGCACTGAATTGGGTTGGGCCGCCCGCAGTTCAGGCGAAATAAAACTGACTAATCTTATGGCGCTTTAGTTAAGCTCTTACGGGCGGAATCAAAGCCATTAGTTCTTTCCAATTGTTTCACCATTCACTATCCGCAAGCTGATTTTTTCAAACACCACGCTACGCGTTGAAAAAGGCAGAGCGCATCAGTAATCTGAATGATGCCGATCTCAAAAAGGTCTTCCTGAAAAAGAGTGCGGAGAAGTACACAGTCACGTGCTTAAATCGGCCTTTTCCATTAAATTACAGGAGGCGGGATATCTGCCATGCAACAAGAAAGAATCGTAGCGGTAGATCTCGCTGAATTCACCGAACAGACAGTCGCAGATCTGGGCGAACATCAACTGACCGCAGCTCACTCCTGGGTCGCCTATACACTTGGCTTCGCCTATCAAAATCAGTCAGAGACCGCTGACCTGGAAGGAGTAGCCGATGTAATGGATAGGCTGAAGTCTACTGATACAGGGGTATACGACCGAGGCAACAACCACTTGTTCTTGAGCTTCATGCTGAAAGCCTCCAAAAAAATACCGGCAACCGCAGCGATGCTTGCCGCCTACCATCTGCCCAAGATGGCGACGTTGGCACCGCAGCGCTGGCTTGAGAACCTGGCAAATGGTTTCATGAAGACAGGTGTTACCGAGAGCTATCAGGTTGAGGCAATAACAAGTTTTTTCGAATCTTTAAGAACAAGTCTTAAGCTAGATCCGGATAGCCAACTTTTTGACTATCTGACAACCGGTAACCGCAATCAGTACATGATCCTGCTGGCGCTCGCGCATTCAGCGGTTAAGCGCGGGGTGCTCCCTCCAGAAAAAACCCAGGAGGAGACACTTGGCCTGCTGGACGATATGTTCCTCAAGCTTAACCAGCCTGGTGGTTATCAGACCTTGATGAATCTATCGTATAGGTTCTTGACTCACGAAACGACTGGCAGTGCAGGTGACATTCCGGAGTTGAGTGAAGATGCGAGGCGCTCGCGTCTGGAAGATATCGTCAACCCGCTGTCCATTCTCTATGCAAATTCAGCCCACAAAATTCAGCTGTTTAATACAAAGGCATGGCTTATTTTAGGCGAGTTGACGTCACTGCTTAGAAATACTAGAGGCAATAAGCCTCGTGATGTGTACCTTTTCAACGATGAATATGCTCGACAGCTGGCGCTTAGAACCTTGATGGCAAGCCCGGAAGTTTGGCGCGAGCAGTTGAAGCGACCCACCAAAGGTCTGTCGGCTGCCTCCACCGTGTCGAAAATCACGAGCAACCTGCAGGCCTTCCTGATGGAGCTGGATTCTCTGCGCTTTGAGAATGAGCTGCCGCTGCAGGAAAAGGTCTTTGACCGATTGTTTGAGACCCTAGTCTCGTGGGTTGCCAAAATTAAAGAGCAAGACTGTGCCCTTTCGCAAAAAATGAGGCTGGTCGACCTGCTGGAGCCCCATGTCGATCTGGAGGTGCAGTACAAGGCAGCCAAGGGCCTGAGTAAATCGCTTCTGACGAGCTACCTGGCAGAGCACCGACGTGATTTACTCAGTGCGTTAAGTGGAAAAGATCGCGCTAGGTTGTTTGTGGATGAATTGGGCCTGTGATGATGCAGAGCAGAGCTTCAATGCTTGGTAGCTCGATTAATCAGAAACTGAGATGGGGCCGAATATGTGGCCAGAGCAATTCAGGCATTTTGCCGCACGGCCTTGCCAACGTGTTGACAACTATCCGAGTATGGCAATATACTTGAATCACGCAGTCGAGCTAAGAGTGCAGGACTCCACCTCGGCGATACGGCTAATACCGTCTCCTGTGAAAGTAACAATCTAAAAACCGCCCCGCAAAGGTGGTTTTTTTATGCCTGCCAAATAGGGAGTGCTCCGGTGAGCGACCCTGCCCCGTCGGACACTCCCTGCGAATGCAGGGCTGCCTTTGTGGAGGTTTCCTTGGGCCAAAACTTGATTAAAACACGGAAAAAATGGTGCGATCATTACGCGAACGAGGATGGCCGAATCACAGCATGGATGTTTGTTCCTCCCGGTATCGTATCGGAAATCCTCGATGGTCAAATCCAGGAGTGCCCTGCTGATCTGGCGGAGGACTCCACTTACTTCAAGATCGCATATGATTGGATGAAGGAGTCCATGGATAGTGCGGGCCTCCCTGGGCGTAAGCCAGGCATCACGCCATGGTGGTGTTGGATTTCACTTTGGGGAGAAAGGGTAAAGCCTTCGGCAGAAGGTAGCCAGCCAGGTGACGTACTGCTTGAGCTCAGCCTGCCAAAGGATCAACTTCTGCTTTCCGACTTCTACATGTGGCACGCTCCGCTCAATTACTGGTGCATGCTTGATGAGCCTGAATCAACCCAGTTTGAGGCCGAGCTAGCAGCTGCAGACTTGAGCTTATACGATGACGTCCCTGTTCCAGAGCCGTTCCATAGCCGGGTGCAGGCTGGTTGGAATCAAATCTTCAGCCTTGACCTGAAAAATGACTTCACGTACGACTTTGAGGCAAAAACTATTCAAGGCGTTTTCTGGTCGCTTCGCCCGGAGTTTGTCGTCGGCGTAGTCGAACCTGCCGAGTCTGTAGAAGAGCCTATCGAGCGTGATGAATGTGAAGAATGACCGCTACCTCACCGTAAACGAGCCAGCTTGCTGCCTGGTGTTGTCCACTGAGTCGGCCTAAGAGCGCAGGCGTTTCTGGATGCCAAACGTGACCCTGCGGCGCAGTTACTAGCGAGCTTCAGCGATGCAGGCGAACTGCTTGGTGAGTCCGTTCGTCATTCCTATGAGACAAATCGGTCTGCGGGCGCGGATCGAAACCTTTCTCTGATCAGTGCTGCGCTTCAGCACGCCCAGGCCATAAGAAATCATCCCGTCACTCAAAGGACTATCAAGTATTAGCGTCAAGCGACACCCAGAAAGTCGAGCGATAAGCATTATGACCGTCCGCTCCGATGTGCGAGCTGAATTTGGTCTTTCGGGTGGGATGCTGGCGCTTAGCAGTCTCTCTCAAGCTGTGGGCCGCGATTTGGATAAACAAATCATGATTCCGGATTGGCATGATCTCTTTGATGAGCCCAACACTCCGGTTGAATTTGATGAGCCATCCTTGGCAATCCTGCACATCTACCTGGTCGACTACCTTACCAAGACCCTATCGCTGGCCGAAGTGAAGAGTCAATGAGCTATCAGGGCTCTCGGCGATTACTTTGACGGCCTTCTTTCCCAATACCCAGGGCGTCAAAGAATTCTTGAGAGCTGTCGTAAGTCGTAATTCCCGCAGTACCTTCGCGATCATGAGCTTCCATACTTGCCCTGACTCTTGCGTTTGGGGTGGGGGCTCCGTCGATGGCGAACGGCAGCTTATTTTGAATCACTGTCTGTCGCAGCATCAGTAGAATAGCTCCTGACATCGTCAGCCCCATTTGGGCGAAAATAGCATCGGCCTGCTCTTTCAGCTCTTTCTCAACCCGAGCTTTAACAAAATCGTCTTTGGCCATCATGAGCTCCTTGACTGTGACCACACTGTGGACACATAATCCGTCATCAGTGCACATCTAGTCAATGGTCTATCAGAGTCGGTGGTGCGGAATCCGAGATCTAGGATCAAACGACCCATCTCGCTCTGCACCTCTATCTGAGGCCTAGCGCTGTCGATTGAATTCTTTGGGGAGCAGAGTATGGCTAAGCCTGACAGACGTTTTGATCCGAAATTCTACAAATCCAGCCCAGACAAGCTTCCAAAGCTTCTCGAAGGTCATGAGTTTTTTGCAGTATCGAAGACAAGATTCCCTGGCAAGGAAAACAGAACCACGCTCTTTGAATTCCGCCCAAGCCAATTCGCGGCTTTGATTGATAAGCTCCAGCACGCTGCAGCCGTCAAGGTGTCTGCCGGCAAAGCCAGACTCAAGGTAACAACCAGAAAGCTGGAAGCAAAAATTACTCAACTCAAGGTCAGACTCCGTAACGCTGTTGCCGCAGCAGAGGCAGCAGAAGAGCGGGCTGATGAATTTGAGGCAGAACTCGGAGCTGTTCAGCGTGAGCTGGAGAAAGCTCAGGATCAAATCAGGGAGCTCAAGAAAAAGCCTCGCGGCTTGTCTCCCGAAGCGAAGCAGATCAAGAGCCTAACCTCGGATAATGATCGCATTCGAGGCCTTCACGAAGAACTACGCGAAGGTAACGGGCGGCTGACCATGCGACTCTCGAGCCTGCAAACAGAGACCGAACAACAACGGATCACTATTCACGGCCTTGATCGACATAACAAAGACCTGGAAAGGTTCATCAAAGGTCTTGTTGACGACGGAACTATATCTCTCAAGGATGTCCCAGCGACCTCCGGCATGGTGACTGCTGGCATAGCCCTCTCCAATAGCAACCGCAAGGTGAGAAGCAACATACCGGTACCGGGATCGCATCCTGGTTGACAAGCTACTCAAAATTAAAATCGGCAGTTTTTTACCAGCTGCCGATATTATAGCTAGAAACCCAGAAATTATTTGTCATACGTTCATGGTTAAAGATTCCAAGGTTTCGTATGTAGCCTGATCCTCTTTTGAGAATTTCCAGCTATGACCTACTATGGCAGTCAATCTTTCACCACCTTCCCTTGATACAGAATGAAGATATCTTTGGTCTAATTTTTCACGCACCCACGGTGACTTAATCGTAAAATAGCCGTCAGGATGCTCAACCCCACTAAAATCGAGAATCCAGCTTAACCTAGATAAACTCTTCCATCTATCACCAACAGTCTTGAAGTAGTCTTTTGATTGAGCCCCCTTCCAGCCGTTAATCATAGACAGTCTTTTTAAAACATTATCCAGATCTCCTGTAGCGTGTGCAAAGCCAAGGTGAAAGCATTTGTGACACTCATGACAGACAGTTAACAAACCATCCAGCCTCTGCACACCTATGCGGCCAGGGAGCACATTTGATCTTATCTGAGCTTCATTAGACTCTTTTACCCAGTAACTCCAAACCTCATGCACATCCAAAACCTTAAACTTACCACCGCAAAGCTCACAGACATTGTTGTTTTTCTCAATCCTTGGATGTCTGAGCATGTCCCAGGATCTTTTAGTTAGAAGATTCGAAAGGCTTGACCCCCATGACGAGTAAGGGATCAAATCTCCTACAGCAGTGCCATCATTATTAAGGAGTACGGGCAACCTTCCCTTGTCAGAAATCCTATCACCTCTATTGATTTTAACTCCATCTAGTGAGTAAAAATTGTCTCCAAGCTTTTGATCTATAGATTCCCAAGATGATATTTTGGTTCGTGGATGGATTTTCTCTAGCGGCTTCATGCTAATCATATGGGCACCTGTTGTTGTTTTTATTAGCACCATTGAAGGAATTGTATTCACCAGAATAAATTTTTACAAACAAATGATCTCAGCGAAAACTATAGAATTGGAAAGCCGCCAACTAACTGGCGGATTTTACGCATCAATGGATTGATAGAATCAAGGAATAAGCAAGCCTTGGCCAGGATGGAGCTTCTGGATATGCTCATTGAGCTCCCTCATAGAGACATCCACACGCACCACGCTGAGCTGCCCCTTCCCTCTCCACTTCTTGGATCGGCCTTTGTAGGCCCCGGTGTCGATAGCGATCACGTTGCCAAGCGTAAGTGGTCGTTTGACGATGTTGTGTCCAACGTATACCCGCTCAATGCCAGGCACTGGGGTGCAATCCTTAGTCTTGACTCGATTACGGTTGCTCAGCAGCAGACGGCGCTGCTCCACATCCGGGTGATTGATCAGATCGACAATGCGATCCCAGTGCAGGCCGCTTGGCACGTCAGCATGCACCATCCCGACCTTACCGATGGAGGTTTCCAGCTCGGTGGCGATTGGAAGCTGCCTGACCTTTTCCAGAAATTCACGGCGGAACGCCGGCGACGTCTTACCCCACCAGTCAAAGCCAGAGGTCTTGAACTCCAGCGCCTCTTTAAGGGTGGATGCAGATGGGTTGCCATCCTTATAGAGCTTGAGGATGAAGGCCTCATGGTTTCCGATGATTGGCTTGAACCAACTCTCACCTAATACATCCAGGATCCACTCGCTCTCAGGCCCTCTGTCGACCAGGTCGCCCACAGGGAAAGCGAGATCGCACGATTCGTCGAACCCGACCGCCGCCAGGCGTTTCTTCATCAGCTTGATGCACCCGTGAATATCACTGATCGCGAAGCTTCTACCTTTGGTATTGATTGGAAATCGTTGAATCCAGTTCTGCATCATCACCCTCAAATCTTAAATTTCTTGATCATTATGCCTGCGAAGCTCGTTAGCTCCGATAACGGCGCTCCCGGTGATCTATCGAGATGCCAGCCGCCCATGCCAAATTCTCTAGGCCCTATGGAGTCGCATTTTTGCGAGTCACCGATCATTGTGACGCTCCCTGGATCGACGCCCAGTTTTGCGCAGACGTCTTGGTAGATCCTCACGTCTGGCTTGAGGGCGCCGACCTCAAAGCTGAAGCTCATTGCATCAAGCGATGGGTATAAGCCCATCAGGGCTGGCGCATACGGTAGCGCCAGGTTGCTGCATACCCCAACCCTAAATCCGGCGCACTTAAGCATGGCCACCGCATCGAGCCCATCTGGGTACGCCGTAATGCTTGAAAGCTCGTCATCAAGACACGACTGAAGCGCCTCGAGCTCATGACATTTGATTGCAATACCCAGCTCACAGGCAGCAACCTCTAGGCTCCAGTGATTGCTCATGATTGCGCTCACGTCGTCATGCCTCGGCTTTCTTCCACGCATGATGCCAAGCTTAAGGAGCTGACGGTATGGATGGCTTGCTCGGTCGATCTTGACCAGGGTGCCGAACGCATCGAACACCACGCCATGTTCCTCACCGCCTTTCTTACACTCCATTCATCCATCAACCCATGCTGACATCCTGTCAATTTACACTAGTTTTTGCACCTTTGGTCGGTTTCTGCTCTGCTCGAACTGCTCGTAAAAGCCAGAGGCACGGCTTTGCCGTGAAGATATCGATTTGCTCTCTCTCGACCTCTACGACCTCGCTTCTGGTCTTGTGCTTGACCCTGGATTTTCGGACGAGTAGCCTTGATGATGTGGTTGCGCTGGTGCGCCGGGTAGTTTCAAGTATCCGGGCGAGCACTGCCACACCCCTCCCAATCCTCTACTCTTGTCGGGGCTCCACACCTCCGTCCAAGGAACTTCAATGCTCGCCGACAAGTACAAAGACAGAGTTAGCCTGATCTGCCACGCGACGACTGGACGGATGTTGGCGGAACTTAGTAACCCCAACTATAGAGGTGCAGCCTTCAGTTGGGACAACTTCCCCAAAATGGCCGCAAGCTCATGCAGGACGCAAGTGATGCTGTCCATGCCAATGACGAATAAGATTCAAGCGCAGTGCCTCGAGCACGCGGAGAAAACAGGCCTCGAAATCGCGACTGAATGGCTAAGACTAATGACCGAGTGATACCTACAGCTCTAGGGTCATCTGCTCATTTTCCCTCGCTTCCTGCAGGTACTCCTGAAGCGCCTCATCATCGGCGTCACAGCCGAGGCCAGCCCCCAGAGCTTCAGCATGGCAAGCCTTCAGGGCGTCTTCACCTTGTGCTCCTCCCCCAAGCCGATCCAGTGCCCGCCAGGTGCTTAAGTCTTCATCAGACATGTACCGGTAAGGGTCAACTACCATTCCACACTGGAAGCTCCCATCCGGCTTGCGCGTCAGGGCTTTACAGTTCATGTCATCCCCGAGGGTAACCCCGAGGTCACAGACCACGGAAATGCAGCAGATGCCGCAACCATTGCACGCCTTGCCGAAGCTGGGCTTCTCCAGGGTCACTGAATGAATTAGGCTCCACTGCATGGTTTGCCCATCAGGTAAACGAAAAGTTGATGGCCATTGTGTCACATTTCTAGGGGAGTGTGATCGGCGATAGGAGATCCAGATCGATGCGAGTCGTTTTCCAAGGCATTTCGTCAATGGCCCAGCCTGGGCCAGGGCTTTGATCCCAAATTCCAAGGTAAGCTGAAGCATATATAAGCATATATTGAAGTAGAGCTGAGGGCTTGGTGACCCTCATCTCGATCAATTCTCGTCAACGTCTCCACATATTGGCGCCGTGCGACAACGGAGATCGCTGAGATTGGGCTGTACTAAGTAAAGTACAACGTTGAGCAGCCAATGATCAACAAAGTCATGGAGAAAATCAAAGCGATGCCGGGCGGGCTGTCGGCGACCCACCCCCATTTCTCTTTGAAGGTAGGCGATTTTGAGCATTTGACGTTGGACATTAATGCCTCTACATCCGATTAGTTCTCATTAGCTCACCGGCGAGCTATACCTTTACTGCGGTGTGATTATATAGCCAATATTGCCAGGAAATCATGCGTTTTCTACTCTAGATTAATACCATGGAGAGGGATTTAGGCCTGAGTTGAATCGGTATTTTCGCAGGACATACACTAAAAGCATCCAACATCAAGGTTCCCTTATGAGATCTCATGAAAACAGTCCGGCAGTGGCAAAGGTTCTGTTCCACGGTAGTCCTCACAGAACAGGCAACAAGGCTTTCGGAGTCCCCGGCAATCGCAAGCCGATAGTGAGTGCTGGCCGCCCGTTCTACCTGACCGAAGACCTCCCCTACGCGACATACTTTGCTCGTGGAGGTACCGTATCAGCTGTCAGCCTACAGGCCGATAAGGTTGTTGATCTTCACCAGGATGAAGTGTTGAAAAGGCTCCTGGGCGTCTACAACGCAGATCCGGAGATTCTGGCAGTTGACGGCCCATGGGATGTCGAAGTCGAGGGAGAAATTGGCGAAAGCGCTTACAGAATTTTGGACTCCCCCGCCGTGATGACCCTTTTGCGGTCGGAGGGGTATCAAGCGGCACTTCTGCCAGAAGACAACGATCTAAAAGTTAAAGCTTATGCAGTGCTAGACCCTGACTGCGTGGAGTTCTCGCATCTGATGAACGAGCGTAAACCTCGTGATACAGAGCCTGGCCCCGGCCTTTAAAAGCTGTTTTGCACACGCCAGCTACCATGCAGCGGGCCAATTGGAGTATTCATTTGTTGCCAGGTTACACGCTGCTCCCGCCTCACCTGGGCGATCCTGAGATTAGCCTCTTCAGCGGCCTGGCGCAGGCTTATCTGCGCCTCCTCGCTGGTGAACCACTCGCTTATTCTTCGCTCAAGATCTTCTCGGTCGAAATCATAGCTCTGCGCTTTTACGTTCATTGATCAACCACCATCCCTATCTGGTTTTTCATGTCGGCCACGTGCCCGTCTACCACCATCTGATCACCAGGAACGTAGAGCTGCTGCATCACCTCAACGCGTTCAATGATAACGGGTGGCAAACCAAATTGATCGGCAGTGATGTCCACGATAAAACGGTCACCGCATACGTCTACCTCAAGCCAGTAGTGCCCATTTCTAACACCGTCAACCAGGAGACCTCCATCCCCCTCCCCATCTCCGCCACGAATGATGGCTTTTGCAGCCGTGAATTTGTTGATGGTCTGCGCGCAGATAAGTGAGGCGTAGAGGCAGGCTCCAGCTGTGTTGCTGCTTAAGAGTGACTGTCGGAGTATCGTCTCGATGATCTCCCGATTTTTTGTGATCAGCCCGCGCACCTCATGGAGGATTAGAGCTGCATCAGGGGTAGGTTGATTCGTCATCGTCTGCCATCGAGGATATGGGTGTAGGCCCGTATCATACACACTGGATCGCATTGCACCCAATCGCTAAGGGGCTGGGGCCGCCGCTGTCTTCCAAATCACTGGTGTCGATCTTCAGATCGTTCGTCCATTGTCCAAATTTTGTTACCATGCGCTAACCTTTAGCCACCAACAGCCCTGAATCCCCCGGATGTCTGACAAACCAGTGACCATGAAGCCTCCTGGCTTGTGGCTAAGCGAAGCGGAAGACCTGAAAGGCCTCTACGAGAAGGCCGGCAGGATTGTTCGCCTTCAGCAGCTGCTCGAGGCTCAGCTGCAACCTGCTGTCAGACCATTCTGCAAGGTCGCTTCCTGGAAGGATTATACCCTACTCCTGGTGGTCACTGACGCAAACTGGGCTACCAAGCTGAGGTATCAGCAACGGCGAATCATGCGGCAGCTCGCAGCGCATGGGGAGTTCGCAGGGATTCAGCGGATCATTTTCAAAGTCGAGCCGCCAATCGTCGTTACCAAACCTCAAAGCAGGAAAATTAAGATTTCCGAAGCGTCATCAGAGCAGATACTGTGCGCGGCAAACGGGATCAGTGACCCAAAACTCAAAAGCGCCCTGGAGCGCTTGGCAAGCCGTGGAAAGGCTGATGACTAATCAGGCCGCCTCCGACAAAGAATTAGAGTGAGCACCACATGACAGCCTCTAGCAGAATTCCAAAGCGTCGCTATTACGGCCAAGCCATGCAATCCATGATGTCGTCCATTCGACTGCAGTGGCTTAGGAGGGAAGAAGAGCTCAGGCAGGCCGGATATGCCGGCAAAAGCGTGCTTGGCTACAAAATCCCATACTGGCAGCGTGGTGATGATAAGTGGTCTGAGGCTCAGCAGATTGCTTTCATTGAGAGTGTTTTCTTGGGGGTTTCGCTCGGTACGTTCATGGTCAACAGCACACTGAACAACCCGGATCTAGATCAGATTCTTCTCGACGGGCTTCAGCGGCTCACTGCCATTCAGCAGTACTGGCAAGGTGAATTCGGCGTGCCTGGCGAGGATGGCGAGATATACCTGTGGACTGATCTGACCTCAGAAGAACGTGCTCATTTCGAGCGCATGGTATTCCCATGGGTCGAAAGCGAATACGATTCTGAGGAAGATGCCATTGCGGCCTATAACCACCATAATTTTGGTGGCACGCCCCACACCGAAGCTGATCGCGCAGTGCCAGGGAATCACTCAATTAAATAGCGTAACCATCGAAGCTTTTTGAGAATGCAGGAAGATTGATTTCTCTCCCTGCATTCACATCAGCTAACCTCTGCTGACACCTCGACACCCTCCCGTCAGATACCTCGTTTTTTAACCAACAGGCGTGCCATTTTGCGGGCGTTCCGGCAGTCGGTTTGCCATAGCTAGCAATGTTGCCGCCTCATGGCAACCGGCGAGAATCAGCTCCAGCCTTTCGATGTATCGCGGGCCGACTGAAGAAGTCTCGATACATATCCGAACAGCCTCTTGAGCAGCAACAAGAGCCTTCTCAGCCATCGAGGCCTGCTTTTTCTGCAGATTTATCAGCCTGTCAAAGTTTTCAAGCCCGATCTCCAGGATATTTGATTGGCGTTTTTCATGCTCCAAATCGGATTGGAGATTGCCCACCTCCATTGCTGCCCGGTCACGCTCATTGCGCACAGATGTCAACGACTCATGCACTGTCTGATACGAGGCCTTCAGCGATTCCAACTCTGCCTCTGCAGCCAAGCGCAAGGTACGCTCTTGGTCGAAGTCGGTGCCCTTAACAACAGATTGCCCTCCCAGGCTCATGCCACCGTCGTATCGGGTAACGTGCTTCACGGGCTCAGGTTTTGTAACCAAACTGATGTGGAATGCCCTGTAGATCTTCCAGGCATCTTGCATGAATAGACTGACATAGTCGCCTGCAACGACAGGCTGATCACGGCCACTGGTTGCATTCTCTGCGCCAGCACTATCTTCGGTGTGACGCTGAAAGCTGTGGGTATACAACCCAAGGTCTTGCACTTGAGCTTCAAAAGCGCTTCGCAGTGCATGGGAATTGTCGAGGCTGTGGCTCATGGAATCCATCCTTGTCATTGAATATGAGGTTTGGTTTTGTGCGTAGCGAGCATCTACAGCACCTTCAGCTACCACCTCAGTGCTGGCAACCTGCTCCGCAGCCGATGCTGATGTCATGTAACCGCACGGGCACAAGACGAATCTCGCTGATGCCAACGGTGGTGGCGTTTTCTGCTTGCACTTGATGCAACGGTACTCGACGGTCACTGGCGCGGTCATTACAACCCCTTCTGGTCATCTGCACATAAGTCGTAACGGTGGTAGCGGCGAAAACTTAAGCTGCAGCTGAAAATCTTTCGGGCACCGCTCCAGGAGATTGATCAATTGTCGCATTGATCCTCAGCTTAACCCTCAGGAACTTCGAGATTGCATCCGTGAGCTGCGTCGGCTTGATCGCCAGGTAGGCCCTCGAGTCGTTGCGGAGAGCGTGAAGGCACACAACCTCAGTCTTACAGCGGTCATCCAGCGCCAGGAAGGTCTTCAGACCGTACTTGTCGATGGCCATACAGGCAAGCTCGTCGGTCACGTTTCCGCGCCCCACCGATCTCACTGCGTTGTATCGACTCAATACGGAGGCCTCAAGCACCGCCTTGGTCTTGAAGGGTTTTGGTAGAAATCGATATTGCCAACCATGGTACCTCATGATGCGAGCCACCTCGTCCTCGGAGAGCTTGTCGAAAGGCAGGTCTTTCACAGTGATGAGGCCCTTATCAAGGCGCTTGATCAATTTTACAGTCGAAAGAAAGTGCATTGCTCGCATCCATGGATTTTCGGTTCGAGGCATCCCCTAGCATCATATCCCCGTGGGAACCCGCTGTAATGTCAATATACCATATTTATTTAAAACCCCCACCCACTGATTACCGGAGAAGCGCATGCAGTAGGGAAATCCAGGACTATCAGTAGACAACGATCTAAACTCAAAATTAGACCTACTTTTGATAGGCCGGCGATCATTTCAACCCTCCCCCATGACTCACGCCGGATCCATGCACCAATGGCCTTGGTAGACAACGATCTAATTATGCCCTGAGGAGAAATTCCTGGGCCTAGCTAACCGCACCTATTGAAATGCCTCATGCCGCCCGCAGGCTGTGCATTCTGATTTCCATATGACTGATGATCAGCTCAACAACCTTAGCAATGGAGAGCCCTGTCGAGTCGATGCACAGAGCATCGGCTGCCGCCTTTAAAGGGGCGGCGGCCCGACTGGAGTCACGCTCATCCCGCTCCTTAATTTCTGCCAGAACCTGCGCCAGCGCCACCTGGTGACCTTTAGATGTCAATTGTTCAAACCGCCGCTTCGCCCTCTCCTCCGCACTGGCAGTCAAAAAGATTTTCACCGCAGCATCCGGAAATACCACGGTACCCATGTCACGACCGTCCGCAATCAAGCCTGGAGACTCGAGAAATTCACGCTGGCGCTGCAGCAATGCCTCGCGCACGCCGGGTAAAGCACTGACTTTTGAAGCGCCAGCGGCGATATCTTCAGTGCGGATAGCCGAGGTTACATCCTCACCTTCCAAGATGATTTTTTGCGTCTGCCCCGGAGCTGCAGCAACAAACTGAACGTCCAGATGAGCAGCCAGGGCCTGCAGGCCATCCTCATTGCTGTAGTCAATCCCATGATTACCAGCTGCGTAGGCCAGCAGCCGATACAGAGCTCCTGAATCAAGCAGCTTCCAGCCGAGCTTATTCGCCAGGATGCTGGCAACCGTACCCTTGCCAGCTCCGCTCGGGCCGTCAATGGTGATGACTTGTGCTTCATTACTCACTTTCCAACTCTCCAATGCTGCGCATGCCAACAAACCAGCGGCACCCGATTCAATTATAAAAAAATGGGACGACACCGCAGATTTAGAACTGTAAATAGTTACCCAGGGCCCTAATCACGTCATCGGCGGTGCAGTCCGGGTGCCTCATTATGTAGGTGGAATCAGGCTGGCCGGAATTCTTCGTATCGATATCGTAAAGCCCGCTCATACGCTTCCGTACCCTAATGGTCTTGCCCTTTGCATCATCTGTTTCGACCAGGGTCACATGCCGGCCAAGGTATGGGTCTTGCTTGTCGGAAATGATCTTAGCCTGCCGAAGATAAGCATACAGACGCTCCAAAACCTGCCCCTCGACGTCTGACACTCCAAAGGGGCGCCAAGCGCACCCAATCGTGCCATGACCGATTGACTCCCTGAGAATCTCACGCTCTGAAGGGGGCAGATAACCAGACTCAGCACACTCAATCAGATCAATGGTGTCCTGGTAATGCTTGATGGACTGTTTCTTTTTCAGATCAGCCAACGTCAGCGCCCAGATCGCTTCTGCGTGGCTTAGACCAAGATCGATTTTGAGCTCTTGGGCGAAGATTTGTTGGATGCAAATAATGCCTGACATCGGTATACCCTCGTGGAAGAAAACATCATCGCTGCTCACTGCAGCGCTTGCTGATCACCTAATTAGCGATCAGAAAAGATCCCAACCAAGCTCACCCGGAAGATCAAATCGCGGCTTCATCACTCAGCGACCTCCTGGGGTGGCCTGGCTATGCGCCAGGCGAATGATCTCGGCAGCTGAGGTAATGATCTCATTGCGAATCTCTTCGTCATATTGCTCTAGCTCGTTACCAATCCCTGCACGACCGGTCAAATCAGCCAAGATGCCACGTGCTGCGACGTGGGCCCAGTCGGTAGCAGGAACTGCTGGCGTGTCATCATCGTCCGGTCGGTCGTATGGGAACTGAGAACCTTGATTGATTTTGGATTGTGCACTCATAGCGACTTTCCTCAGGAGGCTCGAATAATTTTTCGCAACGTTACGTGGCCTGATCGATTATTTAGTGGGCGGATCGAGCTGATCCACCTCAGCGTTAGGGAATAGGAACCGATCTACCCAATGATCAAGCCTCCGTCCGTAGATCAGCGAATCGCCCACGTCACAGCCATCCAGCAATCTATAATCAGGCTTCGGTTCAACCAAGATCACCATTGGAGCAGCCGCCTTGCTATTAGTAGCTCTATCGCGCAGCTGCATGTACCGGTCGGAATTGCGCCTGATCTCGTCGAAATTCAGTGGCACATCCATCCAGGGGTATTTGTTTAACAAAGCTTTCAGGTTTATCAGAGAGGGTTTCTCAGCCTCCTCCGTGACTAGCGGTGCCAGCACTGGTGCCAGTATGTTACAGATGTCTCCACGCTCGAAGGGCTCATGAGTAGAGCTTAGGGCTTCGTCGATCACAGTCCACAACTGCTGGCGCTCAGTCGGCGGTAAACGCCCCCCAAGCGTCTCAGTAGGCTCGACCACCGCCAATGGCTTGGTAAGCCTCTTAGCCAACTGATCGAGAGCGTTATAGGCACCTTTACCTGTGTTGTGGTCAAAGTGCAGGACGATCTTTTCGGTCGTGATTTCATGCGGGCAGTTAATCGCTCGCAGATAAAACGATGGATCCTCAATCTCCGCTTGTAGCTGCTGCAGCTTGCGCTGAGTCGAGTCGGCACGGTTTACAGTCATCTCATATAGCGCCAACAGCTTGCGAAAATCATCAGCGCTTACAGTAGACGTAGTCGGCGCCCAATCAGCTGCCGGGCAAACCCCAACAGCATGTGGATTGAAGGCTTCAAGTTCGTGAGGCATAGCGATCCTGCCAATCGTCAATGGGACGTGAAAAAAGAGCGCCCCAAAGGGCGCCCCGCTCCGTCAATGCTTGCGATTACTGCTGCTCGGCTTCAGCGCCGGCGCCAGCATCGGTGTTCGCATCTGCCGGATAAGCTTCAGGAGTTTCTGCAAACTCACCACCGACGTCGTCTCCCATGCCGGCCAGTTCATCAGGATTAACAGATGGCTCCTGAACGCGCTCCAAGCCGACAAGGCTTTCGTCTGTCGCCAGCTTGATCAGCGTCACTCCCTGAGTGTTGCGCCCAACACTGGAGATTTCGTCCACGCGAGTACGCACAAGGGTACCCTGGTCGGAAATCATCATGATTTCCTCGCCGTCTTGCACCTGAATGGCGCCGATCATCAGGCCGTTGCGACCCTTGGTACCCATGGCAATCACACCCTGGCCACCACGATTGCGACGCGGGAATTTGGACAGAGGGGTGCGTTTGCCGAAGCCGCGCTCGGAGGCGGTGAGGATCTGCGCACCAGACTCAGGGATCAGCATCGAAATGACCTCCTGACCTTTACGGAGCTTCATGCCACGAACACCGCGAGTGTTCCGACCCATCTCCCGAATATTGCTCTCGGCGAAACGTACGGCCTTGCCGGCGTTGGAGAACATCATCACTTCCTTGGCGCCGTCGGTGATTGCGGCAGCGATCAGGGTATCGCCCTCTTTGAGCTTGATGGCGATCAAACCGCTGGAACGTGGACGAGCGAATTGCGACAACGGCGTCTTCTTCACGGTACCGGAGGCCGTGGCCATGAAGATGTAGTCGCCCGTTGGCTCGGCGACGAGCTCAGGGGTGTCGCCTTCCTTCTCGCTATCTTCCTCTTCGCTTTCCTCACCATCGACCAGCTCGCCTTCGAGCACAACATCTTCGACGTCGTCGAAATCTTCGTCATCGGCGCTCTGCTGAAGAGCTTCAAGGTCTACCTGCAGCATGGCGGTGATGCGTTCGCCGGCCTCAAGAGGGAGCAGGTTCACCATAGGCCGGCCACGGGCCGCACGGGACGCCTCTGGAATGTCGTAGGTCTTCTTCCAGTACACCTTGCCCTTGCTGGAGAACAGCAACAGCGTGGCGTGGCTGTTAGCGACCAGCAGATGCTCGATATAGTCCTCATCCTTCACGCCGGTGGCCGACTTGCCTTTGCCGCCACGGTGCTGCGCCTGATAGTCAGCCAGCGGCTGGGTCTTGGCATAGCCACCGTGGGAAATGGTCACCACACGTTCCTCTTCCGGGATCATGTCGCCGTAATTGAGGTCGTGGCGGGCATCCATGATTTGGGTACGACGAACATCACCGTAATCAGCGCGGATCGCCTCCAGCTCCTCGCGGATGACTTCCATCAGGCGCTCAGCGCTGTTGAGGATGCGGATCAGCTCACCGATCTGGGCCAGGATCTCCTGGTATTCAGAAAGCAGCTTCTCGTGCTCCAGACCGGTCAGGCGGTGAAGACGAAGCTCAAGAATGGCCTGGGCTTGCTCTGGCGAGAGGTAGTAGTAGCCTTCACGCAGCCCGAACTGCTCTGGCAGATCATCAGGGCGGCAGGAGTTAGCGCCAGCACGCTCAACCATGACCTGAACAGCACTTGATGCCCACGGGGTGTTCATCAACGCTTCTTTGGCTTCGGACGGCGTCGGCGAGGCCTTGATCAGAGCGATGACTGGGTCGATGTTGGACAGCGCGACCGCCTGGCCTTCAAGGATGTGGCCACGTTCACGGGCCTTGCGCAGTTCGAATACGGTACGACGGGTCACCACTTCACGGCGGTGACGGACGAACGCTTCGAGCAGCTCTTTGAGGTTGAGCAGACGTGGGCGACCATCAACCAGAGCTACGGTGTTGATACCGAAAACACTCTGCAACTGAGTCTGCTGGTACAGGTTGTTGAGAACAACATCCGGCACCTCACCGCGACGCAACTCGATGACGATGCGCATGCCGTCCTTGTCGGACTCATCACGCAGCTCACTGATGCCTTCGATCTTTTTCTCTTTGACCAGCTCAGCGATCTTCTCGATCAGTCGGGCCTTGTTCAGCTGGTACGGCAGCTCAGTAACGACAATCTGCTGGCGCCCACCGACTTTATCGATGTCCTCGACTTCCGAGCGTGCACGCATATACACGCGCCCGCGACCCGTCTTGTAGGCCTCGATGATGCCCTGACGACCGTTGATGATCCCGGCAGTGGGGAAATCCGGGCCAGGGATGAATGCCATCAGCTCATCAATGGTGACGTCCGGGTTGTCGATCAGCGCCAGGCAGCCGTCGATGACCTCGCCAAGGTTGTGCGGCGGGATGTTGGTGGCCATGCCCACGGCGATACCACTGGATCCGTTGACCAGCAAGTTGGGAATACGGGTCGGCATGACCGCAGGAATCAGTTCGGTACCGTCGTAGTTCGGCACCCAGTCAACCGTTTCCTTATGCAGGTCGGCCAGCAGCTCATGTGCCAGCTTGGCCATGCGCACTTCGGTGTATCGCATCGCTGCAGCGTTGTCGCCGTCCACCGAACCGAAGTTACCCTGGCCGTCGACCAGCAGGTAGCGCAGCGAAAACGGCTGAGCCATACGCACGATGGTGTCGTAGACCGCAGTGTCGCCATGCGGGTGGTACTTACCGATCACGTCACCGACCACACGGGCGGACTTCTTGTACGGCTTGTTCCAATCGTTACCCAATTCGCTCATCGCATACAGAACGCGGCGGTGCACAGGCTTCAAACCGTCACGCGCATCGGGCAAAGCACGGCCTACGATCACGCTCATGGCGTAATCCAGGTAGGACTGCTTCATCTCGTCTTCGATGTTGACTGGGAGGATTTCTTTGGCCAGATCGCCCATGTGCAGTCAGATTCCATTTAGGGGAGATGCTGCGTCACAACAGCGGGCAAAACAAGCCCCGCCGCTGCGCCCTTGGCAAGGTGCAACAGCTCAAAACAATTCGATATATTGTCAGTCAATCCAGCAGGCGTGACATGCTCGCTAAACCCGACTTTCACACACGCGGAATGATACCACACCTCGAAAGAAAGTGGCTCATTAAAGTCGAGCTTAGCCTGCATTTTTAAAGGCGATGTCTATATTTAAGGTATGACGTAAAATTCTCGCCTAGCGGACGCCTATTCCGGCATTTATGTAGATTGGTTTTGGGTAAATTCGATGATGTAAATGAGACCCAACCTCAAAGCCGTGTTAGGATATTTGGCATACCCCATCACATCTTCACAAGGAGTCTCGCATGAAGCCTGCCCGCATTCTCGATGTCGCGATTGCGGTCGCTGTGCGAGCTCACGCCGGCCAGGTGGACAAGGCTGGCCAACCCTACATCAGCCACCCTCTTCGGGTTATGGCCCGGATGAATGACACAATCAGCAAGGCCGTCGCTGTGCTGCATGATGTCATTGAGGATTGCGGCATCACAGCTCAGGATCTCGCTGAGGCGGGCCTGCCCGAAGAGGTGGTTTCCAGGGTCGAGATCTTGTCCCGGCGCGAGGGAGAGAGCTATATGCAATTCATTGATCGAATCGCGCCAGATGAAGTGGCGAGAAAGGTCAAAATGGAAGATCTCAAGGACAACATGGATCTCTCGCGCCTACCTAAAGTCACAGAATCCGATCTGAAGCGCAACGCAAAATATCAGAAAGCCTGGCTCCGCCTGGATCGCTTTGAGCCCGATGCTCCTGCGCCTGATTGCCGTTAATCTTCCTAGGGAATTGACCTCAAGTCGGCATTGATTTGATGGCAAAAAGCCTGATAAATTCTGGCTTCAACCCCTGTCATTGCTGATGATCGCCTCCTTCCTCAATTCGAAGGTGTCTGTCTGACCCAGTGCGCTCCGCAATCTCTTGCAGAGGTTCATCCAGATGTACACCGAATCTGAAATTCAAGGCATCGTCTCGTCGTTTATTGAGCTAATAAATACGCCAGCCCCACCCAAGCCTGGGAAGAAAAGGATCGAGTCGAAAGAGGCTCCCAGTCCGAAAAACACCTACAAGGTAAGGGGCGAGAAAGCCCAGCGCTCTAGAGAGGCGCCAAAAAGCTCCTACGTTGCCAGCCTTGAGGAGCGTTGTGATGATCATCATGAAAAGCATTTGCAGAATGCGATTATCGCCAATCCCTTCCTGCTTCACACGCCGGAGCTCTACGCTGGCGGTCTTTACCTCGACTCCCTAATCAATCAGCTGCGCCTCCCGTTTCCCAGGGTTACGGATTACTGCTACATCACGACCCAGGAGCGAACGATCAAGATCACGCTAGTCGAGATAGAGCAGGCGGCCAAAAGCGTGTTCGTGCAAGACGTCCTTGGGGGTTCGGACTTTCACAAAGATACGACAGATGCAATCGATCAAGTCAAAGAGTGGCAAAAGCACCTACGTGCTAATTGTCATCGTCAGAGCCTGCTGGCTAACCTTTCTCGGTTGTTCGTGAACTACCCTTTGGAGCTTTTCCTTCCCTCAGGTGACCCGCACCCACTCACCCAGATCGAGCTGAGCTACCTGCTCATTGTTGGCAACGAAATGCCCAATGGCATTAAGCAGCAAAAGCTCATCGATGATCTTTACGTCAATGACGATATTCTGTTCATGTCGTACCCAATGATGCTGGCGACCATAAACGGCGACTATCGACAGAAAAATGTCCTGTCGATGAAGGCGAGAGCAATCGATGCCCCTACCCTGCACCGCCCAGAATCCATCGGTTTCAATCATCTGTGCCCTGACCTGGCACCGGATGACCCTTACGGTATCCGAGCAGCTGCTCTTGGGCGAGCTTGGTTTTATGACCCTGAGGTCATCAAGAACGCCGGCGAAATCAAGAAGGCCTTCTATCGCTCGAAGGGGCGCTGCGAGAAACCGAGTTGTGAAAAGCCGCTGATTGTTGACGGGCGGGTCGAGGCAAAGCTGACCAGGATTTTCAATCGCCACGGTGAGCTGGACGAAGTTAAGAGATGGAATCACACCTACAACGCGGCCTTGGTATGCCCTGAGCATGAAATTGACTTCAACAACGGTGTGCCTTACACCTTCGGCCATGATCACCCGCTAAAAAAGCGCATGCGGCTAAAGGCCCCTTACCGCCACGAGTTCGATTTGGCGTCCGTTCAGCTCACGGATCAGTGGGTTGATGACGTAATTCCTGAGCTCCTGGAGGTGTTGGATATCGACCCTAATTCTCCTCTTGCGTCACAGATCACTGACGTTGCGTTTTCACTCAGGAAACTGGTCAATCAGCAGCGCATGGTTCTTACGGAGATCATCCGGGATCACTACCGAACTCCAGGGAGCTATAGGTATAAACGCCTGTCAGAAACTGCAGTTACTGATCCGACTTGGAAAAGCCTGATGAGGGCGAGGTTAATCCGAATCAACCCGGATGCCCCTGAAGAAAAGCAGGTTGAGCCCACACTGTTCAGCAGTGAACTCATGCGCAAATTCGAGGCTCGCTTCAGAGACAGAGCATACTACGCACTGAACGCGTTGGTTCACGCAAATCCAGGCAGGTTGAACTACCACCTAGGCCGCGTTGGTGAAGATCCTGGCTGGCCATATCGCTGAGTGATTGAGGTCGCCACAGTACGTTGTGGCGACCTTCCCTAAGGCGGGCTAGGACTTGAGCTTAGCCACCATGTCCGTGATCGCGCCAAACGTGATCCGTCTGATCAGCTGCGCTTCCCCAGCCATCATACTGTCGGCATGCTCGTCTATCAGTGAACGCGCCACATCGAGGATACTTTTGGTGAGGCTCACAATCAGCTTGTGAGCGATCTTTTCGCCCAGGCCAATTTCCTTGCCCAACTGCAAAAAGCTCCCCAGCGTCACCTCATCAAAAGTGCGCACCCCTTCCGGCCTCCAGACCAGATCTGCGCTGAGCCATGGGGTGTTCGTGGCGCCGTATATGCCGGTGCACAGCATGTCGTAGTGAGGAGTCAGGTGATACGAGTCGCCCTTGACGAAGAATGACAGGTTCTTCAGGTGGTTGTCGTTATTGCAAACCAGGGTGTTGAATACCAGCCAGGTGAAAAGCTGCATCCGCGTCTTCGCTACATTCCGCACCAGGCCCAAGATGCGCTGCAGGGTCTCCACCGTTGCCTGGTTGTACTTGAAGGTCTTGTCCAGCCCCAGCAATTGGCAGGCATCAAGGACATGCTCCCTCACCAACCGGCCACCGACCTCTGAGCGGTCAAAGCGCTCAATTAGATAGACGGACTCGGGTACGCGCTTAAGGTAGACCGGAGGAACCTCACCCCAAATCTTCCTGGCGATGGTCATGATGAACCATTCATTCGCGGCTGTGGCGTTATAGGTATTCGGGTCATCGTGGTCAGGCTTCAGGATGTGGGTCGACGGCGTAGACCCCACAGGCTCAAATAGCCCCTCTTGATTCATCACCACCGCGAGTTTGTGCTGAGCGCCGGCCAGAGACATGCGTTTAGGCGCCCCAGTGGCAAGCGCTACACGAGGAAGATTCTGAATCCGTTGGCTAAGGAGCTCATCTGGCAATGCTTTGAGGCCACCCTCCTCCTCATCCTGCAGCGAGTTCAGGAGAGTAATTGCGCCGGCAGACTCCGCCCCGTAGTAACCCAGCAACCCAAATGCATCAGCAAACTCGATCTTCGCATCAGTGGCCAACAAACGGCGGGCATCCTCCTCGGGAAGCAGGTTATCGAAGAACCACTGCACAGGCCGGTTCGTTGAACCGTCAAGGATCGATTCCTCTGTCCTTGGCAAGGTGGGCGCCAAGTCGTAACCATCGGGATTCTTGATCCAGGCTGGCGTGTACTCGAGACTCCAGATGCCGTTTTGGTCTTTGAGTGAACCGACATGGTCTGAATTGATTACAACCTCAAGCGACCTCATTGACCAGGCTCCACATACATGCGAATGCCGAGCTCATTCAGCACCTGAAGCACGCTAGCGAATGAAACAGAGCCCTTTCCGGTCTCAATATCGCGCAGCAGCACATGACTCTTCTCAGTGATCAGAGCCAGGTCTGCCTGGGTGATGCCCTGCTTCTTCCGCGCATGGCGGACGATGTCACCAAGCTCTGAGGCTGTGCGAATTTGTCTCAGGTTATTGTTCATGGGTGCGCCAAAAATCTAATTTATACCTTACATTTTGGCCTGCGCTGGTGCTTTTGTCAATGAAATCGAAGCTATCCTTTCGATTTTGGCTATCGAGCGCGGCGACAGCGCAAAATATAAGGTATTTCTTACTTTTCCGGCGCAGAGCTGCGCAAGACATAAAAATCGAAATTAAAGCTTAGATAGCCTTGGCTGCTGATGCGCACAAGTCGCCGTTCCTGCCCCAAAGGGCAGGCTGCATTGCAAGAACCTCCAATGCTAGGCTAACCAAAAGAGCTCCGGGAAAGGCGCCTTTCGCCTCGATCTGGAAACAAGGCCAGTTTTAATGAAAAAGCACACCCTACTCATACACCACCTGGAAGAAACCTGGAGGGATGGCCTCGCAAACTTCGGGATGACTCCAGAGGATGCCGCCCTCAATATCATCGACTACTTGCACTCCCCACAGGGCGCTCGGATCAACAACGTTGTTTTGACGACATGGGAAATGCCGGGGCCTTGTGATGTTCAGCTTCCGATCACAGACTACCTTACCTCCCGTGGTATCCCTTTTGAGCACCACATCTTCGGATATGCCGAGGTCAGGGATATGTACGAAGGCCAGGGCTGCACGCTCATCCAGGCAACCCGGTATGAAGGGGATCCTGATCAAATCGTCTGTATTGAGGACTGGCATCGAGATCTGGCCAGCCATACAAGCGTCTCCCTATGTGGTGCATTTGACGGTGAATGCATACAGGACGCAGAGGACATGCTCACCCATGTTCGTGGCGAGAATGGCTACGAAAAAATCGGTGCGCTCACTACTGGCACCCATGAGACTTATTGGAGAGCACTGGATTACGAAGCCTCATTCCTATCGGCCCGCGAGCTGATTAAAGCCTACGAGGAGCGGATCGAAAACGCTGAGGATCAGCAGCAGTCAGAGAAGATCCTCGACAAATTCACAAAGGCTATGAAGCGACTTTCCAAGCAGCCTGCCTTTCAAATCTTGGTAAGGTACATGGGTGAGCAAGTAGGCCACCTGTACTCTGACAACGAAGAGCTCGATGAGGTCATCAACAGTGTTGTCACGGAAATTGATCTTCGCACCAAGGTGAAATTGATGGAGGAAGAGCTCTGTCCAGATTTCTGATCTCAGCACCCGCCTCGTGAAAAGGCGGGCTCTGTAAATGAAAGCTGGCCTTACTTGTACAATGGATTAAGCCCTACCGCCCAAGCGGTCATGATATGGTCGCGCCATGGATGGGGGTTGTGCCCTCCGGCGCTGAACAAGCGCTCCTCCACCACATGGGGATGGATGGTAAGCGTGGCTCCAATATGCTCCACCATCGAACAGTAATCTTCATAGTGATCGGCAGTGACTCGGTCAACCACACGGAGACGCAGTGCCTCTGGCCTCGTCTTGGCATCTTCACGCGTTTCATGGTTCAGGGTGATGGCCGGCCACTTGGATTGGCCAGTCAGCATGTGAGCGCTTCTGGCAGTCCATTGGTCGAGGATGTACCCGTCGCCCTTTGGATCGGCGAAGAAGATGATTTTGGTGAAGTACGCTGGCCCCATGCCAGGCATTTTCTTGGCAGCCTTCAGCTTCGAGAAGGCGGTGAATGCACTCTTGCGATTGTGCTTACCCTGGCGGATCTCATCACACAGCGGAAGCCAATTCGCCATGGTCGGTACCAGCTTACGAGCATTCCTGACGCTCATTTCACCCCAGGCCAGGGTACAGATCACACAGATCTCTGTGCTGATGGCTTTGTTAGCCCATAGCGCCCGCAGTGTAGACCGTGTGAGGCCGGTGGATGGCAAGCTTTGCAGCCCAGCAAACGATGGAGCGACATTTTGCACCCAACCTGCAGGGGCCTTTCCTGGCCACACGGCCAACGCTACCAGGTTGTGCTTTTTGAAAAGGTCGAGCTGACTCTGAAGAATGGCCGGGAACAAAACTCTAACTCCTGTAAATCTTAAGGGGTTGCATCACAGCGCACATAGAGGGCGTGGTTATTCCCACTTTTCCCTTTCCATATCGCGAGACCTCTGTCAGTGACCTGGTTCCGGAATTTCTTGCCAAGGCTTTTGCGCTGCCCGGCATCCAGGGCTGCCCAATCATCGGCATTGCAGACGTCTGAAAGAAAAAACTCAGAACCAGCATCTATGCTAAGAACAAAGTTGATCGAGCGCTCGAGTATGCTCTCTACCAGGGCGGCGCCGGCGTTGGGAGGAGCTCCATTTTCCGGAGTCGCCAACGAGTCGAGTAGCGTCATGACGACATGGTCATTGAGGCTACGCCCTTCTGCCGAGGCCGCCTGCATTACCTTGAGGAGAACCTCATCGGGAAGGTCGATAGCTATCGTTGCCATTCTTTTACCAAAAAACCACGAAAGAATTTAAAAAGAATACCAAAAGAATCTACTCCTGTCCAGCCATCATGTGGCGACGAAGCCCAGCATTGCCCTGATTTTTGACGAGCCCTGCTACAGCAGTGGCCTGGCAATTCTCGCTTTTAATTGAGTCATCGAGATAAAATCGAAAAAAGATCAAGGGACAGCCCTAATGCCTAGAGCCGTAAATTCGCATCGAGAATTTTTTCACGTCGCAAATAGACTTGTGCCCTTGATGAACGCAAGCAGGAAGCGCCGAGGTCATGATCACACTCTTGTCGATGTATTCGCACCCGAGGTGCCAAACCTCACCAGGGATGAGAGTCTTACCTTTGGCGAACTGATGGATGCGCTTAATTCCATAGCCAGGAAGTATCGCTGCTCCATAAAGCCTCCATCAGAAGAATCAAGCGCTATTACCATACGCGGAGAAGAGGCATACAGCATCAGCATCTACATGCTGCAGGGTAGCTTTTCAGGAATCTCAAATATAAAAGATCAAGCCAAGCTGTGCCCTGTATTGATAGATGTTGCAGCCATGCTTGATAAATGGTGCGATGTAGATCGCGAAAATAGAAGGCCAGATACCGATTACATATCTGAGTACATTGACTCTGCCCAGTCATCCCTAAGAAGCACTTATGATCAGCTTGAGAGGTTTGATGACAGAAAAGCGCTCACGTCTGCGCAAAAAAGCGCTTCGCTAGTGATACCCCTGTTCGGCAGTGAGCTCGGGTTTTTCCAAGATTACATGATTGCAGCGGCGGCTTGGGGTGAGGGTTACAACCACGGCGTCAAGCAAGCTGAACGATTAATGAAAATTGATGGTGTTACAGAGGAAGACCTAACGCAAGAGGTCTTTGAGAGGTACTGAGTCGTTTTTAAGTACTACTCAAGTTTTACAGATTTTACTGGCGTATCACTGCGTAGCGCAACGAATACGCCATGCCTGACAATGCCCCGTCTCGTGAGTTCTGCGTATTGCACCTCACACACAATCTCAGGCGTCACCCAGATGGCCGAGGCCTTGAGCTTTGCATCAGCCGAGCTTAAGGGGCAGTCCGCTTTCAGGGGCTTCAGCGTTCGCGACAAAATCGCAGAATCTCTATCTCGGATACCTGAACCCACCCTACCCGCGTACAGAAGATTTCCACCGTCGTCATACCTAGCCAAAACCAGGGAGCCAACCCCTGCCCCAGCCTGAACTGACGTGTAGCCGGCGATCACAAACTCCTGGCGTTGCTTGCATTTCAGCTTTACCCAGTCGCCGTTACGACTCGAGGTGTAACTGCTACCCGCCTTCTTGCCTATCAACCCCTCCAACCCCATCGCACAGGCAGAAGCCAGCAGGGACTCCACCGGCTCTGCAAACGCTTCTGAAAACCTGATATTCGTAAGGTCGACGCCCTCCAGTAACCCTTCAAGCTTACGCCGGCGTTTTTCGATGGGCTTCATCCTGTAATCGATCCGCGCATAGAACATCAGGTCGAACAGGTAGAGTACGACGTCGTCTGTTGTGCCACCAGCGATGGCCGCCTGGAGCCCGCCGAAGTCTGGTTTACCGTCGCTAGAAGGCAGTATGACCTCCCCATCAAGCCAGGCATTCTGCAGGCTAAGCGACTCAATAGCTGAGACGATTCTGGGAAATTTTCGTGTCCAGTCAGCTCCATTTTTGGTGTAGAGGGTCACCCTACCGCCAAGGATATGGAGCATGGCCCGGTAACCATCGAATTTGATTTCCCAGTGCCAAGATCCTTGGGGCGGCTGGATGACATTCAGCGCCAGCTGTGGCGGAAATCTTTCGGGAATCTTGTTGCTCGGCTGGGATGGGGGCATGGCTGAATACCGGGCAGTGTAATTTCTAAGGTTTGACTAGAACTCAGTAGCAAAAATCCTAATTTGTCGAAATTTTTAGGGTGGCTGCTGCCCATTACTCCGTAACCTCCAGACCCAGGGGCCTTAACGCCCTGCTATGATGACTGCACCCACCTGGGCCTAACGGCGGTTCCGAAGCTCAGTCGTGTAGATTTCGTGCGTCAACGAGAGAAAATTTATGACCTGTATTTTGGTTGCGCATCTAGGAGATGAGGTCATCATTGCAGCCGACAAGCGCGTCAGCTGCATCACCCAGGATGGCTTGAGAATACCTTTAGGAGACAACGAAGAGAAAATTGTTCGGACTCAGGTTGGCGTAATCACTGGTACTGGCTTGACGACAATGCTAGAACCTGTGAAATCACGTGCCAGGGACAATGGATTCAGCAGTTCTGAAGACATACTGGATTCGATATTGAATGTCCGCACCTCGTTTTCAAAGGACAATGCTGACAGCCCCTACCTACAGGCCGATTTGGCCGAAACGTCCTGGATGTTCACGTATCCAACCGCTGAGAATGATAAATTGGTCACCAGGTTTGTGTACTTCCACCAAGACTGCAGCGCCGAATCCTTATGCGTCCTAGCCGAGGGAAAGGTCATATGCTTCCCTGGCGGTTTCTCCTTGGAGCAAGCTCAGGCGTTGCAGGCCTCGCTGCAGGACGTGGTTACGGCAGCTCTAGAATCACTGCCTGCTAGCCAGGTCAGGCAGACCGTGGTTTCCTATATGCTCACATTGATGAGCGAGATTGCCGCGATCAGCGAGACAGCTTCTAGCGCCTGCGACATTGCTCTTGTAGCTGGTAGGCACGTAAAGATCGCCATAGGCGTGTCGGCGAGTGATGAGGTTTTGAAGTTCGTTCGGATGAACCACACGTGACTACTGAATTTACCGCCATTCTAGCCATATTTCGCGAACCAATCCGCGCTCCCACTTGGGTGACTTTGCTGCCAACTCCAAATCCGATAAGAGGCGCCTGAGAGGCGCCCCTAACTCAGCAAACTTCGGTTGGCAACTTATATTCAGCCTTGTGATAGAGGCGAGCAAGTTCAGCGTTACCCGCAGTAATTAAAGCATCGTGACGAGTCTTAGCCGTTCGAACAACGTATTGATGCAATGCAACTAAAGCAACAAAGACAATAGACCCAGCTGCAATGAAATCATCAACACTTCCTCGCTGATAGTTGAATAGATACAGCCAGACTGCTAAGTAAATAACTCCGCCGCCGTATGTAAATATTGATTCCAGACGATTAACCCCAGGTATTGCGCGATCAAGATATATCGCACCACCCTTCCACCGCATTAAACCAGCCCACACAAGAGGAGAAGCAAGAGCAAAAATTGGGAAAAGAGCCCATCCAAAAATAATCATCACGAGCGAGAAAATTACCGAAAGGATAATGTTGGTAGAAGTCGCCTGCGCCGAATAGGTTCTGCCTGTAGAAAAATTGTGATCAATTAAGCTGTCACCTCTCCAGCTCATCGTTCCAAAAATATGGCCTACACGGGCCCTAAGCTGCCCACTTCCAGTGTAATTCACCTCACGATTGGTATTGAGATCGCGCAACCACGTGTTGTGTGTTACTTGAACGTCATGGGTCGTATCGGCCTGGAGTCCTCCAAATACGTTCCGGGTCAGGTTGACATCAGTTAATACTGTAGTGTTACTGTTGGTCTGCAAGATTCGGCCTACGACTAGGCTCATCCCTTTCAGAACACCATCTCGTTCCGATTTTTTTTCGCTTTTTGCCTTTTCTCCCAGGTGAATAGCCACACGACCTAAAAGAAAAGCAGCAGCTGCCGACAGCGCCACGTACAGAAGGTTAAATCTGAAAACAAGTTCAACCGTCCCCCAAAGGTCGTTACCCTGCTGATGGCCCAACCAAAACATGAAAATTACACCGACAAATGCAAAGCCGATGTCCGATTTTCGCTTATAAGCCAAGATGGCAGCAACCAAGCCAACCAGTCCGATGATGATATTCACTCTTTCTCCTTGCGTTAGAGCGCTACACACAGGCTAATTGAGACCTGGTGAAAAATGCACGTCGATGGTTTACCGCCTATTACAGCGCCAGCGGTCATGAGTTACTGCAGACAAGCCCTACTGTTTGGAAGCAGTCCATGACTGTCCACGGCGGTTCAATGCAGAGCCGCACCTGAGGTGCGTATGGTGCGAGGGCGTCATAGCTATTGCCTGCCATATTGGGTTAACGGGCGAGCCGTTCTTGATGACATCCATTGTATATCATGATGATATCAAGTCAATAATTGCTATATGTACCTTAGAGAAAACGTTTGTTGCAGCTCAATCTTTCGGGTAGAGCCTATCCATTCTCTTGTTAGCATGCTTGTTCACCTCACGGCCCATCATCCAGAAGATGAACGCAGTCAGGATGAATGCGATAACGCTAGCTCCATGAGCTTCGTCACGGAGGATCATCAGCCCAAACCCCCACAGAGCATCCATGGAAAATCTAAATGTCATGTACAGAAAGCTCACCTGAGCCCAAAGGAATGAACAGGTAATCAGATGCTGAACGAAATCTGGCTCGTCTTGATTCATGGCGTCTACGGGCTAACGGTGATTGGAGGTGTGTGCGAGCCATGCACTCAGAATGGAGGGCCCGCTTCGTGCCTGGCACGGAAGTGGTGATCCTGCGCCAGCTCAATGGCCTTCTCCGCTGATAGCTCACCTGTGATGAACCCTTGAGAGATGGCTTTGAGGTCAGGGCCGCTCACCGCAAAAGAGTCTGAGCCTGCAGTAACCTTGCAGTCAGTATTCGCAGCACTCGTTTTGGTCGTACCGGTGGATTGGGTCATCTTGTAGGCCGTCATTACCCTGGAAGGCGTATCCAAGCACAGATTCAAATATTTTACGAGCCCTGTAGCAAGGTCGCCCAGGGTGCTCGAGCTTTACCCTCACGCCGTTTGGACTGGTGATCGTCACCACTCGCCCCCATGCCGGCAACCCATAATCGTCGGTCACTTCTTGATAGCGGGAGGCGCTGATTGTCCAGTTTCTCCAGATCAGCTTGTTGCCCTTCTCCATGGCGTCGAAGATCACTCGCGGCGTGAGATCATCGCACACCACTGGGCGCCATTGTTCGTAGGTTTGCTCATAGTGCGACGAAAGATCGCCGAACGATTCATACATCGGTGAGCTCCTGGCATCTTTCCCACACGCCTTGCTGACTCTGGCCAGCTTTTGCAAGGCATCGACAGCCTTCCGGTAAGCGTTTCCAATGTGACTGGTGTGATCTCTCTGGCTACTGCCGTTGTAGATACCTTGCAAAATCCGGTGGTGCGAGCAAGCCAATGCCGCGTGCACCAGCAGTTGAGTGTAGGATGCGGTTGAGCTTGTCATAAGATCTACCAAGGTGGGTGAATAAGGGTGGTGGCCAGCTTTTGACCTCGGGCTTGCCTTCTCGAAAAGCCACAGCAAAGTAGCGCTCACCAAACCGAATGTTAGATTTCGCCTGGCTCCAACTGCAAGGCTGAGCCAGCAGGTAGGCGAGCTCATGCCGGGCTGGTGGGGCGTTGTAGCGAAACGCCTTGTCGCCCACTCCCGCATAGCGGGCTGAGAAAACCTAATAACGCCGTTTAGTCGATCATCAAACATTTCAAGATCGGCGCAACTCACTGCAGGCCTGCCAAGGCCTGGCTCAACAACTGAGCAAGCCAGACCTGCTGGCTGCTGCTAAAAGATCCGCTCACACCGTAGAGGCCTTTATCAGGTCAACGTATGGCATATATTGACGGAATGCCGAATAGTAACTATATTTCGCCACCATCAAAAGCATCATCGGCGCCGGCGCCTCAAACGACCCTACGCAGAACCAGAGCCCCAAACCGGTTCACCACCGCAAATGTGGTTTCGAAGATGGTAAAACCTTGCCACCACCTTACAGTGGTTTTGAGATCAAGACCCTCTTCATGGTACGCCGCAGCAGCGGTTTTGAAGTCAGCTTGGATTCCGAGATTTCACCACCAAGGGGTGGTTTGGAGTGGCAAAAGCCACCATCTTCGCCATCCCGTAGGGTGGTTTTCAAATTCAATAGCATCCAGCGCTCGATCCGGATGTTGTTCACCACCTCTCGAGGTGGTTTGTTTCTTGCTGCCCATTGAAGTCATACCGCTTGGTCAGGGTTGCAGGCAAGATTAGGACAGCGTCTTTGATCAGTGGCTCAGATTGTTGCGAAAGCCATTTTCTCCCACCGGTACCTAATTCCTCTGCTACATAGCGTTTCGAAATGATCAGACCTGCCAACCCTACCCACGGGCTCAAGCCTTTCCAGATGTACAGCATCGGCGCAGTGAAGCGCGAGACCCAGAACATCTTCGAGGCTCATGGAATAGCGCTTGTGAACTACAAAGCCCATGACGGCGTAGCAATTGGTCGGCTTGCCTATGTCGATGCCGGTATTCCAGTTCACACCTGCGCCGCCAGTGATTTCCGAGCCTGGGCTGAAGGCTCCAGAGCTTCAGATCTGGAATCAGCTGATCAGTTGGGGGATTCGCTCGCAGACTCTGCACGAATATAACCCAATTGGGCGGCAGTCAATGGCCAGGCTCTAAGCAGTATATGATACCCATCTGGGATGACCCTAGATGACGCCACCACTAGCTTAACGCTGCGCCCATCGCTTGTTTGAATAATCCCGCCGCCATCCATCCATACCTCGTAAGGGCTCTCCTCACGCTGGGCCGCTAGAACACTGGCGATAGCCAACGCAAGGTCTGCACCGTCCTTGCGAGTGATGGGTTCCTCAATCCATGGTTCTCCAGGCTTAATGAACGCAATGCGATGGCTCAGGATTTCATCGCCTGTGTAGACCTGAATGTAAGCCTGATTTTCAGATTGTAAGCATTTTTCAACCAGCGCTATCAAGCAACCTCGATCAATCGCATCAACCGCAAGGTCTCGTGACAGGTATTCGGGATCAAGATTGGTTAACGTTGGCATCATGGCTCCATGAGGGATTCTCGGCTGATCGGATTTTGGCAGATATTCGTCGGCGCGTCCTCAGGCATCAGGGATAATTACCAAATATTGACAGGTTGTGCAGGTCTCTATACATTCCGCCCCACTCTGCCTGCGCCTGGCGCTGGCTACTCCGCCACGATGCGGTTTTGAAGACTAAAAGCGCCCAGTCACCCACTGATTCAGTGGTTTTGACATCGATCACTCCGAAGTCCCCCACTCACCGTGGTTTGGAACCAGATCGCTGACAAGGGCGATTACCGTCGACCACTTCCGGGTGGTTTTGATGAAGACGGTAGGTACGCGTACACCATCGTGAGGTGGTTGAGACATCGACAAAACCTGGCTTGCATGTGTTTTCCACTTTTTGTGGTTTTGAGTCTATATTCTGCCTTCTGCAGGCTTCAGGGCGTCACCTCCCCATCCGCTTTAAGGGTATCCAATGCACTACCTTGATCTCGGCGCCGGCTGGTTTCTCCATAACGAGGAAGAGCCTCCGTCCGTCAACGTCTTTGATTCGACTGCAGCCAAACCTAATAAGTACTATGGCGCTGCTGCCTGGGAAAGCGGTGAAGGGCCCTCCTCAGGATTAAGACTCCTGGAAGCTGCGCCGGAGGGTGATGCAGAGCAAGTCGGAGACGATGATTGGCGTTGGGTCACGCCTAGCGGCGAGGTACTGGATTACCCACCGAGCTGGCCTAGAAAGATCGCACTGGTGGACAGCCCCTTGAAACCATTGTTGCGCCACCTTGATGGAAGGTTAGTCGCGGATGAGGCTGAGTTCATTGAACTGCTGCGTAGCGTGACAGCAGGGCTCCCGGAGCGAAAGCTCGCCCTATACTCGGCACAAGCCAGGCTCGAAATCGTGAAATTGTGGTTTTCAGAGGCTTTCGACTAGCCAGCCGACTGCCCTGGAGGATGAGTGTAGATTTACAGGGCTCGGGCCTGTCGTTCCGATGGTTAGCAGGCAATTGACGATATGTGACGATTGCCATATATTGCCGCACCAATTCGACAACGATCCCTTTCACCATGACCAAAGAATCAGCGACCTCTGAAGCTTCAGAGTTCAAGCCTTGGGAAAGCTACCCCCTGGATAGCTACAGCACCGCCATTGAGCATCTCATTCACCACTCGTTCAAGACGGTGAATACCAACGCTGAATCAGGTGGTGTTCGTGTAGGCACCTCACAGGGTATCAAGCTCCCATACGTGGGCGTGCGGACATTGATCGGCCATGGCATTGATGTGCTGATGGATCGCTACACTGGCGCCGCCACTTCGCGAATTTATTCCCAGATAGCTGATGTCGCAAAAGGCCGTGTTGATGACGTGCCGCTCTTAGAGTTTGGGCACATCAAGCGCTCCCTTGAGATCATCAAGAGATCGAGCTTCGTGCAAGCTGACAAGATCTCCCCGCGTGTCCGCCAGATCCTACTGCCACGACCAGATGGCGGCTACATCAGCTTGACGCCCCTCTCCTCTGCCGGCGTAAGTCACCAACTCAAGACGGCCATTGTTGAGCACAACCTCCAACTGAGTGAGCTACGCAAAAACAAGGACGGGAAGGCTCAGGCATTCAAGCGGATCACCCTGGCTGACTTCCCTATTGGTGGCGCCAAGCCGCTGAATGCCGGTGGCCTGGTGTTCTCTATGCGGGCGCCGATTGTTGGATGCTTCCCAGCGCGGAGCAGTGAGCGCTCCCGCGTCTTTTCACTGCATCACAACGGCATTCGAAATCCCCGCCTGCCTAAGGGCCTTCAGGCGCAATACGTCTCCTGGCGCAACAAGTGCCAAGGCAACGTCGAAGCCAATATGGAAGCTCGCGAACAGCACGCGAAGCTGATCTCCGGCTTTGTACGCCATCTCCTGCGCCTCGGTGCAGATGCCTATGAGCTGCTGACCGCATACAAAGACCAACTACCAGGTGAGTCGCTTGTCAGCGCCAATGTGGACGCTGTGAGCGTTGGTCTGATCGATCCCTCGCAGCGGACGGCAAAATGGAAATACCAATTTTCATCGTGGCTATCTCGTCACATCGCGACATGCGAAAGCGATGAGCAGCGCCAACACGAATACTCACAAGCCGAGATCAATCTGATTACCGGCCTGGTCAAGGGCTGCCTGTAATGAGCTATCTCCTGGTTTTGAAGCACCTTAACGTACGCCATGCCAATGCGCTGTCCAGCAATTACGCAGTGACAGCGGCGCCGATTATGGCCGTTCACCTCTTTGCCCATGCAATGGGCCTACGCATTGGCTCCGATGCCTCTGGTGTGGCACTGATTCATCACGATGCCAAGTACCTGGCCGAAGCTGATTTCCACAGCGGCTTCAAGCGGCCTCAGTTCCAGCAGCGCAAAGCGTCGACCTACATCGACAAGAATGACTACGTCACCGGGACGATGGCCCTCTCGCTGCAGCCGGTGGCCACGGCGCACTTGAAAATCAGCCTGGTTATCGAGTTCGCTGAAAAACTAGATCTCGAAAAAGTGCGGTCATTCCTGAACGGTGGCCGCATCGCTGGCGGGGTCATTGAAAGCTTCGCCAGCGTCCAGGAATTCCGTGCAAGTGACGATGCTCTGCTCGACGCAATTCCTGGCAACGGGTATTGGCTCGTCGACCGCAAGGAATTGCTGGAGGGGGATGACCCAGCAGCACTCATGGTAGCGGCGCTGAGCAAGCGTCCAACACCCGAAAGCGGTGACTCTTGGCTGACCCCGGTGGTGCCCGCCTACGCGCTGATCACCGCCCCAGCTGAGCGTGTTGTCGGGGTCAGAAGCCTGTCTGATGGTTCCTACCCTGCACACAGCTACGGTGAGCCCCTTTTAGGCCTGGCTCAGTACGTATCCATTCGTGAATTTGAAGGCGACTCCATTCCGTTCTGGCGCAGCCGCTGGATCGACGACACCGTATTCGCCATCACAACCTATTGATCATTTCGAGACCCCAGACCATGTCCCAACCAGCAAAATTCTCCAAGCTTCCTGGCGTTCTGTCCTTCACCCGTCTAATCAACGTGACCGATTCGCTGTTCTACAGCGTTATGCCGGATAAATCCCTGAAACCATTGATGGTTACACGCAGTGGCCTTCGCGGCACTCAGAACATCAACAAAAAAGCCACCGGCGACCGCCAAGAGGTGTCGAACATTCAGCTGACCGACAGCGCGAAAACCGACATGTCGGCCCAGTCCCTGGCGGTGAAGATGGGCGTAAGCTTCTACCCGTTGGAAAACGGCCTGAATTCCTGCGCCCTGTCCAAAACGGACGATGAATCCCTCCTCGGCGCGTTCAAGGCAAGCTTTACCGACTTCCTGAACCGCAGCGCATCCAAAACCGAGATCTCGGCAGGCCTGATGGAAGTAGCGAACCGCTACGCCCGCAACATTGCCAATGGTCGCTGGTTGTGGAGAAACCGTCAGTACGCGAACAAGGTCAATATCACCGTGAACTTTGGCGATGAGCAACTGACGTTCAACGCGCTGAAAACACCAATGAATCACTTCAAAGATTACTCTGCGGATGAGGTGAAACTGGGAACGCAAATTGCGCTTTGCCTGGCAGGCCAAACCACGAAAAATTTCAGCGTGATGGCTGTTCTGGATTTCGGCGCCAGCATGAACGGCGGCATGGAGGTCTTTCCTTCCCAGAACTACCTGGGTGGCGACAAGCCAAAAGGATTTGCCCGCTCACTCTACGCGGTCGGCGAATCCTTCCTGGAACCTCAGTCTGACCTGATGTCCCTGCAGTCAAGTCGCGTGGTTGGCCAAGCTGCATTCCGCGACACCAAGGTGGCCAATGCACTGCGCACCATTGATACCTGGTACCCAGGATTTGAGTCCCATGGCCAGCCAATTTCGGTAGAGCCCTGCGGCGCCAACCTGGATGCTCAGAAAATGTTCCGAGGTGCGAAGGACTCGTCGTTCGCTTACATGCGCCAGCTCAACAGCATCGACGTCAACAGCCATGAAGGCATGTTCATGATCGCCTCACTGATTCGAGGCGGCGTTTACTCCGAAGGCGGTGACAAGTAATGATTCCGGCCACCTACGTTGATTACACCGTCAAGGTGGGCAGCCGAGCCTCCATGGAGGAGGTGTCTCAAGGCGCTTCCTGTCTGATGAAAGCTCTGCATGCCGGCTTTTCTGAGTTCAAGGGTAAATTCGCGCTGGCGCTGCCCTTTATCGATGCTTCGAGCCCACAGAAGAGGATCTCCACGTTTCGGGTCTTTGCCGAGACCATAAATGATCACGTGCAGCTGCATGAGTTTGTGTCTCGTTCAACTCACTTTGAAAAGAGCTTCACAGCCGGTTTCCCGAAGGTCGTTTCCCCAGACTTTTCCGGGCCTTACAAGGCATTTTCTAGAATTCGCATTAAGTCTAGGGCTGATGGCGAGAAGCGTCTTAAGAAAATGCTTGAAGTCGAAGCAGACGGCAGCCCCTGGCTGAACATCCAGAGCCGTGAGAACGGCCACCGCTTCCGAATGTACCTCCAAAGCCATGCTTCGGACGCATCAACTGTCGGCGTGCTGAGCGGGTATGGGCTATCTCAGGCTGATTCTTTACATTTTCTTCCAGATATCTGATTTTCATAGCTTTTGTAGGTGCTTCGCGAAACATTTGGGTATCATGTGCGGCTTCGGCTGCACATGCTCATAACATCAGTTCCTCCAGGTACAAAATCATGCTCAAGATCGTGCGACGCTTGCTCGCGGCTGCCTTGTTCGCGCCAACGATGGCGATAGCCACCACGCTGCCCTTCCACCCTATGGATTTCGACGGCTCTGAAGCTCAAAAAACTCAGGTCATCGAGTTCATCACCAACGTCACAAAAACTCAGTACTGCACAAACCTCAACATGTGCCAGGACGTGACTTTGCGCAGAATGGAGCGAGCGAACCTTGATGCATTCAAGAAGCTTACTGAGGCGCAGAACCGAAAAATTTTGGATCAGGTGATCGATGCCTACTGCACCAGGCTAGGTAGCTGCAACTTCATCATCCTGGAGCGTATGTACAGGCACAACCTACAAGCCAGTCAGAAAAAGCTAACCTGGTGACAGGCTAAAATCACTTGAAGCATGTCCAGCGGTACCGCGCCGGCCATGCTCCACGCTGCGCATAGAGGTACCAATTATTCCCGCTGAGGTACACGTATCCATCTTCCTCCTCACCAGCGCCTGAAACACCTGAAAGCGTGCAGTACCAGCTAGCGTCTGGAAGCACACATGTCATTGACGACACATAGGCCGGCTGACAGATTCCGGACTGTTGCTGGCTCAAGCCGATACCACCGTTCAATTTCCACTGCCCGTTCTGACATGAAATTAGAGCGCCGGCAGCGTTTCGCCCCATCAAGCCGTTGGGTGAGCATCCAGTTCCTTCAACAGCTACACCGGTAATTTCGACATATTCGTTAGCACGGACGCGACCTCTTGATTCGATGTAGGTGCCATAGATGCTGTTGAAATTGGATACCCCGTTCGGATCGACGTAATAACTGCCGTCGTTAGCGTCCACGAAAAGTTGGGCATACATGGCGCCGCCAGCGTTTACGTTTCCGCTTGCGATCATATTATTAGGTGTCGAGACGTTTCCTGTTGAGTAGACCCCACCTGCACCAACTGACAGAGATCCTCCGATAGACCCATTTCCACTTGCTATCAGACTGCTATTTGTAGAGATATTCCCACCGGAATTTATAGCTCCGCCTACCGAAAGTGAACCTGCAACAGAACCATTGCCATCTGTGACGATTGAGTTCCTTACTCTAAAATCACCGAGTACTTCTGCCCCGGAAGCAATGACTACACCTGATGAGGTGACAGGGCTAAGGGCAGATCCCGATCCCAGCCTCAAGGTTTGACCAGCAAAGTTCTGAATAATGGAGGCACCAGTGATCATGCGATCTACGGGATTAGGGCCATCGAAGGTTAGGGATGCATGCATGGCATTAGAGCCATCGGTTCGTAACCACGCGTCATTAGAAGCATTGTTGGCAGCGGTGATGGTGATTTTTGAGCTAGTAGGATCCACTTTGTAGCTAGAGTCTGTCGCCGCTGTGAAAGGCCTAAGACCACCACCAGGAGTAACCTCAAAACCAGATGTCATCGCTGCTGCAGCAGACAGGGCAGCAATCCCAGCAAGGTCTGCTCGAGGTCTAGCGGCTGAACCGGAGGAGTCAGCCATTGAGAATGCTGAGGTAATCGTGGTTGCTGTAAATTTCTTTGTTGGAGCGGTACCGGTAACTACTATAGCGGTTGAAAAACTCAACCTACCGAAGGGGATTGGGTCGACAACGGTTGCTGATGGGAAATCGCAAGGAAGGAATTCCTCACCAACTGTCAACACGCCTCCGCATGTGCTATTTTTCAGCCAGTCCGATCCATATTTAGTAGTCGTGGATGTCACGAGCCCCTTTGACAGAGCACTTCGCACCGCATTGTTGTACTGATATAAAAATCCACCGACTTGACGAGCCCTAGCTTGTTCAAAGTCGATCTGTTTTTCGTAAAAGGAAAGCATGGCGAACAATGTAGAAATGGCCACCACCAAAATGACTTCAAAAAGCGTAAAACCACCATTTTGTCGGCGCATCTCTCTCTTCCTTGCTTGCTTGCTATTTTCATTAGTCTCTCTAATTCAATGGAACACTTCAATAAAAAGTTAGCTGCCTGTGCATTTAAAATTGACATGTAATATTTTTTTACAGTTGGTGACATCATTAAATGGCCAAATGATATTTTGGTAACATATTAACTTATTTTGACAATGGCTCAGGAAGTCTGACTAAGTCATCGCTCGTAGTGGTTGCTGCCGGTATCGATGTTCAGGCATGGCATGCGGTTAAGGCAATTTTGGGAGCAATCCGAGCTGATGCTACCGCTGGGTCTTGGAAAGTGAGAAGCAGGGCTCTGTGCCGTGGTTGGATGCAGGTGGGTAAATTGAGAAAGGTGGGTCGGGGAAACTTAGGCTCCGAGCAGATCGCCCATGAGGTCGCTGCCGCCGATCACTGGCTACCTCAGTCGGTGGCGCTGACAGATCCTTTAGACATTCAACAAGTCCTCAGATGGCTATACCCAAGACCGAGATGCTAGTTAAATCAATGCTTTATTGGTAGTTTGGGGCCATGATGATGAATGTCTAATCCTCAATTAGCTAGATATTTTTAGACATTTCTAGACATTCGACGGGTCGACGGGATCAGCGCTACCGGCGCTATTAAGCCGACAGATACCCGGATGCCAGCAGGGCAAGCGAGGCGTGCTTGCCCTTTTACGAGGCGAAACTGGCCTGCGGATTAAGCTTACGACGGATTTAGCGGCCTCAGATTGATCTGCACCCTTCGGTTTTCCTGACGCCCGGCCTCTGTCGCATTGGAGGCAATTGGCTGATCTGACCCCACCCCGCGACTAACGATCCTAGTACCAGCAACGCCCTGGGCAATGAGGTAATTGCTTACGCTCTATGCCCTCAGCCGCGAGAGATCCAAGTTGCGCTGGCGAGAACCGGTGCTATCGGTGTGGCCGGCGCCATCGACGAAGCTCTGGTCATACTGCTTCAGAGAAGCAACTACCTGGTTCAGCGGGTTGTAGAAGCTGCTCGACACGTCCGCCGAGTTGCTCTGGAAGGTGATTTTGCCAGGCCTAATCAGCTTTGATGCGCTCGCCCTGGCGCTGCAATTCGACGCCACTGCCTGCAAGCTGCTTGCGCAATTGAGCTTCTTGCTTGTCGACATACTAGCCGTAGCCGGCGCCGGTCGCAGCGCCAGCCAAGACACCGATACCGCCGTACACGGCGGTCTTGCTCATGCCGTCCACTGCGCCGCCAGACAGCAACACAAGCGTCATCGAGGCGGCGAGCAAACGAATCTTAAATTTCATGGTGACTCTAGGATCACGGCGGCACTTTGGCTTGTACCGCCTCTATCATGACAATTTTAGTAAATTGTTTTGGAGGATCACATGAAACCGTTCAGTCACTTGGAGCGCCTAGCGGCTTTTAGATACCTTCGCTCAGCGGACGAATGCGTAACCATCAGTCTTGCCGTTGAAGCGCTCAGGCTTCGCCCTGGTGACCCTGCTGGCGCCCTTGATCAACACCTTGCCGGTCTTGTCACAGAAGCCCACGATCTCTACGTGCCGAATGTAGCCTGGATACACCTCCTCCCAGACCTGTCCAACCTCAAGCTCTTTCATGTCTGTGCACCCTGGAAAATTGGCTTTGCCTCAATATACGTATTCTGCAGCACGACCGGGGGAGTTTCTGAAGATGGGCGCCAGTTCTTCGCGCCAGGCCAACGCCAAAAGGCCTCCTCCCGGTTTGCGATCATCACCCAGGCAACCCGCTGGCTCCAAGGTGAGCGGATCACGTGGGTAGCCCCTTCGGGAGCTTGCGACCAGTCCGCTGTCGGCCTCTCGGGCTCTTTGACATTGATGGCAAAAACCTCAACCGGGTCGCTCCCAAAATGCGGGTGCGTGATGATGGTGACGCGGTAGCCTTGCCAAGGTAGCACTATCCGCTTGGATGCATCGTCTCGAGATGGGTATCCGCGAGTCAGCTCAACAGCACCGTATTGCCGACCGATCAGGCGCTTTTCCCAGTACGGACTCACCAGACGAAACTCTTCAGTTTTGACGCCGGCCTTGATCTGATCGAAGTACTCGCCTTTAAGCGCCAGGGTCAGCGTTTCTACCTTTGCCATGTGCAACTCCATGTGTTTGGCACGAAAAAGCCCGACCGAAGTCGGGCCTTCCCTGCAGAAATTCTACAGCGTATAGATGTATTCGCTCGACTTGTCCGCTTTCGGCTCAGTTTCGGCCCTGGTCGCTTTGATAGCCCGATCAAGCTCTCGGAAGGACTGCATATCCAATCTGGACACAGGTTCGGCACACTTCGAGGAAATATCTTCGAAAGCGGCACTTTCTATCACCTCTGACTGATCACGCACAATAGTTACGATCACAGAACCTTTTGGCAGCTGTACGCCGGCAATCACGTGGCTATCAAGAATCGAAGAAATTGGCGGCGCCCAGCGGTTGAGGCTATCTAACCCTGTGAAGTCAAAAACGATGTTGGCCGGGGCATCAACCAGCTTTGTGGCCGACTTCAAACGCTCCATAAGTTCATTGTCAAGATCTTTCTTGAAAGCAAAAATGATCGTCTCACCGCCGACAGCCTTGAAGGTGTCAATAAGGCTATGAATACAACCATCGCCAGGTTTTTTCAGGATCAGGTGGTTGTTCGAATGTGTTGAGCCGCTCATTAAGAAATTCCTATGGGTCTGGCGCCTAAATACGGATCCACATGCCCGCTCCTAAGACTGTACCCAGCACCGAAGTACTGGATCAATGCCATAAATTCAGTAAGCTCATCGCTTAACAAGCATGTTCTCGAGAAAGTAGGCAGCTTCTGCGGTGGTCAACGGATCTTCAGTAGTTAGCACTTGAGCCTCCAAGACCCAGTGATGAAGGTCGACAGCATCTCCGACGATCTTATGAAGCTTCCTCGCCCCCAGGGCTGTGAAAAATGCCCTTGTAACAAACACATACACCGCCACTCCGCCATGCTTGTGGCCAGAGTAGCTTTGACGGATCAACTCCGAGCGCAGCCATGTGCGCAGGTTCAGCGGAGACACAGAAGCGCCAGCGTTTACGATGGTCACTAACCGATCCTTCTGCATGCTTTGCTGAACCCTTTGGATTAGATGGCCGGGAAGGACGTAATCAGATTGTTTTGCATGGCTTCCAGGCCAGGTCGGTGGTAGCTCTCCATGTACGAATCCACATCCCAGATCCCCTCCTTGAGCATGTCTTTGACAGAGACTGGACTCTGGCCGAACAAACCATAGCTGGAGTAGTAATCCGAGAATTTGAAGTGACCAATAGAGTCTCTTCCAAGCCAAATCCACTGATTCGGAACGCCGAAGGAGTCTGCCACAATCAGGCCATGCATGCTGGTCGACAGAACGAAATCACAAGACGCGATCTCTTCCAACACCTGTTTCACCGGAGAAAAAACGTTGATCATACGGGAGCCGGGAATCATTTTTAGCAGAGCGTCAATTTCCGGCGTGTTGTGGTGGCTAAAATGGGGCACCACTCCGACCCTGATCTTCTTGGGCGGTTTGTTGATCAACCATGGGGCCAGGAGGCCAGGATCCCCCAAAACTGGAGATCCCTTTAAGCCCTTTATCTGAGCTTTAGTACGCAGCCCACGAACCGCGTGATACTGGTGATGGCCAGAGTATTCGGCGACCTCATCGCCAGACCCAGTACCCCAGATATGAAGCGTGCGAGAGAATCCCCACCTTTTCGCTTTCTTCTCACGCCCGAGCACGCTACCTACTGCAATCATGTCGGCATTCTGAACAGGCGCGTGGACGACATTGCGACCTGAGAAAAGCCCGACCAAATCAGCCGAGAGGTAGTCGCCGAAATTCTGTTGACTTTCGTCCGAGCGACCACGGCCACGGCACCAGTAAAGTTTGATCGGTTTCATGCAGAAAATCCTTGAAAATCAGGCATATTCAGCGAGCTTGTGAGCTTGCTCTCCATTTAGGTGGCAAAATACCATGCCGGTGAAAAATGTCAATTGATTGTAATTCTGATACAGCCTCAAGCATTGATTTTCTCTGCAACCTTGTACAAAATTCCTACCACTACCTAACATCTCAAGGATACGACCTTGAAGTACATCCAAGAAAAAAGCACTCGATTGTGTTACTCAAATCGGAGAGCACAATGTCCAGAACTATCCGCCGCACCCGCGTCGCCACCACCAACAAGGGCTACGTTGAGATCGGCCAGCTGAAAAGCCGTCATGACTATGACGGAGAGGATAGCTACGAGCAGTACGCCAAGCTAGCGATGATCGACTTTCATCGCGACAAGTACAGGGCTATGAGTCGCTTCGAGCGATACTCGACCGGCGTCCCGAGGTACGTTCGCACGATTGACGTAAAGCGCCAGGCCCGTGAGTGCGACAAGGCCATTCATAAAGCGCTTGAGCGTGGTGATTTTGAGGTAGTCATTCCGTCGCTGACAAAGCGATCCTACGACGACTACTTCATGTACTACTAGCAACAAGCCCCGCTAGAACGCGTCTGGCGGGGCTTGTTGCCATTGAATGTACAATGCATGGTAATTTTGATATCATCCAGCCATGAGATTCCGCCAAACTTGGCGGCATAAATATTATTCAATATGCAGTGAGCCAATTTAATGGCAGACCAAAATTCGGCATCAAATTTCATTCCGCTTTTGAATTTAGCCCCCTCTGAATGTGAGCTAACTCAACAAGCTGAGCGAAATTTAAACTCACTCAAACAGACTGGCGAATTAGAACCGCTTGGTCTTGAATTTCTGGAAACACTGCGGAAAAAGTTGCCCGCTAAAGCCAAGCTCAATCGCCTCAAGCGAATCGCCGACAAGATGAGCAAGGTGGTCACCCCTAAATCGGCGTGTCGAGGTGGTTGCAGCCATTGTTGCAACATCTCGGCAGTGATCACTCAAACTGAAGCCAACGCCATGGCTGAGGCGAGCGGTCGCAAGGTCATAAAACTCGAGGGGCGCCAGCCTCCGACCGAGGACATTGTCAAAAAGTGGTTTAGGGTGCCCTGCCCGTTCCTGGTCAAGGGCAGATGCTCTGTCTACGCCGAGCGCCCTATCGTTTGCCGGCTTCAGTTTAACGTTTCTGATGACCCTTATTACTGCAACACTGCTATTGAGCCGGAAGACAGCTTTGTCACCTACCTTAATCTTACTCAGCTTCAACAGGGCTACATGATGGCCTTTATTCAAGAGCCCTGGGGAGATATTCGAGATTTCTTCCCTCCTGCGCGAGATAAGATATGACCATTTACGATGTTCGTAAAAATGAAGCTGACATGTATTTCGTAACCCGAGAGGATTCGAATTCAGCCTTCTCAATTCGTAAAACCAAAAGTCACGAAAAGTTTATTTGGATGCTTTTCTTCCATCGTGACGGTGCGCGCTCAAATGGCTTCTATATCGCAGAGGATGAGAGCAAGACTGACCTGGTAAACCGCCTGCAGAGTGGTCACTACGAAGATCTCTTTGTTCATGATTTTGTTCACGGCGAGCAAATCTATCCAGTCGCCCACCGCAACACATTACTCGACTTAGAGACTGGTAAAGAGGCGTTGGCTCCCCTTAAGGTAGTTCATTGGTGGCAAAAGGGTTCTGGCACCAGTATCTACGTAAAATGCGATATCCACACCGAGCAGTTCTCGCTAGAGACAATGGGCGATACGCTCATGGAGGCCCTGGATAACCTTCGGTCTGAGCTGGATTTTCAAGAGGAATAGCGAAAGCCTGGCTAGGCTCCCATTAGGACAGCGCAACACGGTTCACTGCCGTTTTCGTGGCTGACTACGGCCAGGCCTACTCTATCTTGTGAGAGGCCAGTTCAGCCGCCCAAGTTGGGCGGATAGAGCACATACGGCTGCGGCCCCATCAGCCCCTCCCCGCTTTATTGCGGCGGCAACGATGTAGTCTGCCTCATGTTAATGGCGCTGAAATCATCCTCAGCTGCGTTGGTAACGCACTGAGCGAAACGAATGGGCTGCTGGTAGTCACAATAAATTGGACGTTAGGAAAAGTGCTCTGCAGAGCAGGCAGAATCGCACGCTGGCCGTTGACATCAAGCCCAGCCTCCACAGCATCAATCAATACGACACCTGGCACTTGAGTGTAATCATCGACTGCCGGGTTGAGGCTGCAGGTTCGATAAGCAAGGTCAGCCGCGAGCATAACCAACTGAACCTCGCTTCGGCTGAGCAGCATCAGCGGGAAGATACCTTTCTCAGGGTGCTGGAGGTAAAGGAAAAACTCGCCGTCATCCTGGTACCGAAGTGTGTGCCACCCGAATCGCGGTTGCACGAGCGAGGTTACACAGTGCTGCACGAACGCAAGCTGTCTAGAGCGCTGATCGTCATCCAGCTCGAGACCGTTCCCTGTTGCATCATTCAGATGCTTGTACCAGATCAAAAATTCATCCAGGGTGAATTTGCCGAGACTGGACTCATAGCTATTGAGCCGGCCAGGCGCCTTTGAGGCAGCCAGCGCCTTGATGCTTGCTTTGCTCAAGGTCGTGTCGAAATTGATCCTCTCAAGCTGCCCATATCGAACGATGGGCATGATTGCCCCGCTCGCAGCCCCACCTTGCGCCATAGTTCGGAGTGATGAAGTACCTTCATCTTCGATCAGGGTACCCTCTCGTTCAATCTGATCTTCACGAATTCCGTAGCGATAGGTGGTCGTTGCAACTTCTTTGACCGTCAGCGTCTGAGACCAAGAGATCTCCTCCGTCGACCACAATGAGCTAGATGCGCGAATTTCAGTGACTATATCAGGTTGCGGGCCCTCTGATGGCCGGCGCCAGGTGGTCTCCTCGGCCTTTAACGCGCCCTGCTTGCTACGCTTGTTCACCGCATTCAAGAACGGATACAGGGCCTGACCGACGGCATCCAGCATCCTTGTCTTGCCTTCGCCATTGCGCTCAGAAGTGATGATGGTCAGCGCGGGATCGAGGGTGAACTCACGGTGCTCGATACCCTTGAAGTTTTTGATGGTGATCGATTTAAGCTTCATCGGATGGTGCTCGCCTTACGGTAGTAGCTGGGCCAGGACTTCATCCGACAGGATAACATCGCGCTCATAGGAAAGCTTGGCAGCTACCGAGTCGACAAAAGGCAGGAGCTTGGTTTGACCTTTGGGAGCAAAGCAGCTTTTCCCGCTACGGTAGTAGGAAGCCCCGCCGAATGCTTCGCCATGATCGATGATGATCCGCTTCTGTCGTCCGCTAGCCGGGTTGACGACCTTCACCAGGCGATACCTGTTCACGTTGTGCTGCTGCATGGACAGGATTAGGGTCTGGCCTTCGAATGGTGGCGACTGCTCAAAGTGCTCGCGCACCAGGTCATCCGTGTAATTAAGCACGCGCCTGGCGAACATAATCGCAAATCGATCCGGGATCGTGATTCCAGTGCTGCTCATGGGTGCCCTCCTCGGCTTCAAGAAAAAACCGCCTCGAAGGGCGGTTCCATTTTACACATCACAGCAAGCGGTATCAGCCGCACACCGGGTAGAGTGCTGCTCTCTTTGGCCGGCAATTATGATGATTTTATGCCGCTGCGTCTGAGCGGTCAATCAGATGTGGTCACCCCTTGGAAACGCGCCTGGTTAACATCTCGACGACTCTGTGTCATTATTCGCCCACTATCAAAACAGCAGATCGAGATAATCATATGCATTCCGCAAGGCCTGCACTCTCCCTTGAGGATTTGGCGAAAGCAGTTGCTGAACACTCCGGCAAAATCGATCCTGACACCCAGGTTGGCCGAACTGAGCTCCTGAAAATAGCTGGAGATATCCTCGATGATCCAGAGGGCAACAATGCTTTGCTCAGCCTAATCTGCAGGCCTAAAGGACAATCAGCTGAGCCACATCCTGCTTGGGCATATCCCGGTCAAATACAGTACCTTGAGACAGTAGATATTATCGATGAGCATGATCGTTTGTTCGACGATATCGATCATCTTCGTGCCACGGATATGCTCGGACGCCCTCTGAATTTGAAGAATTGAGGAAGAAATGACGCCAGCTTTGATCCGTTGTGCCGGAAAGATGCCAGCCCAGGCGATTGATATCATGGTTCAGTCCGACGGCGGGATCACGAGCCTAGGGCAAGGGCTCTCATCACTTTGCAGGAATATCCTTTGGGGCGAGTATTCGCTGCCATTCTTATCCACCGATCCAGATCCTGAAATGAAGATTCGATATGGTCGAGAGGAGAACTTGGGTGCCATGGTCTTCGGCTTGCTGTGGCCCGAGTTCGACAAGGTGGAAACGTGCACGATCATGGATCAGAAATTCAGCCGACGTTATTCGCACAACCAATTCGTGATCGGCCCTGCTGATGACGCAAACCTTAAACGTGCCTACTACGTCTACCACCTCGAGTTCCGGGATTATCCTGGCTTGTGCTTTGGATCGAAGGGCAACAGGCGTGTGTGGATTGCCATTACCAATGACAGGCTGGAAACTATTTTTGAAGGTTGGCCTGAGAACGTCCTTGAGTTGGCTGAAAATCAGATAGCTGCGCGTGAGCTCTCGGAATCCAACAACTGAGTAGCTTCCTACCTCAAGGCTTCATCAGCCATTCATCACCGTCATCAATCGCCCAGCTTTTTGGCTCGGCGATCAGCTCGTTCAGGTTCTCCAGCATGAACTGAGCTACGAATCCAAACTGCCCGAGCGCTATCCGCAGATCATCTTCTGTAAATGCGGTAAGGCTGGACAACTCCGAGGCAGATGTGGTGACGAGATTTACTGCTCCACCAAGATTTTGACCAGTCATGTGCTTGAGCAGAGCCTCCTTTTCGTGAGCTCCGTTGACGGTTAACAAGCATTGCTTTTTCACGCTCCACAGGCCTGCGGCAAGCAGGTAACCATCTGCTGTAACAACCTTCATCAGTGGAGCATCTGGAAAGCCCAGCGCCAGCGCCAATGTAAGGCCTGGATCTGACTTGTAGGCGTAGATGGTCTTAACCACGCGGCCGTAGACCTCTTTGTTGTCCATGAGGTCATACAGAGCGTCGCTGTCCTCAAGCGGTACCGGGAACGGCTCAATTTCGCCATTCAGAAAACGTTGAGCCAGGAGCATGCTGGCCTGGGAATCGCCTGCTGAATCCCTGATCTGCACGTCACTTACCGCCGAGTGAATCTTATCGAGATTTTTGGAGCCAGCGTCGAGAGCGCTCTTGAGCTGAAAATCTTCCCTACCGTCAATAACCCTGCTCATATCTACGGCCCTCCTCCTACAGTTCACCAAATAACAATGGCAACCACCTAATGCCAATATCTGTCATGGTGGCCGACCACCGACCACCGATACATCGATTTAATTAGCCTCTGATTGTCTCTTGGCCTCAGAATCCCTCAGATCTTGAAGCATTGGGCCAAGCGGTTGAATGTCCACTTCAAGATACACCAGCTTCATTAGGTTTTCCGACGTAAAGAACGCATAGCCGGCTTGGATTACCTCTCTGGCCTTAGCGATATCTCCTGGTACTTTACCAATCCATTTCGCTTCGTTCTGCAGAGCTCGTGGGCGCATTGCCTCAACGTCAGCTGGCTTCGTCAGCGCGAAATTCTCGAGCGGCTTGATAAGGTTTGTCACCAGCATGTCGGTGAACTTCGTTCGGATGAAATCCAGTCCCTCAAGTCGGGCGACCGGCACTTCTTTCTCAGGCCAATCTTTACGATCACCCTTCTTGCGGTTTGTCGTCGCGAAGTGTGCCTCTGCTTCAGATTTGGTCATCGGTACCATCTTGGTGATCACTGCGTTTCCGCGATCTGCCCGTTCCTTAAGTTCAGTGAACGCCCGAAGCCCCACAGCATCCATGAACCTGCGCTTCAGGCCTGTAAGGTATTGATAATCGCTTTTGAGCTCTCTTACGGTCACTAGATAGGCAGGGATCTCCTGCACAGCACGCATCACGGTGTCGATCCGACGCTTACGCTGGACAGCATCGTCGATCTGCTTCTTCTGGCGGGTGAAGTGCACCCCAAAATGCTTGCGGCCACAGTCGACGCCGATGCCTGTCTCCAGGTCGTCACTGGTCGTAATCAAGTACCCTTTCATGTGCTGGGTGTGGCACGACTCGATACCGCAAGCTATGGGGGCCCTAAAGTGATAAGGCGCAACGACTGTGCCAAAGCGGCGCTCACTCTTGGGATGAAATGATAGCGACGAGGTGAAGCGAGGTCTGCAAGACAGCTCTTCTACGCTTTCGATAACAACGACAGTCTGATCCAAATCCATTGCCTCCTGCTTTGAATTGGATGATGGTATAACGCTACTGTCTAAAAATACAGTACCGCAGGCCGCCAAAAATCAAGGTTTGGCCAATGGGTGCGAAGCGCCGCTATCCTGCGTATCGCTTCATCGCTTTTCGAGCAGAATTCATAGCCTCTTCAGCAGACTCTGTCGGAATGCCCCATCCTAGCTCTTTCGACCAGTAGATCACATCCGCAGCCCTTGGGTCTGGCTCCCCAGGTGTAAGGTTGTCCTGCCATAGGGTGTAAGCGACCGCCTCTGCAGATTCCGAACCCTCTGCATAACGGCGGATTACTGCCATTGCTGCTGGCGATAGATCTAATGCTTTCATGGTTTCAACCCTTCATCAACTAGGCGTCCTGACAAGTAGACATCCTTTTTCGGATTTATGGTAGGCACCTTACTGACCAGATCTTCCCATATCTTCTCTGCGCTTGGGATGAATCCTCTAAATAGTCTATTTTCCAGCTTCCCTTGTCTTCGTTGGGTAGTTACCCTTAGCGCCCCGTCGCCACCATGGATGTAGCCATGAACCAGCTTGAATCGAATCTCATCAGCCTGGCCTCAGATGAGTTGCGTAACCTCAAATCCTACGTTGGGAGACCGCTTAGCATCAATGACCAGGAATCGGTAGGTACGGCCTTGAATGCGCTATTCTCCTATGAGCAATTCGTCTTGATCCGCGATAGCGGCTTAAGCGCCGAAGGCGAAGCGAAGCTCAAAGGAATCATGGATGAAATGCGTGTGGCGATGAAATCGATCATCGACACCAAGGAGAAGTACATGCTGGAACCTCCAGCGTTGGAAGCTATCAAATTTGCGCTCTCCTCCAAGGAGACCGGTATCGAGTTCCTGAGGCTGTGGGAAGCTCATAATTTCGACGACATCCGCCAGCGCTGGCCTAATGCGCCAGAAAGCATTTTCATCGGGGTGGATATTTTCCATATCCCGCGAGCCCACTAGCTGACGTAGCCCCCAGGTGGTGATCCCTGATCAGCAAGAGAGCAGCCTAGTGGCTGCTTTCATGTGAATCGCTCCTAGATACTGCAGATCTTCTCCAGCAGCGCCGGCGTGACCTCTTGAGCTGCGAATTCTCGGCCCAGGCGTCGATTCGTCTCAGCCATGCGCTTGCGAGCAGCCATCAAGCTTTTCTCATGGGTTCCATTGCGGGTACGCGCTTCTTCGATCAGCCGTTCCAAGGTCATAGCCTAATCCTCAAGATTCGATTGGTAAATGCCTTCTGACAGGCATAGTCAGGATACTCAAAACGATAGTTTGCAGACCAGGCGTGCCGGTCGTTTCTAGGCTGAAGCCCTGGTGGTCAGGCCCTAACCGGGTCGGGTTGGGTGCAATCATCTGCACGACACAAAGCCAGATCTTCGATCTGGAGCTACGACTTTGCCTCTTTTTTGCCGCCCCTTCCTCGATTAACACCATAAATTGACAAAGAATGGTGGTTATTTGCTATCTTCCTCACCTGCCAAATCATCTGTGCAAGGATCAACCAATGACCACTGAGACACTGGCCGTCCGTCGTAGGCTTCTCGAAATCATCGAGCAGTCGTGGCGTATCCCGAACGGCCATCCTGCCCAAGTCAGCCCAGAGGCTGAGCAGGTCATTCGAGACGGCCTGCGCGAACTGCGAGAGGAGCTTGCTCGACCGGCTTCTGCAGATGCCAATCTCGCCAGTAAGAATGCCGAGCTGACGGATCTTGTTCGAGTTTTGACGACAGAGTCGAAAGGCTACAAGTCGACGAGCCTTATGCTGGAGGACTTGTGGGGCTTAGGATGCGCGCTGGAGGCCAAATCTAAGATATTCATGAGGGCGCTGGCTGCAGAGCTAGAAAGAGGAGATTTGGTGAATTGCCGACGCATGCTTGCAGAGCACCTGAACCTCATCAATGATGTGGAACCCGTCAAGCGTCTAAGTGACGCTAGCTCTGGAACGCCCACTATTCTGGATAACGGACTCATCCCAATTCCGGCGCCAGCAGGCCCAGGGAGCTCCTATACCGCTGATGAGATGAAAACCTATGCATTGGCCTGCCTTCAGGGTCAAAACAACACCTATAAGGTCTGCAGTGAGCTGCACGCGGGAATGGAAAGCCTGCAGGATCCTGAAGTGGTGTTGGTCAACATGCTACACGGGACTATCGCCAGACCGAGCGCCCGAGCAATCAGCAAGCTGTATGGCGAGGTGCTCAACGATGAAGACGCAAGACTCCTTGAAATAGCTCGTCTCAGGGCCCGTGAAGATGAGCTTGTCGAGATGCTTGAGCACTGGATCCAGACTTCAAACGTGAGCGACGAATGCCAATCTGAATTGGCAGGTGCAACAGCCTCCATGATTAGGCCAGAAGCTCAAGATGGTGAAAATCATGGTCGATAAGTGCATCCACAATCGTAATTTTTGCGTCGAGTGTCACAGCAGGTCGAATATCCAAGAGCCTGCATTGAACTTCAAACCAGAATCCACCGCATGGCGGATGTTCGATGGCGAAGGTAGGCCCTTCTTCTGACAGTGATACTGCAGAGGACTGGAAAAAGTACCTCGGCGAGTCCTGCTCCTCGTGGCTCGAGGAGCTGTTCAAGCACCACGATGCGCCAGCTGTTGAGCGAATGAGGCACCAGCTAGAAAACCTTCAAGAATCCTGCTTGCTGGATTTGAGAAAAAATCGCGAACTGAGCGCCAGGCTGGCGAAAGCGGAAGACCTCATCAAAGCTCTGCTGAATCGAGGAACAGATGAGGTGCGGCCTGAAGTCGAGGCCTACTTCGATCTGTTCAATCAGGGCCACGCTGGCGCCAGCATCACTGGCATCCCGGTACCACCAGCTGCCGACACAGCAACTTAAGTGCGTTGCATCGATCCTGTGCCTAGCCTTCGGCACAGGCTGACCGATGGCCTAAGGCTGCTGGCCGGGTTCGTCGGATGATTCCTGCTCTGCTAAGTACTCCAGGTAGGATCCGGAGAAAATAACCTTCAGCAAACCATTGTCGGCCTCTGAAAAATCTGAGGCCTGAAAGAATCGCATTCTGCGCTGGGAACCCGGCAAGATACCTGGTACCACGAATGCGAAGAAGACGAGGTCGTCAGCCAAATCCTCAAGCGATATACCACCAGTCTGATTCATGGCGTCGAGGAATGCCTGAACATCAGCAGGCGGATTTTGCTCATTGAGGTCGAGGATAGTCCACTCTGGCTCTGCGACTTTGCGAGTTTTGAACAGCTCCAGCAGTTGAGCGGCGATGGGGGTCAATGATGTGGACTGGTGCATTCTTGTTCTCCAAGATTTAAGAAAGCCAACTAGCCCATTGTACTTCATGACCCATTATGATGGCAATTTATAATCAAATGTTGTATATTGAAGCCCATTGTAAGCCATGGCCAGAATACTTAGGCGCACCGACGACCACAAGGCAACGGATCAAAAGGAAGACATTGTGACCACTACAAACAAAACACCCTGCCCACGCTGTGGAAGCGAGCCGATCATGGCACGCTATGGTAGCCGATACTGGATGGCCAAGTGCTCAAACGATCATGGACTGCTGAACCGCATTGAAGGCCACCCCATGAAGACCCAGCGTGAGGCTTGGGAGGCATGGGAAAATACCTATGAAGTCATGCAGTCCAAGCTAGCAGAAGCTAAGAGCTAGGAAAGCCTCATGCCTCAACACAAAAATCTGAATACGGCTCTTTGGACGCAGCCCTGTGCCGGCATCATGCTCGGCACAGGCTAAATCCGCCGATCAATGCAGTGTTACCGGAAGCTCACGACCATCTTTCAATCGCTGCAACAACTTCCTGAAGCTTTGCCTTCCAGCACCAGGCTTGATCGACGTCACGACGTAAGTGCTATTTAGAGTTGTCAGCACCCAGAACCTGCCAACCTTGATTGCATCCAAAATGTATGACGTGTGAATTCGGTGACCATCCTCAAACCGCCCCACGCCAGTCTTTCTCACGTGTCCAAATGTAGTCCCGACAGCGGAGTCCGTGAGAATGAATACATCACTCAAGAATGCGGTCACCGGCTTGTCATAGGACTGGGCCATGGCCTGCGCCAAGCGTTTTTCATGGAATGGGGTGTGACGTCTATCGATTTCTCGAATTTCATCGCGAAGCATTGAGTATCTTCCTTGCTAAATGTCAATGGATAGGCCTAAGCCCGCCAGCCTTCCAAATTTGGAACTGATGCCAAATTGAATGTCCGTCTCGGTCGCTTGGCGGTAGGGATTTTTGATTTTACTGTCTCTGATCGATCCATTATAGGACTCCCAGAAAGCCTGGATTTCCTTAAGGTGCGTTAGACCATTTCTAAAGCTATGAAACACCGGTCTCTTAAACTCTTGATACCAGGCTGGAGCGTAGCCGTTTATCTCGCACTCACCCCTAACAATGCCCCTGAAGGTGCACCACCGGAAGCTGCCATCTTTGAGCTCTTCATACTCTCTCAGAACAGACCTCAGGTACTCGGCCTCCTCTGGTGTCTCAGGCCTGTAGGTAGAATAGAAATCATCACCGGAACCAGAGCCTGACCATGGATTGGCAGCGGGATGGTCTTCCAGGCGTATGTCAATTACGTCCCAGCAGTCCGTACCTTCAAACAGGGTCATAGCGGCCAAAACCATCTTCTCTTTGGTTTTGTCAGATCCATGGTCGATTACAAGAGAAATGCGGCCCTTCTCACGCATTAACTTGGTTTTCAAAATACCTCCCCAAAGCAGCCTCTACAGAATTCAGCAATACTCCGTGCTGGAGCAATTTACACAGGTTCCACATACTTATGTGAGAAAATTGCTTTCGCCATAGCCTCCCCAGCAAGTTGTACACTTTTCTGATCTTTTCCAGATATCACAATAGTATCATGGTCTCTTGCAAGTAGATACTGATTAACAAGTACAACAACGCAGAAATCTCTACTTACCTCTATTGATCTTTGCTGCAGTCGACTACGAACTTTCTCCCTGTACTCCCAATCGGCCTCATTAATGCACTTGTAGATAAATCCAATTTCCGTCGAATAATTTACAGCAATCTCAAAACTGTACTTACTTTTGGATTTCTTCACATTTGCGCCCAAAAAATTAACTAATTATATTTCCCTAACACAATACTCGGGAATTTTAGATATCGAAGCTTCCTGCCGAACCATAATCGCTCGCACTGGGTTTCCCTTTATCTCCATTTGCGCCTGCAGCTTTACCCCAAGCTTCGCAGCGGCAAACCAGCGGTGATGACCATCCTCCAGCCAGAACACCCCGTTGTCGTCGACAGACACGCTCACAGGGTCATCGAGAGAGACCGATCTCACCCAGGCCATACCCTCCTGCTCGAATCTGTGCTGAGGGTTCTCCAGGTCGCAAGGGTACTTGATCCGAATCGCCGATGGTTTTAGCGTCTTCACCTCACCACTGCGGCAGCCGAATGCGATTGCATCCAGCTCGTCTGTATCCATCTGCTCAAGCTCGCTTTGGGTATACAAGTGCTCAACGCTGGCGCCGGGAGAAACCGATGAAGTCTTCCCCTCTTTCATGGTGACGGCCCCTCTTCGTCAGGCTCATGATCCATAGGTTCGGGTTCAGTGAGGCTGTTTCTGAACGCCTTACCATCATCAGTCAGAACACTAGAGAGTTCAAGGTCACCAAGGATAGCCTCAACTCGATTGTAGAGTTCAGTGGCAAGACCTTCTCTGCGGAGTTCTCGAGCCACATAGATAGCTTCCACGACTCCGTTTTCCACCCGCATACCAGCCACCACGACACCATCACGATGCAAACGGAACCTTGGCGCATCGCCGATCACGCAGTCCAAGTCTTGGTCGATTTCTTCGATTTCACCTTCATAGCCGAAAGATCCGCAGATACGAGCATCATTAGGCTTGAGTAAAACCCTGCAGAGCGGCTCCACCATGACTTCGTATGCGTATTCATCAACCGGCTGCGCGAGCGTTGGCGGCTTGCCGTCTACGGTAAAAAACCATTCGAAGCCGGCTCGTTGAAGGAAGGCAATTCGCTCAGGGCCTTCGACCAGGTATGCGCCGGCCCAATCGTCAACGGCAATGTAGTCATCAAGGGTCTCACCATCCTCAAGGATGTCATTGAGATTGCCGATGGCTCCAAATTGCTCAATCGGAATTCGCTCAGCCTTTGCCATCAGCGTTTGCCAAACCGCCTCCCCCTCAGAGTCACAGCGTAGGGTGTCGCACATGGTGGCAAATCTTAGGAGGTTTTGAGTGGGCATCTGAGCGTCGCCTTGATAGGTAGTTCTCTACATATCGTACCCGGTAAGAAAGCCACCAAGGAAGCGTTCCAGCGCCGCCCCCATCCAAGCTGGGAAGTCATCACCATGCTGAACAAAAGCATCCCACTGGTCTGGAGGAAGTCTACTTTTCAACGCGGTCAGTCCGTAGGTCATCGACTCAGGCCCAAGCCAGCCTAGAGCCCTCGCAGCATCACCAGCCAGGCAATCGCCAAGAACCAGTTGCCAAGGGCTTTCGACACGCCTCAGTTGAATTTCAAGTTTGCCGAGAGCGATAACCCTACTAACACCTGACGTCAGCCTGATCTCTATGGCGGGTACCTGGTTGGTAAGACCTAAGCGATGGGCAGCCGCACCGCCAGTGAACACTATCTGCTCACCGGTGCGTCTCATCAGCGATTGCAGGACGGAGTCGACTGCTGGCGCCCTACAGCCAGAGCTAGCCGTAAGCAGGCGGACGTACAACCCCCGATCAATGCGTAGCAGATACCGCTCGCGGCACAGCGCAGTTAATGCGGAAGAAATGGCAGAGCGGGAGGGGTTCTGCTGGAAGTCATCCGCAGAAAACACCTCCCCTTCAGCAGCGCACGAAATCGTCGCCAATATCGCTGCTTTGAGGCTCACCCTGAGGTCGCCTTGACGCGACGACAGGTCGACAACAGAACCTCTCCGCGCCCTTCCAATTTGACCACAGGGGTGTGGCCACCCATCAGGTAAGCGTAGGTCTCAGTTTTGAACTTTCGCATCGGCGCTGAAGGGTAGCTACGATGCTCCACCTCGCTACCTGGCGGGATATCCTTGTTCCAGGTTTTTACCCGATGTTGCAGCGCCCTGTCGGTCACACCGCATGCGCCAATGGTGGAGTAATGGTATAGCCCTGCAGATGAGCCGCTCGGCGGAGGCGCTTGGCGAAGGCCTGGCGATCTATGTCGCTACCCGGCTCTGGCCACTGGGTGTTCCCGAAGAAATGAGCCACGACGTTCGCAACCAGATATGAGCTCGCGGTGCCCTGCCCTTTGGTGGCCAGCTCGGCATGGGCGATATCGCTCGAGGTGTACCGCACCAAGCGAGCCTTTTCTGCCGGATATAGGGCCAGGATTTCCTGGAGCTGACCGGACTCAAGATAGATTCCACTCAAGGCTCCAACGTGTAAGCAGGCAGCCTGAATGATGCCGTCATTCGAGATCTTGCCCAACCTAGTCAGCTCAGCCTTCATGCGTACCTTTCGGCCTGCTGCGTCCGTTTTTACCGCAAGCTCTGCATCGCTTTGAGCAAGAAAATCCATTGGTGAAAGCATGGCCATTCGGGGAAAGCTCCAGGGTGTATGGATGAAAATTGCTGCACGATTATGTCGGCAATGCAACAATTGTCAAGAATTGACGAATACACCACCAAACCTTCGCAAAGGGCGCAGCATGATCGACACATCTAAAGATCGTATTTTCGCATCACGGACGGTTGTGTGGAGCACCTGCCTTACCTTGATATTCACAATCTGTTTGGTAGACGGGTCATGGTACGACCGACTCTACTGGCCAGTCATGGTTGGCGTTGCAATTGTTACCCTTGGCCACCTCTACTTTTCACTAAGATTTGCAATAAATGTGAAGCGAAAATCGCGCAAAACCCCATTGTTTGAGATCTTTCAGGACTTCTCTACCATCTTCATTGCCATAGTTCTGGGATGGGGATATCACCTTCAGGGCGGTATTACTGACGATCCAATCCTCGACTGCACCTTGACGCTGTGCCCATACCTATACTGACAATTGATGCCTATTTTCTTTTCTCGGCGAAAGGCGCAACATGAAAGGTGCCGGCTACATGGCGTTTGAAATATTCCAATTATAAGTGACTCCTGCGCCAGCCTGGCGAAGGGAGCCACAAAAACAGGAACGTCTCACATGGTTGATAGCAAAACCTCTGCCGCATCCCCCTCCCCGATCCACTACGTGCTCGACACCAACGTCCTCATCCACGACCCCAACGCCCTGCTGAACTTCCATGAACACTACGTGGCACTGCCCATGACCGTGCTGGAAGAACTCGACAAACTGAAGACGGGCAAGCACAACGTGGCAACGGAGTGTCGCCAGGCAATTCGACTGATCGATAAGCTTCTGGGTGACGCCTCTCCGACAGAAGTTGACGCCGGCGTACCGATTACTCGCGGTAAGGGCAAAGACATGGGCAAATTGCTCATCTTGGCTGATGTTCGCGAGATTGATAACGTCCTGCCCACCAGCCTGAATGACAACAAGATCATCAACCAGGCGCTATCGCTCAAAGGTAACGGCAGACGCGTTGTCCTCGTAACCAAAGACATCAACATGCGCCTCAAAGCGCGTGCCATTGGGCTGGATGCTGAGGATTATATTTCAGACCAATTGATTGATGACATCGATCTGCTCTCTCGCGGCTTCCATCACGTTGATGGCAGCTTGTGGGATCAAGTGAAAAAGGTCGAAAGCCGCGCTGATCGGAATCGTAGTACGTGGCACACCGTCGAGCTAAAAGCGCCAATTCTCGGCCTATCGGTGAACGAGTTCATCATCGATGCTGACGGTAAGGTGTTCTGGGCCAAAGAAGTCGATGGAAAGCACCTTGTGATTGTGGAGCTTTCAAAAGAGGCCCTGATGGGACAGGAAGCTTGGGGGTTGCGACCACGCGACATCTACCAAGCCCTCGCCCTCAAAGGATTACTGGATCCAGAGATTCACCTCGTCAACCTGGCTGGTGCAGCTGGCTCCGGCAAAACCATCCTGGCGCTGGCTGCTGCCATCGAACAGACAATGTCGACAAAGCGATACAGCCGCATCATAGTGACACGAAGCACACAAGGCCTCGATGAGGACATCGGCTTCCTGCCTGGTACTGAGGCAGAGAAGATGGAGCCGTGGTTGGGAGCAATCATCGACAACCTAGAAGCGCTGCACAGCGACGATGAGTCAACCAAGGGTAGTATTGAATACATCCTGGAGCGCATTCCCCTGCAGTTCAAATCCCTGAACTTCATGCGTGGTCGCAGCTTCCAGCAATCGCTGATCATTGTTGACGAGTGTCAGAACCTTACCCCGCACCAGATGAAGACCATCATCACTCGCGCCGGCAATGGCTCGAAGGTGGTGTGCCTGGGCAACCTGGCGCAGATCGACACACCTTACCTGTCCGCAACCAGCTCTGGCTTGACCTACCTGACCGAGCGCTTCAAGGGCTTTGAGCATGGTACGCACCTCACCCTGCAGGGCGTTCCTCGTTCTATCCTGGCTGAGTACGCAGAAGCTCACATGTAACTCGCCACCCATGAAAAAGGCGCCTGTAAGGCGCCTTTTTTCTGCAAGCTCGCCTATATGCTAGTAGCGAGGTCATCCTCAACGATAACTCTAGGCTTCATTCTCGTCAGCTCCACCGCCTTGCGCAGGTCAGGTGCTGCACGCTCTCCCGTTAGGGCAAAGATCGCCTGGCTCTGATCGAAGATGCGGTACTCCTGAGTCATCGCGTTTTCACCGGTGCCATTGTAAATCGCCCCGTCAAAACCACGGCTCTTAGCCTCCCTCACAAAATCAGGGTCATCCAGGATGGGGTAGATGTCGAGGTAGATTTCCTCGAGCAAATGCGGTGCATTTTTAGCCAGCGATTCCACGTTGTCATACTTCACAGGGCTGTTGATTCGCCGCCAGTTGTCTGTGTTGTAGACATGATCTTCATACCTTATGAGAAGCTTGACCGTCCACTCCTCCCCGACAGCCGCAACCAGCTGTGGATACTCAATGAAGCAATCTTCCCAATTCACCACAGGATTCTGGATGTCCAAAAAAACTGGGTAGATTCTTGGCATCAAGGCCTGGCCATACCGATACTCGCAATTCGTGTAGATATTCGCGATCTTGACGTTACCAAAGCTGACAGAACCTAAGGCAGACTGAAATTCCTGGGGGTTTCCATGAGTAGAACCATACTCGCCTCTGAACAGCAGGAGTGGTTTGCCATTCTTGCCAACAGCCTTGGTTGATGAAAGGTCGATATGGGGCGGCGCGTCTATCCTGAGCTTTTTCTTCATGGGAACGGTCTTGAGATGTTTTCTTATTCTTTATCCGGAGGGCTGGATTTCGCAACCAACTATATCCACACTCCCGTTAAGTCCTAGAACCCAGGGGAAGTTTCTACCATCTGCGGCTTAAAGCTTGCCGAATGGCTCATCG